>OCPS01000724.1_pt1 | contig 34007 bp, 17 predicted proteins | sample 1538651 | NCBI WGS metagenome assembly OCPS01 (sample SAMN04571715, study PRJEB22368) | human gut metagenome | biome: human gut; material: stool | host: Homo sapiens | place: Luxembourg | collected 2012-09-21 | reverse complement strand
AAAGCTAAATACTCTTGTTTGAAGAACAATGGTAGCATCGCGGAGACGCTTACATAGTTATGATAGATAAATGATAGTTAAAAGCAAGAACTATCATAGAATAACATACTGTTTTACAAGCATATAAATTCATTTATGATAGTATGATAGTTGTTTTGCAAAAAACTAAAAATCCATGCTTACAAAACTTTATTTTGCAGACTTTGGGAAATCTCCTACATTTGCACCATAAATCTGAAATAAAATATGATGCGCATTGATATACTGACCGTACTTCCCGAGATGATCGAAGGAATGGTAAACTGTTCCATTGTGAAACGGGCACAAGACAAAGGTCTGGCTGAAATACATTTACACAATCTGCGGGATTACACGACCAACAAATGGCGGCGTGTGGATGATTATCCTTTCGGGGGTGAAGCCGGCATGGTTATGCAGATCGAACCTATCGACCGGGCCATCTCGGCTTTGAAAAGCGAGAGGGATTATGATGAAGTTATTTACACATCGCCAGATGGGGAAACCTTCAACCAGCCGATGGCAAACAGCATGTCGATGCTGAACAATCTGATCATCCTTTGCGGACATTACAAAGGAATCGACTACCGCATCCGTGAACATCTGATAACAAAGGAAATATCTGTTGGTGATTATGTCCTGACAGGAGGCGAGTTGGCTGCCGCCATCATCACAGATGCCGTCGTACGTCTTATTCCCGGAGCAATCGGCGACGAGCAAAGTGCCCTCTCCGACTCGTTCCAGGATAATTTGCTAGCTCCCCCAGTCTATACCCGGCCTGCCGATTACAACGGCTGGAAAGTTCCCGACGTCCTTCTGTCCGGACACCAACGCAAGATCGAAGAATGGCGTCTCGGACAAGCTCAAGAAAGGACAGCCCGGCTACGCCCCGATTTATTGAAGTAAATTGTCCTACTTCTGCTCTACTACGAAATTATAGATAAACTCATATTCATACGTGTTATTTTCCGCAGTTGCACCATTCACGGGATTGATCTTTTCTTCAATCGTCATGCCTGTGATATAATCGCCGGTCAACGTATAGCGGAATGTATATTCGGCGCAAATATCCGTTGCATCGGAGACATTATACCAATAGGCACGGGTTGGCAGATTCTGATTCATCTTCCCATAGAGCAGGTTCAACGGAGAAATCACATCAAAGCCGACCGGTTGAAATGAATTGACAACTCGGAACGGAAAGTTCTCTGGACGTAATTGAGAATTATATTCATATGTAATCTCTTTCTGTGGCAGATAAGCATAATGCACCGCATTTCCATTTTCCCACGAATAGCGATCCACCTCACCTAGTTCTCTTACCTGATAACCCGAACCGTCCTCATTCGGCCACTGGATAATCTGCGAAACTGATTTCAGCCAATTAGAACTATAGGTGTACCTGTTTTCTACAGCCGTATACACAGCATTACTCATATACTTGTTTTCAGATTTTTCTTCCTTGGCCGCAATCATATTTCCGCTTAGCGTGTAAACCGTATGGACAAAGGGATTAGTCGGAGAACCATCGATCATCTTCACGCCACTTACGGAAATCGTCTTGTCTACAATAATATAATTATCAGTAAACTGATTTCCTTCCGTATTTAATATAATCCGATTGATTTGCTTGTCCTGGTCATAAGTGATATTCGCGTTAAAAAAAGCATTTCCGTTTTTCGTACATGTAACACTCGTCAGCTTGTTCAACTCAGGAATAAACGGCTTATCATCATCTCCACAAGACATAAGACCTGCCGCCATCAAAAGCACACTTAAAAATTTCTTCATCTCTCTTTCTTTTTATTATTCGATCTTACAAAAATAGGACATTTGCTAAAATAACGGACGAAGTAACCTATTTTAAGTAATTCTACTTGAAGAAATGCAAGTAAACCATTAGCTTTGCAATATAATTTATCATAATAAATGGCTAATAACAAACATCTTACAATAAGATAAAACGTAAAGCATACAATATCTAAAATTTAATAACATGAGAATGAAACATCTGACGGTAGCAGCACTAACATTATTGCTGTCTGTTTCTTGTAGCCAAAGACAAGAAGATTATCCGTTTCGCAATCCTGATCTCCCTATCGACGAACGCATAGACGACCTCTTGAAACGTCTGACTGCCGAAGAGAAGATCGGCCAAATGATGAATACGACTCCGGCAATCGAACGCCTCGGTATACCCGAATACGATTGGTGGAACGAAGCCTTGCACGGTGTCGCACGTGCCGGAAAAGCGACTGTTTTCCCACAGGCTATCGCGATGGCGGCGACTTTCGACGACGACGCACTGTACGAAACATTTACGATGGTGAGCGATGAAGCTCGCGCCAAATACCATCAGTATCAAAAAAATAAAGAATATGACCGCTACAAAGGCTTGACCTTTTGGACGCCGAATATCAATATCTTCCGTGATCCCCGCTGGGGCCGTGGCATGGAAACCTATGGAGAAGATCCGTACTTGACAGAACGGATGGGGGTTGCCGTAGTGAAAGGCTTGCAGGGAGACGATCCGAAATACTTTAAGACACATGCTTGCGCCAAGCATTATGCAGTCCATAGCGGACCGGAATGGAACCGTCACGAATTTGACGTCACAGTGACGCCCCGTGATTTATGGCAAACCTACCTGCCAGCTTTCGAGGCTTTGGTAAAAAAAGGAAATGTACAGGAAGTCATGTGCGCCTACAATCGCTATCAAGGCAAACCCTGCTGTAGTAGCGACAAACTGCTCATCGACATCCTTCGGAATAGTTGGGGATATGAAAACATCATCCTTTCCGACTGCGGTGCGATCAACGACTTCTGGCAACGGGACGAACGCACGCCTCGCCACGAAACACATCCCGATGCGGAAAGCGCTTCTGCAGATGCAGTCCTGAACGGGACTGACCTGGAATGCGGCAACAGCTATAAAGCTTTGATCAAAGCTTTGAAGGAGGGAAAGATATCCGAAAATGATCTGGATGTCTCCCTACGCCGCCTGCTGAAAGGTCGTTTTGAATTAGGCATGTTCGATCCGGACGAGCGGGTTCCTTATGCTCAAATCCCATACAACGTGGTGGAAAGCCCCGAACATGTGGCACAAGCACTCGAAATGGCGCATAAGAGTATGGTGCTGCTGAAGAACAAGAATAACACACTTCCACTGAGTAAAACGATCCGGAAAATTGCAGTTGTCGGTCCGAATGCCGCCGACTCGACCATGCTTTGGGCGAACTACAACGGCTTCCCGACGCATACCGTAACAATATTGGAAGGTATCCGCAACAAAGTGCCCGATACAGAAGTAATCTACGAATTAGGATGTAATCATGCGGCTGACTTCGTAATCCAAGACTTGAGCAACCACATCACCTCCCCTGCCGGACAGGGATTCGCCTCCGAATTCTACAACAATACGGAATTCAAGGGAGAAGCCGTTTATAAAGGTTTAGCAAGCCAATTACATTATACGACAGGCGGAAACACGCAGTTCGCACCGAATGTAAACCTGACAAACTTCACAGCACGTTTTACCGGCGAGTTTGAAGCACCAGAGACAGAACAGGTTGAGATCAAGTTGTCAGGAAACGACGCCTTCCGCCTCTTTATCGGAGATGAAAAAGTAGCCGAAGTTTGGGAAAACGAATACGGGGCAGAAAAGACGTATATGCTGAATGCGGAAAAAGGAAAGAAATATCCTGTCAAGATCGAATATATGCAACGCACGGGTAGCGCTGACCTCAACTTCCAGATCGGTACACGTCGACCTGTCGATTATGCCGCCACTGCCGCTAAAGTCAAAGATGCAGATGTGATTGTCTATGTCGGAGGTATTTCGCCTCGCTTGGAAGGTGAAGAAATGCCGGTCAACGTGGAAGGTTTCAAGAAAGGAGACCGCACCAATATCGAGATACCGAAAGTACAACAAGAAATGGTAAAAGCACTGAAAGCAACGGGTAAACCGGTTGTCTACGTGCTTTGTACGGGTAGTGCCCTGGCTTTAAACTGGGAAGACGCCAACATCGACGCCATTCTGAATGCCTGGTATGGCGGACAAGAAGCCGGGACAGCGGTTGCCGACATCCTGTTTGGCGACTACAATCCGTCAGGTCGCTTGCCAGTCACATTCTATAAATCGATCGACCAGTTGCCGGACTTTGAAGATTACAGCATGAAAGGTCGTACCTACCGTTATATGACCGAAACACCACTTTATCCGTTCGGATACGGCTTGAGCTACACGAACTTTGCCTATCGGAATGCGAAGCTGTCTTCTGGCAAGATTACCAAAGACCAATCTGTCACACTGACGTTCGACATTGCCAACACCGGCAAAATGGATGGTGACGAAGTCGCACAAATCTACATCAAAAATCCGAACGATCCGGAAGGGCCGATCAAAGCGCTGAAGGCTTTCTTGCGTGTACACGTAAAAGCTGGCGACAGCCAGGAAGTCAACATCGAGCTGACACCCGAAGTATTCCACTCTTTTAACGACAATACACAAACGATGGAAGTCCGTCCCGGAAAATATCAGATACTTTACGGCGGTTCATCAGACGAAAAAGCCTTAGAGAGATTAGAGTTGACAATCGAATAAAAACAAATGCCGCAGGTCTCCGGATAATCCGGAAAAACCTGCGGCATTCTATCTATTCCATAACCCTATGCATTACGCCTCCTAACCCATAAGGTTAAAGGGCGTAACCCTATGGGTCTTATCCAATATACGTCTCCATAAATTTGGCACCCGGAACCGGTGAAATCGTCACAACATCCGTATCTGCCGGAATCAGGACCGTTTGTCCTTGGTGAATATAAATTTCATTGCCTTTATTGTCACGGATAGAAGCTTTACCCTCCATACAAATATAAACGACGAAAGAATCCAGTTCGGAGAAATCACGAACCATGATCGTATCGACATCCAGCAAATTCGTTGTAAAATACTTGCAGGCTGCAAGCTCTACAGTCGCATTCGTATGCGCTTTGTAATGGGTGCGGTAGTCCGGATACAAGGTATAGTCGATCGCATCCTTTGCCAGTTCGGTATGCAATTCACGCCCTTTGCCATCCGGTCCCTTACGGTCATAATCATATATACGATAGGTGATATTGCTCGTCTGCTGGATTTCAGCAATAAAGCAACCGGCTCCGATAGCGTGTACACGGCCCGCGGGCAGGAAGAATACATCGCCAGGATTCACCTCGTATCGTTGTAACACATCCATGATCGTATTATCCTCGACACGTTTCACGTATTCATCCGCATTGATCTGCTTTGAAAAGCCTGAATATAAGCCGGCACCTTTGGCAGCATTGATCACATACCACATTTCTGTCTTGCCAAAAGAATTATGGCGTTTCTTTGCCAATTCATCATCCGGATGAACCTGAATAGACAAATTATCACGTGCATCGATAAACTTGATCAACAAAGGGAATATGGAACCAAATTGTTCGACCACCTTTTCCCCTAACAGTTGCTTGCCATATGTACGGATCAGTTCATCTAGCGTTTTACCTTCAAGTGCACCATTATCTACAACAGAATAATTGCCCTCTACATGTGAAAGTTCCCAACTTTCGCCAATACCTTCCTGCACCGGAGTGATGCCCTTAAACGGGCAAATGTCAGAGCCTCCCCAGATAATCTTCTTGAGGATAGGCTTAAATGTCATTGGATATAACATATTTGATTTTTGATTTATCAGATTTATAATTTATGATTTACGCATTGACCACAAATCATAAATTATAAATCACAAATTATTTCGCTTTCTTTACTTTCTTCAATACAACAGCGCTGCGTGCCGGAATGTATAATTTGAGCCATTCTTTTTTCTCTTTTTTATACAATGGATCGAATTGCGTGAAATGATGAATGGTATCATCCGCGAGCCCGAAGCCACCGAATCGGTTAGCATCGGTATTCAGAACCACCTCATATTCACCCTTAGGCACAAGGAAACCGTAATCGGCAAACGATTTTGTCGGATTGAAATTGAATACGAACACCAAGTCTTTTCGCATATAAGCCAAAATCTGATCCCCATCGTTATCCCAGACTTTCTGTATCGGAGTGGACTGGAAGTTCTTCACGCTACGGATCAATTCCAACATTTCACGATCGAAATCGCCTAAGAAATGATATTTCAAATCCATATTATCGACCAAATCCCATTGGCGGCGTGCATACTTATGCGACCAGCCATTTCCTTCACGCGGGAAATCGATCCATTCCGGATGGCCAAATTCATTCCCCATAAAGTTCAGATAACCGCCGTTGATGGTGGAGGCCGTGACCAGACGGATCATTTTATGCAAAGCTACACCCCGTTCCACCATAAAATTGTGATCATCTTTCTGCATATGCCAATACATGTCGGCATCGATAAGACGGAAAATGATCGTCTTGTCACCCACCAACGCCTGGTCATGACTTTCCGCATAGCTGATTGTCTTTTCGTCAGCACGGCGGTTCGTCGTCTCCCACCAGATGGAAGAAGGATGCCAGTCTTCGTCTTTCTTTTCCTTGATCGTCTTGATCCAGTAATCGGGGATATTCATTGCCATACGGTAGTCGAAGCCATAACCGCCATCTTCATATTTGGCAGCCAATCCGGGCATTCCGCTTACTTCTTCGGCAATCGTAATCGCATTCTTATTGACTTCGTGGATAAGCTTATTAGCCAACGTCAGATACGCAATAGCATCACCATCCTGATGACCGTTAAAATAATCAGCATAATTACAAAATGCTTCGCCCAGTCCGTGACTGTAATAAAGCATCGAGGTCACGCCATCAAAACGGAAACCGTCGAATTTATACTCGTCCAGCCAGAATTTGCAGTTCGACAACAAAAAATGAAGCACTTCATTCTTTCCATAGTCGAAACAAAGGGAATCCCATGCCGGATGCTCGCGACGGGCACCGCCCAGAAAATATTGCGTGTAAGATCCATCGAAACGTCCGAGGCCTTCTACTTCGTTCTTGACAGCATGACTATGTACGATATCCATAATCACAGCAATCCCCATACTATGAGCCTCGTCTATCAACTGTTTCAGTTCTTCCGGCGTACCAAAACGGGAAGATGCGGCAAAAAAACTGCTGACATGATAACCGAACGAACCATAATAAGGATGTTCCTGGATAGCCATAATCTGAATGGCATTATATCCTTCCTTCGCAATACGGGGCAGCACCATACGACGGAATTCGTCGTAACTGCCGACTTTCTCTTCATTCGAAGCCATACCGATATGACATTCATAAATCAGCAATGGAGAGACATTAGGCTTAAACCGTTTATGCTTGAACACATAAGGTTTCTCCGGATTCCATACTTGCGCGCTGAAAATTTTGGTATTTTCATCCTGAACGACACGCCGTATCCATGCAGGAATACGTTCCCCGCAGCCTCCTTCCCACTCGACTAGGAGTTTGAACAGGTCTTCATGACGCAGCAAACCTTCAGCAAGCGCAATCTCCCAAATGCCATTGCCCAACCGTTGCAACTTATACCGATCGTCCTTCTTCCATTCGTTGAAAGTCCCAATCATATATATAGCAGTAGCATTGGGTGCCCACTCACGAAAAACCCATCCACTCTTTGTCTTATGCAATCCGAAGTAGAGATACCCGGAAGCCATTTCCGACAACGTCTGTCTGCCGTTACCGGTCAGGTTCTTCTCTTTGTTTACCACGTATTGGTACCGTCCTTCTATTGCCTCCTTATAGGGGGCCAGCCAAGGGTCATTCTTTATTAGATTTAGCGACTCCATGATTTTTTGAGATTGGTTTCGCACAAAGATAGAAGAAAAAACTCACATATAAATAAAAAGTCCGTCGCAAATGCATAGGCTTAAATCAATTATCCGAAGAACTCCGTTTGTTCTTATTCAAAATCAATGTCGACGGCATTTTTTGAAGTGCCTCTTTACGGTGTTCGGATACGTCGTTCCAAGTGTTGTAGCCGATCAGCATAAAGTTATAGCTATTGAACAATCCCGGCGTCAGGTCTTTATCCGGTAACAGCTGGGTTTGTGGGATGGACGAGACGAAATCCCAAAGCTCTTTGAGAATTTGATCATGTCCGGGTGTTGTGGTGGACATCTTGGCTACAATACCGACAGAACCGTGAGTCGCTTTCAGCAATGTCCTTGTATAGTCGAGCAGAAAGAGATCTTCTTCGGAACTGATAACCACCAACGTATTGGTGGCCTTCACGAAATTTCGGTTAATAAATACACCGACGTCGCAATTACTGCGGGCAATAAACATCTTAGTCTTATCTTTCAGCAACGCACCAGGATAAAACCAGGATTCGGGAGCTTTGAAGCGTTTGAAATAACGGTTATAGAAGGAAGTACGGTAACGGGTAGCCGCGATATCGTCCGGCGAGTCGCTCATGGAGATGCCGGAACCGACCAGCAGGAAGTCAAATCCTTCGTTATTGACGATGTCGCAAATATCCTGTCCGGCGTTATTCGAAACCTCATAGCGTGTATGGATGTGCATACCTAATTTTTTGGCTCCATACAAGATCGGTCCGAAACTCACTTCCTCAAAATTATCCGTATGTAACGGATTGACATCGGACCCGACGGTCAGGTGTAGCGCCGTCAAATCCAGTTTGTTCTTTCCACGGGCAAACATCTGGTGAGCCACATCAAGCATAATCTGTCCGTTTCCGGCACGTCCGAATGAAAGGAGAACCTTAAATATCCCGTCGGCCGGTTCCACACAAACCTGATGTTCCTTAATCTTTTCACGTGTCTTGAAACACAATTTAATGAAAGAAACCAACGGGATTGTCATAAAGGTCGTGACCAGGGTCATCAAAACCAACATGACGAAAATAGAAGGCGGCAATATCTTCATCTCATAACCGATCGTCAACACGACCAGCTCCATCAGACCGCGTGTATTCATTAAAGCCCCAATGTAAAAACTGTCTTTCCAGCTTTCACCGACAAAACGAGCGGAAAACAAAGCACCCCCGAACTTACCGATAATAGCCACTACGATGAAGATTCCACACATGACCCAAAGTTCCGGTGTGTTCAGCAGACCGATCTCCGTACGCAGTCCGGTCGAAACGAAAAAAAGCGGCAGGAAGAGCGCCAATGATACGTCTTCCACCTTTTCCGTCATGATCTTGCGGAATTTGATGTTCCCTGGCATGACCACGCCTGCAATAAAGGCGCCGAAAAGAGCATGCAACCCTAATATCTCGGTAAAATAGGAGGATACGATCAGTAACAGGAACATCAGGGCCACCAGTGCTTTGTCAATCACTTCTTTATTATGGTATATATGCCCGATCATCCGTAAGAAAGGACGAACAGCAAGAAACATAAAAAGAATGTACAGAATGGAGAATAATATATTGTAAACGGCACTCAGCATACTACCCGCCTGAGCGATGGCAATCACGACGGCCAACAGGCACCAGGCAGTAATGTCTCCGTTGGCAGCACTTGCCAATGAGATAGTTCCCAAATGTGTTTTGGTCAACCCTTTTTCCTGGATAATCCGGGCTAAAACGGGAAAAGCCGTGATACTCATGGCGATCCCGATAAATAGAGCGAACGACAGGAATGGTGTTCCTTTATGAGCATAAGATCCATAGACATAATAAGCAGTCAGCATACCGAAGAAAAACGGCACGATCGTACTGGTATGGCTGATCAGGATAGTTTCCTTCAATTTTTTACGAACTTCGCCGATATCCAGTTCCATACCGATGGCAAACATGAAAAGGATAAGACCGAATTGGCTTAATATGGTGATATTACCTAATGACTCGAGTGGAAAAAGAAACGCAGATACACCCGGCAAAAGATGGCCGAGCACAGACGGACCGAGTACGATACCGGCTACGATTTCACCGATGACGGTGGGTTGGCCGATCTTTTGAAACATCCAACCGAACAAGCGGCAGACAATTAATATGGTAATAATTTGCAGAAGAAGGATTCCCATCGACGACTGGATATGGTGAGTAACCGAATCCCAGAACACAAGAAATCCCTCCCCCATAGTTTGGGGAGCATTTTGCATGGTCTGAACGGCTGTTCCGACCTGCTGGCTTTCTCCTTCTTTGACTATGAAATACATGAGTGAGCCAAAGACCAGGATCATCATCAAATAAAAGGCTATGCTTTTTGTTCCTTTACCCATCTGCTATCTCTGATACGGTTTCTTGCAAAAATAGCGAAATGAATTAATATAACTCCTTGTATAAGGAAATATTTTACTGGCGATTTTGTTTTTTTGCAAAAAGCCACTAAAGCTACACGATCCAGATAAGCTTTAGTGGCTTTTATAGTCAAGGTCAGCTATATTTAATTAGTATGTTGTTTTTATTCAAACCCTGCATGTACACCTTTGATGGAAAAGGAGTCCGCTTCCCGTTTTTTCTCTCCGGTATACATCCATTCGATAGTGTCTTCGTATGTCTTGCCGTCTTTGCTTGCAACGGTCTTCACAATGTTCTTTCCGTCTGCCAAGGTGACATTGTCTATAATATAATGTACGTCTGTATAACCTTTATGGATACCGGACAACTCTTGGCCGTTCAAGAAAACTTTAGGTTCTCCGATATTAGAATAAACGGTGATAGAAGTAACTTTCTTTTCGCGATCCACATTCCGGCGCTGTGTCAAGTACAAGACAGGATCTTCACTCCAGTTCGCCTTGTACCAGAAATAAGAGTCTTTCTTCGTCTTGCGGTCAAAAGTGACCATACCCTTCATGTTACGGGCGGGAAGATCGCCGCGATTAGCCAGCGGAGTAGCAAAATCGAAAGTGTTCCACAAATAAGAAGCAACAATATACGGATGCTTGGCGATCACGCTCCACTGGTATTCATGTGTCTTCGTCTGAAAAGTTTCCGGATAGAAAGGTTTCGTCCAATTCAGTGAATTGTCCAGATATTCGGTCTGATGGACAATGTTGGCGTCGGCTCCATACTCCGTCAGCATCAATTTCTGATCCGGATAGTTCTTTTCCAAGCCTTCTACCCACGGTTCGATATCCTGCAATTTCTTTTCGTACCAGCCAAAATAACGATTCATTCCCTGTATGTCAGCATTCAAGTTGACCGGATGCTCCATGTGTCCGTAGCCATTTACCGAAACAGTGTAACGGTCGGGGTCTTCCGTCTTCGCAAGATCATGTAAGGATCGGGTCAATTCTTTTGTATATTCGTGCGGATGATAGACTTCGTTATGTAGCCCCCAAACATAGATGGACGGATGGTTGAAGCTCTGGCGGATCAGTTCGCGGAGTTGGTTACGGGCGTTCTCGGCTTCCTGTCCGGAGACACGGTTCACGAAAGGAATCTCCGCCCAAATGATCAATCCTAAGCTGTCACAACGCGAATAGAGGTAATCTGATTGCTGATAATGAGCAAAACGGACGGTTGTCGCACCGATATCCATAATAGTAGCCAGGTCGAAGTCATGATTTTCATTCTTCAACGCACTACCCAGCCCCCACCAGTCCTGATGGCGGGTAACACCGTACATCGGATACTTCTCGCCATTCAGATAGAACCCTTCGCCTGCAACAATCTCGTATTTGCGCAAGCCTAAGGGCTGTACCACTTCATCTATCACTTTCCCATTCCGGATCAGGCGACTCACGATCTTATATAAATAAGGATTCTTCCGCCCTTGCCACAATGTAGGATTCTTGATCTTGAAATCGGCTTCGAACGACTGTACGCCCTGCGGTGTCAGGTCAAACGAGCGGCTCTGGGTTGCTACCAGTTTCCCTTCTTGATCATAAATCGTATTCTGTAAGGTGAGCGGAGCCGGTTGCAACGTTCCATTATCCAACTTCACTTTCACTTTTACATCCGCTTGCTTTTTGGAGACATTCTTCTGGGTGATGTAGACACCGGAAGAAGCACAATCGGTCACGCAGATATTATAAGGCTCTGTCACGATCAACCAAACCGGACGGTACATCCCGCCATAAACGCCGAAAAGCACATGATTGATAGGAATCACGTCCGGACGTGACGCATTGTCGGCTTTCACTATGATCTCGTTATCCGTCCCCGGTTTCAGCGCCGTACCGATCTCGCATGAAAAAGCAGAGTAGGCTCCTTTATGAGTTGTCACAAGAGAACCGTTCACATACACCTCCGCAACAGCTCCCACACCTTCGAAACGCAGGAAGACGCGTTTGTCCTTCAGTTCAGCAGGAAAGAAATAGTGCTTTTTGTAGTAGGCAGGTCCTTCGTAGAATTGGTCATACTGCGTCTGCATATCTTTTGCATTCCACGTGTGAGGAATCTCGACCTCGGTCCATCCACTCTCCCATTTCGGCGCATTAACGGCCAGTTCCTTACCTGCCGGCGCTTTCTTAAATACCCAACCGGAATTAAACGGCTCGACAATCCGGCCTTCGGCCTGCATCACCAAACTGAAACAGACCAGCAACAAGGTTAAACTCAATACTCGTTTATTCATGATGTTTTAATTGATTGAGTTACAAAAATAGGTTTATCAACTTGTTTAACCGTGTAAAATCATCTCAATCCTGTTCAAGATCGTCTCCAAATCACTATCTTTGCGGTATAAAAGATATACAGCCATGCGTCTTTACTCATAAACCATGAAACTACGGATGATAAAAAGATTCTATACCGCATTCACTATATATATTATGGTTATGCTATATACACCTCCTGTATATAGCATAAATTTCTTCTTCTCCCACCTGGGAGTAGAAGATGGCCTGTCGCAAGTTTCCGTTCTTGATATTTTCCAGGATTCGGACGGTTACATCTGGTTCGGGACGCGCAACGGCGCGAACCGCTACGATGGCTACGAATTCGTTGTCTATCAAAACGAAGTCAACAATAATGCAACATTAACAGACAACTACATTCGGGGATTTGCCGAGGACAACCGGAAGAATATTTGGATCGCAACTTCGAACGGGATCAACTGTATCGATTATAAAACCAAAAAGATAACCCGTTTTTACCCCAAAAGCATCAACAAGGAATGCACCACCAATATCATCAACCGCCTATTAAAACATTCGGACGGGAATGTCTATGCTTTCTGCAACCGATCCGTATTCAAATGCAGTATGAACCAGACGGTCGAAACGGTCTTCCCCGACATAGCAATCCCTTCACCGACCTATTCCGTAGCACAGGCTCCGGACAAGGACATTTATATCGGAACGGAGAGCAACGGCTTGTACATTTATTCCGAAAACTGGAAACTAAAAAAACACGTACCCATCGACGGTATCATTGCAACCATATTACCAGACAACAACGGGGATATATGGCTGGGACTAGACGAAACCGGAATTTGCCTCTTCAACAAAAACAAACAGACCTTTACATGGTTGCACAAGGATAACACCAACCTCAATAACAACTCGATACGCACATTCGTTTCCTACGGCGACAGTTCCATTCTGGTCGGAACATTCCGGGGATTAAACATACTGAATAAAAAAGAACTCACCATCACTCCTGCCAATATCAATATCGCCGGGAAAGGAGGCCTGAGCCACTACTCCATCCACAGCATGCTGATCGACAAAGATCAGACACTCTGGATCGGGACCTATTCAGCAGGAGTCAATTATCATAGTCCCTTTTACAGGCCGGTTTCCTATATCACGCCAAACGAATATGCCGGCATCATCGGCAAAGGTCAACAAGACAAAGACGGGAACATGTGGTTTGCAACAGAAGGTGCAGGATTGTTTTACTATAACCCGGAAAACGGGCGACAACAGCTTTATCCCATCAAACCTCTTCACGAAGGGAATTATGAGATTAATATCATCAAATCGATCCTGATACAAGGAGACTCGATCTTGTGCTCTACCCATTTCGGGTCAGTCTATTTGTTTTCCATTCGGGATAAACAGTATAAAAAGCTATACGACTTCCAGCACAACGACATTTTCTCCCTATACATCGATAAAAGCAAACGGCTCTGGATACCGACAAACAGCAGCCAGAACTTAGTGATGGTCGACAAAGGAAAGCAAACCAACCGGTTCATGGCCAACGGCATTTCCCGCTCTTTCAAATGGGTTACTGTTATCCATGAACTTGAACCAAATCTGTTTTTGTTCGGTACATTGTCTGACAGCCTTTACCTGTACGACATGAAGAAAGAAACCGTCCGCAACCTTTCCACCGAACTGCAACCGGATCCCAAATTCGAAAAGTTGGGAAATATCACGGCCATTACGCAGGACAACGAAGGCTACGTCTGGATTGCGACCAATAAAAACGGCTTATACCGCCTGAACCGGAACCTAAAATTGGCCAAACACTATCAGAAAAAGGACGGGCTGTCCGACAGCTATATTAACTCACTTACAATCGACCAACACCAAAATATCTGGGTAACGACAGGAAAATCCATATATAAACTGAATCGCACAACCGATACTTTCAGTGAAATGAGAATAGCCGATACTCCGGCAATGGAGTTTACACGATTTTCAGGCAACAGCATTTCTGCCGACGGCAGCATCTATTTCCCCGGAGACAAAGGGGTCCTTTTCTTCAATCCGGACAAGATCATGGTGAATCCCAACATTCCGCCAGTAGATATCACTTCCCTGATTGTAAATAATAAAGACGACGTGACTGGAAACATTGAGGACGGGGAGATTACGCTCACTTCCGATCAGAATAACATCACGTTCAGATACACGGCGTTAAACTTTATCCATTCCGAACGGAACCAGTATGCCTACAAGCTGGAAGGAGCCGATCCGGCATGGCACATGGTCGGAAACCGACGGGAGGCTTATTACAGCAACTTGGCTCCCGGCACCTATACATTCCGGATCAAAGCCTCAAACAACGACAACATATGGAATCCCGAAGAAGCAACACTACGCATCACAATCGATCCGCCTTTCTACAAGACTTGGTGGGCTTACCTCTTATACTTTTGTATAATCACATTCATCATCGTGAGAATCATTCGTCATCAGCACGATAAACACGAACGGGAACGGGAACTTCGCTACAAACAGATGGAGCAGGATAAGGTCAACGAATTGCATGAGGAACGGATGCGCATGTTCACCAATTTCTCACATGAACTGCGTACTCCCCTGACGCTCATCATTAACCCGCTAAACGACCTGATGCAGTACGTATCTTTCTCGCCTGAAATAAAGGAGACACTTCAGTTGATCAAAAAGAATACCGGACGGATGTTGCTCTTAGTCAATAATCTGATGGATATACAAAAATACGAAGCGGGCAAAACAGTCCTACAAAAGACCAGTTTTAATTTTTCCTCCTTTATCCGCGAGATGTATCACTCTTTCGAGAGCGTGGCTGACAACCGGGAGATCCGTTTCGTGTTGGACAACGAGCTACCGGAAACATATAAGGTTTGTTTTGACGAAGCGGAGATCGAAAAGGTATTCTTCAACCTGCTCTCCAATGCCTTCAAATTTACACCTTCGGAAGGACAGGTGACCATCCGTGTCAACACGGTCACACAGGCGGAATGTGAACTGCTCCCCCATTTCCCGGCTCAATACAGCTCCATCCTGATAGAAGCTGGATACCTGTTTATCGAGGTGATAGACACCGGAAAAGGTTTCAGCGAACAGGAAGCAGAAAAGATTTTCGAACCTTTCTATCGTTCACAAGAAGATATACACCGGCAGATTTCCGGTACAGGTATCGGGCTCAGCTTGACACGCTCCATCATTTTGCAGCATAACGGTTGCATCTGGACCGAAAGTTCGGAAACGGAAGGCACCCGCTTTATGTTCCTTCTTCCCGACACCGAAAAACAGGAAGAAGGGGAGAACGAATCTCCCGTCCTATCCAAGTCCGCCGAAATCAGTAAAAAGTTCGATTTGCTGGTCGAAGAGACCCAGAACAAAAATAAGCAGACGGTTTTGCTGGCCGATGACAATCAGGAAGTGCTTCAATATCTGGAACAACAGCTCAGCCTTGATTATATCGTGGTTAAGGCTTTCAATGGCAAAGAGGCATTGGCGATGATTGAGGAGTCATATCCCCATATTGTCATCAGCGACATCATGATGCCAGAAATGAACGGGCTCGAACTTTGTAAACGTATCAAGGAAAACCAGAACTACTGCCATATACCGGTTATCTTGCTTACCGCCAAGTCAATGATATCACAGATCGAGGAAGGCCTAGATGCCGGCGCAGACGACTATATCGTCAAGCCTTTCCAGATATCTTTACTCAAAGCCCGTATCCGGAACCTCCTTTCCCTACGCGAGAAAATGAAGACGATGTATGGGGAAACATTTTCCCTCAAACAGTTTGGAGTGGAAGAGCCAAAAGAGCACGATGATTTCCTCACTCGGTATATTGAGATTGTAAAAGCCAATATATCGAATCCCGAACTTGATGTATCAGTCATTTATGAGGCATTGGGAATGAGCCGGACTAACTTTTACAGGAAAGTAAAGACCGTAACCGGACTTTCTCCCATCGAGTTGATTAAAAATATCCGTCTGGAGGCAGGTGCAAAACTTTTAAAGGAATCGGACATGAATATTTCCGAAATAGCCCAGCACATCGGTTTTAGTAGCCGTTCGTATTTCGCCCGCAGCTTCAAGGCTGTCTATGGAATGTCACCGACAGAATATCAGGAAACAAAATCTCAAGACTAAGAATGCATCTATCAAAATTCATCAAAATAAATGTTTTTTAGCACGTTGGTATATTTTTATCCCCTTTTGGAATAAAAATACACGTGCTTGGCTTGCATCTTTCATTCTTTTGACATAAAAAACAAATAGAATCGACAAGTTAATTATTAATTGTTTAATGTGCTAATAAATTATGAAAGGCATGAACAGACAACTACGAGGGAATTTGCCTCCCAACGAAAAGGCAAACGGGAAGAACCGGTTTCTTTCCTTATTATTACTCTTTATGGCGTTTATATCCGTACAGGTATATGCGCAGGACGTCAAAGTTTCCGGTACGGTTATCGCGGAAGCTGACAAATTTCCGATTATCGGGGCTAACATTGTTGTAAAGGGTACGACGATCGGTACTGTTACCGATATAGATGGTAATTTCTCCCTTGACGTTCCCCAGAACTCGACAATCGCTATCTCTTACATCGGTTGTGAAACGCAAGAAATCAAGATTACAGGAGCAAAAACATTGAACATTGTTCTAAAAGACAATGCGATTGGTTTGGACGACGTTGTCGTTATCGGTTACGGTTCGCAACGCAAATCAGACTTGACAGGCGGTATCGTGGCTGTTGGCGAAGAAAAACTCCAGATGGTCACGACAAACAATTTGATGGATAAATTGGCCGGACAAATCCCTGGTATGAACGTGACAACCAGCAACGCCAAACCTGGTGAAGACCAGTCTTTGCGTGTCCGCGGTGAAAATTCGTTGAGTGCGGACAATTCTCCGCTGATCGTCATGGACGGTATCCCTTACAGCGGATCTTTAGGTGACATTGATCCGGATATCATCGAGAATATGTCTGTATTGAAAGATGCATCTTCAGCTGCCATTTACGGTTCACGCGGTGCAAACGGCGTAATCCTGATTCAGACCAAAAAAGGTAAAAAAGGAGCACCAACAGTCTCATATAAAGGACAAGTCGGCATGCAACAAGCACAACATCGTATCGATATGATGAAAGGAGCCGAATATGTAAAATACACACAAGACTACAACCGCATGAAATACGGTTATTCTGGAGATCAACTCGATCCGCTTGTACTTTTGAATCCGAGTGAACGTGCGAACTATCAGAACGGTTCTGAGTTGGACTGGCAAGACATCATGTTCCGTAATGCTTTAACCACCAGTCATCAGATCAGCATTTCCGGAGGGACGGAAGCTACAACCTATATGGCATCAATCTCTCACTTAAGAGAAGATGGCGTTATGGAAAACACAGGTTTAAAACGTACTAACATCGCATTGAACATTACACAGGTTTTAAATAAATGGTTAACTGTCGGAATGGGAACGCAAGCGATCCAAAAAGAATTCGGCGGAGAGCAACCTTATTTGGAGGCTGGGTTGAAAATGAGTCCTTATGGCATTTATAAAGATGAAAATGATCGTTACGTCGACTATCCAATGGACCAAACTTTGTTCTACAATCCAATGGCCAATATTGATGCGACGAACGACAAAACAAATCGTAATGTATTCATTTCAACTTTTGCAGAAATTCAATTCCCGATTGACGGTCTGTCATTCCGTACAAACTTCGGTTACAACTACCGCAATAATTTTGTAGGATCTTATTACGGAAGAAATACTCTTTCGGGTAAAAAGGTGAATGGTTCCGCTTCTATAGAGAATATCCACTATTATGATTACACATGGGAAAATCTCTTGAAATATAATAAGACATTCGGTTTGCATAAAATTGATGCCACCGCCTTGTTCAGTATGCAGGAAACAACCAAAAAGGAAGCAAAAGAATCAGGCGAAAGTTTTGTAAACGACGATTCCGAATACCACAATATGGCTGGTGCCGAGAAAAATAAAGAAATCACATCCAAACTGACAGAAACGGCAATGCTGTCTTATATGTTACGTTTGAACTATTCATACGCCAACAAGTATTTGTTGACACTGACAGGACGCTCCGATGGTTACTCCGCATTTGGAAAGAACAACAAATATGCATTCTTCCCTTCCGTTGCCGCAGCATGGAATATCTCTTCCGAAGAGTTTATGGAAAGCCAGACAAATTATTTGGACATGCTGAAAATCCGTCTTTCATGGGGTTCAAACGGTAACCAGGCCATCAATCCTTATCAGACGCTTGACCGTTTGACACTGACCAACTACATTTGGGGCGACAACGGAACGGTTGTAAACGGAGCTTACCTGCCTACAAACGGTGTTGGGAACCCAAACCTGAGATGGGAAACCTCACGCACGATCAATGCAGGTATCGACTTCAGTTTCTTCAACGGACGTCTTTCCGGTAACATTGACGTGTATGTGGTCAACACAAGCGACTTGTTGATGAGCCGTACAGTTCCTTACATGAACGGTTACAAATCCATTATGGATAACGTAGGTAAAACCCGTAACAAGGGTGTTGAAATCGCATTGAACTCCGTCAACTTCCAAAACAATGATTTCCGTTGGACCACAAACGTCAATTTCTCGCTGAACCGCGACAAAATTATTGAACTGCGCGGTGATGGCAAAGACGATATCACAAACAAATGGTTCATCGGAGAACCGCTGCGCGTATTCTACGATTACAATGTCGTTGGGACATGGCAGGAAAACGAAACATATGTTGAAAACGGACATACGATCAGCTGGGATGCCGAAAGCGGCAAGTTCCTGAATGAAGAAGGAAAAGAATACCAGAAAGGCGCTGTCCCCGGTTCTGCTAAACTGGAAGACAAAGACGGAAACGGCTCTATCACAGCCGATGATAAGAAAATCATCGGTTCCAAACTGCCCAGCTTCCTGCTGTCAATGGGTAACCGCTTCGATTACAAAAACATCTACTTCTCTTTCTTGCTGAACGGAGTGTTCGGACAGACAAAAGAATTACATGACTACAACTTCGACCGCTGGATGCCGACATACAACTACATAAGCGGTATGGACTACTGGACACCGGAAAATCCGACAAACGAAATGACATCTCCTGCTTATGTTCCTTACGATAAACATTCATTCTACAAAAAAATGAATTACGTCAATATCAAGAACATCACGATCGGATACACGTTCCCGAAGACAACATTAAGTGCAATTGGAATCAGCTCGCTGAGTATCAATGCAAGTGTCAACAACCTCTATACTTTCAGTAACATCGACAACTGGCTGAACTTAGAAGATAGCGATGCTAACAGAAATGTTCTCGTTACCTACCCGACAGCCCGTTCTTACATGTTTGGATTAAATCTTACTTTCTAACATTATAATATAATTGAATTTGGATATGAAAAATATATTAGCAACTGCCGCTGCTGCATTTTTATTGGTGACATCAACCGGTTGTTCAGGTTTTCTGGATGAAGAGCTAAAAAGCTCGCTATCTCCAGACAATACATACACAAGCAGCTATGGTTTTGAAGTCGGAGTAAACGGGTTGTACGGTTGGGCCCGTTCCGAATTTAACACATGGGGAGGAGCAACAACAAGCCAGGGACAAGCTTGTCCGTACGAATCATTTCAGGTAGCAACAGACATTGTCTACACAGGGCATGGAGACGGTTCATTGGTTCCTTTCGAAAACTTGTCTTATACACCATCCACAACATTTGTCACTTCCTATTGGAACTGGGGATACGGTTTGATCGCCTCTGCCAATGAAATCCTCGAATATTCGGAATGTAAATTGGGACAAACCGACCGATAAAGCCTACTATCAGGCTATCGCTCGCTTCTTCCGCGCTTATGCTTATCGGTATCTGGTATATTTGTACGGAGATGTTCCATATGTTGATAAAATTGAAAAAGACTTCCGGATAGACTTTACCCGCACACCGAAAGCGGAAGTTTTAGGCAAGATGATCGAAGACTTGCAGTTTGCAATCGCAAATCTTCCGGAAGATCCCGATAAGGTCGAAGTTGGACAGTTAACAAAATGGGCTGCCCAGCATATGCTTTCGGAAGTATACCTCATGGCAGGCAAGTATGCAGAAGCGGAAGCAGCAGCAAAAGCTGTAATCGATTGCGGTTACTTCCATCTGATGACTTCACGCTTCGGTGCGGAGAAAGACAAAGCCGGAGATCCGTTCTCCGATATGTTCAAAGAATATAACCAGAACCGTACTTCCGGTAATATGGAAAGCATCTGGGTTATGCAACTCGAATACAACACGACCGGAGGCGGCGGAGCAAACGAAGACTGGACAAAACGTGCTTGGGTTCCCAAATACTACAACGAAGACGGCTTTGTGTTGGCAGACTCTTTAGGCGGGCGTGGTTTGGCACAGATCGTCCCATTCAAATGGTGGATCGACAGCAACGACTTCTTCGCTTCAAGCGATATTCGTAACTCGGAATATAACATCAAGAGAAACTGGTATTACAACGATACTTCTTCTGATAAATATGGAAAGAAAGCCGAAATCACAGAAGAGACATGGACAAAATTCACCATATACCCGGCTGTCACGAAATTCTTCTACGGAAAAGCAGAGGATTTGAGCTATGGCGGTAACAATAAAGACCGTATGAAGTTCCGTCTTGCCGAAACATATCTGCTATTGGCTGAAGCACGCTTGATGCAAAACAATGCACAAGGAGCCGCAGACGCGATCAATGTAATACGCAAACGAGCCAATGCACCGGAAATTACAGCTAAAGATGCCACAATTGACTTCCTACTGGACGAACGTATCCGTGAATTGGTTGGTGAAGAGTTACGCCGATTTACGTTGGTTCGTACAGGCAAGCTGGTTGAACGCGTAAAGAAATACAACCCGCACAGCAACACTATGGATGAACATCACACCTTGTGGCCGATCCCGCAGACCATCATCGACTCTAACACAGGAGCCGAATTTCCACAGAATCCGGGATACTAAGCATTGAATAACTATAAAGTAAAAACACACTTATAGGATGAAAGGGGAAGTTCCAGCCAAAGGGACATCCCCTTTCTTTTTAATAATCATAAAATTTGGTACATTTTTTACTCATTTTGAGATGATATTATTATATCCTGAGCCTTATCTTTCCTATTTTTGGTGCAGAATTAAAAGAAACAGAACGAATATCATGAAAATTACAATCAAGTACATCTGTACAGGCCTCTCACTTTGCGCTTGTACCTGTTTAGTGAACAATCTGCCGGCACAGGCCGAAACGACAAATACAGCCGCTGTCAGTGCGACGGAAACGGGCTTGGACCGGCAAAGCATCATGGAAGTTGCCCGGCGGGTGGCGGACTGGCAGATCAAAGATTATCCCGAAAACAAATATGCCAAGAGCGAACCGCGCGGATGGATCGCCGGAGCACTTTATATGGGGATGTTCGACTGGGCGGAACTGAGTGGAGACAATACTTATTATGACTGGCTCCGAAAAATCTTCAACCGCCAGAGCTGGCAGGTCGCCAATCGGATGTATCATGCCGACGACGTTTGTATCGCACAGACCTATATCGATTTCTATAATAAGGAGAAGAATGAGAATATGCTGAAACCGACCATCGCCCGCGCCGACTGGGTGTTGAACAATCCTTCCAACGGAAGCATGGATCTCGATTACAGCAAAGGCAGCACGATCGAACGCTGGACGTGGTGCGACGCCCTTTTCATGGCGCCCGGAGTCTACACACGACTCTACACGCTGACCGGCAACCGTAAATACATGCACTTCGCCGACAGTGAATTCCGTGCTACCTACAATCACCTGTATGATAAAGACGAAGACCTTTTCTATCGCGACAGCCGCTACATCGGACAAAAAGAAGCCAACGGCAAGAAGGTTTTCTGGGGACGCGGCAACGGTTGGGTAATCGGCGGGCTGGCGGAAATCCTGAAGACGCTGCCGGCGGAAGATACCGAATTCCGTCCTTTCTATCTCGAACTTTATAAAGAGATGTCCGAGCGCCTTGCCGGACTGCAAGGAAAAGACGGTTACTGGCACGCCAGCCTGCTGGACCCGGCCAGCTATCCTTCACCCGAAACGAGCGCGACCGGATTTATCGTTTACGGCTTGGCATACGGAATCAACCAGGGGTATCTGCCGGCAGACAAATACCTACCAGTCGTAAAAAAAGGATGGGAAGCACTGACCCGTGCAGTTGAAGCGAACGGGAAATTAGGGTGGGTTCAGCCGGTAGGTGCCGATCCGAAAAAGGTGACACGCGACATGACCGAGCTCTATGGTACAGGTGCATTCCTGATGGCTGCATCGGAAATTTACAAATTAGCAGACAAATAAGTCACAACAAGGCTCTTTTTTTCATAAAAGTACCTGCAAAAGCTCTTGAACACCCGGGTAAACCCGCTTTTAACATCCGGATGTCGGGAGGGCAAACACCCGGATGTACAGATAACAAACATCCGGGTGTTCAGCATCAAATCTCACTATCTTGTTGAAAACAAGCGATATGCTTTGTATCTTTTTCTGCCGTATTGGAAAAAGATGGAGTGATAGTAGAGTGATAGATAAAAGTGACATATATCACACAACAAACAGTTGTATATGAATAGTTTATATACGAAGTGTGATAGAGTGATAGAGATTTTGAAAAAATAATAATGATATGAAGTATAAAGTTTGTTTACTCTTCACGTTCCTCTCTCTTTCCGTATACGGTATTTCCGCAACGAACGGACAAGATTCAATACGCCAAATTCAGCTAAGCGATCTGGAAGTGCAAATCCGATGGGTAAATCCTACTGCCATACGTGCCTATCTGGACGACACAAAAACAGCATTGGGAGGAAAAGCTCCCGCGCTTTACGAAAAACTATCCCGTCTGGAAACACTTCTACCCGGCGTGCAGCAGGCCTTCTCCGATAAGGTTTCCGGCAACACGGTCGACGAAGTAATTGGCCAAGCTCAAGAAATACTTGCCTTGAAGCGTGAGATCATCCTGGCCAACCCGCTGCTGGACATGGACAAGATCATAGTGGCCCGTTACCGTTTGGGAAACAAGGCCCGTAAGGCGATGGGGCCGTCGATGGGAACTTCGACAGCCAACTACAACTCGCTATTTTCCAACTCGCGTAAAGGCTACGATGCCGAGATCGACTTGCTCACGGGCTTGCGCGGACAAATCGAAAGCAGCCGGATATACAAACCCGAAGCCGATGTTCCCGTTTCAGACATACAGCTCCACTGGGATGCCGACCGCCTCCTCTTCTCCTCGCTCGACAAGAACCGGAAGTGGCAGACGGAAGCAACCTTCACCAAAAGATCACCGTTGATGAGCCGGATCTGGAATTCTGCGACGCCAATTACCTGCCGGACGGGAAAGTGGTGGCGACGACCAACATCGGTTACAACGGCGTTCCTTGTGTGCATGGCGACGATGTGGTAGCTAACCTTGTCTCCTTTGACCCCGAGACGCGTGCCTTGCGCCGCCTCACCTTCGACCAGGACGGGAACTGGTCGCCTATCGTGATCCCGAACGGACGCATCATGTACACCCGTTGGGAATATACGGACCTGACACACTATTTCTCCCGTATCGTGATGCACATGAATCCCGACGGGACGGAAAACAAAGCGCTCTACGGCAGCGGCTCCTATTTCCCGAACAGTACGTTCGACATGAAACCGCTCTCCAAGCACAGCAGCCGCTTCATCGGCATCATCTCCGGCCATCACGGGACGGCACGTTCAGGGCGGCTCGTTATCTTCGATCCTGCCAAAAGCCGGAAAGAGGAAAAGGGGATGATACAGGAACTGCCGTTCAAAGACCGCCCGATCGTACCGATCATCAAGGACGAATTGGTGGAAGGCGTCTGGCCTCAGTTCATGAAGCCGTACCCGCTCAGCGAAAAATATTTTTTAGTTGCCTGCAAACCGGCCAAGGATGCGCTTTGGGGAATTTACCTGGTCGACGTTTTCGATAACCTGACACTCATTGCCGAGCAGGAAGGGGAAGGTCTGACCGCTCCCATCCCGCTGGTAAAACGCGAAACACCTCCTGTCATCCCTTCGAAGATCAAGCCGGACAGCAAAGAGGCTACGGTCTTTATCCAGGATATCTACGAAGGAGAAGGTACGCAGGGCGTTCCCCGGGGCACGATCAAGGCTCTCCGTATCTTCGCTTATGAGTATGCCTATATCTTAGCTCCTTCCGATCACGATGCACAGGGAATACAGAGTGGATGGGATATCAAACGTATACTCGGAACAGTCCCGGTCGAGGAAGACGGTTCCGCGCTATTCACCATTCCCGCCAACACGCCGATTTCCATCCAGCCATTGGATAAAGACGGGGCAGCCATCCAGTGGATGCGCAGCTGGCTGACAGGGATGCCGGGCGAGATCGTCTCCTGCGTCGGTTGCCATGAAGATCAGAACAGCATACCCATTCCCAAACGCACGATTGCTTCGGCCAAGCAGGCACGCCGGCTGGAAACACCAGAAGGAGGTGTCCGCCCGTTCACGTTCCGCCTGGAAGTACAACCGGTACTGGATCGTAACTGCGTCTCTTGCCACAACGGGAAAAATGCCGAACCGGACTTCCGCAAGGATCAGATGGTCACATATAAGAGAGGTATCTTGACGAAAATCAACAAGCAGTACGACCAGAGCTATCTGAACCTGCACCCATACGTGTACCGCCAGGGACCGGAATCAGACATCTATGTCCTCAAGCCGGCCGAGTTTCACGCGAGCAACAGCGAACTGATCCGCATCCTGCAAGCCGGACACCACGGCGTAGAGGTTCCGGAAGAGGACATGCGGACGCTCTATGCCTGGATCGATCTCAACGCGCCTTATTATGGGGCTTTCACCCAAATAGACCTGAAGCCTCAATCTCCCAAAGGCCAGGTGGAACGCCGTATGGAGCTGGCCGAGAAATACAGCGGTGTACGGGTTGACTGGCAAAAAGAGATTGCCGACTACGCCGACTGGCTGAAAGAAAACAAAAAGGCAGACGGCATTACCGGAGCAACGACCGGCGAAACAGTCGAAATAAAGAAGCCGACCAAACCGGTCCGCCCGGTCAAGGTAAAGGGATTCCCGTTCGACACGCAGACAGCGACTGCCCGGCAAGCTGCCAAAGACGAAACGACCCGCCGCCTCACCATCACTCCGGATGTACATATCGACCTGGTATGGATTCCCGCCGGCAGCTTTGTGATGGGTAACAACCGAACTCCCTCCGCTTCGCCAGCATTCAAGGCAAACGTGAAGGAAGGCTTCTGGATGAGCACGACCGAAATCACGAACGAGCAGTTCCGCGCACTTTTCCCGGAACACGACAGCCGGTACATCGGACAGACTTGGAAAGATCATACTACCCCCGGCTATGCAGCCAACCGACCAAAACAGCCTGTCGTGCGCGTCAGTTGGGACGAAGCGAATGCTTTCTGCCAAAAGATCAGCGAAATATCAGGCAATACAGTTTCTCTGCCTACCGAAACACAATGGGAATGGGCAGCACGCTCGGGAAGCGCAGATGATTTCTGGTTCGGATCGACGGAGAGCGACTTCGGTGCTTTCGAAAACTTGGCAGACAGTACGACTGTCGATCTGGCGGTAACAGGCGTAGATCCGAAACCGATGCGGGAAAACGATCCCATGCGCAAGTTCTGGGATTTCCTACCGAAAATCCTGAACGTAAACGACCACCAACTGATCAGTTGCCCTGTTGCCTCTTACCAGCCCAATCCCTGGGGATTGTACGACATGAACGGGAATGTGGCGGAATGGACAGCCTCCGATTACATTCCTTATCCTTTAAAAGAAAAGGCAAACAAAGAGGCTGTCGAAAAGAAAGTCGTACGCGGCGGCTCTTGGCGTGAACGTCCTAAATACTCCACATCGGCCGTCCGCAAAGCCTACCTGCCTTGGCAGCGGCCGATGAACGTCGGCTTTAGGATTATTGTCGAAGATATGTAAAGGCGAAAGCCCTATTCTCGCGCTTGACGCGGGGACAAGGGATTTTGGAACTTTACAAAACTTCAAGAAAGCTGCGTCCATTGCCGGCGCGATTCACACAGATGCGGACAGGGATGCGCTCAGTCATTTCCTGCACATGCGAGATGACTCCGATCTTGCGTCCCTGCGTCCGCAAACTTTCCAAAGCATCCATCGCCACACGAAGCGTCTCGGCATCCAAAGAACCGAAACCTTCGTCAATGAAAAGGCTTTCAACCCGCATCCGGTTGGATGAGAGGGAAGACAGGCCAAGCGCTAGTGCCAACGAAACAAGGAACGATTCGCCCCCTGAAAGGCTATGGACGGTACGCACCTCATCACACATATCCCGGTCAATCACCTGCAAGGCAAGCGTTTCGGGAACCCGTTCCAACCGATAACGCCTCGTCAACTCGCGCAGTTGCACATTGGCATAGTTCAACAGTATATCGAGCGTATATCCTTGCGCTATACGACGGAACTTGGCGCCGTCGGCAGAACCGGCCAGTTCGTTCAGCTTCGCCCAACGTTCGCTTTCCGTACGCCGGACATTCAATTCTTCCTGCAGACCGGAAACTTTCGCCTTGTTCTCCGTCTGAGTACGAAGCCAGAAAGCAAGTTCCGTCTTTTCCTGTGTGTACCGGGACAAGATAACTTCGAGTGGCTCTCCACCCGAAGAATCCAAATAATCAGCTGTCCATTTGTCTAAAGCCGCCTTTCTCCGGAGCAGGTCGGCAGAGGCCTCGGTCAGGTCTTTTGCAATCTGGTCGGCAATGCCGCGTGTCTGGTCGGCGATGCCGGATTGCTCAGTCTGGGTGGCCGACAGTTTTTTCAAACGCTCTTTCAGTTCTTCCATTCGTCGGATGTACTCCTGTTCTACGCTATCTGCAGATCGGCCATTCAAAAGTTTCTTTCGTTCTGCCTGCAAAGAGGAAAAAGCGGCACGGTTCTTTTCGTGGAGCTGTCCGGATTCTTCGGCTTGCTTTTCGAGAGAAGGAAGGAAGGAGGCGAGAGATTCGCATTCGGCTTTTTGGGCGCTTTCCTGCCGTTCCAGTTGATGGAGTTTCTCGGTATTCTCATGCCACTGACGGGCGAAGTCTGTCAATGTTTTACGGAAAGTTTCCGGATTCCGCAACCAAGCTTTCTGCCACTCGCCATTACCGAACAGGAGGTCGGCAGCCGAAAGGGACTGAGTCAACTGAACGGATTGTTCTTTTACGATAGTTTCTTCCCGCTCTTGCCGGCTAACGGAGAGCTGCTGCTTGCCGATCATATCCTTACAAGCGGCTTCACTGTCTGCAAGCTCTTTATGGAGTTGGAGCAACTGCTGTTGCAGACGAGCGAGATGACGAGTATGGGCGATGTAGGTCTCTTTTTTATTCGATAAATCCTGCAATTGAAGAGTAAGGGTAGAAACAGGGGCGACAGGGGCTTGATTGACAAAAGGATGATGCGTGCTCCCGCAAACCGGACAAGGTTGTCCATCCTGCAACCTGCCACGTAAATCCTTTATGTTGCCGGAAGCCTCCAAACGTGCCTGTTCGATAAGCAGTTGTTCCCGTTCCTGGCGAAGTTTCTCGATCTGTTTGTCCAAAGCCGATGCGTCGACCGCTTTCAGTTTTTCTTCCAGGCTCCGGTAGTCCTCTTCTGCCTGCTTCAACGCCTGCTGCTTGTTTGCACTGGTCTGTTGCAGACCGGCAAGTTGTTTATTCAACGCCACAACCTCCTGCCGGAGCGTTTCGATCGAACGGTTTGCCGCCTCCACTCCTGAACGGGCAGCCGATGCAGCATCCAAATGCAGCAACAAGGCCGAAAGCTGCTCCGCAATACTTTCCTTCTCCTTATAACGCTCACGCCAAGCGGTCAGACGGGCAATCTCCTCCATCCCCAGCTTTTGCCGGAGGATGGCAGCCTGATATTTCTTTTCGGCCTCTCCCTTACGAAGCGTTACATTCTTTAACTGTTGCTCCGAGTGTGACAGATCGCGGATGGCCGCATCCAACTGGATGTCCAGTTTACGCGCCTGCAAGATCTCCTGTTGAAGGGATTTGAAACGAGCCTCAGACTGTTGCTGTTCCTCCACTCCCTTTTCGTATTCATGGCGAGCGACCGTCAACAATTCCGTTGCGTGCACCAACTTATCGGCCGCCTCTTTTTGTTGTCTCTGGCGGATGGTTATCTGCTGTTCGATAGAACGGACGGCCTCTTGAAGGGCCTGTTGCTCCGCTTTCGCTTTCTCGACTCGCTGCAGCTCCTTTTCCGTTCCGGCAAGGCGAATGCGCAAGTCGTTTTCTTCCTCATCCGTCAATAGCTCGATACCCTGTATTCGCGTTTGGATCAAGTCGAAGGCTTCTTTCGCCCGCGCATTCCTTTCAAATATCTGGCGAGAAATGGCGGAATAGAGTTCGGTTCCGGTCAACTTCTCCAATAAGGAAGCTTTTTCTCCCTGCTCGGCTTTCAGGAAAGTGGAAAAATCATTCTGCGCCAGCAATACGGAACGCGTAAACTGTTCGAAAGTCAAGCCAATCAAATCGATAATACGGGCTTGCAGATCGGAACGCGTCCCTTGCTCTTCCTCCTCCTTGTCGAGGTTATACAGAGCCAAACGCGGATTCTGCAACCGTCCGTTTTCCTTGTCGCGTGCCCGCGCCACCGACCAGCGTGTCCGGTAGCGGTGTCCGTTCAAGGCCATGAAATCCACTTCTGCAAAACCGGAGGATGTTCCCCGCCGCAGCAAGAAACGAGGATCGCTCTGCGACAATTGTTCATTACTGACATCCTGAAGCTTGACATTATTTTCTTTCGCCTGGTCGGTACGAGGCGTACGGGCGAACAGAGCTAAGCACATCGTATCCAAAAGGGTGGACTTACCTGCTCCCGTAGGCCCGGAAATAGCAAAGATCCCGGCTGAAAGTAACGGCTCCACCGTAAAATCTATTTCAAAATCACCTTCCAACGAGGCCAGGTTACGACCTCGTATCGCTAATATCTTCATAGGGAAACCTCCCGCATTACATCGTTAAACATCTTTTCCAACTCTTCCGGCAAATCTCCCCCGAAACGGTTCGTAAAGGTATGGCGAAGCATATCCAGCGGAGCGATCTTTTGTAAATCCGTATAAGAGAAAGGACGAGAATCTTCCTCTCCCTCCTTTTTCGGATAAGAAGGGATGATGGAAGTCAGGCGTACAGCCTTATCCGCCAGTGCCTCCTCCACCCGATGCCGAAACCCCGGATCTGGCTCCGTCAGCAGTACCTGCACCTCCAGATAAGGCCATAGGCTGCGATCGGCTCCCTCTTCCGCCAACGGTAGGTTGGAAAGCGACAAAAGGACTTCGGCAGGCGACGCCGGTTCCGCCGGAATCCGATGCAGGGCGGTTCGGAGTGGGATGGGCACTGCTTCGAGATCCGACAGGCATCCGTTTTCGAGGGTAAAGGCAACAACCTGATGGTGATAATGCTGTTCGGAGAAAGACATCGGAAGCGGGCTGCCGGCATAGCGTACAGACTCGCGTCCCCCTACCCGTTGCGCCTTGTGGATGTGACCGAGGGCCGTATAGGCCAAGTCCTCGTTAAAGGCTTCTACCGATATAGATTCAAGTCCTCCCATGATGGTCCGTTCGCTCCGGTCATCTTCCGACAGTTCAGCACCAGTCGCATGCAAGTGTCCCATCGCAAACAGGGCCTCGCCCGGTTGCCTTTGGCTGTCGGCATAATCATAGAGCTGGCGATACATTCGGGTAACGCCCTCCACATAGGTATCTTTCCCTTCTTTCGAAGCGGGATAATCTCCCTGACGAAGATAGGGAACAGCCAGACAGATCGCTTCCCGTTTTCCTTCCTTATTATATAAAGGAATCAGAAGCGAATCGAAATCGATCTTGCACAGGTCGGTTCGCGGGACAGCCCCTACAATTGACGTATTCAGTTCTTCCAACAGGGGTATCGGCGCCTCCAGACGGGCTGCCGAATCATGATTACCTGCGATAATCACGATCTGCAATTGTGGGTTACGCCGGTTCGCTTCCCGCAAAAAACGGAAAAAACGGCGTTGGGCGGCTGCCGACGGATTGGCAACATCAAAAACATCGCCTGCTATCAGCAGGACATCAGTCTGCCGCAGCGTCAATATATCGATCAACCACGAAAGAAATGCCTCATGTTCCTCATCACGGTCATACCCGAAAAAGGTTTGCCCAAGATGCCAGTCGGCAGTATGGATTATTTTCAATGACATGTTTTTCCAGATTTAACAAATATGAATCTGATCTTATTTTGGGGATAAAGGTAATGAAACAAACGAACAAAGACAATAAGGGGAGCCTGTGTCAAGCGCGGGAACGAGAGAAATAGATGACGAATCAAATTATTGTCCTATCTTTGTGCCGTCAATAAACAGGGGAACTTTATGAATTGGTTACAAGAGGCCTTTTTAGAGCCTACGATGGTGCAGGCAGTCATCATTATTTCACTGGTCTCTGCACTTGGATTGTATTTAGGACGGATCAAGATATTCGGGATCTCATTGGGTATCACATTCGTATTCTTTGCCGGTATCTTGGCCGGGCATTTAGGGATCGTCGTGAATAAGGATATGCTGTATTTTGCTCAAAGTTTCGGCTTGATCCTTTTCGTCTATGCATTAGGGTTACAGGTTGGTCCCGGTTTCTTCTCTTCGCTGAAGAAGGGAGGGGTAGCTATGAACATGATGGGGTTAGGCGTTATCCTGCTCGGACTCATTATGACAGTCGGTCTGCACTGGGTAACAGGAGTTTCCCTTTCCAATATGGTCGGTTTGCTTTGCGGGGCCGTTACCAACACGCCTGCTTTGGGAGCCGCCCAACAGGCTTTGTTGCAGATAGATCCGGCCAATACCAAAGGGGTGACGGACATGGCTTTGGCGTGTGCCGTCGCTTATCCGCTCGGCGTAGTGGGCGTGATCTTGGCGATTATTATTCTGAGAGCCTTGTTTGCCGACAAGAAACAGAAAGACTTAAAGGAACAACGCGACACGACTACCTATGTCGCCGAGTTTCATGTAAGCAATCCGGCTATCTACGAAAAGAGCATCAAGGACGTAATGAAGCTGACGGACAAGCATTTCGTTATTTCACGTGTATGGAGAAACGGTAAAGTAAGCATTCCGACTTCGGACACCTTACTTCACGAGCATGACCACCTTTTGATCATCTCCGTTAAATCGGATGTCGAAAATATTAAAGTCCTTTTCGGCGAGCAGGAGAATGTAGATTGGAACAAGGCGGATATCGACTGGAATGCTATTGACAGCCAACTGATCTCGCGCCGCATCGCGGTGACACGCAACCGAGTGAACGGTGTGAAATTAGGCTCTCTCCGCCTTCGCAACCTCTACGGTATCAATATTACGCGTGTGAACCGTGCCGGTATAGACCTGCTGGCCTCTCCCGACCTGCGCCTGCAAATCGGTGACCGGTTGACTATCGTGGGAGAAGCGAATTCGGTAAACACAGTCGGAAAGATTTTAGGGGATGAGATCAAGCGGTTAAACAATCCGAACCTCTTGGCTGTCTTCATTGGTATATCGCTGGGGATGCTGTTAGGAGCATTGCCGATCACGTTACCAGGGATGAGTACGCCAGTCAAATTAGGGATCGCCGGAGGCCCGATCATCGTCGGAATCCTGATGGGCGCATTCGGCCCTCGTTTCCACCTGACAACCTACACGACAATGAGTGCCAACCTGATGCTTCGTCAACTGGGGATCATTATTTATTTAGCGGGATTGGGGATCGATTCGGGTGTACATTTCTTCGAAACGGTTTTTCGGGCAGAAGGATTGCTTTGGATCGGGCTTGGATTTCTGCTGACGATCGTGCCGGTGCTGATCGTCGGTTTCATATCTTCGCAATTTTTCAAACTCGATTATGCGCACAACGTGGGTATGCTCTGCGGGAGCATGGCAAACCCGATGGCACTGAGCTATGCCAACACGACTGTCGATGGCGACGAACCCTCCGTTTCTTATGCCACCGTCTATCCGCTTTCAATGTTTATCCGCGTGATTTCAGCACAATTGGTGCTGATGTTATTCACCTGATCGATCAGGCTTTGGAACACTTGACCAGCACCTTTTCTCCATCCACCAAGGTAGTTGCAAAGAGATAGACATGGCCTCCGTCGGTGATCTTCGTCCGCTTACGCAGTTCTTCTACGGAGAGAGGAAAATTACGCACGGTTATATTTGCTTGGGGGATTGTCTTTGATAGTCCTTTACAGAGTTTTCCGGTAAAAGACAGCACTTCATCCACTCGGAATCTGCGACCAGGAAAGTCGGAAACTAAATGGTCCGCTGTATATAGATGGCTGTTCACCTGCAACTTCTTCACTCCCGTCCGGACGGCAATCTGCTTAAATGCGCCGGCTTTTAAAACCGAGGCATTCGGTTCATACAAATATGTACCTACCTGACCGGCAGGAACCAATACGGCGCTACGTTCCTCTTCTAATGTAAAAGAGAAAGATTGTATTCCATCCAGTCCGAAATTGATGCACCGGACTAACGGTTCTCTGCCATCCGCCTCTCGTTCCACCACAAAAAGCAGTTCCTTGCATTCGTTCCTAACCGAAAGGACATGCACGGATGTCGTCCCCGGCAACAGCTCCAAAGTCATTTGTATATCTGCCATCGGCGAAAGCTTTGCAATGACGCGCGGGGAACGTTTCAGAAGCGCCGGCAACAGTCCGGGCAGGTTAGGTTCACAATCCTGCAAAGCAAAAACCCGCTTGTTAGATTCTCCTCGGCGTGCAGGATCGATATAGAAAGCATCGACCTCCGGAAGGGTATCAACAACTTGGGCGGCATCAGCATTTATGATCGTTATATTGTTGGCCTCCAAGACAGAAAAATTATGTTTCGCGGCTTCACAATAAACAGGAAAACGTTCTATATAAGTCAAATGTTTCGCCTTGCGGGAAAGAAAATAGCTATCGATTCCCAGTCCTCCCGTCAGGTCGCAAATAGTCCAACTTTCACCAATCAGTTCCTGTTTATAAGCTGCTGTCTGTTCAGATGAACACTGTTCCGCCGCAATCTTAGCCGGAAAAACCAATTGTCCGTTCTCAAACCACGACGGCAACTTCTCCCGGATCTGCCTTCGGACAGCAATCTGATCGACTAAAAAGGGAATATCCATTCCGGGATACTTGGCAGCGGAAAGCAACAGGCGGGTTAAATCGTCTGTTGCATGTTCTTTGATAAACTGTATGTGTGAAGTTGTCAGTTCCATATCGGCACTAAATCAGTGACGACATAGAAAAAGAGGGTGTGTCATGATATTTGGTGGACACATCCTCTTTTCTGCGGAAAGCGAGGGTTTTGAACCTATAACTCTAACCGCCTATATTTCAGCTACTT
>OCPS01000722.1_pt1 | contig 34014 bp, 29 predicted proteins | sample 1538651 | NCBI WGS metagenome assembly OCPS01 (sample SAMN04571715, study PRJEB22368) | human gut metagenome | biome: human gut; material: stool | host: Homo sapiens | place: Luxembourg | collected 2012-09-21 | reverse complement strand
CTTCCTCAAGGTATCTTTCTTTTGATAACGACACCAGGGACCAGAGCACCCATTTCATGTGGTCCGTCATGTGGATGCAGGAGGCTTTGCGGATCACCAGGCACGGCAGCGTGTTCCGGCACTATCTCAAGCCCTCCGGAAAAATTTGCTCCTTCCAGGAAACGCGGACGAGCCTGGAAATGCATTTTTTTCATCCTCTTTTTTCATAAGAGGGGTCAGGTTAAAAATAACAACAAACTTGCATTTCAGACCTTTTTCGGTACGCTTCCGGCATGAGCCGCACCCTGAGAATAGAATACCCCGGAGCAGTCTATCACGTGCAGAGCGAGGGCAACCGCGGAGATGCCATTTACCTGGATGACGAAGACAGGGAAACTTTTTTGCGAACGTTTCAGGAGGCAGCCCGCAGAAGCGGCTGGACCGTGTACGCCTACGCCCTGATGGCCAATCACTACCACATTCTTTTCCAAACCGCGCGCGCCAATCTGGTGGATGGCATGAAATGGCTCCAGACTGCCTATACCCAGCGTTTTAACGCACGCCACCGAATGCGGGGTCATCTGTTTGCGGGCAGATACCACTCCATGGTGGTGGAAGCGGATAACGCCCACTATTTTTCAACCATCATTGACTACATCCACCTGAATCCGGCCCGGTCCGGCCTGGCGCGACGCCACACGTTCCTTTCCGGCTGCAAATGGACGAGCCTGCCCGCATGGCTGGCCTCTCCCGCCAAAAGGCCCAAATGGATTCATCCGGAACGCGGCCTCGTCTGCTTCGGCTGCGACGACACGGAAGACGGCCGCCAAAAATACCTCAACCATCTGATGGGCCGTTTTGAAGCGGAACGCATGGATGAACGCTCCCTGCTACCCGCCGGCCACGTTGGCCCCGGCACCGTCCAGCGGGGCTGGTGCTACGGCTCCAGCGCCTTCCGCGCCAGGCTGGTGGGGGAACTTCCCCGTCTGGCGCGCAGAAAGCCCGTCACGACGGGCATGCGAGCGTCGGAAATTGGGGAGTACCAAGCGGAAATTATCGTAAAAAACGGTCTGAAGGCCTTTGGCCTCTCGGAGGAGGAGCTGCTTGTCACGCCTTACAGCCACCCGTCCAAGCTCATCATCGCCCTGGCCGTCCGGCAAAGTACGCTGGTACCGTATGCATGGATCAGCAACCGGCTGCACATGGGTATTCCCAAATCCATGGGAACCTTGCTCCACCGGGCAAAAAAAATGGCGGAAACGGATTTGAAAACGAGGGCGTGGATCGAGCGCCTGAGCTCCTGACCTCCGTTCCTCCCACGGAATAATTTGAAAAAATTTCCTCCCTCCACAAGGATGCGCCGGGCATGAAACCGTCCTCCCGCGGCAGGAAGCACTCAAGGTCAGCCCCTTCTCCGGCGCATCATCATGCAGGCCAGCCCAAGCAATCCCACGGATGCCGCAGTCGGTTCCGGAACTACTGAAAAAGCCATGGCGGCAATTCCGGCCTTCTGCCACCAATGCGGAAATCAAGATGGCTCCCACCCATCGTTGTTTGTAACATTCCAGCTCTGCCGCCTTGTCTGTTCCTGATAATTTTTTCCTTTGTCATCCATTCTTCATGGACACCGGATTCAAAATTCGCCTTACGGAAACAGAAACCCGAATAACCGCATGCAAACTACATGTCCCCAGCATCCGAAACACGCAGTTCTGGCAGGCGTCAATCAGCAAGAACAGGGTCAGTTTACAAATCACAACATATAAACATATTTTCTATTTTCTTACTGACCCCTGAAGGCCGCCAGGGAAAAAAATGATTGCCAGTCCGCTTAGCGGAATGATACACGGAAGGCGCGTGCGAAAAACTGCGCGTAAAGCGTCAACCCAAATACAACAACAGAAAAGATGGCACAGACATATTCCCAGCGCGTGCTCGACTTGGTTAAGGCCAAGCATAGCCACGAAAAAGAATTCATCCAGGCCGTTCAGGAAGTGCTCAGCACGATCGAACCGGTTTTGGCCGCGAATTCCAAGTATAAAGACCACGCGATTCTGGAACGAATCGTGGAACCGGAAAGAACCATCCTGTTCCGCGTGCCGTGGATCGATGACCAGGGCAAGGTTCAGGTGAACCGCGGGTACCGTGTGGAATTCAACAGCGCCATCGGACCGTACAAGGGCGGCCTCCGCTTCCATCCCAGCGTCAACCTCGGCATCCTGAAGTTCCTGGGTTTTGAACAGGTTTTCAAAAACTCCCTCACCACCCTCCCCATGGGCGGCGGCAAGGGCGGTTCCGACTTCGACCCCAAGGGCAAGAGCGATAATGAAGTGATGCGCTTCTGCCAGAGCTTCATGACGGAGCTTCAGCGCCACATCGGCGCGGATACGGACGTTCCCGCGGGGGATATCGGCGTGGGCGGCCGCGAAATCGGCTACCTGTTCGGACAATACAAGAGAATCCGCAACGAATTCACCGGCGTTCTCACCGGCAAGAGCCTGAACTGGGGCGGCTCCCTCATCCGCCCGGAAGCCACCGGCTACGGTTGCGTATACTTCGCCCAGAACATGCTCGCCACCCGCAACGACGACTTGCAGGGCAAAGTCTGCCTGGTGTCCGGTTCCGGCAATGTGGCCCAGTACACCGTGGAAAAACTTAACGAACTGGGCGCGAAAGCGGTCACGATGTCCGACTCCAACGGCTATATTTACGATCCGGACGGCATTTCCCCGGAAAAGCTGGCCTGGGTCATGGAACTCAAGAACAAGCGCCGCGGACGCATTGCGGAATACGTGAAGCAGTTCCCGAAAGCCCAGTACTTTGAAGGCCAGCGTCCCTGGAGCGTTCCGTGCGACTGCGCCTTCCCCTCCGCCACGCAGAATGAAATCAACGGGGAAGACGCCCGCACCCTCATCAAGAACGGCTGCACCCTGGTGGCGGAAGGCGCCAACATGCCTACGGATCTGGAAGGCATTGAAACCTACCTGGCCGCCAAAATCCTGTACGGCCCGGCCAAGGCCGCCAATGCCGGCGGTGTGGCCACCTCTGGCCTGGAAATGTCCCAGAACAGCCAGCGCCTCTCCTGGACGCGTGAAGAAGTGGACCACAAGCTGAAGACCATCATGGCCAACATCCACGCAAACGCCGTGGCCCACGCCCATGAATACACCTCCGACAAATCCTTCACCAACTACGTCACCGGCGCCAACATTGCCGGCTTCGTGAAAGTGGCGGATTCCATGATCGACCAGGGGGTAGTCTGACCCCGGCCGACATACTTGCTGCCAATGTAAAACACACCAGAAGCGCCGGGTTCGCCCGGCGCTTCTTATTTATTTAATTCATCAAGAGTAACGACCTCAGCAGGACTATCATTATTTTTCTTGCAAAAAACATAGACATTATTCCTATTAATTCTATTATTTATTTCAGAAAAAATTTTTTCTTTAAAACAATTCATATCATATCCGATTAACACAAAAACTCCAATTTTATATTTACCACATTTCATCATCTTCTTTATGGTTCTAAAATCTTTCTTAATGCCCGCCTTATTGAAATTACATTTTACTTCAACCACCACTTCATTGCTCTCCATACTTCCCTGTCTATGAATAACAAAATCAGGATTGTACTTTCCTTCTATCTCAAGGTGTCCTGATTTATCTATTTCTCCATTTATTGTCAAATATTCTTCCTGCAATTCTTCCTGCAATTTTCTCATACAATGGTATAATTCATAACAGAACACCCGTTCTCTACGTTTTTCAGAATCAGCGCCCGCGACTTTAATATTAAAATATTCCTTATTAACTTTATTTATCGCATCGCAAACCAATTTCACATAGACGTTTTTAATATTTTGAGAATTCATCACGCAACATTTTCTTTAATTAATAATGGCATTCTTATTGCCTGTACCTTCTAATTCCCTAAATATGTAACCCTCGCATAAATTCAGCAAATACGTTCTTCCGTATCCGCCAAATACTGAAAAGGGCTTAAAAAAATTTCAAAAAAAACGGAACTATTATTCCTTTAACAGGCGGCAGACAGCCTGGGCCGCATGTTCCGCCGCCCCTCCCTGCCCCAACTTGTCGGAGGCCTGTTTCATTTCCTCCAGCAGAGCATCCCTGTTTTCCGGAACAAGCAGGCGTTCTATTTCATCAATCACCTTGTCCGGCATAAAATCAAACTGAACCAGTTCCTTCACCACGGGTTTCTGCGCCAGGATATTCACCATGCCGATGAAGCGTATCCTGATGAGCATGCGGGCCATCCAGTACGTCAGCAGGGGAACCTTGTACACCAGCATGTACGGCAGACGGTGCAAGGCGGCTTCCATCGTGGCGGTGCCGGAAGCCACAACTCCCACGGCGGCGCGGTCCATCAGCTCATGATATTTTCCCACCGCAATGTGGAACAGTTCCGGCGGCATTCCGGCTTTCCGCACCATGCCGCGCATTCTTTCCGCCAGAGCCTCCGTGGAAGCGGCGGTTTCAAAGGACAGTTCCGGCCGTTCCCGGGAAAGACGGCTCACTACCTCTATAAATACCGGGAAATGCCTGTCAATTTCACGGTTCCGGCTGCCGGGAAACAGACCGACCAGTGACGGCTCCCGGACGCCCTCCTTACGGATGGATGCAATTTCATCCACCAGGGGATGCCCCACAAACTCCGTTCTCAGGCCGGCTTCCTGGAACAAGGGAGCCTCAAAAGGGAAGATGCACATCATCAAGTCCAGCATGCGCACCATCTTGGGAATGCGCCCGCGATGCCATGCCCACACCTGCGGGGAGATAAAATAAACGATTCTGGTGCGGGGGCAACACTTGCGGACCCTCTCCGCCAGCCGCAGATTGAACCCCGGATAATCAATCAAAACAAGGCAATCCGGCTGGTCCTGCCGTATCCTTTCCAGAATGGAGAGAAAACGCCTTCTGAACCATCCGTATTTTTTGAGCACCTCCACCACGCCGATAACGGCGGCTTCATCCGCCCAGTCTTCCACGCCGGGACATAACGCGTGCATGCCCTGGCCGCCCAGCCCTGCGACCTCCATGCCGGGCATCAGGCGCAGCAGATTCTTCAACAGCAGGGCACCATGAATGTCCCCGCTCTTTTCGCCTGCTATAATATAAAGCTTCATCACTATCTGCATCGGCGCACGCCGGACGCCTCCCTACCTTACCAGCCCCGTTCCCGGGACGCAATAAAAGACTTTCCTTTCAAGGATTTTAATGCAAGATACGCGCCGTTATGCATGAGTTGATCTCACTTTGGATGTCCTGGGTGCAGGACTGGGGATATGCGGGTGTCATCGTCCTGATGGCCATGGAAAGCTCCATCTTTCCCGTTCCCAGCGAAGTGGTCATCCCGCCCGCGGCCATCCTGTCCGCCCAGGAAGGAGCATCCATGAACTTCTGGGGAGTGGTGGCTGCCGGAACGTTCGGCTCCTGGCTGGGTTCTGCCATTACCTACGCCGTGGCCCGAATCGTGGGCCGCCCGGTCATCATGCGCTGGGGCAAATTCTTTTTCATGCCGCCCCACAAGGTGGAAAAGGCGGAAATCTTCCTTCAGCGGTACGAAGTTTCCGGTGTCTTCTTCGCCCGCCTTCTGCCCGTCATCCGCCACCTCATTTCCATTCCCGCCGGCATTGTCCGCATGGGATTCGGCATTTTCTCCCTGGTCACCGTGCTCGGCTCGTTTGCCTGGTGCACGGTACTCGCCTGGTACGGGCACCGCATCGGGGAACGGCATCCGGAATTGCTCAAATCTCCGGAGGAGCTGATCCGCACCGTCAAGAGCGAAAGTCTCCCCCTTATTCTGGCCGTGCTGGTTCTGGCCGTCTGTTACATACTCATGCTTCGTCTGACGGACCGCAACAAGCCGGAAAAAGCCGCAGCGGACACGTCCGCAGAAAAAGAGCAGTAACCCCCCTTTTTCCCATGATCCCTTCCAAGGAAGACCGGGCAGCCCGGGCGCTGGATTATTTCCACCAGGGATATAATTGTTCCCAATCCGTTTTTGCTGCTTTTGCAGATGTCTGCGGCCTGACGGAAGAAACGGCCCTGAAACTGTCCTCTCCCCTGGGGGCAGGCATTGGACGCATGCGGGAGGTATGCGGCGCTTTTTGCGGAATGAGCATGCTGGCGGGAAGCCTGTACGGAAACAGTTCCCCGGAAACCGGGGAAAAGGAAAAAATCTTTTCCCTAGTCCAATCCCTGGCCGCCTCCTTCAAACAGGAATTCGGCACTCTTTACTGCCGGGAACTACTGGGGCTGTCTCCGGAGAGCTTGGCAGCGGAAACGGCGCGCCCCGGAGAAAGGACTGCCGCCTATTACGCCTCCCGCCCCTGTGAACGCTGCATTGCCTTCTGCGCCCGCTGCGCGGCCGAGCTGGAAGCAAAAGCCCGGCATCATGAAAATACCCGGCCCCCTTTGCAGGGGAACCGGGCGCTTTAACCATACGCAAGGCGCCGTCAATGAGAGGCGGAACTGCTGCATGCGCCGTCCGGGCAGGACGCCTTCAGCTTGTCTATCTTTTCATTCGTTTCCCCCATCCCCTCGTCATAAAAGCCCTGCTCGTCCGGGGCCAGCACCTGGAGGAGGCGGAGAAATTCGCCCGCGTGTTCCTTTTCCTCATTGGAAATATCCAGCAGAACTTCCTGGGCCAGCTTATGGTCTATGGATTCTGCAAGCTGGGTATAAAGCTGGATAGCTTCATATTCCGCTGCAATCATGAACCGGATGGCTCTCACCAATTCGCCATGGGTGAGTTTCCGGTTTTCCTTTAATCCGCTAAATGCATTTGTAAATTCAGGCATGCAGATGGGACCTGATACGTAACCCCTTCATTCAATATGCTTTGTCATAACTTTTATACGACAGTGGCCTTAAAGCAGTCCAGCGAACAAATTTCCAGCCTCTCTTGCCGGAACAAAAAAAGAGCGCCGGATTCTCGTCCGCCGCTCCTGTTAATCAAGTTCCTCTCCGGAACACCTGCCTTACTTGCCTTCCGCAGTCTTGGGTGCGTATTTCTTGAAAAATTCAACGTACTGGGCGGGAGTACGGCCGGGAACATAACCCGTGCGGCCCAGCTCCTTGCCATCCGCATCCACCACCACCATGGCCGGCACGCCGGTAATGTTATACGTCTTGGCTTCCTTGGACTTGCTGAAATCCGAACTGCCGAACTCAAATTTGACGCCAATGGCCACGCCGTCCATGCCTTGTTTGAAATCCTTTTTGGAAAGGATTTCTTTCTCCAGCTTAACACAAAAGCCGCACCAGGACGTTCCCGTGAAAAGAAGAACAATGGGAAGGCCGGTTTCCGCCGCCTGCTTTTGAGCGCTTTTCAGGCTCTTGCCCCAGCGGAATTTCACTTTCGCCGCCTTGGCGGCCTTGGCTGCGGCTTCCTTGTCCGTGGGAACGCTTTGAGCCATGGAAATGCCGGAAACGCTGAATCCCAGCACAGTACACAATGCAAAAATAAAATGTCTGTTCATCATACTCTGTGAAACGTTCCTCTCAGACTAGCAGAAATACTTTGTATAGGAAGAGAAATCGGTGTCTTTTTCCTAGAAGGAACGCTTCCGTCCCCTGTCCCCAAAATGAGGCGTTCTCAAAAAAAGTATTGCTCTTTCCTCCTTAATCGGGTAATAATCCGCCCGCACTTACAAACGCGCGGTTAGCTCAGTGGTAGAGCAACACCTTGACATGGTGGAGGTCGTAGGTTCAAATCCTATACCGCGTACCATTTTTCTTAAAACCCCGTTCCTTTCCGGACGGGGTTTTTCATTGCCTCCCTCCAGTTAATAGATATAGCATCTTCTTTTCCCCGTAACAGGCTCAATTGAAAAATGCCGGCATAAAGAGACGGTTAATGCAAAAGTTTGCGTTGATAAGAAAAATACGGGATAATCCTATCTTTACTCACTTACAGTGAAAGATATAATGAGTATTTAACCTCATTGGTCTCCCATACAGGGAAAAATGTTTTTCCAACTTTTTTTGAACACAAGCCCCTTCCCGGGACGCTAATGGTAGGAGGGCAGCTTAAGGCCCCAGCCTTTACCCCCTCCTTCCCTGATGAAACAATGACTATTAAAAGCCCGGCGGAAAGCATTCCGCCGGGCTTGCTTTTTATGAGACTCCACCGGTTAAAACGTCCGGGAAATTAACGGGTAGTCAAACGATCATATAACTCATTGGCATATCTATGATTGGGATGGTTCACATTCATATACGCCTCATAAAGAGGATGGGATGGATCCGATTCCATCCGCATGGCTTCCTCCGCGGGGGAAGGCGCCGCATTTCCTGTATGATGGAGAGGAGCTTCATCAAGCAGGCGTGATGCCTGGTACAACAGGCGGATTGCATCCGGATTGGAACCGAGTCCCGGATTATCCAGTAAAGCGTCCGCATCCACCCCTGTTTCAGAGGCAAGCCGCCGAAGAACGGCAGCAGCCCTGCCCATGTTGCGTTCATAATTAGAACCCCATTCCTGCTGAAGGGACTGTTCCGCCTGCATTTCCATCTCCATCCGGGCATCTTCCATGTGCTCACGGGCCTCGTTATATGCCTGGGCCATTGTCTCCTGAAGAGCATTCATTGCCTCCGGCGGTACTCCGTAACGATAGGCCGTGCGGGCCATACGCTCTGCCAGCCCGGCATTCCATTCGCTTTCCGGCGTGGATTCAGGACGTTCCAGACGGTATTCTTCCTCCGACTCCGGCAATCCGGCCAGCCGGCGGAATCGCGCCATCTGTTCTTCATTCTCCACACCGGGATAACGTCGCAGGCGTTCCAGCTCCGCGTAACTCTTCGCCAGAGCCTCCGGCGTCTTAAACTTGGAAAGAGATTTCTCCATCCCTTTCAACTCATCAAACCGGGCGTACCAATCCGGAGCAAAACCTCCGTCCTCACCCAGAAGGGGAGGAAAAGGTTCAGTTTGAACTGCGGTTTCGGACAGCGCGTCCGTCTCCGGGGAAACGGCCCCGGAACCCTCCGCATCCCTGATAGGAGCGGCCATGCTGTTATCAATGGAATCAATCATTTTTCTCTTCTTCTGTAGTTTCTTTAATGGCTAATTGAAGCTGGCGGCGGATGTACAGAAAGATCTCCCTGTAGGCATCCCTCCTCATGGCATCCAGAGGGTCGTAATTCCCCGGACTTCCTTGAAAAACGGGCAAATCAGTCTGGAAACGGGTTTCCAGAAAGGTAAGCGCCTCACGCCCGTCCGGGGTGTCAAACACCCGGAGAAGCTGGCGCCTTTTGAAACGGGCCTCCCGGACGGAGGCCTCCTGCTGCAATGTCGTATCCTGGTTCATTTCTGAATCGCGGTTAACTGGTCAAGCAAGGGATTGAGGGAAGCATAAGGATCCTCTTCCGCCGGAGCCAGGGAGGCTCCCTGCTGGAGGTCCGCCCGTTCCTTCCGCATGGCACGGACATCGGCCCAGGGCCTCAGCATGCTCTCCGGGGCGCCGTCCACACGGGCGGACAGGCGGAAACAGTGGTCCCAGTCCACATGATCCGCCAAATCCGGGGCAGCCTGCATCATCATATTCAGCCGCTGAAGGCTGCGGTCCATCCCTTCACTCTGCAAGCGCCTGAGCACCAGGGCAATCTTTGACTGATAGACAACCCTGGGTTCTCCGACGGCAACGGAGCCGTCCCTCCCTACCCTCAATACCGCACGGGGTGGCCTGGGAAACTTGCCCATCCGGAACAGCAGGGAAAAAATGCGTGTCATTGTGGAATACAGATCACTCACAAACAGCGTGAAGGAAGGAGAAAACATCAAGACGCGCTCATTCTCCCGCGCCATGACCTCCGTGGCAGTCATATTGCCGCGGTGCCCGCTCCAAAGCTCCAGCATGGGCAGATAATAGGCACGGCGTATCGCATCCTGTTTCTGTGCCAGACGGTCCATCCCAACATCATACCTGCCCTGCGTAGCCCATTCCCGGGGAAGGTGAAGGGAAGCGGCCTCCGGGGTAATGACGGTCCTGCCGCCGGCCCGCAAATCCACCTCCCCAATCTGGTTGGCGAGCTCCAGAATACGGGGAAAGGCGGCCACCTCGCCAAGAGTGTCCAGAATACGGTTCAGGAACTGCACCTGCTGGATGGCGGGAAACACCAGCCTGCCGGGAGCCAGACCGTACGGGCCTCTGCCCCACTTCAAAAAACGGGTTACCAGATAAGGGAACTCCATGTATCCCCCTTCCTCCACAATCACCTGGTCGTCCAGAGACAGGTAAACGCTTTCAAACGGCATGTGGGAGGCCTGCTCCCTGCGGCGGCTGCGCCGGGTGCGCGGGCGCACCACATGCAGAAACCTCAGAGTTGTGGCATACGGATTGCCTCCGCGCTCCAGAATTTCCCGAGCCTTGGGCCCCAGAGCTTTCACCCCGAACATGGAGCGTGCCTGATGAGCCGTGTAGGTAAACTCCCTGACGTAGGTATCCACCCGGCCTTCCGCATTCTCCGCACAGGCGAACTGTCCGCACGGAATATTGGTAAACAACAGCCTTCCGTCCGAGGATGTGCCCGTAAACAGGCTTCCGGTCCCCAAAGCCACCCGGTCCAGAAAACACTCATGAATCTCCGTATAAAAATTGGAAACGGACAATTCTTTCAGGGCAATTTCCGAACACTGGTTATACCAGGCCTCCGCCTCGTCGCCTCCCCGGTCATCCGGAGCCGACCACTTGAACCATACGTCATGGCTGGGCGTAATATAGGACATATGGCCGCTGGCCAGCTTCTGGCATGCCTCCACAGCCGTAGTATCCGTCATGCGGTCCATGGCGTCCCTGTTGGGTAGGGAAACCTCCCCTTCCCGATTCAGGCGGCGAGGCAGCACGTAATCCCTCAGACGGTCCCACCACGTTTCCCATGGCGCGCGCTGGGCGGCCAGGGACTTGTACACGGAATTCAATTCCGCAGTTCTTTCTTCCATGGCAGCACCTATCCCAGAGTTTTCCTAAGCAGAGTCCGCGGATTGACCTCTCCCTGCCCGGCGGAAGAATGACGGCGCGCCAGAATGGTGGAAATCATTCCCTGCCTCTGCCGTTCCCGGGCCTGATAATCTTCCCCTACTTCTTGTTCCACGCTCTCCGCCTTGACCGGGATGGTCTGCTCTGGAGCAGAAGCGGAAGGTGTGGACGGTTTCATAAATCCCATAATTTCTTTTGCTTTCTATTCATGGTTGATACTGATTCCCCTTCCCTTCTGCCGGATATAAGGCTCCAGAGGATGCCGGACGCCCGCCTCACAGACAATCCATGCGGCGGGGGCGTCCTTTTCCCATGGAAGGAAAGGGAACTCTCCCCACCTGCCCGGGCAATCCGGGCAAGTGCTTGCATTTATCAAATAAACAAATCGGCAAAAAATGCACCTGAGGAAAAACCGAACGCATACATGCCATTGGTGGCATCAAAGAGGTCGCCTCCAAACGTGATGCATTCCGCATCCGTTTCCTCCAAAACATAGGGCGCTATGATCAATGAATCCTTACTTCAGCCGGATACGCCATCCGCGCTGGACATCTGCAACGCGGCCCTCTCCAAAATAGGGGAGGCACCTCTGGACGCGCTGATTGCCAATGAATCCACGGCATCCCGCCTTTGCGTTCTTCATTACCATCCGGCCCGCAGGGAAACCCTTTGCATGGCGCGCTGGACCTTCGCCGCCACGCAAACCACTCTGGACTCCGTTTCCGCACAGGCGCCCAATTCCCTGACCCCCTATCAATTCACGCTGCCCGCAGACTGCCTGCGCGTGCTGGATGTGGAATGCTCGGAATGGAAAATGCAGGGACGCCGCATTCATGCTTCCTGCGCCCCGCTGCCCCTAAGCTACATTGCCGATATTGAAAACGCCGACCTATTCGATCCCCTCTTCATGGACGCACTGGCCACCCGGCTGGCAGAAAAACTGGCCATGCCCCTGACGGGCAACCAAAGCCTGCGCCAGAATCTTAACCAGGAATTCCACAAAATCATTCTTCCTCAGGCGGCAACCGTCAATGCGGTGCAGTGCTTTTCCAATGATTCCCACCCGCTGCTGGACCTGCTGAGAAAAATCAAATCGCCCTCCTGCCCGGAAGAATGTGAATAACATGAGAATAATAAGCAAATAACATAATAATAAATTGTGAATACATGCTCATGAAAGCACTGGATTTCATACAGATATTTGCCTCCAATGTCCGCAGGCTGGACTTCCGCCTCAGCAGTGCCCAGGTCATCCTGGCCGTCATTGCCGGGTACAGGCGCCACAGCACCATTACGGAAGCTACACGCCTGCACCCCAATACCGTCACCAATATCCTGCAGGATCTCATTGCGCAGGGATATGTCAACCGTATTGGAGACAGCCGCCCTTATGTTTACCGGCCCACTGCGGATGGAGAACAGCTTGCCGGAAACCTGCTGGACAAAAATACATTCCCCGGCACATGAACAATCCCCTGCTCAGTACGGAAGAAAAACGCCGCTGGCTGGCCCGCGTTTTCCGGGACGAGGACGGAGAATACTCTCAGGCAGACAAATTCAAGGCGCTGGTGGAAGACACCAAACTGGCGGCCCTTCAGCAGGAAGAGGAGGAATTCAAACGCCAGCGGGAAATAGGCGCCGCACCGCAGGACCCCATCCTGGCTCTGCTCCAGGCCATTCCTCCCGCGGAACTCAATTTCAATAATCACTCCTCTTCCTGACAACTTAACAAGATGATGGAACAAAAAAGCTCTCTAGACCAAACAAGCTCGGAGAGCTTTTTCTTTTTCAATCCACGCACTCCTTGCGGAGTGCGACAAACGGGAGGGGAAATAACATGGACGCGTTGCTGGTTTCAATCCACGCACTCCTTGCGGAGTGCGACTCCCCCGGACGTCGTTCAGTCTTTCCCGAACCGGGTTTCAATCCACGCACTCCTTGCGGAGTGCGACTCTTGAGGAACATCACTCAAAAGGAGGAGAAAAAGTTTCAATCCACGCACTCCTTGCGGAGTGCGACAGCCCGTTCGGCATCAGCTCATTATGGCCTACCGGTTTCAATCCACGCACTCCTTGCGGAGTGCGACTATATGAAGATATGTAATTAATCGCAGGGTGGTGTTTCAATCCACGCACTCCTTGCGGAGTGCGACCACCGGCTGCGGATCTTCTACCGGGGAACCGGTAGTTTCAATCCACGCACTCCTTGCGGAGTGCGACCCGACCTGCCGGACGACGATAAAGCCGGCTGGCTGTTTCAATCCACGCACTCCTTGCGGAGTGCGACCGATAATCAGGGTGCTTACGCCTGTTCCTGCCTCGTTTCAATCCACGCACTCCTTGCGGAGTGCGACGGGGGCGCCCTTAAAAGACTCCGTGACCAGGGCGGTTTCAATCCACGCACTCCTTGCGGAGTGCGACTGTTTCTGAATAACCATGATTGACAACGAAACAGAGTTTCAATCCACGCACTCCTTGCGGAGTGCGACCCCAGCGTCTCCCAGGAGGCCGTGTGATCACCGGTTTCAATCCACGCACTCCTTGCGGAGTGCGACTGGGGTTCTCCTTCCAGCATATATTCCGGGTGCCGGTTTCAATCCACGCACTCCTTGCGGAGTGCGACTCCCCCGGACGTCGTTCAGTCTTTCCCGAACCGGGTTTCAATCCACGCACTCCTTGCGGAGTGCGACCTGACGGTTTGTGACTTATGACGAATCTGCCTAGTTTCAATCCACGCACTCCTTGCGGAGTGCGACTGGTTTTCCGAAGCTCTTTGCCGTCCAGGGAGCGGTTTCAATCCACGCACTCCTTGCGGAGTGCGACACTTAAAACCTTCTTTACCCGCCCCGGTGAATGGGTTTCAATCCACGCACTCCTTGCGGAGTGCGACTTTCCGGGGAGGTCTGCAACCAGCCTTCCCACGGGTTTCAATCCACGCACTCCTTGCGGAGTGCGACAATGACTAATTCCACACACAACACGGACCCGACAGTTTCAATCCACGCACTCGTGAGAGTGCGACAACCCCTTCAATATCAATCCCTATCGGAATAGTAGGTTTCAATCCACGCACTCGTGAGAGTGCGACTCCTGAACGTCTATGGTTTGATTATCAACAGTGCAACGGGTGTTTTGCGCCAACCTCCCATGGGAGGTACAAAGATTCCAGGCCGTGAAAAAGAGATGATAGTTGTCAAGATTAGAACCCCAACGGATTACGAAAATCGCCGGTGTCCCGGGAATTTTCTGTGAGCTTGGGGGCGGCGGAAGGGAGACCGGGAAAGGAGCTTTTCATGCGTTAAAAAGCCCGCATCTCCGGCAACCTAGGCCTGTACACGATGCTGGGACATCCTAGCCTGTTCCCTCTTTCCCGTCCAGAATTTTGCAGGCCTCTCCCCCGGAAACCGTTTCATTCTCTTTTCCACAAAAGAAGAGACATCCCGGTACTGCCGTGTCCCCGAAGCGACCTGCGAAAAATATCTGCGGTTTACATGATGCTTTTGCGCGTCCACCTGTTCAAGCTCAACAGCCATACCAACGCCACGGAGACAGCGGAGGCCAGACAGGCCATCAACGGAATTTTCACGGCGGAGGGCAAACCTCCCAACCCGGTGCAATTCACGAAGTCATAGGAGCACTGGACAAAGAAGAAGTGGCACAGATACACGCCGAAAGTAAGCGCCGCCGCCTTGCTTAGCCTCGGATCTGCCTTGATTTTTAGCCGGCTGACAATGACAAAGATGGCAAAGGTCATCAGGAATACATTGATTCCGGAGAAATACCAGAGCACTTCCAACTTGGAGTACTGGCCGGGGAAGTGCTTCTGCGTTTCCAGAAAGCCGAAGAACGTAACGGCAAAACCAATCAAAAAGAGGGGAATCGTAATGGCCAGCGTTTTTTTCCAGCTCCAGGCCAGCGGGTATTTGGTCAGGTAATGCGCCAGCACCATGTATCCCAGGAATCCGGAAAAGTTATAAAACATACCGTACGGATTCCAATCGCAAACACCCAGAATGCCCATATTGCCATAATTGCCCTCATAACCCAGCGCCGGAGCAAGCATCTGGATGTAGGGAAGAGTCATGCTGAATATCCAGATGCCCAGAAAGATTTTCACGTCCTGCCTTTTGGCTTGCGTCAGCCACGCGCTCATGATGGGCATGAAGAGGTACAGGCCCACCAGCATGTATACGTACCACAGGGGCGTGGTATCATAGTTGAAGTTGAAGAAGAAGGTGTACAGCTTGCCGACGGTGGCGCTCCAGGTGTAAGTGTCCATCACGATATTGGGACTGGCCGTTTGAACGCCTGCGGCAAAGTATCCGAAGTAGAGCAAGGGAAGCGCCAATGACCAGACAATGAGCGGAACCAGTACCCTTTTGAGGCGTCTGGAGTAAAAAACGCCCATTTCCAAGGTGACCGGAAAGAGCAATACTCCGGAGATCATGGCGAACAGAGGCACGCACGGCCGTACCAGACTGCCCCAGAAGACAGCGGATTTAAAGTTGAAGGAACCGTCAAAACTTCCTACGAACGGATCACAGCAATGGGCCAGGACAACGAGGAAACAGGCCAGAATACGCAGAAAGTCCACCCAGGCAATGTGGCTGTCGCAAGAATTCGGTGATTGATTGATGTTCATGGTTATACAATAGAAAATACAGTAGGAAAAAGAGCTGCGTCATCGCTCACATTTCTGAAAAGAAACTTGTTCTCAGGGAATGTTCTATCATGAAATTCAAAAATAAAAAATCATAACATCCCATTTTGACAAACGGGAAAAGATATTTGGAAAGCCCCACGCTCCCTGTAGATTTCCATACCTCTTTTCCCATAAGGAGCAGGAAAAATTTTACCGCAAACTCCGGAATTTCTCACTATGACATCTGTTAGAATTTTTGGGTTTTCGTCAGATTTGTTGGTAAACATAGCCTGTAAAATACCCCTGTCAGCAGGCTGTCGGCGGTGGACCATCCCTTGCATCGGTTTGCAACATGTGTTCGCATACAAGGGAGGAACTGTGAGGAACTTCACTTTGTCTTCTGATCGCGTGGATGTCGAGCTTGCGATGGACAGGAGATACAAAAATCCCTGTCCAAGCGTCACAATCATATAATAACTCATTCTTACAGAGTTATTTCCGTTCAGAATTCACCTCTCTGTATTTTCAATCTTTCTGCTCTTATTTTATATGCTTTTGAATATCTATATCGATATTGAGGTGATTTTGAATGATAGAGGCCTTCGATTGGGTATCCGGTTATAGATTGTATGATGGAATCCGTAATCCAGTACCATGAGATCATGGAGACTATAACGATAAGAGCGTAAGCAATTGTTTTGAAAGGGGAGTCTAAAATATATGATTGTTTAGCTCTTTTCAATGCCTGAAAACTAAAAGGGATAATGTAGAAAATTCCTAATGATGAGCTGAAAGCTAAAATAAGGCTTTGAATGATTAAATCATAATAACTGAGCGCATCTTTATCTGCCGGAAAGGCATATATAATAGTAAGAATTGTAGTTGTGATAATTATTCTTAAAAATTTATATGTAAATGTGTTGACACTTGGTGATGCTTCATTATTTTTCAGATTTTGCATTTCTAATTTCTTCGGCAATGCATTCATAGTCTTCGGCAGTGAGTTCGATGTTTTATGTTTTTATTTATAATGATTTTCTGTAGATTTCGATTCTGTCAGCTGGACGTTTTTTAATTCTGCATCAGATTTGCTGGTAAAAATAGCCTATAAAATACCCTAACAACTCGCAGGGTCATTACTTCATTTGATGACCAAGATACCTGAAAAACGGGATTTACGCCTTCTTCTTCACGCGCGGTTCGCTTTGAAACTGCCCGGCGGCGGGATGAGATTGCCGTAGCGGTGAACGGTTTCGGAAACAGACTGTTCCCGGAAATATCCCAGCAGTTCCAGCCGCCCATTGGCAAACACGGGACGGTCCAGCACTTCCGCATCACATGCACGGGCGGCATTGGCCAGAGCCTCGGAAACATCTGTTCCACGCAGGAATCGCACGCCTTGAATCGCTTCCGGCATTCGTCCGATCAATTCCGTTTCCGTTTCCACCGTCAGGGAAGCATAGTAGCCATTCATTTTCCGAATCCAGGGGCGCTCTTCCCCTACGCTCAGATGCAGGAGCACCCCGCACAGTTTCGCCCCCAGCAGCAGAATGGCGACGTCATCGTCGGACATGTTTTCCACACGGGCCAGAATCCCCTTCACAGGGATATAGCGGAAGGTATTATTTTCTCCGTAAATATGGGAGGGATCATGCTCCACGCCGAATTCCTCCATCCACCACTTGGCCTGGGAACCGGCCGCGGAACGGATGCGCTTGGCGCAGTCCGGCAAATCGGAGCACAGTTTTTCCACCAGGCCGGAGATACGCTCACCCGGCGTGCGCAGCTTTTGGGGCAGCGCCTTTTCCTCCCAGCATCCCAGCATGGTAAGGTAGTTGGGACCTCCGGCTTTGGCGCCAGGCCCCATGGAGGAATGGTTCCACCCGCCGAACGGCTGGCGGCGGACGATGGCGCCGGTGATGACACGGTTGATGTACGCGTTGCCCACCTGCACTTTAGTTTTCCACAAGGCAATTTCCCGTTCATCCAGAGACTGAAGGCCGCCGGTAAGGCCAAATTCGGAGTCGTTCTGGATGTCAATGGCTTCCTCCAGATTTTCCGCACGGATGATGCCCAACACCGGACCGAAGCATTCCGTCTGGTGGAACCAGCTTCCCGGTTTCACGCCCAGCCGGATTCCGGGCGACCAGAGGCAAGGGTTGTCTTCCGAGGGTTCCGGCTTGAGCAGCCATTCCTCTCCGGGTTCCAGCTGTGTCAGCGCACGGAGCAGATTTCCTTCCGGCTCCCTGATGAGCGGCGTCACAACGGAGTTGACTTCCCAGGAACTGCCTACCTTCAGGCTGGCGGCGGCATCCTTCAACTGACGCAGAAAAGCAGGATTGTCATAAACGGAAGCCTCCACAATAGCCACACTGGCGGCGGAACACTTCTGTCCGGAATGGCCGAAAGCGCTTTTCACCAAATCCTTCACAGCCTGGTCCGGGTCAGCCGTAGCGGTAATGATCATGGCATCCTTTCCGCTGGTTTCAGCCAGCACGTGCAGGTCAGGCCGCAGTTCGCGCAGCATTTTTCCGGTGCGGTAGGATCCCGTCATGATCACGCCGTTCAAACGGGGATCCATCAGAAACTTGCGGGAAATTTCATTGCGCGGCATCGGCACGAATTGAAGGACGTTTTTAGGCACACCGGCACGCCAGAACGCCTGGACAATCTGCCAAGCCGTATAAACGGCCAGTTCGGACGGTTTGAACACCACGGCATTTCCCGCCATCAGGGCGGCAGCTACACCGCCCGTCGGAATGGCGAAGGGGAAATTCCAGGGAGACATCACGCAGATGGTACCCAGCGGGGACATTTCCACGCCGTCGTTCATTCCGTCGCGGTCCAGGCCTTCCGCATAATAGCGGCAGAAGTCTATGGCCTCGCTCACCTCTACATCAGCCTCCGTGGGAGCTTTCCCGGCATCCCTCACCATGGCAGCAATGGCTTCCCCCCTGATTCTGGACAGCTCCTGCGCTGCCCGGTGCAGGATTTCAGCGCGTTCGCCAATGCTTTTGGACGCCCAGGAGGAGCGGACCCTGTCCGCCGTGACCAAGGCATGTTCAACCTGGTCAAAATCCGCATAAGCGAATTTATAGGAAACTTCATTATGGCGGGACGGATCGCGCCCCACGCCCCATAGATTAGTCGTAATTTCCTCACCATCTATAACCAGAGGGATTTCCTCGCCGGATTTTTCCTTCTCCGCGGCAATCAGCCCGTTGATCCATTCCGCATTCTGCCGCAGGGACCAGTCCGTATCTCGCTCGTTGGCAAAGGCGTCCCGGTAATGTGAGGGCTGGATGGGATCCGCAGCGCGGTTCTGCGTGCGGTTGGGGCCGTACTTCACCTCATCCTTTTCCTGACAAGCCTTCAAAAACCTCTTTTTCTGGACCTCCCAGCTCCGGGACCCCGGTGTCATGCCGAAGAGATCATGCAGGAAGTTCTCCTCACTGGTATTTTCATCCAGTCTCCGGACCAGGTAGGCAATAGCGCTGTGAAAATCTTCCTTCAAAACCACAGGGGCATAAAGGAGCAGACCGTCCGCCGCCTGGCGGATGACCCGCGCCTGATGGTTCGCCATCCCTTCCAGCATTTCGAATTCCACCTGGTCACGCACGCCTTCCCGCTCACGCAGCAGCATGGCATAACACAAATCAAACAGGTTGTGGGAAGCCACGCCGAACTGCACATATCTGGCATTATCCGGCATGCAGCCGTAATGGAGCATTCTCTTGTAATTGGCATCCACCTGGGCTTTCGTGCCATACGGGGCCTGCGCCCAGCCATGCATGGAGGCCTCCACCTTCTCCATCGCCAGGTTGGCGCCTTTCACCAGGCGTATTTTGATGCGCGCCCCCCCCTGCTCCACACGTTCCTTCGCCCAGGCGCACAGCTTCATCTGCTCCTCCCAGGAATCCGGCAAATAGGCCTGGAGCACAATCCCCGCCTCCAGCTGCATGAATTCATCCTCCATCAACGTACGTTTGAACGCTTCCGCCGTCATATGAAGATCACGGTATTCCTCCATATCCAGATTCACGAACTTGGGCTTTCTGGAACCGTCCGGCAACGTTACCGCATTGGTAATGGCCGCCCGGTACAGGATGCGCAGGCGCTCCTGAATCAATTTGACGGTTTCTTCAAAGGCTACCAGATGAATCTGGCTGAAAATGGCTGAAATCTTGACGGAAATATAGTCACAGTCCTTGTCTGTCAGCCGGTCCACGACCTGCTGAAGACGGTGGTGCGCCTCGCTTTCACCCAGAATGGCCTCTCCCAGCTGGTTGATATTCATCCGGATGCCGCCCTTGCGCCTGCGGCGCAGGTGGGGGCGCAGTTTTCCATCCTCGGCAGGAAGAATTACATTGGAACTCTCTTTTCTCAACTGGCTGGTAATCATGGGCATGACTACACCCGGAAATTGAGCGGAAAATCTCCCCCCCATTTTCATGGCGAAACGGTCCGCCGCAGACAAATAACGGGGAACGCCATATCCGTCCAAAAGATAGCGGAACAACTCAGCACCCCGCACCGGAGAAGAAGGACGGAACACACGATCCGCCAGTGCCAGCGTAAACGCCTTGCCCGCCGGATCATTCATCATACGCTCCATTTGCTGCGCCTGCCTCTTCTCTTTCCCTCTCATCCCGGCATTCGACTGCTTTAAAATGGACTCCGCCAGTTCCACAGCCTTGGCGGCCAGTTGCTGGTCAGTCCATTGGCCTCGGCGAGCCTCCGCCATCATGTCCGGGATGGATGAATCTGTCATAACGGTTCGAAGACTAGCCCCGGGCAGGGGCAAAATCAAGCCAATTTGCCCGGTCCTTCCTGTGGAAAGAGGAATCACGGAGGAAAACGCATCCCTTGATTCCGTGACGGAAGCAGGGGAGCCTTCCTGTCCATTTCCGGCAACTCAGGAAAGACACATTAATCATACCGCGCAGCCGCCAGACGGGCTCTTCTCAGCTCTTCCCTGAGCTGGTGTGCCCGTCTGCCGCAAACGCTGGAACGGTTCATGTCCCGGACCTCTTCCAAAACCGCAACCGCCTGGTTGAAGGCATCCTCGCTTTCCGGAGTGTGGGCTTCCCGGTACAGAACCTCTTCCAGCCGCACCCAGAGGGGATGCACCATGGAGAGCAGAATTAACTGGCGCTCCTCCACGGATAACGAGGGATCATCCGCGCAGGCACGCCACGCTTCCAGACATGTTCGTATGGAAGAAGCTTTGCAAGCCCGGAAAGACTCGCCAAGCAATTCGGCCGTTTTCCTGTTTTTCTCCAGACGAAAGGCCGCCTCCCGGGCGTTAAGAAAAGCCGGAACCGTACAGTTCAATTTTTCCAGACGCTTCATGGTGCCAGGATAATCCCGAAACCAGGCCTCCGGAGGCACCTGTTCCAGTTCCCGGCAGATGGCGGAGGCTTCTGCCGCAGGGTCCCCGCCCTTCGGAATATCATTCACCCGCGTCACCGGCCGCACGCGCTGCGCTTTTTCCGCAAGCAGGGACACTTTTTCCCGCAGAGAAGCTGCAGAGGCCCCTCCTTCCACCAGGTCGAACACACGTCCTTTGGAGTCAAGAAAAACCACGGAAGGCAGCATGCGCACACCATGCATCGCCGCACGGGACAGGCTGCCGTTTTCTTCCCAATCCTTCACGGAGGGATGTCTGGGAACCGTGACAAACTGCACGTCACGCACATATTCATCCAGCGCGCGGCGTTCTTCCGTGCCCGGCTGGAGCACTTTCAACCAACGGGCTTCCGCTGAACCGGGTTCCTCTGAACCGTACACAACCAGAACAGGGGATGGAAGGGAGGGAGCCGCAGAACAGGAGACGGAAAGGGCATCCATTTCCGCACGTCCCGGAAACGCCAGAGCCAAAAATGCAATGACCGCTAAAGTCCTCATGAATAAACTGCCATCCATCAGCCCTTTCTGATGGTAATGCGCTTGTAACGGCTGTCCCCTTCTTCGGACTCCGTCACAATTCCTTCCATGGACTGAAGGGCATTATGCACCAGGCGGCGGTGGTAGGCATTCAACGGAGGCATCTTCATCGGTTTTCCACTCTCCTGGACGCGTTCGGCCAGGGAACGGGCCTTTTCCAGCAGACGGGCTTCGTTGCGCTCCCGGTAATGGTCGCAATCCACCTTCACGCGGGGAGCATCCTCCATCTTGCGCTGGATCATGCGGTTGACCAGATACTGAAGGTCATCCAGCCTGTCCCCGTCCCCCCCAATGATGTACTGTGAATCCGGGGAGGAAATATTCAGGCACACGATGCCGTCCGTTTCCGTTACTTCGATATCCGCGGAAAACCCCAGCGAAGCCAGAAGGCTCTTCAAACTCTGTTCAGCTATTTCTTGCACCGTCATTACTTTAAATTAATAGGAAAAGGGTTCCATACCGGAAAAACCGCCTCGCGCCGGACGGTGCGAGCCTTTTCTCCAATACCCGATTGACATAAAAATCATAACCTATTTATTCCCCTCGTCTATGAAAATTTGTGGAAGCTCCGTTCCATATCATGTACGCAATGCCGTCCCTGCCCTGCCGTTCCGGCAACACGGTTCCGTTCCTCCTTCGGAACCAGATGCAGGAAACACCGCTTAACAAGGAGGCCACTGTTTTCCGCCTGCCCGCGGCTGTACCCCGGTTATCTCCGCTTCTTCCTGCCGCAAATGAAACACAGGCTGCAGGCATCGCAGCCATGCCAATCAAACAGGCATTTCCTCACAGCCCGTTCTTTATTACATAAAATATTAATCACCAGTTTTTATAAAAATTTTTCATCCGCTCCGGAGAAACACTGATGACAAAACAGGACGGAACATCCCCGGGAAAAGGGAAGTCGAACTATTACCCACATAGAAAAATCCGGTCCCTCATGAATAAGCCAATGAAAAAAAAGAAACAGCCCATGGAAGACAGCGCCGCCCCTTTTCCCAACGGAAAAGAAGCTGCTCCCCATTATACGGATACAATTGATCCGGAATTGATCAAACCCACTCCAAAACCTACGCCGCCCAATGCGGAACCTTCCGCGCCCGGTTCCATGAAGATGCCGGATAACGCTACGGAAAAAATCAGGGAGCTGGATGCCATGCGCTCCAACGGCATGGGACAGGCCCTCACAAGCAACCTGGGAGTTAAAATATCCGATGATCAAAACACACTTAAAGCAGGAAGCAGAGGCCCCTCTCTGCTTGAAGACTTCCACTTTCTGGAGAAAATGGCTCATTTTGACCAGGAGCGGATACCGGAACGCGTGGTTCACGCAAGAGGTTCCGGGGCACATGGTTATTTTCAGGTGTACAAATCCCTTTCCAAGTACACCAAAGCGGCTTTTTTGCAGGATCCGGGAGAAAAAACCCCGGTCTTTGTGCGTTTTTCCACCGTGCAGGGCTTCAGAGGATCTCCGGATACAGTAAGGGATATCCGCGGTTGGGCTACCAAATTCTATACCAAGGAAGGCAACTATGATCTGGTAGGCAATAACACGCCCGTCTTCTTCATTCAGGATGCCATCAAATTTCCGGATTTCGTCCATGCCGTCAAACCGGAACCCCACAATGAAATGCCTCAAGGGCAGACGGCCCATGACTCCTTCTGGGACTTCGTCTCCCTGCAGCCGGAAACTCTGCACAACGTCATGTGGGCCATGTCGGACCGCGGCATCCCCAGAAGCTTCCGTACGATGGAAGGGTTTGGCATTCATACGTACAAACTGGTCAATGAAGATGGAAAAAGCACTTTCGTCCGTTTCCACTGGAAACCGCTGTACGGGAAAAAATCCCTGGTGTGGGATGAAGCCCAGGTATTGACAGGACGCGATCCTGATTTCCACCGCAAGGATCTTTGGCAATCCATTGAAGCCGGAGATTATCCGGAATACGAGCTGGGGCTGCAACTCATCCCGGAAGAAGACGCAGACCAATTCGACTTCGATATTCTGGACGCTACCAAGCTCATTCCGGAAGCACTGGTTCCCGTGGAAATCGTCGGGAAAATGGTGCTGAACCGCAACCCGGACAACTTTTTTGCGGAAACGGAACAGGCAGCCTTCTGCCCCGCCAATATCGTGCCGGGCATTGATTTTTCCGATGATCCGCTGCTCCAGGGCCGTATTTTCTCTTACAGCGATACCCAGCGGCACCGGCTGGGAGGAGCCAACTTCACGGAAATTCCCATCAACCGCCCCATTTGCCCCTTCCACAACAATCAGAGGGACGGCTTCCACCGCATGCAGATAGACGCCTCACCGGCCAACTATGATCCCAATTCCATCGGGAACAACTGGCCGAGAGAAACGCCTCCGGAGAAAGGCGGCTTCACTACCAGCCCCCAGACGGTAAGCGGTGTCAAGGAACGTTTGCGAAGCCCCTCCTTCGCGGAATACTATTCCCACCCCCGGCTGTTCTGGATGAGTCAAACTCCGGTGGAACAGGAGCACATTATCAACGCTTTCAGCTTTGAGCTGGGTAAGGTGACGCGCCCCTATATCCGGGAACGCGTGGTGGACCTTCTGACACGCATTGATCCGGACCTGGCAAGCGGAGTGGCCCGCAACCTGGGAATTCAACTCACCAGGGAGCAACTCAGCAGGGAACTTCCCAGGCCCGTCTGCGGCCTGGAACAAGATCCGTCATTGAGCCTGTATGCCCATACGGACGGCAACCTCAAAGGCCTTCGCGTCTCTTTACTGGCAGCGGACGGCGTCAGCCTGAAATCCGTGAAAGAAATCTGCGATGCCCTGCATGAAGAAGGCATCCACCCCCAAATCATTGCCCCACACATGGGAAGCATAACAACGGAAGAAGGGGAAGAGCTGTTTGTTGACGGAACCCTGTCCGGCACTCCTTCCGTCCTGTTTGACTCCGTCATCGTCCCGGAAGGGGAACAAAGCCTCACAACGCTCCTGAAAGACGGAGATGCCAAGTACCATTTGCGCCAGGCCTACAGGCACTTGAAGGCCATCGGACTGCCCGGCAACGCCAAAGCCATGCTTGAGGCATCCTCCCTGCCCCAGGATATGGATGACGCCGGGCTGCTCATGCCGAAGGACACCAAGTCCCTGATGCCCCCCTTCATCACGGCCATGAAACAGCACCGCGTCTGGAGCCGAGAACCTAAAACCCTTGATTTCGGAGCCTAGATTCGTTTCTTATACAGGAACCGCTTCCATTTACGGGCTGCCCCGCCGAAAGGTGCGGCAGCCGTTTTTCACTAAAAAATCCGGGGGAGTTAAACAACACTTCGGGCAAATTGAAAAAGGGAGGGAGATACACTCAAAACGGGAACGGAAACCGGAATACAGCATGATGATAATGCCTTCTTAAAAGAAAACCCCGCAAGCCTTTAAACTTGCAGGGTTTATTAATGGTACACGGAGAGGGATTCGAACCCCCGACCAACTGTGTGTAAGACAGCCGCTCTACCACTGAGCTATCCGTGCGTGAGGTGGAAGGAATATATACCGGGAAAGCAGGCCCGGCAAGGAGAAAATGAAAAAAATGCGTCCTCATTTCCCTGTTCTCCATGACTGTAAAATCCGGACACCGCAAATTCCAGAAAATGGAAAGAAGGCAGACAAGGATTTCCTGTCCCTTTCCGGGAATATGTTTCCGTATTATTTCCGGAACCTGTTCCCCTACCTGACATCTACGCGCCGGAGCGTGCGGTAATGCAGGATAATGAAGAGGACGCACAATACGGCTTCGGACCAATAGAACATGTCCAACGCCTCCCGACCGGAAGTGAAACCGTAGGAATGCAGCCCTACTCCCAGCATGTTGACGCCCCACCAGGCAAAGGCAATGATAACGCCGCCCACTACATTGCTGAAGTGGAGCAGCCAGGAAGACAGCCATCCGGCTTTCCGGACATGCAATACGGTCAATTGCCACAGTACAATCATCAACGCTCCGTTTTCCTTGGGATCCCAGCCCCAGAAACGCCCCCAGGATTCATTGCCCCAAATCCCCCCAAAAACCGTCCCCACCAGCGTAAACACCAGGGAAAAACACAAGATGCCGTAAGCCATGCGGTCCAGGGATTGTTCCGTTTTTCCACTGATCAGGCGCAGGGGGGAAGCCAGCAGGTATATATGGGAGAGCACCGCCGCCAGCAGCCCGGCCGCGTACCCCAGCACAATGGTAATGACATGGGTGGAAAGCAGGAAGTTGGAGCGCAGGATGGCCACCAGGGGATCCATATGGTCCACAGCCTGGGAGGCTTCATACAGAATACCCATCTGACAGGAGAAAGCCCCAAGCAAAAGCCCCGCCGCCAGTACGATTCCCTTTTTACTGAAAAGTTCCACCACAAGAGCGCAGAGCACTCCCATGCAGGCGATGAAGGCAATGGTTTCATACGTGTTGCCCACCGGGGACCTCATGGTGATGAGCATGCGGATAACCAGCGCTACGGCCAATACTCCGGTTCCGCCCGCGCCTGTCAGCCACGCCAGGCTGAAACCTCCGGGCCGAAGAAAACGCCGCCAGAGGGGAGCGTTGGCGGCAGGGCGGAAAAGCGCACAGAGCAGCAGGCACACGAACGCCGCCACAAAAACGGCCAGGGAAATATAAAGCGGATCCAGACGGTAGTAGAAAATTTCTCTTTCCAGGCTGTGCCGCTCTCCGGCGGAGGCGGCTTCATTGGGTTGCGCCAGCTTTTCCAGCAGCACGCCTTCCGCTTTCATCCGCAGTGCGGAAGCCTCCGCCCCTTCCATGCCGATAGCTTTGCGTTCCAGCAGGGACGCCATTGCCAAAAAGGCTCCGGCAGCTTTATCCGGGGCAGCCGTCCACAGGCGTTCTCCATCGCGGCCGGCAGAAGGAAACCAGCGTGGGAATTCCATCCGTTCCATGGCGGAAGGGTTTTCCAGCATGATCCGGGAGACAAGCATCCATCCCCGCATTACGTCAAAGTTGCGGGCAAGGGACAAAATTTCCTTCTGGGCTTCCGTCAGATTCGTTTCTCCCAACAAACGGATTTCCCGGACGGCACGGGTCATTTCCTCCCAGCGTTCCGCAAGCTGCGCGTAGGAGTATTTTTTACGCTTGTCTTTCTGATCCGGCAGATGCAGGCGCCTGACCACCTCTTCCCGATTAACCAGGAAAACAGGGTATTGTTCCGCCAGTTCCGGACGAAACATGCAGTCCAGCATCCATTCCACCGGGGAGAGCTTCCTTTTCCCTTCCGGCGTATCAACAACAAAGCTTCTTTTGCCCAGCGTCCGGAGCAGATGGAACCCCGCATAAGTAGAAACCGGCTTCAGGCGGCCGCCGTCCTGGACGGCCATGGCCCCGGCCCGTTCCACCAAAGCGGGAGACCAGGGCACATAATTTTTCACCAGAACAGGATGGGCGGCAGGACGCGCTGCCAGCATGCCGACGCCGAAGATTGCCGCTACCAGCAGACAAATGCCTGCCAGACGCAAATGTTTTTTCCCGCCGGGGGCGGAAGCGGCCTGCGGTTCAGCCGTCGCCGCCGTTCCGGCAGATGCCAGACCGGGTTTGCGGCGCAGGTATCTGCCAAAAACACAGGCAAAATGCCACAGCAATCCTATAGCGATGATGTAGGAGGACCATTTGGGCATTTGCTCCAGGGGATTATGGGAAGCGCGGAGAATGGAGATGAGCCTGCCCGGATGCAGGGAATCCTGGCCCCAGCTCATCTGGTACAGCGTCCAGCCGGAAAGGCGCAGAGGCTCGTTCATGCGGATAACGGCGTCATATTGACCGCCGGATTCCGGGAAAACGGTTATCTGGGATTCATAGGATTTAGGCTTGGAAGTCCCCGGATAAAACTCCGGCACAAAACGGTTCAGGCGCAAATCAAACGGAAGGGAATATTCATGCACCCGGTCCCCCTGGGGCAGTTCCACCTGTTCCACGGCCACCGTCATTTTGTTGCCCAGCATGATACCGGCCAGCAGCAGCAAAATTCCCCCATGAGCCACCAGCACGCCCGCGTGCCTCCAGGTCCACCGGATGCGGAATACCCCGCCTATGAGCAGGTTGGCGAACAGCAGGACACAGGTAATGCCCATGCCGGGCAAAGGCAGGGAAATCAGGGAGTTCTCCCCGCCCAGCGGTATCAGCACATAAGCCGCCCCGAAAAAAGACTCTATGGCAGCCTCCGCCCCCATGGCAGAAGACAGCCGCACCTGGTGCAGCGTCCCGGCAAAGGTCAGCACCAGAAGGATCAGCATCAGGGCAATGCCCAAGCCGTAGCTTCCGGCAAAATTCCAGAGGCTGCGTCCATATTTTTTCCATACCGCATCCGTTCGTTCCCTGTCCATCAGCGTAAGGCGTCCGTAGTCTAAAAAGAGGGCCGATTGCACGATCAGCTCGTGAAACCGGCCCCAATCATATTCCTGGGGAAAAGGTTATTAAAAGTTGTCCGCCAGTTCTTCAAAGAATGCCTGGGGATGTGCACAAGCTGGACATACCTTGGGGGCAGTGGAACCGGTATGTACATAACCGCAGTTGCGGCACTTCCACTGGATTTCCTTCTCCTTGGCAAAAACCCTGCCTTCGCGCACATTTTCAGCCAGCTTGAGGTAGCGGGCTTCATGGTGCTGCTCCACGGAGGCAATCTTGCGGAAAGTTTCCGCAATGGCGGGGAATCCTTCCCTGTCCGCTACTTCGGCAAACGCAGGATACATGTCGGACCATTCGTCATGCTCGCCGGCGGCTGCGGCCAGCAGACAATCCTCCGTAGATTCCAGGGGAGCCGTGCAGACGGCGTGCGTTACTTCAACGCAAGCGTCTTTCAGCAGTTTGAAAAATACCTTGGCATGTTCCTTCTCATTGTCGGCCGTTTCCAGAAAGATAGCGGCAATCTGTTCGTAACCGGCCTTCTTGGCTACGCCGGCAAAGTAGGTGTAGCGGTTGCGCGCTTCTGACTCCCCGGCAAAAGCCTTGAGAAGATTCTTTTCTGTTTCTGTTCCTTTGATGGATTTCATAAATTAGTCATCTGGTTGCGTAAGCGAAAGCATCCTAATAAGACGCCGTGAAAAAACAAGCAAATATTGAATGAATCTAAAAAATAGACATATCCGGAAAAACATACGGCAGTTTCCCCATTTGGGAAAACTGTTGCCATGCACGCTTCTGCTGTCCCCCCCATACGCGCCGGCAGCAAAACGGCATCCCGGGAAACAGGCAGGAACCCGTACCGCAACATCAGGCCTAAGCATGAACCGGATCATTTGACACCCCTTGTGTAAATAGTAAAATTAAACGGAAAAAAACCTTAAGCTCCATCCATGAATTCCGCCAATACCCCCTTATTGGAAACCGAGAGATTAATACTGAGAAAATTCACGGAAAATGATCTGGAGGCCCTGTTCAACATTTACAGCAATGAAGAGGTAAACACGTATTTGCCGTGGTTTCCATTAACCTCCCTGGAAGAAGCGGCGTCCCTGTTCAAAGAAAAGTACCAGGAAGTGTACAAACGGCCTTACGGGTATCATTACGCCATCTGCCCGAAAAACAGCAACCTTCCGGCAGGGTATATCCACGCAGGCACGGACGACAGCCATGACCTCGGCTACGGATTGCTTCAGGAGTTCTGGAACAGAGGCTTTGCCACGGAGGCGGCCAGGGCTGTTGTCGCCCGGTTGAAGAAAGACGGCATGCCCTACATCACGGCCACACACGATATCAGGAATCCCCGCAGCGGAGGCGTCATGAAACAGCTGGGCATGCGCTACCAATATTCTTATGAAGAGCTGTGGCAACCTAAAAATATTCCGGTCACTTTCCGCATGTACCAGTTGAATCTGGATGGACAGGAGGATCGGGTTTATCAGGAATACTGGAACAGGTCATCCGTCCGTTTCAAAGAAACTGGTATTTGAATTCCCAATACCCGGCCTCATCTTCAGGAGCTCCTTCCCGCCCTGGGAAACATTGCGGATACCTCCGCATCCGGTTATCTTTTCACCGGTTTTCCGGAGAAAGTCCTGCTCCACGGTTCTTCCAGCCTGTCCGGAACGCTTTCCAACTCCCGGAGTATTTTCTCCCGCTCTCGGGAAATCCGCTCCTGATCCGCAGAGGCCGGAACAGGCTGCTCCCCGGGCAGAGGCATCAGCCCGTCCGCCGTCCTGCCGCCGTCCGGGGCAATCGGCGGAGCAACAACCTTGCTGTCTTCATCCGTTTCCGGTTCAGGGCTGACCGGCTTCTGCTCATCCATCTTTCCGGTACTTTCCGGAACAGCCAGGTTCCGATACAGGAACACCAGGTCCCCCGCCTCCACAGCGCCGCTGCGGATATCCGCAGGAATGCGCGCACGCCCCATTCGCTCCTCCGTCACAATCAGGTTGGCGACTCTGCATTTTTCTTCCCGGCCCGGAGATTGGGAGATAAGCACGGTTCCCGGTTCATAAACATTCCCGGCCAGAGCAATCAGCACATAATGATGATTAGGATACACCTGCTCCACCTTGCCCACATATACGGGGGGAGGGACTGCTTTCTTAACGGGCTGCTGCACCTGCTGGGAACAGGAGGCCCCCAGCACCACAAACGCCGCCAGAACAGGCAGGGAAACAATTCGTCTCATGGGGAGTTTTTTCATCGTTTCATTCCACCAGCACCTTGCGTGGACGGTTGGTATTATCCGCCGGGGCAATAATGCCGCGGGATTCCAGCAAATCCATCATGCGCGCTGCACGGCCGTATCCAATGCTCAAACGCCGCTGCAGCAGGGAGGTGCTTACCTTACGTTCCACAACAGCCACTTCCAGGCACTTGGCATAGCATTCCTCTTCCGCGTCATCCAGCGGACTGTCCGCACCTCCGCGGGAAGGCTCGTCCAGGGACTTCTGAACCTCTTCATGGAATTTCTGCTTGGCCTGGGAAGCACAGTGGGCCACCAGGGCTTCCACTTCATCGTCAGAGATAAAGGCTCCCTGCGCCCGCTCCACCTGGGCGGAACCCGGCGGCAAATACAGAAGGTCTCCCTTGCCCACCAGTTTTTCCGCCCCCTGCCTGTCCAGAATCACACGGCTATCCGTACCGCTCGCCACCTGGAAAGCGATGCGCGTCGGGATATTGGCCTTGATCGTCCCCGTCACCACCTGCCTTCTTGGCGTCTGCGTCGCCACAATAAGGTGGATGCCTGCGGCACGGGCCTTTTGGGTAAGACGTCCAATATTCGTTTCTATGTCCGCTCCTACTGTCTGCATCAGGTCCGCAAGTTCGTCAATAATAATGACGATGTAGGGGAAGCGTTCAGGAATAACTCCGTCGTCCTCCAGATCCAGTTCATCATCTTCTTCCACAGGCCATTCCCCCTGGGATTCCAGGTCTCTGGCAATGGATTCCGCCAAAGATTCATCCACCTGCCCGTCTTCCGGTTCCTCCGTCTCTTGCGCAGGAACATCCGGCGGGCGCTTGTTGAAAGCTTCAAAGTTTCGCACACCCACCTTGGCAAAGCAATGATAGCGGTGCTCCATTTCATTCACGCACCAACGCAGGGCATTGGGAACTTTCTTGGGATCCGTCACCACCGGAACAATCAGATGCGGCAGCTTGGAATAAGGCTGCATTTCCACCACTTTCGGATCCACCAGAATAAGCCTCAGTTCATCCGGACGGAATTTCAGGAGCATGGAGGAAATAATGCTGTTAATGCACACGGATTTTCCGGATCCGGTGGCGCCGGCCACCAACAGGTGCGGCATGGACGCCAAGTCCCCGATCACGGTACGTCCATACACGTCCTTCCCCAGCGCCAGCGGAATCTTTTTCTTGGGGGAACAAAAAGCGGGATCCTGCAAAAGTTCCCGCAGGGGAACGGCCACCTTCTTCCGGTTGACGATTTCAATACCTACCGTATCCTTGCCCGGAATGGGGGCCACGATGTTCACGCTTTCCGCCTTGGTCGCCAGCGCAATATCCTTCGCATACTGGTCAAAAGTATTTACGCGCACGCCGCGCGCGGGATACACTTCATAACGGGTGATGGTCGGGCCTCGGGTAATATCCCCAGGCGTCACGTCCACGCGGAATGTCGTCAGAGTATCAATAATCTTCTGCTGTATTTCCAGCATTTCTTCCTTGTCCTCTGCCGTAGGGCCTTCCGGCTTTTCTTCATAATGCAGCAGTTCAAAGGGAGGCAGCTCATACTCGCGGAATTCCTCCGTGGGAGGAGTGGACAATTTGGAAAAAGGCTGCTCTTTGGGCGCGGGCTTCATTTCCGCCGGTTCCGCAACGGTAATCCTGGGGCGCGGAGCCAGGGGAAGGCGGCCCTGGGTTCGCGGGGCGCTGGGAGGCGGAACAGAATCCTCCGGCTTGGACGGAGCAACCGCCGCCGCTTCATGATACAAACTTTCCAGATCGTCCCCGGTGCGCTGCAGACGGGGAACGGAAGCCCGGCCCTTTCTAACCGGCCTGGGAGCGGACAAAGCGGCATCTTCCATGCTGGCCCTCACGCGGGCAGCTTCCCTGGCAAGCAGAGCGGTCTGTCGCGCCAGTTTTTTTTCCTTCCTGTTCATACGCCAGGCACGCCATTCCCGCAGCATGGCCCGGCAAAACGGCCGGGGACGCATCCCGGCGGCATAAACCAAGGCCAGCAAATAGCCCAGCCCGGAAAACGCCAGCACAGCGGATCTCCCGGCCAACGGAAGAAACAGACCAGTTCCCAGCAAATGGCCCGCCAGCCCCCCGGCGCCCTGAATCTGGTGGCGCGCCACCCATTCATTCCCCGGCACATGCCCGGCCGTCAGAAACAGGCATCCGAACAACAACAGGAACAAACCGCCGTAAACCACGCTTCGGGGCAGCCTTCCATGGTGGAGCAGGCGGTAAAGCCCCCACCACTCCAACAGGATAACCAGCATCCAGGCCATGCCTCCCAGCATCCAATAAAAAATTCCTGCACCATATAATCCCGCCGTTCCCAGCACATTGGAGGTACCCGGTATAACCAGCCCGGAGCCATTTAAATAACTCCAGCCTATTTCCCGCACATCAAATGTCAGCATAGCAGCCAGAAGAGCCCCCCCCCCCAACAAAGACACGGCACCCCATGCCATTCCAATCCAAACAGGGGAACGCCCCTCTTCATGCTCAAATGCATGACGTTCCTGCATATCCAATGCCATACCTGTTTCTATTCTAGCAATTCTTCGCCCCAAACTCAAGGCTAAACAGGGAAGAAAAAGAATTGCCCGAATCCGCTTCCCTCAAAACAGGAATTGCCGGCTTACGGACCGGAAATACGGTTTTTAAACACTTTTGCCACTCTGGAAGAGTATCGCCAGGAATTCCCTTTTTTACCTGAGAAAAGACCGCCCCTGCACCGCAAATCAATAAAACCGAATCAATTTCAATGATTATTTTTCATATCCATTTGATTATTTATTATTAGCCTAAATATCTATTAAAAAAAATGTGCCGTTCGACATTTTTTCATGAGTTATGAAACATCCAGCGAATTTCAAATCCGTTACTTACTGAAATCAGTTGCTGTTTACCTGCTATTTATGAGAAGAATCGCCTCTATTTCCATGTTGGCTGTGGTATCCGCGCTTTCCGCGAGTGCTGCTACTGTATTATTTGATTTTAACAGTTCTCTGCTTCCGGAAACTCCTGCCAAGACTGTTTCTGTAACCGATTCCGGTTCAGGATTTGTTGCAACCCTGGCTACGGCATCCTCTTCCGCGAATCTGGGTTCTGCTTCTTCCGCCGCTTCTGGGGACTGGGTTTCCTCCGGAACTTCTTTTGATACACAGGGATTGGATTCTTTCATGGAAAACCAGATTTCTTTCGGAAACTCTTGGCAGACCTTTATCTCCGGCCCCAAAGGAGCTTCTCTTTCCCTGACTATTTCCGGTTTGGTGGCTGGTGCTTCCTACCAGATTGCCCTTGTTACCGGGTGTCCTTTTGAGGGGGCCGGTGCCTGGAATTCCTTGGTGACTTCCAATACCTACGACAGCGCGGCTCCTTCCATAGGTGCGAACTCTCAGACAATTCAGGCCCGGACTCCCACGGGGTACACCATTAGTGACGTTATTGCCAATGAAGATGGCGAAATTATTCTGACGGTGAATACTCCTGGTTCCTCCCACACGCCTACGTTCAATGCTCTGGCTATTTCCGGAGAAACAGCCAGCGTTCCGGAACCGGCCACGGCGTCCCTGAGCCTGCTGGGGCTGGCGGCTCTGATGGCTCGCCGCCGAAGAGCTTGAGAACCTCTTTTCCGGCAGTAAAAAATGTTGTTGCCTGCAAGGTTCTGCCTTGCAGGCAATTTTTTGTAATCATCCGATTTGAGAAAACTGGGCCGTCCGAATAACCGTTTTTCCCTGGCGGAACTCTTGCTCCGGAGGAAATGAGGCTCCTGCTTCTTTGACATTGCGGGAACGTTCTTCATCCGTTACT
>OCPS01000690.1_pt1 | contig 34835 bp, 28 predicted proteins | sample 1538651 | NCBI WGS metagenome assembly OCPS01 (sample SAMN04571715, study PRJEB22368) | human gut metagenome | biome: human gut; material: stool | host: Homo sapiens | place: Luxembourg | collected 2012-09-21 | reverse complement strand
CAGATCAGTCAGATTTTTATTTCGCATGCCCATGCAGATCATGTGGGATATCTACTGAGGCTGATGAAACAAAGTACCTATGCCAATGTCTGTATGACAGAGATTACAAAGACACTGGCAGAATATCAGCTCTATGACCGGATGTTTATCGGAAATAACGTACAGAATGAGAAAGAGAGGCTGGCAGCAAAAAGTCTGTTTGACCGGATCACTCCGGTTAGTTTTATGAAGACCATGGATTTTGGAAGCTATAAGGTTACTTTTTATCCGGCGGGGCACATTCCAGGGGCAATGATGATGCTGTTTCAGATCGGAAGGAGAAAGATTTTGTATACCGGGGATTATTCTCTGAACGATACGGCACTGACGCAGGGCTGTACGATCCCGGAAGAAAACATAGATACCGTGATCCTGTGCGGACTTCATGCAAAGCACCCGGATTACAGGAAAAATCCAGAAGCCGCTTTTAAACAGACCGATTATATTCTGCGGGCGGTGAAAAAAGACGGCCGATCTGTTTTGTGTCAGATACCACAGCTCAGCAAAGGGGTGGAATTTCTGAAAATACTGAACGACTGGAATGTATCCGGAGTGCCCATCTATCTGGATCCGTCCGTTATGAACATGGTGCAGAAAATGGAACGGCTTTCCGTGCCAATTTTAAATCAATATAACAAGATCATGGGGATGACAAAACCGGAAGAACCGCATATTTATCTTACTTCCTGCCGAAACAGGAGGTGGGAATGGCAGTACCAGACCGTCAAAGTGGATTTCTCTCTGCATGAGGATTTTGAAGAAATGAAGCTGTTTTTAAGAAAAATAAATCCCAGACAGGCCGTTGTCGTTCACTGCGAAAAAGAACATTCGGTATTTGAACATACGATCGAACAGGAGATGATGTCTGACGGCGAGAGCAGGACGCAGTTCATTTTCGCAGAAGAAGGAGAAATCTACAAACTTTAGAACAAAGCAATTCAAATCTACAACAGCCGAAAATGGCAGAAAAGAGGAAGGTATGATAAACACAAAAGACCCAAAAGTAAAAGAGATCATGGATGGGATGCATGAAGCAATGCTGCGAAAGATCAAAAGAGGAAGTCAGGTAAAAGAAGAGATCGTTAGGGAAAACAGGATATTTTCTCTGATCTGCGAGGATTTTGATGTGGATCCTACTGGGATCGCTGTTCGGATGAACCACAGGTACGGCTATGATATGACCGGAAATGAAGTGATCCAGATATTACGAGGTCGGAGAATGGCAAATCCGCGTGAGCGAAAAGAGCTGTTTTTGTGGGCAGACCGCATCGCTGCATTTTTTGCGGGAGCCATGCAGGGAAAAGCAGAGCAGTATCAGAAGTTTGAAAAAACACGCAGAGAACCGGCTTTGAAAAACGGCAAAAAGCATGATTCGCAGGAACGGATCGCCAATATTATGATCTATAAAAAGTATCCGGAAATCGATGCTTTTGATGACACAGGCAGTCTGCATCTACTGGGAAATACACTGGCAAGATATCTGTTTTATGACATTTCGGATGTGGTCGGTGAGACATATGATTTTCCGCAGGCGAAAGACGGCAGAAAAAAGACAGAATCCCAGGACGCCGGAAAAAAACTGTCGTATGAACAGGCACTGCGAAGAGTTGCATCTCTGGAAAAATCACTGGAGAGAACCAACATCATGCTCCAGGATCTGCAGGATGAATTTGAAGAACAGCTGGAGAGCAGTAAAGTGAAAGAGCTCGCAGAATTTTTTGCAAAGTTAAATTCCGAAAAATACGGCTGTATCCTAGATGAGCTTCTGGTGGTCCGAAAAGGAGTCGATCAGCTTCGAAAAGATAATTATGAACTGCCAATAGAGATCAATGGACTTCTGATCATGGTGAAAAAGCTGATTCAGTTTGTGCGTGACAACCACATTGAACCAATGATGCGGATCGGTATGGTCTGTGAAGTCGTTGCGGCAGATATTGAATTTTACAATTACGAAGGCTCGCCTTTTGCAGATCCGAAAGAGAAAAAGAAGGTTCGGGTGGTATCGCCGGGGTGGGTATACAAAGATAAAGAATTGCAGATTTCAAGACCGAAGGTAAAGGAGGAAAAATGATGGGTACGTTTCGAATGGAAGAACATAATGATTTGTGTGTTGGAATTGACCTGGGAACAACAAATTCTGTTCTGGCAACCATCAATGAAAAACCAAATGGAGATATCGTGAGCAAGGTGGTAGATATATCGCGGGCAGTGGATATGTACAATGCTGTTTCCGGGGAAGCGAAACTTACCACAACCAAAAAACCGACCCTTTCGTCCTGCGTGTATTACCGGCAGGAAAGAAATTATGCTCCGCTGGTCGGAGATTTTGCAAAAATGCAGTATCCGCTGCGTCCGCATCTGGTTGCAAAATCGATCAAAAGCCAGATGGGAAGACCACAGGCAGAAGGACTGGCCCCGGATATCCCGGACAAAACACCGGCAGAGATCTCCGCACAGATCCTGAAACACCTGTTAAAAGAAGCCTCAAAAGTATACCGCTGTAATATCACCGATGCAGTCATTACCGTACCGGCCAATTTTGACTCTGCCATGTGCAAGGCAACAAAAGATGCGGCAGAGATGGCGGGCATCAAAGTAAAAAATGAAGATGGAAGCGAAAGGCCGGTTTTATTATCCGAACCAAATGCCGTGATCTATGACCTGATCAATCAGATCCACAACGGGGAAATTCCAGACCGGATCCTGGATCTGAGAGAGAAAAAGCGAGTGCTTGTCTTTGATCTTGGCGGAGGTACGCTGGATATCACCATACACGAAATAAGACGACGCCAAGAAAACAGCAGCGTGTTAAAGGTGGATGAGATTGCGACAAACCGTTATACGCTGCTTGGCGGTGATGACTTTGACGAAGAGCTTGCAAAAGCAATGTATGCAAGATATCTGAAGAGTTATGAAGGTCATCCGGAGGCTGTTGCAAAACTTCGAAAAGAAGAAAAGGCCATTATGTCGCAGCTGCGAGTGTACGGCGAAACGCTGAAGCTGGATCTGAATGAGCAGTGCAGCAGTGATTATACTTCCGGATGGGATGATCCGGATGAAGAAACCGGTCTCTCGGCCGGCGGAAGTATGGGAGGGATCGGCTATTCCTATGATGATACTTTCAAAAAAGAAGAAGTGGAAAAAATCCTGTCCGTTTTTATGGCACCAGAGTTAAGCTATGATGATTACAAAAGGATCGAAACGATAACAGATACCAGAAATATTATTTATCCGATCCTGGATGTATTGCGAAAAGCTTCGGAAAAACTTGGTGTTCCGGATGTCACAGTAGATGCTGTGATCGTAAACGGAGGAATGTCAAAGTTTTATATGGTGAACGATCGCCTGAAAGAATTTTTCGGATTTGAACCGATCGTGGCACTGGATCCGGATCAGGCAGTAGCCAGAGGTGCGGCGGTATATCATTACTATCTGCACAAATACGAAGAGATGAAGGATGATATGCGGCTTTTGGGTCAGGAGGCATCCAAAGTGGAAAACCGGACTCAGATGCCGATCCAGTGGGGAAATAATATCCTCAATGACTGTCTGTATCTTGGAGTGAAAAACGGTGCAGTCCACGAGATCATCCCTACCGGAGCGGAACTGCCGTATACTTCTTCTGTCATGACCGGATTTCGGATCGAAGCAGGGCAGAACAAAGTTGCAATCCCGGTCAAGAGCCGGAATCTTGACGGCACTTACCGTATTATTGCAAACGGCAATATTTCCTTCCGTCAGAAATATCCTGACGGTGCATACGTTGCCTTTAAAGTCCACATGGGAAGCAATAAAGTCATCACAATGAAAGCATGGACAAGTAAGGACCGGGAAGGTACACAGAAAATCGAAGAAGGATATGCAGAAATTGTGATCGCAGATGGCGGGAACTCGAAGGTAAAAACAAAAATCGTAGCACCGACCGGAAGCAGATTACAGCCCAAAGAAGAGATCAATAATATCATTCAGCTGTGTAAAAATTATGAAAAGTCCAAAAACACACAGATGCGGAGCAAGAGTGCCAAAAGAATCGCTTCCGCTGTTTTCAGCATCTGCAATGCGGGAAATCTGGAAGAATTTGCACCGGTCATTCTGGAAGCATTACGGAGTGTTTCGTCCGAAGAAGCAAGACAGAGAATGTTTGTGATCGCAAGAAAGCTGGGGGATTCCTGGAGTGATCCACAGAAACGCAAACTGGCAGCCATATGCATAAATCAGCTCGGAACGGATCTTCGGGGATTTTCCATGGGCAGCGGTCCGCGAGTTTCTACCAACATTCAGGCAATCCATGCCATGAGTATCTGTGCAGATAAAGAACAGCTCCAAAAACTCTCATCGCTGCACAAATGTTCCCGATATCTACAGGCCTGCCTCTACACACATGCAAAAACAAAGACAGAGATTGCGTGGCTGAAAGAAGAGTTTGAGGAGGACGTCAGAAAGAGCGTGAACGGGTACGGAAGTAATATCCAGTTCAGTTCCTATGCCATCGGTGTTGCACTGAAAAATGAGGCAGATCAGGAGAATATTCTCTCGGCGGCAGAAAGAGGGAAGATCGTTGGAAAGATGTGTCATGTGATCTCTGCCGGAAAACTTTCAGCGGACGAGCTGACCTGTTGTATTCTTGCTCTTGGATGGCTCTGTGATCAGCGTGAAAAAAGCTCCGGTATCGATGAAAAAATCTTGAAAGAGGCATATGAACTGATCCGGAATCTGGAAGATTTCTATTCGACACTGATCATCCTGAGACAGGATAAATCCCGCACCGTTGCAATGAAACTGTTAAGCGGAGATGCCTTAAATGAAGACGAGGAGCAGTTCATGCTGACAAAGCTGGAAAGATAGCGGAAATCCAGGTAACTTTAAATTTACAACCACCCATCCAGTGTGATAAAATGTGAAAGAATTATGATAAAAAATGTCGAAAACAGGAAAATTTCAATGAATCATAGAAGAGAGGAAGCACAAATGATCACTGTAAAAACTTATCGAGGACATATTCGCAACTGGAAGGAACTCTGTGCAGAGCTGGAGGTTGATCCGGCTCTGCCAAGAGCAGAAAAAGAGCAGGAGATCCTGACGAAAGCATACCAGAAATGGGGAGGCGAGATGGCAGACCATATCTATGGTATGTTTGCTTTTGCCCTGTGGGATGAAGAAGAGAAAAAACTGTTCTGCTTAAGAGATCAGTTCGGAACCAAGCCGTTCTATTATTATCAGACAGAAGACGGCGAACTTTTGTACGGCACGATGATCCGTGACATCATCGGACAGCCGGGATTCAAAAAAGAGCTGAACGAAGAGATGCTCCAGATCTACATGAGCCTGACCTATGTGGCCGGTGAGGATACGTTCTTCAAAGGTCTGAAAAAGCTGATGCCGGGACGTTATCTGATCTGGAAGGATGGAAAAGTGGAAATTCACAGATACTGGACTCCAAAGTTTCAGCCGGACGAGAGCAAATCTCTGGAAGACTGGGCAGATGAGATCCATTCTACGCTGAAATCCATCATGCCGGAAGTAAAGACAGAGGACGAAACCGTAGAATCTTTCCTGTCAAGTGGTGTGGATTCTTCCTATGTGCTGGCAATGTCGGATGCAAAGATCTCCGATTCCTGCGGTTATGACGAAGAACGTTTTGACGAGTCACGCCTTGCCAAAAAGACAGCAGAACTTCTCGGAAGAGAACATTCGGTCTGCAAGATCACACCACAGCAGTATTTTGATATCGTACCGTATGTTATGTACAACATGGAGCAGCCTCTTGGCGATGCCTCCGCGATCGTATTTACCATTGCCTGCAATGCGACCGCAGAACACACAAAGATCTGCTATTCCGGAGAAGGTGCGGATGAATTCTTCGGCGGCTACAATATGTACCGCAATGCAGAACGTTACGGCGAAAATCTGAAGACATTCTATGTCGGCAACACAAACATCATGAAAGAAGATGAAAAGAAGAAAATCCTTAAACACTACAATCCGGAAGTTCTCCCGATCAATCTGACCCATGAGATCTACAAAGAGACCGAAGGCCTCGATCCGCTCACAAAGATGTCCGATGTCGATATCCAGATCTGGCTGGAAGGCGATATCTATCTGAATGTAGATAAGATGAGTACCGCAGCAGGACTGGAGATCCGCATGCCGCTGACAGACCGCAGGATCTTTGATATTGCATCGAGAATGCCGTCCCGTTTCAAAGTCAACGAAGAGCAGAACAAAGTGGCATTCCGTACCGCAGCAGCAAAGGTACTTCCGGATGAGATCGCATTCCGTAAGAAGCTTGGATTTATCGTGCCGATCCGTATCTGGATGGCAGATGCAAGATACAATCAGGATGTACAGCGTCTGTTCCACAGTGAGATCGCAGAGAAATTCTTTGATGTAGATGCGATCAATGCGATTTTCGATGACTATGTAGGAGGCAATTCCGATAACTGGAGAAAAGTATGGACGATCTATACCTTCCTGGTATGGTATGAAGAATATTTTATAAAAAGATAATTCTTAAATAACATTTTCCCCCTTTCTTCTGGTAAAAGCAGAAATGATAAGCTGGTTTTATCAGAGAAAGGGGGATTTTTTATGTCTGAAGAGAAAATAAAAGACAGAAGTACACTTGGAAAAGAAGAATTTATGGAGAAGTATGCGATCGGGGCAATCCTTTCCATGAGCTGTTACCGGGTATTCCTTTTTCGCCCTATGGGAATTTTTTCTGCTATGGAATCCAAGGTCGTGCTCTGGGCATTTGTGATTGTGTGTGCATTTGCTGCAAGATATCTGTTTTTTGAATATCGCAGAACCGAAGAAACAGTTGCAGCTTCCCTGATGCTTGCCTATGGCCTTTATACGATGTGGGCATATTCAGCCTTTATCCATACTGTTTTGCGGCTGATTGGCTGTCTCTGCGTGGTTGAAACGATTTTTATTTTTGCACATTATATTAAGCTGGAAAAGAAAAGCCCACGGAAAAAAAGAGGCAGTATGACCAGATTTTATATGCTGTATACCGATATGCTGGAGATGGCTGCCCTGGCGATGATAATGCTTATGATCGCTGTGCTGGTGATGAAGAACTGGCAGCCGGGCGTATCTGCCCTGCGTTCCCTGATCCAGACAAGGTTTGCAGGTGAGCAGCAGGAGCAGACCATCGCAGGCAATATCGAAACGCTGACCAGACTTCAGGAAGAGGAGTGGAAAATACTGACGGATGAGGAAAAGATGGATGTATTGCAGACGGTAACAAACATCGAAGGGCGTTATCTTGGGATCCCGAACAAACTGACGGTGGAAGCAAAAGAGCTGCTGGATACGACGCTGGCAAGTTACCTGGATGAAACGCATACGCTTTACATAAATGAAGATTTCCTGAGTGGAGGTCCGGCAAAAGAGGTTCTTACTGCCTGCTGTCACGAGGTTTATCATGCTTATCAGCACAGAATCGTAGATGCATATCATCATGCAGACGAAAGAGAGAAGGATCTTCAGATCTATCGGAAGGCTCTTTTATACAGCAAAGAATTTGAAAATTATACAAGCGGAACCGAAAATTACTTTACTTATTACACGCAGCAGTGTGAGATTGACGCAAGGAGTTATGCTGCGTCTGCCGCGGATGATTACATGGAAAGAATCGCAGAATATCTGGAAGAATAAAAGCCAAAAGACTGTAAAAATATGGTGCAGGAAGGAGGGGTGTGTTATAATAAAAAACAGGAAAAAACAGAGCGAAAAATGAAGGAGGAACTACCATGGAGGCAAAATTTGAGTATACTCAGAACCTGAAAAAGATTTTTGATACCAGAACAGAAAAACTGCAGAGCTATTACAGCAGAGAAGATATCACAGAGGCAAGGAACGAATATATCCAGGCACCGGCCGATGCAAAACAGTTTCGCTGGAAGGATCTTGAGAGAATGTGCAAGGCCAGAAAAATTGATCAGAATCAGGTGATTGAGGACGAAACATTGCTGGAGAAGATCCCGACAAGAGAAGAGATGAAAAAGGAACTGCTGCAGATCTTTGTCGAAATGTATTCTGAATTTCCGAAAACCTCAAATATTATGGAGCGGATCGTTCGCTGTCTGGCACCGGAATATGAAAATGATACGGTCAGACTGGCGATCCTGAAAAAATTTCTGGATGGTTCGGGGGAAAACTTTAAAAGTTTTCATGTTGCAGGTCTTAAAAAGCACAGAGAAAAACTGGATGATTCCATTTTTGAAGGTGAGAAAAAAGTCGTCCTTAGCCAGGGAGAAATACTTTCACTGATTGCAGACCGCATGGTAAAGTATCGTGATAATGCAGAACTGAACTTTGCAGAACTGGAACTTCAGGAGACTACAGCGGCGATGCTGGCGAAATGGCTGGAAAACCATGATATTGCCTGCACAGGTCTGTCAGATTCGGATAAAGTACTGGCTGCCGTGAAAGCTATGAAAGAGGATAAGATTGAAGAAAAAGAAGTGGAGGAACAGAAAGAACTGATCAGCCAGATTGAAAAAGAATTTAAAGTACAGTTAAAAAAAGTCCCGCGTACTTTAAAAAACGGAAGAGAAGGAACTGCCGCAGAATTGTATACACAGGCGAGAAAAGATAAATTAAAAGCAAAAACAGAAAAAGCGGAGAAATCGGGGGTGGATCAGGAGCTGCTTGCTATGTGCAATGATCTCGCAGAAGGTAATTTCAGAGTGACCGGTAAAACCAAAGTTTACCTTTATTATTTTGCTTTTATGTTTGGCATGACACTGCCGCTGGAGGGAAAAGAGTGCCCGGATGAGAAAAATCTTGCCAAAAACCTGTTCCAGGATTTTTACTGTGATAATCTGCTGCGTACGCTGGAAGGAATTTATGTAGATGAAAGCAAAAAAACCCAGATCGAAAAAGAGCCGACAGGGGAAGGAATCAATTATAAAAATTTTGCAGAAGCAATTTATTTATATTATCTCTGTCGTGATGATCTGGCTATGTGTCCCGGTGAAAAAATCGATGCGGCAGAAGATGCGATAGCGAAATGTATGAAGCTTGCAAAGAACGTGCAGAAAAAGGAAGATCCGTCAGAAGAATGGAGAAAAAAATCTCAGGAGTATACAGCAGTTTACCGTGATCACTTTTTAACTGGTCTGCTGAATAAAACGCCGGATGAAGTCCCGGAATATATTGTGAAAAATTATATTGTTATACCGGAAAATAAGAAAAATCCGCAGAGAATACAGATCGAATCAGAAGAAAGAACGGCGAAAAAGTCTATGATTGAGATCATAGAACAGCTTGATCTGGCTTATTGGGAGCAGAAATGGGACTACAATGATATCAAACAGTTTCTGGAAATGGAAAAGAGTTCAAAAAAAGAAAGAGAAAAATTAGAAGATCAGATGAAAGAAGAATTTCTTTCGGATCAAAACAGAGCTTTTGATGATGTTGTTTTTCAATGGGATATCAGTCTGGAATTTGAAAAGAACTTTCCGAACAAAACAGAAATACTTTCCATTCTGAAAAAGATAGAAGAACGTTTAAACAGAACGACAGATCCATTTCAGAGAGTATGGAGAGATCGTGTTCTCAGTGTTCTGCATATCCTGGCACGTCCGCAGGAGCGGACAAATAAACAATCACTGATAGCCTTTGCAGATTCGCCGGAATATTTTTCCAAGAGTATGCTGCAGACAAGACTTGAAAAACTTGGCATCGTGTCTGAAGGAAGTCAGATCCTGGATGCACTGAAAATGCTCTCGGATATGGGATATGATATTGTAAGAAAAGAAAAAGGAACAGTATATTATTCATTAGGAAAACGTGCCTATGATGACGAAATGCTGCAGAAATTTCTTACAAAGTGTCAGAAGATCTATTATGATATTACAGATGAGGACCGAGCGTTATTTTTAAAAGCGATGCTCAGGAAGCATAAGATCACAAGATCCGAATTGTTATCCTGGCATTTCAGTGTTTATTGTTCTAATCTGGATATTAATCTGGATAGTGAAACAGAGTATGAGAAGCTAAATGATTTTCCGGCAATTCTGCTGGATTATCAAAACGCTATTAATCCAATTCTGATAGAGGCACGTTATCAGCCGCTGAATGAAAAAAATATTCTGGATATCTATGTGATGGTCACTTTATATTTTTATACGCTCAGAAGACAGGAGCCGGAAGACGAAGAAATGTAAAAATCTCCCCCTTTTAAAAACGCAATCAGGAACGCTTATACTTTGAATAATCAAAGAATAAAAACTTTGATGGTGGAAAATAAAAGGGGGACGAACATTGAAAGTTTACAGATTCACAAAAACAGGACAGTATCATCAGATGCTGGGAAAAGAAAATCAGGATTATATATGCAGTCTGGAGAACGGAAAAATTCTTGCGATCATGCTTGCAGACGGGGCGACCGGATGCCGGAAAGGTATGGAGGGTGCAAAGCTGGCATGTGAGGCGGTCAGCCGGGTGATCGAGACAGAAGGAAATACGTTTTTCAAATATCCGGAGAAAAAAGCAGCGTATCTGTTGACGGAGCAGATTCTTTACTGGATCGAGCAGCACAAGGGAAAAGAAGATCTTACGGAGTACGGAAGTACTTTTCTGCTGGTACTTATGGAAAAGAAGACAGGAGAGAGTGTTCTGGTCAACCTCGGCGACGGGGCAGCCATTTCTGAAAAAGACCATAGACTGCAATATCTGATGGAGCCAAGAAGAATAAACGGAGACACCTGTCTGACAACGACAAAAGGTGCAGAGCAGGTTATGGAGATAGAAACAAAGCGGATTGCCCTGGGGGAATGTGTGATCCTGGGATCAGATGGTTTTCTGGAGATGACCACGGATGAGCAAATCTATGAAGCATTAAAAGAACGAAATCTGGAACAATTAAATCAAAAATTGCAGGATGCGAAAAATATGGATGACTGCAGTTATATCGCATTTGTCCGTGAAAAAGAGTGACGAGGAGGAAAAAATGACAGAAACAGGCAGAAATTATCTGAGTGGATCGCTTTTTCTGTCCGGTGTCCGGGATGGAAATGCAGCAGAAAAGTATACGATCCGATCAGTCATAGGTGAAGGAGGTTCCAGTGTATGCTATGAGGCGATCAGGACAAAAGATAATGTAACGGAGACGGGAAAGCTGAAAGAGTTTTATCCGGTGGATGCGGTGATCGGAAAAAAAGAATGGTATTATTCACTGGAGCGACTTTCCAATGGACAGCTGGTTCCATGTGCCGGAACGATCCGCAAATTTGATGAGATGTGTCAGGAATATCTGGACACGTATCGACTGCTGAGAAAAGTGATCGCAGACAACCCGCAGAATGAAGTCCTGAAAAGTTACATTCAGTATGGAGAAATCCTGTATGGGTGCAACGAGCAGGATGAGAGAAGGGCGACCGTGTACATCTGGTCACCGGGCGTTGCCGGCAAGGGATTTGATGTCTATCTGGAAGAAATGAAAAAAAATTCGGGAACAAGACCGGAAGAACATCTGAGAGAAATTCTGATGGTGATCGCTTCGCTGACGGACTGTATGAAAGCATTGCATACGGCAGGACTGATGCATCTTGATATAAAACCTTCCAATTTTCTGCTTCAGTATGACAGTGATTTTAAAATCCGACCGGACAGTATATCGATGTTTGATATCAATACGCTGCGTTCCATAAACAGTAAATTCGGTACGATGGCAGGGACCGAGGGATATTGTGCACCGGAAGTGATGCGGGGAAATGCAGATAACCGTTCAGATATTTATTCGATCGGAGCCATGCTGTTCCAGGCACTGGTGATCTGCAAAGAGATCCCAAAAGGATTGTATCAAAACAGTTATTACAAAAACATCACGCAGCTGATCAGCCATTCTGAATTGTTCCAGGCTTCTAAGATCAATGCCGATTCCAGACTGATGTCAGATATATGCAAAATCCTGCAAAAGTGTCTGGCGGTAAATCCACGAAAAAGATATACGGCGTGTTCCGAACTGAAAAAGGATCTGGATAATGCCATCAGCAGACTGGAAAACATGATTCGCGGAAGAGTCAAAACGAGAGAAAAAAATCTGGCAGAACCGACGGCAGCGATACAGAAGCTTCTGTATGAACATCCGCTTTATGAGGCAGCCAGAGAAGATGCAAAAGATATCCATGTTCTGGCAATCGGTTCGGAGATTTATGTGCAGAAATTTATAGACTTATGTATGCAGGTCGGGCAAATGTCAGAGAAGCATCTGCACGTCACGGTGGCTTCCGAAGAGGCGGAAAAAGATCAGGAATCCTACCTTGTTTTCCGACCGGAATTAAGTACTTTTGTCGATGTGAACGGTTCGCTTGAAGGGAAAGAAGAGAGTGCCTATGCAGCTTTGGAATTTCAGGATATTACCGAGACACCGGATGGCAGGAATGAAAAGCTGAAATTTAACGGATCAGCCGCTCAAAATGCGGAGATTATCCATAATCTGACAGAAAAAGCAAAAGCACAGGGAAAGTGTTACCAGTATATTTTTATCGATCTTGGAAATAATAAACGGAACCAGTTGGTTGCAGAGCTTTATGCAGAAGAAGTACAGGATGCCTGCCCGGTGTGCTACATCAGTGAAACGCGGGGAAAGCGAAAGAAAAAAACACCGCAGAGGCCGTATCCGGTATATATCGGGGAGAATCTGGATATGACAGAGATTGACCGGCATCTGGAAGATATGGCATTTAATGCACACATTTCCTGGGAATCGACCATGAACTTTGATATGACCGAAGAGCGGAAAAAGTTTTTTGAAGGACAAAGTGCAGAAGAATGTTATAACCGGAATTCCTCTATTGCCTACGCTCTTTCCATACGTTACAAACTGCACAGTGCCGGGATTTTTGAACAGGATCCGATGAAAGCGGCAGAAGCATTTTCGAAAGAAATCCTTGAAAAACTGGATCTGGAGCCGGAAACAGATGAGCAGAAAGAACAGGTTTTGCGGGCGAGAAAAATCTTTGACCGTCTGGTAGATCTGGAGCATCGAAGATGGATTATGGAAAAAGTGACAGATGGATGGAGAGCACCAAGAGATGCAGACGGAAATCTGAAACTGGAGGAATGTATTTCAAGAGGAAGCGTCAAAGATACTGAAAACCGGACGCATCCATGTATTGTCCGTGGTTCCGAAACTTCACCGCTCAGTGCAAAAGAATATGAAGAAAATCAGCACCGAAAATGGAACCAGGGAGAGATTGATCCGGGGCTGGATGAGCTGGATCATATGTCTGTTGCTCTACATCGCTGCTTTAAAAAGTATGCGGATGAACTTCGAAAAGACAGTTTAAATGGAAATACAGATCTTCAGCTGATCCGCGGTCTGATCCCGGACGACTGCAAAGAAGGGGTACGTGCCTTTAAACAGTTTGAATATGCACTGAAAAATATTTTAAATGGTGTGGAAAATTACAGCTGCCAGTATGATTATTACAAAAAACTGCTGGAGGAAGGGATAAGGGATCTTCCGGAAGAGAAAAAAGTAAAGATCAAAGAACGTCTGAAGGTGATCACGCATGAACTTTTCCCGATCATCGAGTGTGATATGTACCGCAATTATAAAGAAAATGATGAGGTTCTGGTTCGAAAAATCCCATTTATCCTGACGTATCGTTACACACCGGTTATGGCAGTTGTCTTTGAAGACGGAAAATATCAGAATGGCCGAAATGAAGCCGTATTTGCAAATGTGGCAGCGGCTACGGTATTAAGCCCGAGAGAAATCCATTTCCTGTATTATTATAACGAGGATTCGTCCGTGGATCTGCTGACCAGGAAACTGGATGCCGTACAGACGTATTTTGGCAAACGAAAAGTCCATTGTGCGATCAAAATGATCATTGCCTGCAAACGGGAAATTCCGGATGAAGAATGTGACCTTCTTCAGATCAAACTGAAGGATTTCCAGAATAAATATAAAAAGAATAAAGATCAGGCGTGGTTTGAAGAGGGAGAAATCTTTTATGTGCAGGATGAGACAGATGCCGCAGAAAAGCTGGAAGAATATTTAAGCAGGCAGAAGATCGATCTTTTTGACGGAGGAAATCAACTGTTTTCATCACCATATGGAAATGCCGTCTTTACCAGGAAGCTCCTGGAGCAGAAAATACCGTATTTTGAATTTGACTGGAGAAATAAAAAATTCAAAAGCTGTGTCGGATGTGATCATCTGCGGTATGTGGAGGACAAATCCTTTATCCGGATCCAAGATATGTTCGCACTGATGAACGCAGCCGACAACCGTTTTTATCTTCCAGAGTTTGCCGATGATTATGAAAAACTCTGGAGTATTTATACGGGATCTTATTTGTATGATAAAAATTTCGGTTATGGCGTGGCAAACTGGAACCGCCTTTGCATGGCACTTGGCAAGTACGAAGAAGAGAGGGAGGCACTGGCGAAGATTGCCGTGAGCAGATCACAGAATCCGGAGTATATAAAATTTATCGTCTTCCTTCCGGAGTACACGTTTTCTACGGCAAAAAGAGTTCTGAAAAAACTGGAAGAGTATGAAATTGTAACGGAGCATTCAGAAATCAGGAAACACACAAGCGATACCTGTAAACTGGAGATCGAGGCAAATAAGGAATACGAAGAACAGATCAGAAGAATCTTTTTCCAGCCACAGTTCCTGCTTCCATATTATCAGGTGGATGTTCGAAAATATAAAAAGAATCAGGATACCTTTGTGAAGGTGACCTATGAAGATCTGACCGTCAGAAATGCGGATCTGGATCCGTCAGGCGACGGCGGAAAAGGAAAAGAGTATTCTTACAAGCTGCTGAAAAAACTGGAAGAGGCAGGATTTGTCCGTGAAGTGCAGGAAAGTGAACCGGGTTCCGGCATAGTAAGCTTTGTCTATTCTTCGCCGAGAATCAAAAAAGTGCTGACAACAGCCGGGGAGATCCTGGAAATCTATGCATATTATGATGTTTTGAAAACCGGCTATTTCGATGACGTTGCCAGCGGTTATGAATTCTGCTGGGAGTTTGGCGGTGTAAAAAATGAGCTGGATCTGGTGCTGACCAAAGGATTTCGCAGTATTATCGTGGAATGTAAAGCAGTCGTGGAATTAAAACTTGATTTTTATCATAAACTGCACAGTATCGCAGATCAGTTTGGTATCGGAACGACAAAAGTTCTGCTTGGCAATACTTATGCGAAGAAAAACGATGTGACACAGGATAACAATACAATGCAGCGAAGCCGCGGCGAACAGCTGCATATCCGGACCATATCAGAAGAAGCAGAAATCCGCAGCATCGGGGAAACGTTAAAGAAGATCATGGAAGAGAAAGTCTTCTGATCAGACAAACATTCAGAACAGGAAACTGCTGTAAAGCAGAAAAAGAGAGGGGACAAACTATGACTGACAAAAAATATGATCCAAAACCGGTAGATACTTCCGATGTGATCTTACCGGAAGAACTGCTGGCACTGACAGAGCAGATCGCATCCAACGTGCACGATGTATGGGCAGTTGGAAGAATGAAAGAAGGCTGGGTTTACGGAGCAGAAAAAGATCCGCAGAAAAAGACAACACCGCTTTTGGTTCCATATGAGGAGCTGCCGGAGAGTGAAAAAGAGTATGATCGAAATACTGCTTTCGAGACACTGAAACTGATCGAAAAACTGGGATATTCGATTCAGAAAAGACAGTAAAAAGACAACACGCGTTGAAAAAGAAAGACCTGTATTAAATGGAAAAACTCCATGAAATACAGGTCTTTTGACTCTGGCATCCTATTGTGTTTTCAGGATTTTGTTTTTTACATTCTTTTACTTCATAGAAGCTACTTTATCGAACTCATCCTGAACTTCTCTGGAAGGAGCCGGTGTCAGGAGACTTACGATTACGTTTACTGCAAGACCAAGAAGGAATGCAGGAAGCAGTTCGTAAATACCAAGTGCACCGCCCATCGGACGGATCAGAAATTTCCATACAAATACCATAACGCCGCCGCTGACCATTCCGCAGAGAGCACCCTGGAATGTGGAGCGTTTCCAGAACAGTGCCAGCAGAACAAGCGGTCCAAAGGAAGCACCAAAGCCTGCCCATGCAAAGGATACGATCTGGAAAACAGAACTGTCCGGGTTACGTGCGATAAATACACCGATCAGTGCGATAACAAGAACGGTGATACGTGCGATCAGCATACCGGTCTTTTCGCTCATGTCTTTCATAAATACTTCTTTCAGAATGTTCTGAGAAGCACTGGAAGAAGCAGCGAGCAGCTGAGAGTCCGCAGTTGACATGGTAGCTGCCAGGATACCGGCGAGGATCAGTCCGGCAATGATCGTTGCCAGAACACCATGTTTGGAGATCAGATCTGAAACAACCAGAATGATGGTTTCCGGATCTTTTAAAGTCGGCAGGACACTGGCTTTTGTCATAGCATTTCCAATCACACCGATAAATACGGAAACAGCCATGGAGATCACAACCCAGACGGTTGCAACCCTTCTGGAGAGTTTCAGTTTGTTTGCATCACCGATCGCCATAAAACGAAGCAGTACGTGAGGCATACCGAAATATCCAAGTCCCCATGCCAGTGTAGAGAAAATCTGCAGCAGGCTGTAAGGAGAAGCTGTTCCGGTAGCGACATCGTGCGTGTGCGTCAGGCTGAAGTATCCGGCCATGGATTTTGCATTGTCCATAACGGCACTGAAACTGCCGACTTTGCTGATACCAAAACCAAATACAACAACGATCGCGATCGTCATAACAATACTCTGGACAAAGTCTGTCGTACTTGCTGCGAGGAATCCGCCCAGTGTGGTGTAAGCTACGATAACGATCGCACTGATCAGCATTGCCGGCAGATAATCCATTCCGAACAGGTTTGCAAACAGCTTGCCGCAGGCTGCAAATCCGGAAGCCGTATAAGGTACAAAGAAAATGATGATCAGCAATGCTGCAATCACGGAAAGAATACGTTTGTTATCTCTGTAGCGGTTGGAAAAGAACAGAGGCAGTGTCGTAGAGTTTCCGCAGACATGCGTATAATTACGAAGTCTCTTGGCAACAACAAGCCAGTTTACATAAGTTCCGATTGCCAGTCCGATTGCAGTCCACGCTGCATCAGCCGTACCGGACAGGTAAGCAACGCCAGGCAGTCCCATCAGCAGCCAGCTGCTCATGTCAGAGGCCTCGGCACTCATGGCGGTGACGAGCGGTCCCAGTGTACGTCCGCCGAGATAGAAGTCATCTGTGGTCTGATTCTGTTTTGCCAGAACCGCACCGATACCTACCATCGCAGCCAGGTAGACCAGGATTGTGATCAACATTAGAATCTGTGTTACATCCATTTTAAATCCTCCCTAAGTTTCTGCAGTTTGATGTTGTCATTCACATATGCGGAAAATGAAACATCCGGTTTATGATTAACGTTCCGTACGGAAGAGCAGTCGAAGCAGTCTTTGTACGGAGTGTTTGTCAGTTGAGACTTTAACACAGTGCAGTGTCAGCGACTCAAAATGACACTATAAACCAAATATTAACATAATTTAGGCGAGGCTACAATAATAAAATACTAAAAAGCTGTTATAAAAAGCCCGATATTTAAAAAAGTTACGGTCAGAGCGGTAATCCACAGAACGATATTCAGGCGTCTGCTGTTTGCATATCTGCCCATTACCCTTTTAGAAGAAGTCAGACAGATCTGTGTGAAGATCGTAATCGGGAGTTGAACGGCAAGCAGCATCTGTGAATAGATGAGTCCTTGGAACGGCGAAGAAATAAACAAAATGATCACGGCAGCCGGAACCATTGTCACCAGAATCCCCAGTTTTGTTTCTTTACCGGAAGTATCATAAGGCTTGTTAAAAATACCGGAAAAAATCGTACCGCCTGCCATTCCGGCTGTGATGCTTGAAGAAATCCCGGAGAGCAGCAGAGCGACTGCAAAGACCAGTGATGCCATATTCCCAAGCAGAGGAGCGAGCATAGAACCGGTGACTGCAAGATCGTCAACAGTCGTTCCATTTCCATTCTGATAAAAACTTGCTGCCGCCATCAGGATCATGGCACTGTTGATCGCCCAGCCAATGATCATGGAAAATAGCGTGTCACGGAATTCATATTTCAGCTGCTTTTGAATTACAGCATCATCCGCAAGAGACCACTGGCGGCTCTGAATGATTTCAGAATGCAGAAACAGATTGTGCGGCATCACAACCGCACCGAGCACACTCATGATGACCGGCATGGAATGGGCAGGAAACGAAGGCTTTACCCAGCCGATGGCAGCCTGTTTCCAGTCGATTCCTGCGATGCAGATCTCAAATAAAAATGAAAATCCGATCAGCGAGACAAAAAGAATGATCAATTTTTCAATCCGCCGGTAGGCATTGGTAAACGTACAGAACAAAACGATCACGAGAATCAGCAGACTGCCTGGTTTGATCGGGATTGAAAAAAGCATCTGCAGAGCGATTGCACCGCCCAGGATTTCCGCCATAGCTGTGGCAATCGAAGCAAGCATTGCCGTAGACAGAATGATGTTCTTGAGAATTCGGTTGATGTATGTGCTGGCAGCCTCCGAAAGACAAAGTCCGGTAACAATGCCGAGATGGGCGGCATTATGTTGCAGAAGGATCAGCATGATCGTGGAGAGCGTGACCATCCACAGAAGCTGATAGCCATACCCAGAACCGGCGGCAATGTTCGAAGCCCAGTTCCCGGGATCGATAAAACCGACCGTGACCAGAAGTCCCGGACCAATGTACTTAAGAAAATTTAGTGGCTGCTTTTTGTGTTTCTGTATCATAAAATACTTCCCCTTTTCCACTTCTTTAAAGAATATGCCCATTTTTGCAGAACAGTGAGCAGATTCCCTCAGAATCTTGTTGCAGGTATCATATAGCAGTACCTGTAGTTTTATGAAGTTAGTTATAACTAACTCTGTGCATTTATTATATGCAGAGAAACGGAAGCTTGTCAAAAGAATATTCGCTTGTTGCGAAAAATAGACGAAAACCGTATAATTATCAGGTAGATAATTTAAATGAAATTTTCCGGACGGAGCCTTAAATGTTATGAGCAAGTAGCAAAGCGGATTGCGAATATCCGCTTGACAATATATAGAATGAAAAGGAAGGAAAACAAAAAATATGGTTACAGGGGAATTAAAAAATAAAGTAGACGGTTTATGGGAAATTTTCTGGACAGGCGGACTGACAAATCCGCTCGATGTGATCGAACAGATGACCTATCTTATGTTTATCCGCGATCTGGATGATTCAGATAACGTACATATGAAAGAAAGCATTATGCTTGGTCTGCCATATAAAAGCATATTTGAAGAAAACGTAACAATCGGAGACAGAAAAGTTCCGGGGAATCAGCTCAAGTGGAGCGTATTTCACGATTTTCCGGCTCAGAAAATGTATGCAAATATGCAGGAAAATGTGTTCCCGTTTATCAAAAATCTTCATGGAGATAAAGAGAGTGCCTATGCAAAATATATGGGAGATGCGATCTTTAAAGTGCCGACACCGGTCATGCTGGATAAGATCGTGACTGCCATGGATGAAATCTACGAAAAAATGGAGCAGTTAAGAAGTGAAGATGTCCGGGGAGATGTATATGAACATTTACTTTTGAAACTGAAAACTGCTGGAACAAACGGACAGTTCCGCACACCGCGTCATATCATAAAAATGATGGTAGAAATGATGGATCCAAAAGCCGATGACCTGATCTGCGACCCGGCCTGCGGTACCTCCGGATTCCTGGTAGAGTCCAGTGAATACCTTCGAAAGAAGAAAAAAGCAGAAGTTCTGTTTAATGCAAAAAACAAGGAACACTATATGAATCATATGTTCCACGGCTACGATATGGACAGAACGATGCTGCGTATCGGAGCAATGAACATGATGACACACGGTGTCAGCAATCCGAATATCGAATATCGAGACAGTCTTTCCGACCAGAACGAAGATAAAGAAAAATACAGCCTGATCCTGGCAAATCCACCATTCAAAGGAAGCCTGGATTATGATATTGTATCGGCAGATCTTCTGAAAGTCTGCAAAACCAAAAAGACAGAACTCCTTTTCCTGACACTGTTTGTAAGAATGTTGAAAATAGGCGGAAGATGTGCCTGCATCGTACCGGATGGCGTACTTTTCGGTTCGTCCAAAGCACATAAAGATATCCGGAAAGCAATCGTGGAAGAACAGCGGCTGGAAGCAGTGATTTCCATGCCGTCCGGTGTGTTCAAACCATATGCCGGAGTTTCTACAGCGATCCTGATCTTTACGAAAACCGGGCATGGCGGAACAGACAAAGTGTGGTTCTATGATATGAAAGCAGACGGACGCAGCCTGGATGACAAACGTTCCGAAGTCAAAGAAAACGATATTCCGGATATCATCGCAAGATTTAAAAATTTGGAAGCAGAAAATGACCGTAAACGAACTGACCAGTCATTTTTTGTAGAAAAACAGGAAATCGTAGACAATGCCTATGACCTTTCCATCAACAAATACAAAGAAATAGAATACATTCCGGTAGAATATCCGCCAACATCTGAGATTATGGCAAATTTACGGGCACTGGAAAAAGAAGTACAGGAGAGCATGGCAGAACTTGAAAAAATGTTAGGAGATGAGATGGCATGAAAATAGAACATATCGCAATGTATGTAAAAGATCTCGAAAAAACAAAAACATTTTTTGAAACCTATCTGAATGCCAGAGCAAACGCTGGTTATCACAATCCGAAAACAGACTTTCGCTCTTACTTCCTTTCCTTTGACGATGGGGCAAGACTGGAAATTATGAATAAGCCGCAGATGCAGGATTCTCCGAAAGCCCTGACACAGACCGGATATATTCACATTGCATTCAGCGTCGGAAGCAAAGAAAAAGTAGATGAGTTGACAGCAAAATTAAAAGAAGATGGTTATGAAATCATCAGCGGTCCACGGACAACCGGAGACGGATATTACGAGAGCTGCGTAGTGGGAATCGAAGGCAACCAGATCGAGATTACCGTGTAGCAAAGTGATTTTCATGTTCCACACAGCTAAAATATAGAATATCAACAGAGCAAATCCAACAACAGAGCAAGCCCCACGAGTGTAAATTAACCTTGTGGGTTTTGCAGTTTGGAAACCAAAAAGATTAGATTAAATTCTATTTTTGAGAATTAATCCAGGAAAGAACAGATTTTACAGGTACATTAAGTATTTCGGAAATTTCAGCATAGCTCATATTTCTCGAAGCAAGAGCGAGAGCAGTTTGCTTTTTTGCATCAGCTACTCCAGCTTCATATTCAGCCTTACGGAGTTTACGTTCTTCCAGTTCTTTATCGTATTCGAATATACTCATGGAGATCACCTCTGCTTTGTTTACACGAAGAAAGTCGGAAAGAATGTTGTCATGTATACATTCATTGACAGCCAGTTTGACTGCTTCATTCAGTTCAAAATCCTTCGCGTATCTGCGTACATAATTTACATATTGTGCATATTCTTTTAAAGTTTGGCATTGTTCCATCAGTTCTTTATTGTGTCCCTCATTGATATTCAGTGTCAGAACTTCCAGTTCCAGCTTTGGATCACCGGATTGGTTTTCGAAAGCTTCGGATAAATGGTTTACCCAGTAGTCCTTTTTCTTTTCCAGACCATTGTAAAATACAATGAATTGCGGTGCCGGTATTTTCTGTAATACAGAAGAATAGAGAGATTTGTGATCTACTACTTTCTGGTATTCACTGGAAATATAGAATAAATCACGCAACGGCATATTTGGATTGTAAGTAGACTGATGTTCATACAGAAATAAATCAGTATCAACGATAAAAGCTAGGTCATTTTTCATGCCCATATAAATGGCATTTTCCAGTGTTACAATCTCAAGTTTATCCGGATCATCATAATGCGAACCGCTGATTGCGTTATAAAGTGACAATAAATTTTTCCTGTCAGAGAACAGCATACGGAATACAGTGTCTTTGTACATCCGGTTTGCTTTCAGTGTTTCATTTTGCACCATAGAAGTACCTCCTTTGGCAGGAGTATACAAAAGTGCGGTAGATATGCAGTCTGCTAATCGGTCAACATTTGAAACTCCTGCTTTTTTATTAATTTGAAAGAAAAGCATGAATTTTCGAAATGTGAAATAGATTGATTAATAGACGGCATGATGCCAAGAACGTTAAGAAAATATGCTTTGCTGTTATACTAACATATAACTCTTTTTAAATCAATAGAAAATAAAAAATATTAAAAAGACAACATAAATAATAAGCAACTGCAACAAATCAAAGGAAACGACTTGCACAAGGCATTGAAAAATGTTATTCTGAAAGAAATATGTATATGGAAATAAGAAACAGTAAAACCGAGATGCCTTTATTTAAAATAAAGGGCGAGAAATTTATATTTTGCAGTGCAGATGAAACTGCAAGGTAAATGCAGGGTTGTAGGGATGGAATGATAGATGGAATATAAAAAGATAATAGAATTGACAACTGTAGTTACAGGTGGAACTCCATCAACGGAGAAAAGAGAATATTGGGATAATGGAAGTATTCCTTGGTTACAGTCTGGATGTTGTCAAAATTGTGAAGTTAATTCAGCAGGAAAGTATATAACTCAAGAAGGCTATGATAATAGTAGTACTCGAATGATGCCAGCTGACACTGTCATGATTGCATTGACAGGTGCGACTGCGGGTAAAGTAGGATATTTAAATTTTGCGGCTTGTGGAAATCAGTCAATAACAGGTATTCTGCCGTGTGGTGCATTGAACCAAAGATATTTGTTTTATTACTTGATATCGCAGAGACATAAAATCCTAGCTGATTGTGTTGGGGGAGCTCAGGCACATATATCGCAAGGTTATGTAAAAAATATTAAAGTTCCTGTATTATCGTTAGTTGAACAAGAACAGGTTGTAGAAGTACTTACACAATTAAATAACATTATTTCAATGCGTCGGAAAGAAATTGGTTTACTGGACACCCTTGTCAAATCCCGATTGGAAATTCTCAATTTTATAGGTGCTTATCACACCTCTTTGAGTTTTAATAAAATCCTCCAAAAGCCTTGAAAATAAAGGATTTATCGCAATGTGTCCGCCTTATTCCTTTATATGATTTCACACGATGTTACCCTTGCTCTGATTACCCATAAGGGCAAAATCAAGGGCAGAAAAAACTGATAAGAAGAATAAACATAAGTGTGGCAATCGGAGAACTGTGATGTATGTGCGAATATATTATACTGGAGGATTTCAGAATGGACAAGTACATTTACGATGATAAAAACGGTCTGTGGTATGAACTGCAAGGAAATTACTATATCCCTTGCCTTATCTTACCAACCGAAAAAGAACAGCCTATCGGTTTATGGGGACAGCGGCACAAACGCTATTTACAGGAGCATAAGAGGGTGTTATATATTACACTACTCACAAGCGGCAAATTGAACAGCTATCTTTCCGATATTGACAAACAGGCACAGGAACGCTTTGAACGGCTTATAGAGGACATGAAACGGGCGCAGGGTATTACAGAGCAGTTAAAGTCTGAAAATCAGCTTTTGTGGGTACAAAGGCTCAATAATATACGGGCTTGTGCGATGGAGATTGTGAATGAGGAAATCATCTATGCTTAAACCATTGTAACGCACATAGCTGTAAAATCGTGACGGGTAGGGATAAACTCCTTACCCGTCATTTTCTATGCTCTCTAAGCCGCTTAAACCGTTCGTTTTGATACCACAAAGCATTACATACTTCTCTTGATTTTCGCAGCCCCTTGACTTTTTGAACTGCGTTCAGTATAATATGATTGAACAGCGTTCAATAGGAGGTACAGTGTGGATAATAAAGAAGCAATCATACAGGCAACGATTAAACTCATTGAGGAAAAAGGGGAACATTTAGAAGAAGTTACAGTCCGTGAGATATGCAAAAAAGCAGGTGTTGGATTAGGGCTTGTAAATTATCATTTTGGAAACAAGGATAAACTCATTGAGCAATGTATTGAGCGTATGATAAACGGAACTGTTGAGCATTTTCAGAGTATACGAGAGAAAACAGACGGTTTTACTCCTTTTGAGAAGTTGGAGTATCTCGGCAATATGACGCTTGATTTTCTGTTTGAACATTATGCTGTTTCCAAAATTTCTGTTCTTACCGATATGCAGTCACCGAAAGAAAATGACAACACTTACAGAACTTATACGGCGTACCTGCCGCTTGTTGCCGCCTGCCGCCCCGACCTTGACGAAGCGGCAATAAAGCGAAAAACGCTGTATTTGATTACCGTTATGCAGCAAACATTCCTGCGATACGAAATCATATCGCAGACATTGGGAATTGACCTTAGACAGAAAGAAAACCGCAGGAACTTTCATACACAAGTCTTACACGATATTTTGGAGGTATAAAGAGTGAATATTACAGTGATAAACGGAACAGAAAAGCACGGTGTTACCTACCGTTTGAAAGAGATGTTTTTAGAAGAATTTAAGGATAGAGCGAATATTACGGAATATTATCTGCCCAAAGATTGTCCGAACTTCTGTGTCGGTTGCTTAAACTGCACATTAAAGGGCGAAAACACTTGCAAGGACGCAGAATATATTGGGAGAATTGATAAATCACTTTTAGAAGCAGACTTGATTGTGATGACGTCCCCTGCCTATGTGTTTCACTCCACGGGAGCAATGAAAGCATTTCTTGACCATTTCGCTTACCGTTGGATACCGCACCGCCCTGCTCCTGAAATGTTTGGAAAGCGTGCAGTCATCATAACGCAATGCTTAGGTAGCGGATCAAAATCTGCGGCAAAAGATATTAAGCATAGTTTATCTTGGTGGGGAATTTCTAAAATTGGAATATTTACTGGTGCTTTGATGAGCGATATTGTTTGGGAAAAGCTTTCCCGAAAGAAACAAGCTGAGCTTACGGGAAGGATTCAAAAGCTATCCCGAAAGTTTGCTCATATAGATTATACAAAGCCTGCACACACAAATTTGATTACGAGATTCAAGGTTTTCTTCTGCCGTATGATGCAGAAATCCATACATAAATCAGACCCCGAATACCTTGACGGAAAGTATTGGGCGGAACAAGGGTGGCTCGGGAAAAACAGACCGTGGAGAACCCAGAAAATGTAATCTCTCTTTTTTGTGCAGAGATTGAGAGGAAAAAAATGTAATCGTAATATATACTAAAAACTGGCAGGAGGATTTTTGTTATGGAATGGATTGAAAGATTAAATGATGCAATAGGTTATATCGAGGAACATTTGACGGATGAAATAGATTATGAACAGCTTGGGCAGATTGCCTGCTGTTCTTCTTATCATTTTCAGAGAATGTTTACCTATATGGCAGGGATTTCCTTATCTGAATATATCCGTAGGAGAAAAATGTCACTTGCCGCTGTAGACTTACAGGGTAAAAGCATGAAAATCATTGATGTGGCAGGAAAATATGGATATAATTCCCCTACTGCATTTAACAGAGCATTTCAGTCTGTTCACGGAATCGCCCCATCTGCTGTTAAAAATGGGGGTGTATCCGTAAAATCCTTCCCACCTATCTTATTTAAAATTACAGTTAAAGGAGTGGAAGAAATGAATTATCGAATTGAAACAAAAGATGCATTCCGTATTGTAGGCGTATCTGTACCGCTTCATAAGGATATTGAAAAAAATTTTACAGTTATCCCTCCAAAGTGGCAGGAAATCTCTATGAACGGAACATTGCAGAAGTTAATCGGTATGATGGATACGCCGCCTATGGGAGTGCTTGGCATCAGCACCTGTAATGAAACGGAACCGTGGAGGTATTATATTGCGGTATCAACTTCACAAGCAAAGAATGACCTTGAAGAATACATTGTGCCAGCGGCTACATGGGCAATATTTTCTGGAGAGGGTACTAATCAGTCTATTCAAGAATTAGAACGACGTATCGTAACAGAATGGCTGCCAACATCGGGATACGAATATGGTAATGCTCCCGATGTCGAGGTTTACCTAAATCCAGACCCACAAAATGCACAATATGAAGTATGGATACCTGTAGTAAAAAAATAGTTATGGATACTAAGACTGAATGGATATACTGTCCTGTCTGTGGCAATAAAACCCGAACAATGATGCTGGAAAATACCGAACTAAAAAATTTCCCTCTGTATTGTCCGAAGTGCAAAAAAGAAACAATCATCAATGTTCGGGATATGAAAGTCACGTTTACAGAACACAAATAGGATTTTTATGTATGCCGCCGCATGGGTAACACCATCGGCGGTTTTTCAATGCCTACCTGCTATCTCTGTCAACAGATTTTTTACGCTGTCTTGGCTGGCTCCTCTGCCTGCCCTCCGCCTGTATCTGGTGTAAGCGTTTCAATACGCTCTCACGCTCTGGCGGTCTGCGCTGCTGCTTATCCGCATTTTTAGATTTTCTGCTGGTCTGACGTTCCCACTCTGCAAGCTCACGGTTGTACTGTTCCACAACGCTCTCCATTTCTCGGAACGTCCGCATAAATGCCTGCACATCGGGATAACCGTCCTCTTTCAAAATATCGGGCAGTTTATCCAGTTTGGCGGCGATTTTCTTTTCCGTCTGCTGTATCTGCTCGGACAGTGCTTTACGCTCTTTGCCTTTGAATAGCCCCTTTGCGTCTGCAAGCTGCGTTTTCAGCTTCGGAAGAACATCATTCTGTAAATAGCGGATTTCCTTTGCGCCCCCCTGCGCCTTTATCATCAGATTTCGCATATGTCGGAACTCTGCCATATCAATATCCAGTGTGGGCTTGGGCGGCATATCTTTCTCCCAAACAAGATTTTGAAGAAGCTCCTTTGCCTTGCCGATGATGCTGCGGAACAGGTGGGGCAGCCAGCCTTTTTCTTTAATAGACTGGCTGGCTTTCCCGTGGATTTCTGTCTGCTTTATCTCTAAGATTTTTGTTTCCTCAATCCCCGATAACAACGCCATATCCGCTGTCCTGTTCCATTCCTGCCTTGCGGCGTTGTCGACTTCAATCTCTGCGGCTTTCGGGTTGTTCTTCCCGATTTTCTTTGTGGGAAGATAGACGCTGTTCTTATCGAACACCTTTAACTGCTGTTCGGGATCGGAGATATGGCGGTTGATAAGACGGGTGTAAACTTCCTTGACTTCCTGCAAGAAAGGCTCGCCCTTAAATCGTCCGTCTTTTGCGGTAAAGAGATGGCTTTCGTAAATCTCGCCCTTTTTAATCACGGTGCAGCCTTTTCTTATTTTTCCGTCCTCCCCTGTGATTTCCTTTTTCGTGCGTACTCTCTTTCCTGCTTCGTCAAAGAATACGCTGCGGCTGGCAACCTTAACCTCTGGCTCGGCAAGCAGCTTTCGCTCGCTGAAAATGAGATGGATATGATAGTTTGTCTTTCGCTTATTATGGTGCAGAGCCGACACACATTCCACTCCGTACCGTCTGCGAAATTCCTCTGTAAAATCCTCTAATACCTCCTGCGGCTCATACTGCGTATAAACCTCTGGCAGCGCAATAATCAGTTCCCTTGCTTCGATACACTTTCCCTCTGCGCCGCTGCGTTTAAATTCCTGCTGGCTCTCCCTTGCAAGATTATTCCAAAATTCATTGTCGGCGGTGCGATAGGTAGCATAGAGATTTTCTTGTCTTGCGTGGCTTGTGATATACGATATTCTTCCCTTAACATTTGGTAACTTCGACATCTGTATAAATGAGTGTCTTGGCATAAACTCCTTTCTCCCGTGACGGGCATACTCTTTCTGCAACCGACTTGTCGGTTGCCGCTGTTTCGGCGGCGTAAGCAGACGGACAGCGGAGAAAACAGCGGGCTGTTTTCTCGTGTATCATAGCGGCGGCGCATTGCCCGAAGCTGTGATACACAGCCCCCTGCAAGGGCGAAATACCCAGAGTACAAACCGTAGGTTTGTGCGAGGGGTGTATTTCGCTCTCAAACGCCGAGGGCTTAGGATTACCTGCCGAAAAAGAAACGATTGTTATTCCACTTTTCGGACGTCGCTCTCGTTCAGCAAGTTTCGTCCTTGATTGACCGTCATAAAGCGTTCCAACGTATCCCTGCGGATAATTGCTTTCCTGCCGACTTTGAGGACGGGCAGTTTTCCCCATTCCACTAACTTCCGCATGGTGTTCCTGCCGATACCCGTACATTCTGCCGCTTCTTCAATGGTAAGTCCCATTTTGACATTACTCAATCTATCATCCTCCTTTCAAAATACGCATTTTGCAACTTTGTGCTTTTCATTATACTTATTCCCTTATCTCTTGTCAACCTGTTTTGCAACCTGTCAAGAAATATTTTTAAGTTTTATTGAATTTATGGTTGCAAATTAGGTTGCAATATGCTATACTGGCAACAACAGGAGGTGAAAACCTTGAAAAAAGAAATCACATTCACCGCAAAACAGGTCGGTGAACGGGTAAAAGAACGCCGCACAGAATTAAACCTTACCATGCCGGAGCTTGGAAAACGTGTCGGCGTGAACAAATCTACCATTCAGCGGTATGAGGCGGACGGGGTAGACCCGAAGCGCACCATGATTATCAACGGGCTTGCAGACGCACTCCTTACGACTCCCGAATGGCTGACGGGGCTTTCCGATGATAAGGAATATGACAGCCGCACTTTATGTGCAAGGGATATAGAGGAACACATCAAAAAGTATCTTGATACGGTTTCCTCTACCGTCAACGGAGAACCGCACCAGCAGTTACTTACAACCTTTCTTGGAAAGCTGGTTGACCTCTATACAATCATGACCTATCACTTTGCGGACGCTATGGCGGAGGTTGACCGTGTAGCGGAGGACGAGGGCTTGAAAACGTCAATTAGGAGATATGCGATTGAGGTCGGGGCAATTGAAGAAAGAGTTTACCGCAAAGAGATGGAAGTACCTATTGAAGATATGAAACGCTTTTTAGACGGGATTTTACATATCTACGATGAGGGGCGCACAAAGGTATCTATGGGCGACTTATTCGGGATAGTGGCGGAAGCCGAAGCAAGGCTTTCCGAAAAAGAAAATTCCGTGGCACCTTGACAATAAAAGAGCCGATTGACAACAATCGGCAAAAGTGACACAATTATTTCACGCACACCATATGTCACAGTCCCGATTGCCACGGATAGAAAGGAGAATTTTATCTATGGCAAAAGGTTCTGTAAGAAAGAAAGGCAAGAAGTGGTACGCCCGCTTTTACATTGAAGATGAAAGCGGCAGGAAAGTCCAGAAAGAGTTTGCAGGCACGGAGAGCAAGGCGGAAACAGAAGCCATGCTCCGCAAGGCAATCGCTGACTACGAGGAAAAGAAGTTTGTTGCAAAAGCGGATAACATCACGCTTGGCGGTCTGCTTGATGTTTGGGCGGAGGAAGAATTAAAGGTCGGCACGTTGAGCAACGGTACAGTCGAGAATTATCTTCAAGCCATAAACAGGATAAAGCAGCACCCAATCAGCGAAAGGAAACTGAAAACCGTAACCTCCGAGCATTTACAGCAGTTCTTGGATTTGCTGACTTTCGGCGGCAGCGTTGGCAACTTCGTTTCCAAAGGGTATTCAAAGGATTATATCCATTCCTTTTCAGCGGTATTGCAACAGTCATTCCGCTTTGCGGTGTTCCCGAAACAGTTGATTACTTTCAATCCCATGCAGTATGTGGTGTTGAAGAAGAAAACGGACAGCGCAGATTTATTCGCTGAAGAAAATGCGGAAGATGGCGAAGTGAAAACGCTGACCTATGAACTGTATCAGAAACTTCTGGCGCAGCTTTCCAAACGGAGTAAGGACGCTGTTCTGCCCATTCAGATAGCCTATTTCACAGGTCTTAGGCTTGGGGAGGTGGCAGGGCTGACATGGCAGGACATCAACCTTGACGAGCAATATCTGACCGTCCGCAGGAGCGTCCGTTATAACAGTGCAAGGCATAAAACGGAAATCGGTCCGACAAAGCGGAAGAAAGTGCGTACCGTGGATTTCTGTGACACGCTTGCAGAGATTTTACGGGCAGCAAAAAAGGAACAGCACAAAAACCGCTTTCAGTATGGGGAGTTATATCATCGGAACTACTACAAAGAAGTCCGAGAGAAAAACAGGGTATTTTATGAATACTACCACTTGGACGGAACACAGGAAATTCCCGATGACTACAAGGAAATCTCTTTTGTTTGTTTAAGGTCGGACGGTTCTCTGGAATTGCCGAGTACAGTTGGTATTGCCTGCCGCTCTGCAAGAAAGAAAGTACCTGAATTAGAGGGATTTCATTTCCACACGCTCCGTCACACCTATACAACAAACCTGTTGGAAAATGGGGCGCAACCGAAAGACGTACAGGAACTTCTTGGGCATTCCGATGTAAGTACCACAATGAATGTGTACGCCCACGCTACCAGAGAAGCAAAGAAAAAATCAGCGAAGCTGCTGGATATGGTAGTCGGGCAATAAAGAATTTGCCCTTGTTTCGGCTGGTAAGGGTAAAAACAAGGGCAAAACATAAGGATTTGGCATTTGACAGCGAAAATTCCTTGAAAATATAAGGATTGGTGGAAAATCAATCGGCAAATTCCGATTTGCAGAGATGTTTGGGGATGTAAAATATGGGACTGAACGATGGGGAGGAAAGCCTTTTAAAGATATTACTATTAATCTTGATTCTAAGAGAAAGCCTGTAAAAGACGCAGATAGAAAAAAGATGCAGGGTATTTATCCATATTATGGGGCAACTGGAATTGTAGATTATGTAAATGATTATAGACAAGACGGAGATTTTCTTTTGATTTCTGAAGATGGAAAGGCTTTAGAATTGCGTAGTAAACCTATTGCATTTTTAGCGTCTGGAAAAATATGGGTAAATAATCACGCTCATGTTCAGCAATGTACCGATGAATGTAATATGATTTATTTAATGTATCATATTAACTTCATGGATATTAGTATCTGGGTAACAGGAATTGATCAGAAGAAGTTGAATAGGGCAAATTTGGATATAATACCAATTGCTTTACCACCAATAGAACTTCAAAACCAATTTGCAGACTTTGTTGTATCCGTTGACAAATCAAAATCTAAGATTCAAAAATCCTTGGAAGAGACGCAGTTATTATTTGACAGTCTGATGCAGAAGTATTTTGGATGAAAAGGGTGATGAAATGGCAAAAATGACAGTATATCATGGAGGATATATGGCAGTGGAACATCCGGAAATTCGAAAGGGACGCAACACGAAGGATTTTGGGACAGGTTTTTATTGTACGATTATCAAAGAACAGGCTCAGAGATGGGCAAAACGTTATGATACCAAGATCGTTTCCATTTACGATGTGCGTTTAAATTCTTCACTAAAGATTAAAGATTTCCGGGAAATGACAGATGAATGGCTGGATTTTATCATTGACTGTCGAGCAGGAAAAACACATGACTATGATATTGTGATCGGAGCGATGGCAGATGATCAGATTTACAATTATATTTCTGATTATATGGATGGCTCGATTACGAGAGAGCAGTTCTGGGTGCTGGCAAAGTTTAAATATCCGACACATCAGATAAACTTTTGCTCTAAAGAAGCACTGAAATGTCTGGAATACAGGGGATTTGAGGTGGTTAAATAATGGAGAATGGAAGAGAAGCCAGAAAGGATAATGATTTATTTTTTACCTGTGCGTTGATTGATTATATTGCAAGAAAAACGAAAAATACCAGGGCAGATGTCGTTAATGCATTAGGAAAAAAGCGTCTGGATAAGATTTATGATCTGGCGGATATTTACCATAGTGATAACATTGATCGGGTAAGCGAAGATTTTATCGAAGAAGCTCAGATTAAAAAGGGAAATTTTGATAATGTCGGAGAATGTCAGTATGCAATTCCTACACACTGGGACATTGGAAAAGTCTATAAACGCCTTATTAAGCAGGTTTCAAAAAAAGAGAAAATAGAAGTAATTGACGCATTGATTAGAGTTTATAATTCTTTTCTGAGCGAGAAAATAGATGATTATAACAGTAGTGTTTATTATGAAAATCCATCATATCTTTTCGAATGTTACGAGGAAAATAAGATTCTTTAGGAAAAATCTGTTATACTTTCTGCAAAAACAGGAGTGCAGAAAAATGGAAAATCAGATTTATAATATTTTAAACGACATGACGGAATTTTTAAATGTAATGCAGATGAAAAAGCTTCAGAAAGTACTGATTTATCACTTGAATGAGGCGAAACAGGTACAGGAAGAGATTTCAAATGAGAAATATCTGGAAATGTTTTTGACGGCAAAACAGATTGAGGGGTGTTCAGACAGGACAATTCAATATTATCGTGTAACGATTGAGCATATGCTGAAAAGAATCACGATACCACTGCGTCAGATTGCAACGGAGGATATTCGCCAATATTTGATTGATTATCAGAAAATCAACAACTGTGGAAAGGTGACAATAGACAATATTCGTCGCAATTTATCCAGTTTTTTTTCCTGGCTGGAGGAAGAGGATCATATTTTAAAAAGTCCGGTGAAGCGTATCCACAAAATCAAGACGAAAACGGTAGTAAAAGAAGTCATTTCCGATGAGAGTATTGAGATTTTGCGTGATAATTGCAAGGAAAAGCGTGATCTTGCTATTATAGATTTACTTTTTTCAACTGGAATGAGAGTTGGTGAACTGGTAAATCTTGATATTGCAGATATTGATTTCAATGAAAGAGAATGTATTGTATACGGAAAAGGTGATAAAGAACGCAGGGTTTATTTTGATGCAAGAGCAAAACTGCATTTGCAGAATTATTTAAAATGCCGGACTGACGATAATCCGGCACTATTTGTGACGCTCAATGATCCACATAAACGCCTGAAAATCAGTGGAGTGGAAATACGATTGAGACAATTAGGGCGAGAATTAAAATTAGAGAGAATCCATCCGCATAAATTCCGTCGAACTATGGCAACACGAGCTATAGATAAAGGGATGCCGATTGAACAAGTACAGAAATTGCTGGGACATCAGCAAATCGACACCACGATGCAGTATGCAATGGTTAATCAAAGCAATGTAAAAACATCCCATAGACGCTTCATAGCCTGAGCAAATTTTTCGCTGTTTATATTTGTGGGAGAAATAAATGGCAAAATTGATTGAAATAACAGGGAGAGCTTTATCTGGAGAATGGGGAATGGAAGATGAGAATGGAAATGGAATTCCGGTTCTTAGAACTACCAATTTTACCAATGAAGGTACGGTCAATTATAGTAATATAGTTACCAGAATAATTGAAAAGAAAAATATAGAAGAAAAATTTCTTCGCAAAGGAGACATCATTATTGAAAAATCAGGTGGAAGCGACAAGTTTCCAGTTGGAAGAGTAATATATTTTGATGGAGAAGAAAATATATATTTATTTAATAATTTTACTGGATTACTTCGAGTAAAAAACTTAAAAAAGTGGTATCCCAAATATGTATTTTATTCATTATTTGCGAATTATAAACGTGGTGGTACAAGAACTTTTGAGAATAAAACCACAGGTTTACATAATTTAAAAATCAATGACTATGTATCTCGATATGAAGTAATTGAAATTAGTAGAAATAAGCAAGTTGCTATTTGTGAGAAACTTGATAAAATACATAAAATTATTAGGAAAAAATCTGAAGAGATGAAATTACTGGATGAGCTCATTCAATCCCGATTTGTAGAATTGTTTGGAGATCCATATGTTAATCCTTTGAAATGGAAAAGATTAAAAATAAAAGATGCTGTTACAATTGAGCCACAAAATGGATTATATAAACCACAATCAGATTATGTTGCAGATGGAACAGGGACTCCAATTTTGAGAATAGATGGATTTTATAACGGAAGGGTTACTGACTTTGGCTCATTAAAAAGATTAAAATGTTCTGGAATGGAGCAGCAAAGATATCTGCTTTTGGAAGATGATATTGTTATTAATCGAGTGAATAGTATTGAATATTTAGGAAAATGTGCACATATAAAAGGTCTTCTGGAAGATACTGTGTATGAATCTAATATGATGAGAATGCATTTTGACCCGGAACACTATAATCCAGTATACATTTGTAAATTGTTATGTAGTCAGTATATATATGATCAGATTGTTAACCATGCAAAAAAAGCAGTTAATCAAGCAAGCATTAATCAGAAAGATGTATTAGATTTTAATATATATCAGCCACCACTTGAGTTACAAAACCAATTTGCAGACTTTGTTGTATCCGTTGACAAATCAAAATAATACAAAGTTTGCTCATATGTTCATACGATAAAAATACAATGCAATATACAAATATATAAAAATCCACATAATAAAAGCAACATTTTATAAAATAAAGCAACAAATAGCTTGAAAGAAAAGAGAAGGATTGATATAATGCACATGGGTATTAATACACAAGGTGCTACTTCACAATTGACGTGAATGGCGGTTTGCTTTTTACGGAGAGTTTATAGCTTCGATTACATAGATTACTTAATCAGAAAATATGTATGGAGGAACTCGCTTATGCTAACAATCGGTGACTTGATTGCAGTAATTAGTCTCTGCTTAACCAGTTTTGGTCTTGGCTATACGATTGGTGCGAATAGCAATAAGACCGAAAAAAAATAACCGCCCCAGTCTGCAAACTAAGCGGTTATTTTTAACCTAATAAACATCAGGCGAACCGTCATGGTAGCACCTTTTTGTATTTAAATATGAACTGTCTGTATCATAGCACAAAACGACTTTTGTGTCAAATTATCAGCAGAATCTTAAGCGGCTATT
>OCPS01000674.1_pt1 | contig 35436 bp, 31 predicted proteins | sample 1538651 | NCBI WGS metagenome assembly OCPS01 (sample SAMN04571715, study PRJEB22368) | human gut metagenome | biome: human gut; material: stool | host: Homo sapiens | place: Luxembourg | collected 2012-09-21 | reverse complement strand
AATACGAGTGGCTCAAAAAGAAAATATTGATGGCTCTAAAACATTGGAATATTCAATAGTTGAGATGAAATTTGAGAAAATTACAGGAAAAAGAAGTCTATCTGTATCAGAATAATAGTTTTTTTCGAAAAAAACTAATGCTTTTTAAAACTATAAAAGTGTGATATAATGTACCTAAGTAAGAAAAGGAGTTTTTAATTATGAAATACGTTTCAGCTAAAACCGTTACTAAAATGCTTGGTGTTACCGCCCAAACTGTAAGAAATTGGGATAGAACAGGGGTTTTAAAGCCTGCTTATGTAAAAAATAATGGATATCGTTATTATACTGAAGATAGCATTTTAGCATTTACACAAGAAAGAAAATATAAAAAAGATTTAAATGTTGTTATATATGCTAGAGTTTGTGAAGGAAAAGAAGCTGAACTTGATGCTCAAGTCGAAAAGATTAAGACTGCAATAGCAGGTAAATATGATAAATATGAAATTATTACTGATGTGGCTTCTTCATTTGATTATGAAAGAGATAATCTTAAAAAATTGATTTCGATGATAAATCGAAAAGAGGTAGACATTATTGTCATTGAACATAAAAGTAGACTTTTAAGTGTTGGCTATGAGCTTATAGAATATTTTGCGAAAATTAATAATACTAAAATTGAGGTTATTGAAAAAATTGACAGAACAGATGATGAGGAAATTTGTCAAGAGTATATTGCTGAATCTAATGTTTTCCTTTCAAAATTAAAATGTAAAAATCGTAATAGACTTAGAACGTTAATTAGTGAAAATTGTGAAAAAATTGCAAAAACAAAGAAAAAATAATTAAATGTATAAAATACTTAGGTTAAATCCTGAGTATTTTTTTGAAGTGAGACTATTTTTTAAGCAAATTCCTTTAATCTTTTTTTATAAAAGTGTAAAATACTATTAGAGGTGATTATGTTATGATTACAAACGATGTTAAATATGTTGGAGTTAAGGATTTAAAGATTGACCTATTTGAAGGACAATATAAGGTTCCTGATGGTATGACTTATAATTCATATGTTATTATGGATGATAAAATTTGTGTATTAGATACTGTTGATAAAAATTTTAAAGAAGAATGGTTAGATAACCTTGCGAAAGTGCTAGGTGATAAAAAGCCTGATTATCTTTTGGTGCATCATATGGAGCATGACCATTCAGCTAATATTGATTCTTTTATGGAAAAATATCCTGATGCTATAATCGTTTCATCAATTGGGGCATTTAATATGATGAAAAATTTATTTGGTAAGGATTATAATCTAAGAAGAATTGTTGTAAAAGAAGGAGATACATTATCTCTTGGAAGACATACACTTACATTTATCGCAGCTCCACTTGTACACTGGCCTGAGGTAATTTTTTCATATGATTCTTATGATAAGATATTATTTTCAGCTGATGGCTTTGGTAAATTTGGCTCTAGCATGGATGAAAGTGATTGGCTAAATGAAGCTAGACGTTATTATTTTGGAATTGTTGGTAAGTTTGGTCAAAATGTTACTAATGTTTTAAATAAAGCCTCTTCACTTGATATTAAAATTATTTGTCCTCTTCATGGACCAATTTTGAAAGAAAATTTAGGATATTATTTAAATTTATATAAAACTTGGAGTAGCTATGCGCCTGAGACTAATGGTGTTTGTATTTGCTATTGTAGTGTATATCAAAATACAGAGAAAGCTTGTAAATATTTATATGATAAGTTAAAGGAAGAAAATATAAATGTAGAAATATTTGATCTTGCAAGAACGGAAGGTTCTTATGCCTTAGAAGGAGCATTTAAGTATTCTAAGCTTGTACTTGCATCACCAACATATAATGGAGATATATTTCCTTATATGAAGGAGTTTATTCATCATTTGATTGACCATAATTATCAAAAGCGTGATGTTGCATTAATTGAAAATGGAATGTGGGCACCTATGGCTAATAAAAATATGAGGTTATTGTTAGATAATTTAAAAGATATTAATATTATTGATACTATAACTATTAAAGGTATGGTATCGGAAGACGTTAAAAATAAGCTTAATGATTTGACTTTAAAACTTAAATAAAAATTAATTAATTCCTAGGCTAAGCTCTAGGAATTTTTTGTTATAAGCTGTACCAGGTTAATCAAAAGACTGCAGGTTTTCATAGAAAGGTTATATTTTTGAATATGATTATTACTATAAAATCTTAATTGGTTCGGCCAATATTACCCAAAGTGTATTAAAGTCAAATGTTGAATGGAATCTTCAAATTATTTCAAAAAAAGATAATAAAGTAGTGGAAAATATTTTAAAAGAACTTAGACAACAAGGCAAAAATAAAACTATTGCAATCGGAAGTACATGTATTGGGGAGCCTACAACTCATTGTTACTACTAAAAAAATGGCTTCACTATATACTACTTTGTTTTTTTATTTTTTGGATATGCAAAGTTTTGTATTTATGGAACCGACAATTCATTGTTATCATTAAAATTGATAAAAATGATTTTTTTATATAATTGTTAGTCATTATCAATAGCTTGCATATGAAAATTATTAAGCTTATTTTTTAATTCGATTGGCTCAATTACTTTAGCATGCCTACCAAATTGTAATAAGTATAAATATAGTTTGTTGAGGTCTGTATCAAAAATATATTCATCTGTTTCATCATTGATGTTTGTAGGTACTGGTCTATCCTTATAACAAGCTTTAAATTTTTTTACACCTTCTTTACTAAATTTAATTATTGCGTGATTTGTTTCATTACACAAAAATTCAGGTCCATCTTGTAATTGAAATTTAAAGTTTTCAAGTTCTTCCTGGTTAAATGAAAAGTATTGTTTTAAAATTGTTACGGATTTAATTCTAGATAATTTAATTGAAAAATTCACATTTGATTTATTATTTACAGTTATTCCAACAATATAATTATAAGTTTCTTCTCTCGATGGGATGATAGAAAATGGTTTTAAATGTATTTCAGCGTCTCGAGTATTTCTGATAATTATCACATTTTGATTCGAAATTGCCTTTTTAATTTTAATTATATGATTCAAATATAGACATGATTCTCTTTCATAAGAAGGAGCCTTTGCATATTCATTAAATAGATTTCTTATAAACTCACTCATTGATTCAATTTTTAATTCATTATTTTCGATTTCATCATACATTGAGGCTGTATCTTTAGTAGGATAAATATAAATATCAAAATTATGATATTTATAATTAAAATCTGAATGATATATTTCATTTATTTTTGTATTTAATGAATTGGCAATTTTACTGATTTTGTTTTTATCTTTAATGTGAGAATAGAGCTCATTAAAAATATAATCATTAATTTCGTTGTATCTAGATTTTAAATTGTTATAATAGCTTGAGATTAATGTGTTGTAAAAATTATTTTGATTTGGGTCGCCATTTTCTTTAATAAAATTAAATGTATACATATCATTTAATAAAGTATAATAAGTTGTGAATGAAAGTCTAATTTTGTATTTTGTTTTTGCCATATATACCTCCTTGGTGTGTAATAATCAAACTCTAAATATTTAAATTATACCAATAAAATGGCTTTATTACTATAATATTACATAAAAATACCACACCAAATATTTTGTAATATGGGGTTTTGTCATAAATACTATATTTCTTTATAATTATAGATGTAGGGGGCAAACTACAAAGATTATATAAGGTGGTGTGAAAAATGTTTTTTTTAAATCATTATAAAAGAAAAAAACATGGGAATATTGAAGGGAAAAAATATGAAAGAAAAGTTGCTAGAAAACTGCGCTTAAATGGAATAAAAATCATTGCCATAGATAAGGATATTTATGATGGAAATAGAAGAATAACTGATATTGACATTGAAACTAAATATGCTAATATTGAAGTGAAGACTTGTGAAAAAAAGTCTGGAATTGGAAAGCAATTAAGAAAATATCAACGGTATTCAGTGAAAGAACCTATTGGTATGGCTCCAAACCTTAACAATACTGAAAGAAAACAACTAAATAAAGAAGGCTTTAATGTTTTTTCAAGAGAAAAAAATTTAGTTAAATATCTAAAAGAAAAAAATAAAAATCCTAATATGAAAAAAATAATATTTGATCCTAAAAAACAAAAGAAGGGAAGTAAGAATAATGAATAATATTAGTTATATTACAAAAGAATTTATAACAAAGGATTCTTTAGAGAAAATTTTAAAATTAGCTAATTTAAAATATAATTTAGGTGGCATTAAACCATTTGAAAATTACTGGGTACCTAATAAGAAAAATAAAGCATTATTGGTTATTGATATAAATGATGTAAATGAATTTGGAGAATCTGAAACTGAAAAAGAAGCCTTAAGAGAATTTGAATCGGCTGATGTTACTTTACCATTTGCCAATGCTCATGTTTTAGATGTTGAATATAATAATTATAAAATTTTAAATTTGTTTGAAGCTGCTTTCATAAAATTATATCCTGATGCATTATATTATGATGATGAAAAAGATTCTTTCATCAAATTAAATATTTAATTAGAATTGTTAAAAGAATATATTATTGATGAATTGATAATACACATGCTAAAGTGAAGTAAAATCATTTTTATGATAAATATGGAGATTGGTAATAAACAATCAAGTCATTAAAAAATATAATAAATTAGGATAATATACTATGGGGATTTGGAATAAAATTGCTAAAAGTATTGTCTATCATTGTACTGGAAAAACAGCTTATTATGTTCATTTGGATGATAAAATTTGTGTATTAGATACTGTTGATAAAAATTTTAAAGAAGAATGGTTAGATAACCTTGCGAAAGTGCTAGGTGATAAAAAGCCTGATTATCTTTTGGTGCATCATATGGAGCATGACCATTCAGCTAATATTGATTCTTTTATGGAAAAATATCCTGATGCTATAATCGTTTCATCAATTGGGGCATTTAATATGATGAAAAATTTATTTGGTAAGGATTATAATCTAAGAAGAATTGTTGTAAAAGAAGGAGATACATTATCTCTTGGAAGACATACACTTACATTTATCGCAGCTCCACTTGTACACTGGCCTGAGGTAATTTTTTCATATGATTCTTATGATAAGATATTATTTTCAGCTGATGGCTTTGGTAAATTTGGCTCTAGCATGGATGAAAGTGATTGGCTAAATGAAGCTAGACGTTATTATTTTGGAATTGTTGGTAAGTTTGGTCAAAATGTTACTAATGTTTTAAATAAAGCCTCTTCACTTGATATTAAAATTATTTGTCCTCTTCATGGACTAATTTTGAAAGAAAATTTAGGATATTATTTAAATTTATATAAAACTTGGAGTAAGCTCTAGGAATTTTTTGTTATAAGCTGTACCAGGTTAATCAAAAGAATACAGGTTTTCATTGCAAAGGCTACATTTTCGAATATGATGATTGCTATAAAATCTTAATTGGGTCTGCCAATATTACCCAAAGTGCTTTAAAGTCAAATATTGAATGGAATCTTCAAATTATTTCAAAAAAAGATAATAAAGTAGTGGAAAATATTTTAAAAGCACTTAGACAACAAGGCAAAAATAAAACTATTGTAATCGGAAGTACAGGTATTAGAGAGCCTACAACTCATTGTTATTACTAAAAAAATGGCTTCACTACTAGATAATTTGCATTTTTGTTGATTATAAAAGATGCATTTTTTTGCCTAAACATCATTGGTATAATTAAATGCATATGTAATTTCATAGATACATATTGAAAAAATAATTTTTTTGAAAAAGTGAAATTGTTGTTTAAAATAACAATATATATGGTAAAATATATGAACAAGGTATATTTGCTAAAAATAGGCATATACTATAATGTCATATGACATTGGGCTGGCTTTTGCCTTGGTCCACCAACGGCGGGAAATAGTCCCGCTTTTATTTTTTTAAAGGAGATGTTTTGATGAAAAAAATACTAAGTGTATTTATAGATGAATCAGGAGATTTTGGATTTATTAAAGATGCATCTAAATATTATTTGACAACATTAGTATTTCATGATCAAAGCATTGATATAAGCTCTAATATCGAAAAAATTAAGGATAAACCAGTATTTCATGCTGGGCCAATAATCAGACGAGAATATCCATTTCAAAATGAATCAATAGAGGATAGAAAAAAATATTTCAAACAGTTTTTATGTTTACTATGGGATTACCAATAAAATATAAAACTTTAATTTTTATAAAGAAAGAGTTTAATAATGATATATTAAAATTGGAAAGAAGAATGATTCGAGAATTATATAGCTTCTTTACTGAGAATTATGAAATGTTCAAAGACTATAAAATAATTTTATATTATGATAATGGACAACATCATATAACTAGAGTTTTAAATAATTCATTAGCTATTACGGGATTAGATTACGATTTTAAGAAAGAAGTTCATCCTTATAGCTATAGATTGTTTCAAGTCGCTGATTTTATATCTACTGTGCGATTATTGGAATTAAAGCAAAATTATAAGGAACTTTCAAAGTCTGAATTGAAGTTTATTGATTCGAAACATTTAAAGAAGAATTATCTTAAAGTAATAAACAAAAAAGAAATCAATTAGGATTGCTTAGGCTAAAAACTTAAGCATTTTTTATTTTGTAATTAAATGCTAAAATCTGGTATACTGTAGCTAACGAGGAGTTTTAGAAAATGAAGGTTTTATTTTTAACTAATTATTCAGATATTAAGTTTCTAGATAAAAATTAAAGAATCTAGTAATAAATGTAATGCTTTTTACTTTTCAGTAAGCTTTATTAAAAAAGCAGTATTATCTTTTTTTAACAATATTCCATATATGTTTGGAGCATTAACTATAACAAAAGGTGTTTACATTACAACAAAATTAGTTAACGATACTGGAATTTTAAAAGCAAAACAAGATGGTAAGCCTTATTCTTTAACTTCATTCATTATTGGAAAATATGTTAATGACAAATAATCACTATCTTTATCATTGTGCTCTTTCTTAATTATAATTTCAGGATAACCATTAAAAAAATCACCAGTACTAAATTTTAATTCTTTGAAACCTTCATATTTTTCTAATCTTGAAATATTTGTCATTTAAATCACCTTTCTATCTTAGTTCAATTATAACTTATTGTTTCTAATTTGCAATTTTAAAAAATATAATTGTAAATTTATATTTTATGTAAAAATAACATCAAGAACTAGTGCTAAAAACTAGTTGTAATAGTCTATCAAACGTGATATAATTTTAATGTAACGAATATTAAAATTAGGAATTTAGAAGATTACTATGAAGGGGATGCTTTTCTTGAATATTAGGAATATTGATAAAATTTTGAGTGATTTTATAGAAAATAAAGAATATAAAGCTATTTTGATTGATGGACCTTGGGGCTGTGGTAAAACTTATCAAGTTAATGAAACTATTAAAGATATTAAAAGAAAAAATCATATATATTATATTTCTCTTTTTGGTTTGGAATCAGTTGATGAAATAAACACAAAATTATTTTATAAATATCATAAATTTAAAAGGTGGTTTGGCTCTATATTTAAAACAACATTTAGTGTTGTTTCAAAATCTGTCCCTATTTTTAAAGAGATAAACATTAATGCCGCTTTAGATTTTCAATTAGGTAATTCAAAATTGAAATTATTTAAAAAATCCATTGTTATTTTTGATGATTTAGAAAGACTTTCAAAAAATGTGTCGTATGAGAATTTATTAGGATATATTAATAGCCTATTTATGACAGGTTGTAGAATTATGTGCTTAGCTTCAAGTGAAAACATCGATTCTGAAAGAAAAAAATCTTATAATAATTTTAAAGAAAAGGTATTCGATCGTATATATAGTATTAATTGTACTAATGAAAATGTTTTAAATGATATATTTTCTAAATATAATATTTCAAATATTAATTCTCTTTATCCTTTATTAGAAAATAATTTGAGAATTGCTAAAAAAGTTTCTTTATTTTACGAAGATATTCTAAAACTTTATAAAAGAAGAAATATTAAAGTTCAAAATGGAATTTATAATAATTACGAAATAATTAATGCAGCTATTATTACAGTAAACATAGCATTAAATAATAATATTAATGATAATAATTCTAATTTATCTTCTGAATTAGTTTCGTATTTTAATATTTTTGGTGAAAACATTGCTTACGGGTTAAAAAAATACTTTAAAGCTAAATATAAAACTGATAATATATTTATTTTAGTTCAAAAAATGCTTTATCTTTTTTGTTATGATGATTCTTATGAATTAGATAATTTATTGTTTCCACGTAAAATAATTGAAGATGAATATTCAATTTTAAATGAGTCATTTTTTTATTTATCTCAACAAAATAAAATAAAATTTAAAAATGTATTAGAAAAGTATATTTTAAGTGATAAATTTGATATTAAAAATTATATTTCTAAAATTGGAGATGTTATTAAATATTCTTCATTAAATTTTTCGGATATAGTACTTAAGAAAATAGCTCAACAATATGTTGAAAAATATACAGATTACCATAATATTTTGTTTGAATTTCAATTAGAAGAAATTAGCGGTTGTCCAAAAATTAGAGCAGATGATTTTCTTAAGAAACTAGTCGGATTTATTAATGATTTTTATCAAGTAAAAGTTAATTCTTACTGTACAGCTTTGAGTAATGAAAGTAATTATGGAAATTTAACTAAATTAATTAATGAAATTACTTATGCAAAAGGAAAAATTAATAATGCAGAAATAAATTTATTACTTATACATGAAAATTTCTTTTTACCAAATTTATCAGAGGATATTGACTATGACAAATGGGACTATTGTCATACAATTGCTAGATACGCTAAGGATAATAATTTAAGTGTTTTTTTTAAAAACTGCTGTATGTCGATTTATGATAATAACCCTTATGATGAAACTTTAAAAGATAGGCTTTCAAGTTTAATTATATATAGCAAAATTGACGAAAATTTTTTATTTAGCACAAATATGAATGATAATTAAAAATTGATTTCCTTATTTTTGTCTAGATGTTATTACAACTGATATAAGAAAATTTAAGAGTAAGCAATTTTTATGAAAATTATAAATTATTTGAAATGGAAAAATTATTGCTTAAAAATATTGTGTATAAATAAAAGGAGTGGAAAATGTCTTCTATAGAACTTGAATTAAATATTTTTTTTAAAAAACTAGCAAACAGTAATGATAATGAAAATAAGAATAAAAGGTTATGTTATTTATATTATGACTTACCAACAATTGAGAAAATTTTAAAAGGCGTAAATTCAAACAAAAAAAAGAAGCATGAATTATGGTTTAAAGGATTGGATCAATTTGAAGATTTTTTTGAGAGAAATGATAAAGGATGGAAATCAAAATTTTTTAATTGGATTGCTAAAGTAAATTCTTATAATATAAATATAATGGATTTTCCCGAAATAATTCGTGATCAAAAATTTTTATCTGTAATTAATGAAATATTAGATAAATATGATTATAATAAGTTAAAAAATAAATATTATATTTTGTGTTCGTCATATGAAGCAGATAATAGTACATGTTGGGGAACATTTGGTAATAATTCTTCTAAAAATTTAGATAAAGTTGAAATTGAGATAAGTAATGGTACAAAAGTTAAAATAGTCGATAACAAGTTTATATTTAAGCATAAAATTAAAGAAATAAACATTAAATCAAGTGCAGCTTGCTTATGTATTGATAAAGATGGCTTAGAATGTGCTTTAAAGGACTCTATTGATTTAACTGCATTTGTTCATGCTGGTTATATTCATTACGATGAAGCAAGCGTTTTTGACTATTTTAATGAATTTTTGTCAATAATTTATGTTAAATATAAAAATAATTTAAAATCTAAAAAACTTATAGAAGAAGTTAATAATTGTATTGATAGGATAAATTTGTTTTTTAAAGATAAATTCTATAAATATGAGAAAGAATATAGATTTATTGTTGATAAAAGAATTTTCAAAAAAAATAAATATTTTTCTAAAAAAAGGGGCAAAAATATTTATACATTTTCTTTTGATTTGAATCTTATTGATTATATTACGCTTAATGATAGAAAAGATTATGCTAGATTTGCATTTTTTGGTGCTGATAAAATAAAATTAAGTTTAAAGTGCATAAATAAAGACTCTAAAATTTTTTATGAAGAAGAAAACGGCATTCGTTTTTCATATGAAGATTAAATATGTATAATAGAGTTAATTAAAATTCAATAATTAAAAATGAGGGCTATTCTTAGTCCTCATTTTCTATATATTGTTCAATTGAATGACCTAATTTTTTAATAATGCCTGTAACTAAAGCATTACCCATCATAAAATATCTACGTTTATCATTCATTGTATTAGTCCAATTATCAGGAAATTGATTTAATCTTTCACATTCAATAGGAGTAAGTAATCTATGTCTATGAGTTAATCTATCCTCAACAACATGTGTACTACGATTTACTGTTCCTTCTGATGTAAGCATTGTTCTACCAGGTGATTCATAAGAATCAGGATAAGACATTGAGCCTTCGGTATAAAAATAAGTATGACCAGTCGTGCTAGTACGCTCAATTTTCTTTGAACCTTTTAAATATTCAAATTTTTGCTCCTGAGTTTGATTCAAGAAGTAGTTATCATTAATTTTTTGATTTAAAATTATTTGATTTAATGTAATAGGATTTTCAAATATTGGAGTAACCTTTGTTGTGTAAATTTGATAGTTTCTCATAAATCCTGCATTTTCAAATCCAAATGCAAAATTATTAGAAACATCAACTAAATCAGGATATTTCTTAACATCAATATTTTTTTCTTTAATGGTCTCATGGCTTTGGATTGGGAATTCATGAGCAAATATTCCTTGATTCTCAAAAATTTCATTAGAATTAAAATTATTTTTCTCCTCAGCATGTCTTGTAGTATTTTTATATGCAAAAATATAAGTTCTACGTCTTTTTTGAGGATGACCATACTCAGCTGCATTAATTACACGCCATTCTACAGAATAATTATTATCTGCAAAGCATCTTAACATAATACCAAAGTCACGGCCTCTTTGCTTAGAAGGAGATTTTAAAAGTCTATCAACATTTTCAAGTAAAACAAAAGCTGGACTTTTAACTCTTAAAATTTCATTGATTTGCCACCAAAGAACACCTTTTTTACCTTCAATTCCTTTTTCTTGTGAAAGGCTTCTTGCAACACTGTAATCTTGACATGGAAAACCACCAGTTAAAAGATTAAAATCAGGAATTGTATTTTTATCAACTGTTGATATATCTTGATTACTAAATTCAGCATCATCAGAACCATCGCCAATGCTAAATCTTTCGTGATAACAATCAAATGCATGTTGTATTTTAGTAGAAGGCTCCCATTGATTTGCCCATACAAAATTAAATCTATTTGGATCCTCAATAGCTTTTCCATTATCACCTAAAGTAACATGATTTAATCCTACTCTAAATCCACCAACACCAGCAAATAACTCAATTGCAGTTTTATCCATTTTATACACGCCTTTCTACTAAATCTACAAAAATTATACCACATCATTATACCAAAGATCAAGTTTGAAAACAAGATCAATTTTCAAAAAAACAAAAAATTGAGAAAAAGGCATAAATGTAGTAAAATAATATTAGTGTTAAAAATGATTTGTAGAAAAAAGGGTGATTTGTATGAATGATGTTACTTATACAAGAGAGCAAGTACAAGAAATAGCTAAATCATTATTAGGTAAAACATTTGGTGAATTAAATAATTACCAAACAAAGGCTGAGCTCTATAATAAAGGCTCACATGGTCATATTTTAGAAGAAGATGTTTATCATTATGGAATAAATAGCAAATCTGAACCTGATTTTGCTGAAGCTGGAGTTGAACTTAAGGTTACACCATACAAGATAAATAAAAATGGTAAACTATCTGCAAAAGAAAGATTAGTTTTAAATATAATTAATTACATGGAAGAATATAAATTTACCTTTTATACAAGTCATTTTTGGGCCAAAAATAAACTTACTCAAATTGTTTGGTATTTGCATGAAGATAATGTACCTAAGGATAAATTTAAAATAACACATGAGTTATTATTTTCATTTCCTGAAGATGATTTACAAATAATAAAAAATGACTGGGAAACAATAATAGCTAAAATAAAAGCAGGAAAAGCCCATGAATTATCTGAAGCTGATACGATGTATCTTGGAGCTTGTACTAAAGGTGCTAATGCAAATAGTGTTAGAAAACAACCTTTTTCAGATATTTTAGCTAAGCAAAGAGCATTTTGCCTTAAGACTTCTTATATGACACAGCTTGTTAGATGGTATATAGGCGGAGAAAATATTGAAAAGGTTTGTCCTCATCTAAATCCAAATCTAACATTTGAACAAGAATTAAAGGCAAAATTATCAATTTATGTTGGTAAAACAGTAGAAGAACTTTGTGAAAAATTTAATTTGACTATTAATGCTAAAAATCTTAATGAAAGATTACTTGCTAAAATGCTTGGTATTAAAGGTAGAATAGCACAAACTGATGAATTTCAAAAAGCAAATATTGTACCTAAAACAATAAGAGTTAATGAGAAAGGTACAATTAAAGAAAGCATGAGCTTTCCAACATTTAAATTTGATGAAATAGTAAATCAAAATTGGGAAGATTCAGATTTATACGTTATGTTTTCAACTACAAAATTTATGTTTGTTATATTTGTTGAAAAAAATGGACATTATGAATTCCAAGGTATTAAATTTTGGAATATGCCAATGAGTATTTTAGAAAATGATGTTAAAAATACATGGTGCAAAACAGTAGATGTAATTAAAAACGGGGAAATTATTAAAGAAATTAAAAACAATAAGAGATATACAAATTTTCCTGGAATGAGTGAAAATGAGTATTGTCATGTAAGACCACATGGCCAAAATGCTAATGACACTTATCCATTACCTGTTCGTGATAAAATGACAGGGATTACTGAATATACTAAGCAATGCTTTTGGCTTAATAATAGCTATATATTAAAAATTATTAGTGAATAGGTGAGTGTATGATTGTTGAATTTGAAAATCTAAAAGGATCAGATTTAGTAGTTGATGCTATCTATAAAGGTGGAATTAAGGGTAACACTGGTGATGATCCCATATCAAAGCTTTTTCCTAAGCTTGGTAATATGAGTGGATTTAGAAAAGTTAAAAGGTCTGATGATGATAAGAAACTTGCTTATGTTGTATTATATACTTCAATGTCAGAATTAGAATGGCCTGATTACCTAGATGTTGAAACTGGCGTCTTTAGATATTACGGGGATAATAGAAAAGCAGGTAATGAATTGACAAAGACAAAACAAGGCGGTAATAAATTACTTGAGGAAGTATTTGGTATTTTAAATTCTGGTAAAAATTTAGATGATATTCCTCCATTCTTTGTTTTTAAGAAAGGCGATAAAGGAAGAGATGTTCAATTTTTAGGATTGGCTGCTCCGGGGAATCCTAATATTTCACCTGATAAAGATTTAGTAGCTTTTTGGCGAACTATGGGAAACAATAGATTTCAAAATTATGAAGCTTATTTTACAATCTTAGATACAAAAAATGAAGCTATAAAGTATGAATGGTTAGAATCTTTATTAAACGACCATTCAAATAGTTTAGCTAAAGCACCTAAGGTGTGGCAGGATTTTGTTTCTAAAGGTAGAAATGGAATAAAGGCATTAAAAGCTCCAAGAATATTTAAAGTACCTACAAGATATGAGCAACTTCAGTGTAATGAAGATGGCAAGCTCTGTTTAACAACTATTAGAGAACATTATAAAGATAATCCTACTGGTTTTGAAGCATGTGCAGTAAGATTGGTTGAAATGATGGATTCACATTTTGAAAATTTCTCTGTGACTAGACCATGGAGAGATGGCGGTAGAGATGCTATAGGTTACTATGCAATTAGTACTGGAAATAAAGCTAATTTTCCTTTAAAGATTGATTGTGCATTAGAAGCTAAGTGCTATGATGATAAAAATAGTGTTGGAGTTAAAAATATGTCCCGATTAATATCTAGAATAAGATATCGTCAATTTGGTGTTTTAGTTACAACAAGTTATGTTGATTCTCAAGCTTATAAAGAAGTAGCAGAAGATGGACATCCGATTTTGATTGTCACAGCATCAGATATTGCCTATATTTTAAGTAGAAATATGCTTAATAGTTCATGCATAAATGAATGGCTAACAAATGTTGATAAAAATGTAATTATGATTTAAGATAAAAAACTTATATTGAAAATAATAATATTAATAAGTAGTAGATATTCGAAAAAATATTTAAAAGAATATTAGCTGAAATTTCGCTTGTATTATTTAAAAAAATATTGGATTTTTATTTGTAATAAGTTATTATAAATATTGTATTTTATCTTTGATATTAACGAAAAATATTTTAAAGATAAGATATTATTAGCCTTCTTTTTAGGATGGCTGTATACAACAAAAATTATTTTAAATGAAAGAGGTAAGAAATATTATGGAATTAAATTTAACAAAAGAAGAAGCAACTTTATTAAAGCATTTATTACAAGAGGAAACATATACAGTAGAAGATATGGCATCAACTGCTGATGAAGCTGATAAGAAAGAATTAGAAGCTCAACTTGATGTAATGAAAGCAATATTAACTAAACTTCAATTATAAATATAATGCCTTAGATACATTTATTCATTTCTAAGGCTTTTATTTTAGACTTTATATGGTACAATTTTAGATGGAAGTTGGTGATTACATGCCAAAATTTAATGATGATATAATTGGGAAAAAAGTTATGCAACATTGTGGAATGAACGCTACATGTATTGCTTATAGGGGGAATAAGGATATTGATATTAAATTTGAGGATGGTACAGTTGTTTATCATAAAACAAAAGATTGTTTTATTCAAGGAAGTATAAGTAATCCTAATTTTAATCCTGCTAGTTGTATTGGTGTTACTGTTATGCAAAAATGTGGTATGAAAGCTACCTGCATATTGTATCGAAACAATAAAGATATAGATATAAAATTTGAAGATGGAATTATTATTAAGCATCGAACAAAAACTTCTTTTTTAGAAGGTAGTATTCAAAATCCCAATTTAGCTTTAAAAGGGCAAAGATTAATAGATAAAGCATCATGTTTAAACCAAAGTTTTAAACAAAAATGTGGCATGGAAGCAGTATGTATTAAATATAATAATTGCAAAGATATAGATGTTCAGTTTGAAGATGAAACTATTGTTGAGCATAGAAGGAAAACTGATTTTGTACGTGGTTTTATTAATAATCCTAATTTACCAGTTAAGATATCATTAGAAAAAATGAATAAAATAATAGAAAAACGTATAGAAAAATCCTCATGCCTTGGCGAAACAATTATGCAAAAATGTGGCATGAAAGCCACCTGTATTGCTTATAGGAACTCAAGTGATATAGATGTTCAATTTGAAGATGGAGTAATTGTTTATAAAAGGCGGAAAATTTTATTTAAAAGGGGTAAAATTAATAATCCAAGTTTTAACAATAAATCTTGTTTAGGAATTACTATTGAACAAAAATGTGGTATGAAAGCCACCTGTATTGCTTATCGTAAAGCTAAAGATATAGATATTCAGTTTGAAGATGGAACAATTGTAGAGCATAGAATTAGATATGAGTTTATTAATGGTAGGGTTGGTAATCCTAATATTAATCATAATGCTCTAAATGCTATGGCATATTCTAACCAAGTTAAAAGTAAAATTTTAAATAAGAGTGTAGTAATGAATAATGGGCAACAAGCCATCTGCATTGCTTATCGTAATGCAAGAGATATAGACATTCAATTTGAAGATGGAGCTATTGTTGAACATAAAAATAAAGCTGAATTTATAAGAGGTGAAATAGGTAATCCAAATTTTACTGCTTTATCGTTACCTCAAAGAATAATTTTTGAATGTTTAAAGCATTATTTTAATGATGTAAAAATATGCTTTAGGCCTGATTGGTTAAAAAATACTAAAACAAATTTTAATTTAGAAATAGATATATGGATACCATCAAAAAAATTTGGTATTGAATATGATGGTTATCCCTGGCATGAAAGTGAGACTGAATTATCTAAATTGAAATATAATTTAGTATGTCATAGTAATGAAATTATAAAATTATATTCTTTTATTGAAGCTGGATGTAAAATTCATGAATCATCAAAGCATATTAATTTTTTGATGAAATGTAATTCTCATAGTAATAAAATTGAATACTACAAAGAATTAGAATATTATATTAATGAATTATTAAATATGTTAGGAATAAATGATAATATAATTTTATCAAATGATTTTTTAAATGATATTAAAAAGAAAAGTTTAAACTATATTTTAGGTGAGACCAAATTAATGAATTGTGGTATGAAGGCTACATGTATTGTTTATAGGGATTCTAATGATATAGATGTTCAATTTGAAGATGGAACAATTGTACAGCATAAATCTAAAAATTCTTTTGATACATGTTCTATTCGTAATCCAAATTATTCTAAATCAAGTTGTAAAGGAACTGTGAAAATGCAAAATTGTGGAATGAATGCCACATGTATTGCATATAGAAGAGCTAATGATATAGATGTTCAATTTGAAGATGGATTAATCCTTTATCATAGAGGTAAAGGTGAATTTTTAGATGGTCGAATTAGAAATAGAAATCTAAAAGTTAAAAAATTAAATTTAGAGAAAAATTCTTGTTTAGGTGAAACAAGATTAATGAATTGTGGAATGAAAGCAACTTGCATTGCATATCGAGGAACTAATGATATAGATGTAAAATTCGAGGATAATACAGTAGTTTATCATAGACGAAAATCTCATTTTTATGATGGTGGAATAAAAAATCCTAATTATAAGGTTAAAAAAATATAATGATAAATTTATTTATATTTATAAATGAAATGAAAATTAATATATAATGTTATATAATTGATTGAAAAGAAGTTTAGATTATATTTATGTGTAGTAATTATTATAATAAATTAAAGGCGTTTTAAAGCTTCCATCTATACAATATTGAGAGTGTGTTATCTCTCAATTAAATTTTAATTGAAGATGGCTCAAATAAAGAATACGAGTGACTCAAAAAGAAAATATTGATGGTTCTAAAATGTGGTAATATTTAGACATGTTGATTTTATATCAATAGATCAAATATCTTATGAAGATTATGTGTATTGGCATGTTGGAGAAAATTTCACATATGAAGATGCTGAATATGAAATTGAATCTAACAATTATTTAGGTCAAAATAAATTTAAAAGAGCATATATGTATAATTTTAAAAATCCAGTGTTATTTGATATTCCTAAGAAAATAACAATATTAAATAAAACAGGTTCTTGGATTGAATTTGATGAAAAAGAAATTCAAGAAGGATATAAGAACACATATTAAGATTTAAAACTAATTACAAAATTTATTTAATAAGCTAAAATGTCATTTAACTAAATGAATAAAAAAAGTTTTATATTTAGATAAATATTTTAAATATATAAATAATCAATTGTTTTATAAAACTGATTAGAAAAAAGTGCATTTTTTATCGAAAAGTTGCTTGAAAAAAGTGTAAATTGTTTATCAAAGTGGTTATAAAAAGGTGTAATATACTATTGAAAGTGACTGTAAAAAAGTGTATACTTAAATTGGTGATAGATATGTTTAAACGAAAAATAATGAATGAAATTAAAAAATGGGAAAATTCTTTAAAAATAAAAAAACGTGCCCTTATATTACGAGGCCTAAGACAAATTGGCAAAACAACAGTTGTTAAAGAGTATTGTCAAAGTAAATATGAAAATGTTGTATATATAAATTTTATGGACTTAGAATCAATAAAAAGTATCTTTAATAAAGATTTAATTGTTGATGATATCATAAGAGATTTGTCAGCTGCTCTTCCAGGTAATAAATTTATTCCTAATAAAACAGTTATTATTTTTGATGAAATTCAAGAATGTGTAAATGCTCGAGCTTCTATAAAGCCATTTATGTTAGATGGTAGATTTGATATTATTTGTACTGGATCATTAATTGGACTAAGAGGTTATAATAAGAAAAAAGGAAAAGGAATTCCAACTGGTTTTGAATATCCTATTCAAATGTATTCAATGGATTTTGAAGAATACCTATGGGCTCGTGGTATTGATGATAATTTAATAGATTATATAAAGGATTGCTATAAAAAGAAAGAAAAGGTTAGTGAAACTGTTAATAATTTTTTTATGCAATATTATAAAGAATATTTATGTGTTGGTGGTCTTCCTGATGCAGTTAATACCTTCTTGTTAACAAAGGATTTGAATCAAGTATATGATATTCAAATAGGAATTTTGGAAAACTACAAGGATGATTTTGCAAAGCACCTTGATGAAGAGGAAGAAAAATATGTAGATAAGAATGAGCTTACCAAAATTATGGAGGTTTATAATTCTATCCCTTCTCAACTTGCAAAAGAAAATAAAAAATTTCAATATAGTAAAATTGATAAGAAGGCTAAAGGAAGGGAGTATAGATTTGCAATAACTTGGCTTGAAGAATTTGGACTTGCAAAATTATGTTATAATTTAAACAATATTGAATTACCATTAGAAGGTAATAAAAATGAGGAATGCTTTAAATTATATATTACAGATACAGGCTTATTTATGGCTATGCTAGGAAATGATACATATAATGAAATACTTAATAAAGATATGGGAATATATAAAGGGGCAATCTATGAAAATATAATTGCTGAATCATTTATAAAAAATGGTAAAAATTTGTATTATTTTAGTAAACCTTCTGGGCTTGAAATAGATTTTATAACCAAAATAAAAAATGAAATTGTTGCTGTTGAGGTAAAATCTACAAATGGTAATACTAAATCATTAAATGAATTATTAAAAAATGATAAATATAATGTTAGTAATGCTATAAAGCTTATTAATGGTAATATAGGTCAAAATAATAATATTTATACTATTCCTTTATATATGTCATTTTTAATTGGAGGTCAAGAATGAATGAATTATTATTGTTAAGTAAAGAATATATTTCTAAGGATGATTTTTTAAATGAAATCAATATTAAAAAATATCATTTTGAATTAGGCGGTTTAGATGACCAATTATGGCTTATAAATGATGCAAATGATGTATGTGATGTTGTAATAAATTTATTGTTAAAAGATTCAAATGGTAATATTCAAGAAGATGAAATTGATTATCATTTGTATGATGGAAGTGATGCTCCATATAAAGGATTTTTATACACAATCGAATACAAGAAATCAAACATTATTGAAAAACTTCTTAGCCAATTAGTAAATGATACTCGCAAATTATATGTTGAATATAATGCAAGTGGTAAGTTTGAGCAAGTGAAAAGAAATTAATATTTAATTATTGATAATTAAAGAAATAGATGAGAGTAAATGAATATAAAAAAAACAGAAGAATTAATTGAAGAAAATAAGAAACTTGAATTAAATGATGACTGTGCACAAGAAAGAATTTGGCAAGAAATGTATGATATACTTTCTGTTAACCTTAATGAAACAATGTAATATCTTGATGGTATTTCTAAAGAAGATATTAGTTACGTTTGTTCTATATTTGATGATTTGAGTGAACATTTTCAATCAAAGGAATTAATCGAATATATGGAGAAAAATGCTAAACGTACAGGTTTTGATTGCTCTGTAGATATAGAATGTGCAATAGAAATGTTAAAAAAAAATAAAATATTCCAAAATTGATAAAATAATAGTCCAAAAATATTCCAAAATTGATAAAATAATAGTCCAAAAATATTCCAAAAATATTAAAATAGCTATCAAAAAATATTCCTTTTTTAAAAAAATATGATATAATCATATTGTATTAAAGGATGCGATTGAAATGATTAAACGAAAAATGTATAAGTATTTAATTAACTGGAAACAAAAAAAAGATAAATCTGCTTTAATTATTAAAGGTGCTAGACAGGTTGGGAAGAGCTACTTAGTAAGAGAGTTTGGTAGAAATGAGTATGAAGGCTATATTGAAATTAATTTTTTAAAGAATCCTTTATATAAGAACATTTTTAAAGGTGATTTATCAGCTGAAGAAATTTTTAAAAGGTTGAGTGCATATATTCCTAATTTAAAAATAATTCCTTTTAAGACACTTTTATTTTTAGATGAAATTCAGGTTTGTGCTGAAGCTAGAACTGCTGTTAAATTTTTGGTAGAAGATGGTAGTGTTGATGTAATTTCTTCAGGATCACTTTTAGGTTTATCTTATCTTGAAGATGATGATAAAAATGTAACTGAACCAACATCATTACCTGTTGGATACGAAGAACAAATAACAATGTATTCACTTGATTTTGAAGAATTTTTATGGGCAAAAGGATATAATGATGATGCAATAGCATATTTAAAAGATTTTTATATTAGTAATAAAGAAGTTCCTAAAGAATTAAATGATAAATATTTAGAATTATTTAGAGAATTTATGATTGTTGGAGGAATGCCAGAGGTTGTTCAAACTTTTATTGATACAAATAATTTTCAAGAGGCTTCAAAAATACAAGGAAAGATTTTGGCTGATTATCAAGATGATATTTCTAAGCATGCTAAAGGGCAAGAAAAAATTAAAGTAAGGCAATGTTATGATTCAATTCCAAAGCAGCTTGCTAAAGAATACAAGAAGTTTCAATATAGTGTAGTTGAAAAAGGTAAAACAAGTAAAAAATATGGTGGAAGTATAAAGTGGTTATGTGATTCAAGCCTAGTTAATAAATGTTCAAATGTTAATGAAGCATATATTCCATTGCTTGCTTATGAAATGGATGATCAATTTAAATTATATTTAAATGATACAGGGTTGCTATTATATTTATATGGACCTGAAACAAAGCTTGCTATTTTAAATAATACTTTAAAAGGCAATGCTAAAGGTGGAATTTATGAAAATATTATTTCCGAGTCACTTTTGAAAAGAGGATATAAGCTTTATTATTATAAAACTCAAAATTCTTCTATGGAAATTGAATTTGTGATTGAAAAGAATGGTGAAGTAATTCCAATTGAAGTAAAGGCAGGAAATGATTCAACGCCATCTTTAAATAGTTTTATTAATAAGTATCATCCTAAGGTATCATATAAGTTTGTAAATGGTAATGTTGGTTTTCTAGATGGTAAAAAAACACTACCTCATTATATGGTAATGTTTATATAGATGAAATTTATTTAATTAAAGGTGATAAGATGAAACATTATGAGGTTGTCTGTGCATTAATTGAAGACGAAAAAGGTAGAATATTTTGCTGTAAAAGAGGTCCAGGAAGAGCTTTAGAAGGAAAATGGGAATTTCCTGGTGGTAAGGTAGAAAAAGAAGAAACGCACGAAAAAACAATTATTAGAGAAATAAAAGAGGAATTAAAGTCAGAAATTTTACCAATAAAGTATATTGGTTTATCTACGTATGAATATCATCATATTGAACCATTTGCTGATTTTGGAATTACCTTATATGCTTATAAATGCAAATTAATTGCTGGTAATCTTACCTTAACAGAACATACTGATTATAAATGGTCTTCAAAAAAAGAAATGCAAGAATTAGATTTTGCAGAGGCAGATAAGCCATTTATTAACTTGATATAAAATACAAGAGAAAAAAATAAAAAAACATCAAGTAATTATGATGCAATAAACTAAATGTTTACTAATTTGTATTATTTATATTTTGATGAGTAGATAAATAAAAAAATAGCATTTTAAGTGCTATTTTAGTTCTTTGTAATCAATTCGTAGGCTTTAACATCAAGCATCCTTTTTACTTTTTCATATAACTCTTCGGGAGAAGTTTTTCTTTCCTTAGACCAATATACGATAATGGATGTCACAAGTCCATATTTAATTTCGATAAAGTATGAATCTATATTTGGCTTAGAATATCTAATCATACAATTTTTAATAATATCGAGATTGTTTTCAACAATAATAGTCAAAAGGTCACGATGTAAATACCAATAACGGAAGAAGAAAAGAAGCTTATCATTTTCTTCTTTTTTTAATTCTTGATATTCATTAAAATACCATTTGAAAATAACATCTAAAACATCAATAATATTTCGGTAATTACGATAAAAGGTAGCTCGTGAAATATTACATTCATTTTGAAGATCAACAACCGTAATATCCTTTAAATCTTTTCTCTCAAGAAGTCTTCTTAATCCTTTATATATTGCTCTTTGCGAATCTTGGGCTCGTTTATTATTTGAAAATTCCATATATTCCTCCGCAAAACAAAAACATTTAGTAAATATATTATAAATAAAGCGCTTACATTTTGCAAATAGAAAATCGTTACAAGTTTAAAAAAAGTGTAACGAAATTTGAGTAAACTATGTCATATTTAGTAAAACACGTTTACAAGTAAAACTTACTTTGCTATAATCTTATCATTCTAATAAAGCGCTTACATCGGGCGTTTTATAAAAAAAAGAAGGAGAAAGAAAAAAGATGAAAAAGAAAATTGTTTCGAAAACATTAGCTATTTTATTAGCTGGTGGAGCCTTAGTAGGTGTTACATCATGTGACAAAATATCAGGAATTATTCCTACGGAGACTCCAAGTAATACGACTGGAGGTGTAGTTACGCCAACGCCAAATCCTACACCAACGCCAACGCCAACCCCAGAGGTTCATGCTGCGATTGAATTAAATGGTGTTGAGTATAAGTCAATTAAAGAAGCACTTGCAGCAATTCCTACAAGTGGAGATACTGCCACTTATACAATTAGACTTGAAAAGGGCACTTATAATGAAAATGGTTTAAGCTATAATGGCTCTGCTACTATTAAAATTGTTGGTGCGACTGATACAAAATATGGAGCAGATGTTATTATTAAAGGTCATGGAAGCGATATGGGTAAAATGCGTGGTCGTGAGCTTTTAGAAATTCAAGGGACAGGAAATATTATTCTTGAAAATATTACCTTGGAAAGCGATTGGTCACGTGCAGATCATAAAGGTGATGTGCAAGCTGAGGTTTTAGGTACAGATACTAAGGGTAATACAGTTGCATATAACTGTTCATTTAAATCACATCAAGACACCTTAAGAACAGCAGGCAAAGCTTGGTTTTATGGCTGCTATATCGAGGGTGATACTGATTTTATTTGGATGGAAGCTGCAGGCTCAGTGGCTCTTTATGAAAAGTGTGAAATTGTCTCTTTATATGATGAAAATGCTACAACTCATGCATCATATTTAACAGCTCCAAGAATGGCTGTTTCATCTAAGGTAGGTAAGGGCTTAGTTATTTATAATTCAACTGTAAAAGAAGCTAATAAGGAACAAGCAACATATCTTGCTCGTACTCCATGGTCTTCTGGATATTATAATCAGGTTGCATATATTAATACAACCTGTGAAGGAGTAGAGGCTAATCCTTGGTATAAAAATCAAATAGCTACCGAATATCCAAAAACTATTATTGGTTGGAAGATGGATAAGGCAACAGCTGATTCAATAGGCTATGAAGGAAATAATGATATTCTAGATGCTGATACTGTATCAAAGGAATATAGTGGAAGAAAGGCTATTTTAAATCGTATTTATAATACAGGAAAAGGAAAATATGAGAAGGATATTGCAAATAGCTGGGATATTGACGGATTAATCGCTGAAAATAATTTCTTGGTTGATGATGATTCATCATCTGATGTACTTTCAGGTGAAGTTATTGGCGAATCAACAATTTATGAATTTGATGGTTCTCAAGATCAATCAGCATTATGTTCAGGTTTTGCACGTGAAGGAGAAAAAAATCATTATCGTGGTGGTGAAGGCGCTACTATTACAATTCCTGTAAAGGGAAAATCTTATGTCGAGGTTTATGGCTATTATGCGGGAACTGCTGAGGTAAAGGCTGATACTCAAAATGAAGCGATATTATTCTTTAATAATGGTTCGACAAAGACTCAAGTTGAACAAGATTATGTTGTGTATGATGAAAATGCCAAGAATATTGTTATTACTGCTACATCTACAACTTATATTACAAGAGTAGTTGTAACTGAAGATTCGACAATTGCTCAAAAGGATGTTTCTGAAATTAAGGTTACAGGAAGCTCTACTAAATACACTGTAGGTGTGGCTTTACAACTTTCAGCTGCTGTTTCATCTGATGCTACAAATAAATCTATTAAATGGTCATCATCTAATGAAGAAATAGGTGTAGTTGATAAATACACAGGAAAAGTAGCATTTAAGAAGGCAGGAACAGTAACATTTACGGCAACGGCTTGTGATGGAAGTGGTGTCTCAGATTCAATTACATGTGAGGCAAAGGATTCAAACTGGACTGTTTCTGAATGGTATACAACTGATAAAGCCATTGATGCTGAGGATGGTGCACAAGGAATTGATAATTTCGATATTAATAATTCAACATATAAAGATTTAAAAACATCTATTACTTATACTAATTTAGCTGGTGAATCATTTACAACATCTTGTGGTTTGAAGCTTAATAGTGCTGGATTACTTACAATTTCAACCACAAAAGCTGTTACCTTAACAGTAGTTACAGCTGATATTGGTAATTTAGCTGCGGCTCCAAAGGTTAATGATGGAACAAATGATGCGACTCTTGTTTCAACTACCACACAAGATAAACTAACTGTTTATGTTTACAGATTAGAAAATGCTGGTACATGGAATATTGCCCGTTCTAATACTTCTAAGGAAAATAATCCTATTATTTATGCTAAAGCAGAATGTGATAAGGATGTAATATCAGAAACAACTGGTTATAATTTTAAAGGTGCTACTTATTCAGGAACAAATGTAAAAAATTGTAATAGTAATGAAACAATCTTACTTGATGCGAATAAAACAACATATGAAAAGGTAACATTTGAAGGCTGTCCATCAAATGGCCAAAATAATTGGTTAAAATTTAATGCAGGTGCTACAATTTCTTTCAACGTTTCTAAAGCTTGTAAGTTAAATATATGCTTTTATAATGGTAAGAATAATGCAGTTGTTAAGCTTAATGATACTGAAATTTCAACATCAACTGATCCAACTGGTGCTGTGGACATGACAAAATATGAATATACTATTACAGGAGAAGGACTTGTTACAATTTCAGCATCTTCTAATGGTGGATATATTGGCTATTTTGAAGTTGTAATGGAAGGTTAATATATATCAGGTTGACTTTAAGGCTTCTGCAAATGAAACTGTAACAGTTGATCCATTTGATGCAAGCTATGAATATTGCTTATTAAATGGAGCCTCAAATGAAAGTCAAAATTATACTAATATATTTGAAGAAGAAACCGTAATTAGAATTGCTTTTAATAATTAATTAAAAATAAACCTATAGGAATGATATTATTTATTAAACCTATAGGTTTTTTGTTTTATTGTATTTAAAAAAATGCCGAAAAATGTTAAAATAAAAAAGGTAATATGTATGGAAAATGTTTATTTAATTTTGAGAGGTTAATATGAAAAAGAAAATCATTTTACCATTTTTGGCAATTATTGCACTTTCGTCATGCAACGTTAATATAGAAAAAGTTATCACAAGTACAACACCAATATTATTAACAGATGATGTTAATCAAGATTTGGCTTATTTAAGAAATATTGCATCATCGTACAATAAGGATGAATCTTTATCGTTTTATAATTATTTTACAAATGCCCTAAATTTACCTATTTATAACGATAATACAATTTTATATAACAATAAGGTTTATAAAATAGAAGGACAAGATATATCTTTTAAAGAAGATTATTTAAAGTTGAACTATTCAAATGAAGAAGATGATATTTTAGCATTAAATACCAAAAATTATCAAATATCAGATATTGTATATATTAAAAATCTTGATACGGCATATGAAATTGTAGATGATAATATGGGCTTAGATATTGCTCTTGAAACTGAATTTTATGCAAGACCAATTGCTTATAAAGGTGTTATAAATGGAAAAGCATTAGGTCTTATACCAAACATAGATAATTCGCAAACATTTATAAATATCTTTAATTCCTTAAAAAATTATAATATTACTACGTTAATTTTAGATGGAGAAGCTTATTTATGTAATAATAGAATTAGTCTTAATAATCAAAGTGATTTTACGATTTTAGGAAATAATTCAACAATTTTAGTTAATGATTCTTACAATGATAGTACTTATGGTGAATTTTTCTTTAATATAACTGGTTGTACTAATATACTATTTTCAAAATTTAATATTACCTATGATATGAAAAGAAGTATTGATGGTATTAAAACGCAGCTTGGCGTTCATAGTAGTAAAAATATAGAAATTAAAGATTCAAATTATTTGATTCCTGATACTGCTTTAACTATTAATAATAAGGATAGAGAATTTACTAATATGGATTTATATAGTAATTGGGAAAATGTAATTATTAGTAATTGTTCGTTTACAAACCTTTGTGATAGTGAGGCTGGAGGATCATTATGGATTCGTGATTTTTGGCAAAAGGGTAGTAAAAATTGTAAGGTTTTAAATTCAAACTTTTATAAAATTGCTCATGATGAAATTCTTGCAGTGTTTTCGCCAGGTAAAATTGATAATGTTTTAATTAAAGGAAATAATTTTACTATTCCTGATGATGGTACATCATCGAGCGTTATGAATTTTACTCTTGGAACGGGAAATCAACATTCAAATATTAGCTTTGAGGATAATAAAATAGATGCATGCTCAACTGGTGGTTTGATTTGGTCAAAGGGACAAAACGTTGTAATAAAGAACAACGATATGAAAATTCATTTAAGTAGTAAAGGAACAGGTAATTTTAGAGCTATTGAAGCTCAAGCTACGTCAGATGGAAAAATTAATTATATTGAAGAATTTTCAGGAAATAGAATTTCGGTTGATTCATATCTTGATAGCTATAAATTTCAGGTTCATATCCTTCATAATGTTAAAAATGTTAAGAATAATGAGATAACTATAAATCTTGACTCAACTGATGTTATGCTTAATGTTAATAATATATCTAATAATAAAATTATAACCAATAAATATATAAATTATGTTTTATACAATGTAAGTGGTCAAATTAATGAAAACCAGATAACTATTAATTCATTAATTGGAACTATTTTTAGATATTATGGCCAAAATTTAAATGATAGTATTTTAATTACAAGGAATAATATAAAATATTTATATGAAGAAGGTGACTCCAGCTCTTGTTGGATTATGCTTAATGACATGAGTATGATGGGCTATTCTATCGATTTTATTGAAAATGATTTTTTTGCGATGTCTTTAAATAGTCAAAGTAGAACATTGTTTTATGCTCCGGAAGATAATGAGGTACAAACATCGAAATTTATGGGTAATTGTACTACGGGACTCAATATTAAGAATAATTATCTGAAAAATTGTGAAATTCAATATGAATAGTTGATTAATTTAAAAAAAATATTAGAATTATGTTATAAAATTGTTTTTTAAGGAAGTGAGTTCTATGCCTAAATATTTTTTTGCTATGTTTAATCTTGTTGCAATCATTTTGCTAGGATATGTTACGTGCTTAGCATCAAAGTCTAAAAATAAAGATAGAAATATTTTTTTAGTATTAATTAGTTTTTCAGCTTTAAGTAATTTTGTTTATTTTGCTTATCTTTTGTCAAATAATTTTTGGCTGATGAAAGTAAGTCAAACGGTTATCTTAATGCTTGAGGATGCTCTTTTATTGTCTTTACTTGCATTTACAAATAGCTATACGGGACATAAAAGAAATTCTGTTGTAAGTACGATTATTATATGGCTAGTTGTTGCGGATGTTATTTCGTTATTTGTAAATATTTTTACAAATTATGCTCTAACATTCGAGGTTTTTGAAAAAAGTGGCTATAAATATTTATTGATTAATGCCAAATGGCCTTATGTTTTACACCAAATTTTGAGTTATGGTATGTTTTTTCTTACAATGCTACTGTTAATCTGTGAGAGTGTTGTACAGCCTGTTGTATATAAGATTAGGTATTCATCAATTTTGATATGTACATTTATAACTATTTTAGTAAATGGAATTGCCTATATTTTAAGATTTATAGTAGATCCATCTATATTTATGTATAGTATTATAGCTATAGTTATATATTTTTTAAGTTTTAAGTATACTCCAAGAGTTTTAATTGATAAAATTCAGGGTATTATTATTGAAGATATGAACGATGTTCTTATAATTTTTGATAATTGTGGGGAATTGCTATATACTAACAAAAAAGGGAAGGAATTAGCTCATCTTAATAAATCCAATGTTTCTTTAAATGATATTGAAAAATATTGTCAGGACCATATTGATCGTTTTAATAATAGTCTTTTAACTATTACTTATAATGACCAAATATTATATTTTGATATTGAAACAAATGAAATTAAAGATTATAAAAAGAGACTACAGGCAAGTGTTTATTTATTCCATGATGTAACCTTAAGAGAAACAGAAAAAAGGCTTAGAACATATGAAACATCACATGATGATGTCACTGGAATATATAACAGAAGATATTTTCTTGAACAAGCTACTAAAATTTATAATACATATAAGGATAAATATGATATTTTAGTTACTAACTTTGAAGGCTTTAGAATTGTTAATGAAATGCTTGGTGTTAATGGGGGAAATATAATTTTAAAACAGGTGGGAAAGGCATTAAACGTTATTGATAATAAAATAGGAATTATTTATGGTCGCATGGAAGGCGATAAGTTTGCTATCCTTATAAAAAGCGCGAAGCTTCCTGATGGATTAAAATTAATTAAAGAATCAATTGATAAAATTATAAATAGAACACCATTGATTTTGAAAATTGGTATTGCAAATATTTTGGATGATAATATTGAGAGTGCATATGAAAGGGCTATAAAAACACTTCATTATATTGCCCATGATTATTCAAAAGCCATTGCCTTATATGACGAAAAGGTTAATGAATCTTATATTAGAAGTCAAAATTTAATTTTAGATTTTGATGATGCTATCAAAGACCATCAGTTTTTAGTATATCTTCAGCCACAAATAAATTCTTATGATAATACAATAATTGGAGCGGAAGCTTTAATCAGATGGCATCATCCTAAATATGGAATGATTCCTCCTTCTGAATTTATTCCTTTATTTGAAAAAAATATGATGATTAATCGTCTTGATATGTTTGTTTGGGAAGAAGCATGTCGCTTCTTAAAAAAATGGAGTGATGATGAGTATAAAAAACTATCCATTTCTGTTAATATTTCAACAAAAGATTTTTATCTTATTGACGTTGTTTCAACAATTATAGGATTAAAGGATAAATACCAAATTGAAACAAATAGACTTAAGCTTGAAATAACAGAATCAGCATTCGTAAATGATCAAGATTTATTAATAAAAAATGTTGTTGCCCTACAAAAGGCTGGATTTATAGTTGAGATGGATGACTTCGGATCAGGATATTCATCTTTTAATAGTCTTAAGGATATTCCAATTGATGTTTTAAAGCTTGATATGAAATTCCTTGATGGAGATATTAATAATAAAAAGACATCTGAGATATTAACATCAGTTATTTCGATGGCTCATAGAATTAATCTTCCGGTTATTGCTGAGGGTGTTGAAACAAAGGAACAATGTGAACTCCTACATGAAATTGATTGTGATTTAATTCAAGGGTATTATTATTCTAAGCCAATGAGTATGGATGATTTTGAAATATTTATGAGTCAAAGAAAACTTACATCATTTATTAGCTTTTGGACAAAATCAAATGAAAATAAAGAAATATTTTCTTTATTTAAAGAAATTCATAGGACGTTTAATAAAAGCCCCCTTTCAGTATTGATTGTTGGACCATCATCAGAAGATATTGATAATATGAACATATATTATATCAATTCAAGTTATATAAGGGAGAATAATATTGATCCTAAGGAGTATTCTTTAAAACCATTGGATGAGGCTTTCGGTATAAAAAAAGAAAAATACTTGCCACAACTTAAGAAAATATTAAATGATTCAAAGATATATTCTCTTAATGTCACCTTAAGAAATGAAAGAAAGGCTCATATTAATGCTTATAGCTTAAAAAATCGGTATATATCAATCATTATTACATATTTAGATGAAAATGATGAATTATAAAAAATCAAATTATTGAATAAAAACTACGTGTAAAATTAAAAGGTAAGGCAAATTGTCTTACTTTTTATTATGAAAACGTTTTCAATATAATTTTTTTTAAAAATCACAATTTTAGCTTTTTTTAATGAAAAATCTTATTTTTGGAGAAAATATTTAAGTGAATCCTATAAAGCTAAATAATAGAATTGATTTTGTCATTTGTTTTTCTCAAAAGGACCACTTTAGTGGTGTTTGACACATTTATACCTTGATGCTAATATCAAATTATAGATTGATTTTACGCTACTGGAGGTATACTTATATGGAACAAGAAAAAATTACATTTCACGAGTATTTATTAACAAAAAGAGGAAAAGAAGTTCATTTAAAAAATGATTTATGCTTTAAATATGCTATGCAAAATCAAGAAGTAGCTTCAGTTGTATTAGATACTTTAGGTTTTATTGTAAAACCACAAGATATTACAATAAGAAGTGAAATAGGAACGGGTATTCATATAAGATGCATGGGTGAGCATCGCTTTGATATGGAAATTATAGATTTTCAAAGTCAAACTACATATGATTTTGAGCTTCAAAATTATAATGAAAATATATCATTTAAAATGACTATTAGGCTTCTTGAAAGAGTTATATCTGATTTTGATATTAAGAAAAATGAGGTAAAAGATATTAATGAGCTTCCTGTAACACATTTAATTGTCCTTGATAATTATACAAGGAATTCAAATCATAATTATGAAGAGATAGCTATCATGAAAAAGATAGAAGATAAATGTAGGGAATATTACAAAGGTAGGATAATGATACATCATTTGCAATCTAATGTTAAAAATGATAAAATGAAGCTAGGAAAAGTATGTTTTAAAAGGTACAAAAAGTTTTTGAAATGTTTTGACAAAGATGCGAAAGAACTTCAAAAGGATGCTTTACTATTTCAAAAGGACGAGCAAATAATGAATCAACAAGAAAAGATTGTATCCTTAGTTAAATTATTAAAATCACTAGGTAAAACTACCTTAGAAATTGAAGAAGCTACAGGTCTTTCAACTGATGAGATTGAAAAGATGTAAATGTGTATCTTACATTAGAATAATAAACTATTTATTTAAAATTGCGTCTTTAAATAATTTGAATGATTTAATGATTATTTAAAGATGTTTTTTTATTGTTTAAAATATGATTTAGTTATGATTTATAAAGAAACGATTATTTATCTACTTTGCATTAAAATAAATTATATTGCATATTATTTTTTAGGTGAGATAATGAAAATAAACATTTTCGAGGAACGTTTTATTGATGTTTTAAATATTCTTGCAGTAAAAAGCTACTTAAAAAGAATTGATAAATATGAAGTGAAAAATGATGTGTTAAAGCTTTTTATTATGATTGATTTAACGTATCTAGATCACAACATGACTGAAAATTTTAAAACTTTAAAACAACCGTGTGAAGTTGTTTTAAAAGATGAAATGAATGTTTTAGATGTCAATTTAATTGATTTAGAGCTTTGTGCAGTTGAAAATAAGGGTGTTAATATTAAATATAATATTGATATTGATTATGATATGAAGGAAGTTTTAGATAATCAATTTGATGAAAATAAATTTTTAGAAAATGAAGAGCCTATGGAAATTCCCGTAAATAATTCAAATGCTGAAAAATTAGAATACAATAAGGAATATCAATTAGAAGAAAGTATTGATAATGATAAAAAAGAAAATGAATCTGAGCTTATTCAGGAAGAATACCAAGAAATGCTTGGTAATATAATTCAAAAAAGAGAAGATAATAAAGAAATTATTGAAGTTGTTCATAATGATGAGGATTCTTTTTTAAGTTTGTTTGATTCTTTTTCATCAAATTATTTAAAAATAACTAAACTTTATGTTCATGATAAGGATGAGGTAATGAGTAAATTCAATTTACAAGAAGAAGAATTTGAAAAGTGCTTTAATAAGGAAACAAATGTTTTGACACTAAGAAGCTATGACTGATTATAATAAGCTATTTAATCTTCATTTAGAGATTTCTGACAACTTAACATTACAAACGATTATTGCGCGCGATAAAGAAAATTATTATGTTATAAAGGATATTAGTAAAATTGAATATACTAATTATCTTAAAGTAAAAAACGATAAATTACCGTTTTTAAAACCTCTTAAAATTGCTAAACATGAAAATCATACTTATTTTTTATATAATTATTACGAAAATCATCAAAGCATTTATGAAGCTTATGATGGAATTTTGAAAACAATTTCTTTGCTTCATAAGAAAACTGCCAAAAAGGTTCCTCAACCTAAAATGGCCGAAATAAAATATAAGAAAATAGCCCTAATTGCCAATGATCGCTTTAATATGCTTGAAATGAAGATTAGAAATATTGAGCTTAATCCAGTAAAAAATGATTTAAGCTGGATCTATTTATCTAAATATCACATTATTTTAGATATTAAATTAGAAATATATAAAATGATAAAGCGCCTTAAAATGATTAAGGATGATGTCGAGGTAGGAATTAACCATGGCTTTCCTAGCCAGGTTCACTTTTTTAATAATAGCTTCATTTCCTACAAGTATCTTAAAGAGGGTGTAATTGAAAATGATCTTTATAAGGTTTTTTTAGATTTTGATAGCCTAGAAATTAATCATTTAGAAATAATAGATAAATATCTTGATGAAAAATATTCTAAAAAATATTTTAAGCTTATGGTTTTATTTTCATATTTATTAATGTGTGATATTGAGCCAAATTATACGTGTGCATCAAAATACATTAAGCTAACTAATAAAATTAGTAGGTTTATGTATCAATTTAAAAATTATAAGTAAATAACAATTTTTTTAACTTTTAACATTTTGTCGATATATGTCAAAAATTCGTTGTAATCATATTTAGATAATGCTATAATGTAATGGTGGAGTGATTGAGGATAAATTGGAGGACGTATGAAAAACAAAAAAAGAATTTTGGGCTTTTTAGCCGCAGGTGTTGTTGCTTCAACCATTATGTTAGCAGGTTGTAAGAATAATGCTCAAACAACTACGAATGGAGGTCAAAGCTCTAGTCTTGTGACGGCACAAAAGGGTGAGAAGGATAATCCTTTTAATATTGCTGAAGCTGTTGAAAAATGTGCTGCAAATGATGCCGAAACAAGATATTATGTTAAAGGAAAAATTAAAAAAATAAGTAATGTTCAATATGGACAAATGATTCTTGAGGACGAAACTGGTACATTAGAAGTATATGGTTCTTATGGTGCTGATGGGGAAAAGCGTTATAGCGAATTATTAGATAAGCCTCAGGTTGGAGATACTGTTTTAATGTATGCAACTCTTGTTACATTTAATAGTAAGCCTGAAATAAAGAGTGGTTGGATTATAAGTTTTGAAAAAGGAAAAAATGAATTTGATCCTTCAAAATATGAAGAGGTATCAGTTAATGATGCAAGATTAAAGGCTGATGATTCTTTAGTAAAGGTATCAGGAACAGTTGCTAAAATTACATATGCTTCTGGAATGAAACCAAATGGAATTTATTTAGTTGACAATACCAATTCAATTTATGTATATGATTCTAATGGTTCAATTACAAGTGAAGTTAATGTAGGTAATAATATTACTCTTTATGGAAAGAAAACTCATTATATCCTTGAAAAGGAACAAACAGCCGCAGCAAAGTATGGCTATAAGGGATGTAATCAGTTAGTTGATTGTCGTCTTGAAAAGAATGATAATAAGACAAATATAGTTAATTATGATTGGGTTAAATCTTCTACTGTTAAGGATGTCATGAATACTCCTGTTTCTGAAGATATTTCAACAACAATTTATAAGGTTAATGCCCTTATTAAAAAAGCACCAGGGGATGGCTTTATTAATTATTATATTAATGATTTAGATGGAACAACAGGATCATATGTTTATACTCAGGCTAATGGTAATGATTTAGATTATCTTGAGCCTTTTGATGGTAAAATTTGTACTGTTTATTTATCTGCAATTAATGCTAAATCATTAGATTCTGGATGTATTTGGCGTTTTATTCCCGTTTCAGTTAAAGACGAAAATTACAAATTTGATGTAGCAAATACAAATGATTTTGTTCTAAACTATTATGCAATGGATCAATTTGATTCATCATATGAGGGCGATCCTGAAACTGAACTTTTGACAAGTGTTTCATCAACACTTTTAGGATTTGAAAATGCTACAATTTCATATTCATCTAGTGATGAAAATGTATTTTATTTTGATAATAGTGATAATAAGGTTGTTCTTCATGCTAAAGATTATGGTAAAGCTACTATAACTATTACAGTCTCATATAATGGTACAAGTAAGTCTCAAACAATTGAGATTGAATATAAGAAGCCTGTAACATATGATTCTATTAATATTAGTGATGTATATAAAAAAGAATTTGGTACTGAAGTAATTGTTAAGGGTGTTGTTGCTGCAGGAGTTGTAAATCAAAAAGCATTTTATCTTGTAGATGAAACAGGTATGATTGTATGTCGTACAGATGCTGCTCAGCTTGCTACAATTGCTTTAGGTCAAGAGATCATTGTCAAAGGTAAATTCGTTAATAATAGCGGTGAAAAGTTAGGTCAACTTCATCTTGAGGATGCTGAAATTCTTACAGTTTTAGGTGGAAATAATACCTATTCAAATAAGTCATTTGAAGAAAGCACACTAAAGAACATAATTGATTTATGTACTGCTAAAAGTGAGGCAGCTACAGGTAAGGTTTATATTGTAGAAGCTTCAGTTGAAGAAATTGTATATCCTAAGTATTCAAATATTGTTCTTAAAGATGCGGAAGGAAATAGCTTACAGTTGTATACAGCAAGCAGTAAACAATATGAATGGCTACTTAATTATAAAGGCACATTAAAATTTGAGATAACAGTAAATGCTTGGAATGCTAAATTTAAAGGTGCTGTTGTTGCCGTTATTCTTGAGGATGGTACTAGAGTTTGCAATCCATATAATTTTAGTAAATAATTTCATAAATATAAATAAAAGATGATATTGGTTGCCCAATATCATTTCAGATTGTTGACAAAATGGTATTTTAGAAAGCAAATTTCTAAAATACCATTTTTTATTAATGTAAAAAGTATATATACTACTAAAAAAAGCAAAAAACAGCATATTCCTAT
>OCPS01000644.1_pt1 | contig 36473 bp, 27 predicted proteins | sample 1538651 | NCBI WGS metagenome assembly OCPS01 (sample SAMN04571715, study PRJEB22368) | human gut metagenome | biome: human gut; material: stool | host: Homo sapiens | place: Luxembourg | collected 2012-09-21 | reverse complement strand
TGTCAATCAAAGGGTCATTGAATGCGTCTACGTGTCCGGAAGCCTTCCAGATGGTGGGGTGCATAAAGATAGCGGAGTCGATGCCGACAATGTTTTCGTGCAGCAACACCATGCTCTGCCACCAGTATTGTTTAATGTTGTTTTTCAGTTCCACACCCATCTGACCGTAGTCATACACTGCTCCCAATCCGTCGTAGATGTCGCTGGAGGGGAATACGAAACCGTATTCCTTACAGTGTGATACGAGTTTCTTAAAAACGTCTTCTTGTGCCATTTTTTTGTTATATCTATTAATTTTAATCCTGTTCTTTATTAAAAAGCGCCACAAAGATAGGGATTTATATCATAAGTCGGGCAGGTGGGGTATTAATTTATCTTATCGTAACAAACTCTCACTTTGCACTTCCGTCACAATCTGTCCGTCAAACAGATTGATGATGCGGTGGGCATACGAGGCATCATGTCGCGAGTGAGTCACCATAACGATAGTAGTTCCCTGCCGGTTCAGTTCGAGCAGAAGTTCCATTACATCTTGTCCGTTCCGGGAATCAAGGTTTCCGGTCGGTTCGTCGGCAAGTATCAGCATCGGATTGATTACTACGGCACGGGCAATAGCTACGCGCTGCTGCTGTCCACCGGAAAGTTGAGTAGGAAAGTGACCCGCGCGATGATCAATACTCATTCTTTTCAGAGTTTCCTCTACCCGGCGTTTCCGTTCCGAGGGTTTTATTTTCATGTAAGTCAACGGCAACTCTACATTCTCAAAAACATTCATTTCTTCGATCAGGTTAAAACTTTGGAATACAAATCCGAGCTTTCCTTTCCGAGTTTCGGTACGCTCATTTTCCTTCATATGCCCCACTTCAACACCATCCAAATAATATTTACCAGAAGTAGGACTATCAAGCATCCCAAGAATATTGAGTAAAGTAGATTTACCACACCCTGACGGCCCCATAATAGCTACAAATTCTCCTTTCTCCACTTGCAGGGAAATATTGTTAATCGCTGTTGTTTCCACCTCTTCAGTACGAAACACTTTATTCAATCCTTTAATTTCAATCATATTCTTTATTCTTTTATCAGTTTCAACTTATTACCACATTCTTTAATCCTTCAATACCAGTTCTCCCGCGTCCGAGAAATTCTCATAGCTTGAAATTACAACCTTCTCACCGGGTTCAAGTCCGCTTATCACCTCATAGTACATTGGATTCTGACGCTTAATCTGCACATTGCGGCGTACAGCTTTCTTCCCATCCGGAGTCACCACAAAAATCCATTGTCCGCTTGTGCTCTGATAGAATGCTCCGCGCGGAATGAGGTTTGCCTCTACCGGTTGTCCCAGTTGCAGGTTGATGTAATATGTCTGTCCGGCACGGATGTTATCCGGACGTTCACCTTCAAACACAAAGTCAGTCCTGAACTGCTTGTCACGTACTTCCGGATATACCTTTCTGACGCGTAATTCATAATCCTTATCCTGACGTTCGAAAGTTGCATTAAGCCCTTCCCGGACACGGTCGATATAATGCTCGTCAATAAAAGCCTCCACCTTAAAATCAGACAGAACATTGATTTGTCCGATTCTCGTTCCGGTAGCAATGGACTGTCCTATCTCCACATCAAGCAATCCGAGTTGTCCGCTTACCGGAGCTTTCACATTCAAGTCTTCACCACGTTGACGTACCAGCACAAGATTGCGCCTCATATTGTCCAGACTCTCCTCAAGCTGCTCTACTTGCACACTGCGATAGATAGAATCCTGTTTCCGGCTTTCAACCACAAGATTGTGTCTGTTGAAAGCCAACTCATATTCTTCCTGCGCCTGCAAGTACTCTTCTCTCGACACAAGTTTCTCATTATACAGACGCTTGTACTGCTCAAACCTCCGCTTTTGCCGTCCCACTTCAATATCAAATTGTAACTGTTCTTTTTTCAGGCTCAGCCTGTTCTGTTCCATATCGAGCAATGTATTCCGCAAGAAATTCTGTTTCTCGGCCAATTGCGCTTCACTATCGAGGATACTGAGATTAAGCATCGGATTGGTGAGGCGCACAATCACTTCACCCTGCTTCACCATAGTTCCTTCCTCCACTATCTTTTCGGCTACCATACCACCTTCCGTTACACTCAACTGCACTGTACGAATGGGCAATACTTGTCCGTTGACGCGCATATAGTCATTGAATAATCCCACCATAACCGGTTGTATATTCAATGTGTTCCGATCCACATGTACCCTACGGGTCCTATTGCCAAAGAATAACCATCCGGCTGCTAAAGTTAACAACAAACCGGCAATTACATACGATATATATTTCTTTTTAAATCCTTTTTTCTGTTCGATAAGGGTATCCATCATTTCATTTACATTTTAATTAGATTATTACTGACCGATGTCTTTCTATTCACTGATGAAAGGTTCTCCTTTATAATAATTCACAAGCCGCTTTTTGAGATTATATTTCAACCGTGCATTCAGCTTTGCCGACCTTGCCTGCATAAGACGATTGGCACTTGCGTGTAGTTCGATAGCATTGATGAGCCCTTCCTCGTACTTACGGATATTGAGTCGATGGGCTACCTGCATGGCCTCTTCCTGCCGGACGGCCTGATAAAACTCATCGGCCTGCCCGTTCATGTCAGCCACCGCCTGTTCTATCTCACTGTACAAAGTACGTTGGGCTTCCTCCTTCTCATTCCGGGCAATAATAAGCTCCCGCTTACCTCTTTTCACATTTGATATCCGGGCCAGTCCATCGAAAATAGGAAAGGAAAGGGAAAAACCGACATAATATCCGCGTTTATTCCTGAACTGTTCCGAAAAAGGTATATATTCACTACCGTCCATAAAACGCGCGAATCCGGTTGATATCCCACCCTGAGCCACAAGTGTAGGAAATAACGCCCCCTTTGCTTCCCGATAAGAAAGCTGCCGGATGCGCAAAGAAGCCTCAGCGGCCTGTGCGGTAGGCAGAAACAGAAGTGCATGCCGGTAAATATCCAGAGGAGAGTCTTCTGTCTTGGCTACGGCTTCAAGGCTATCATATCCGGCTATTTGCAAGTCTTCATCAATAGGGAAATACATTTTCTCCTTCAGACGGATGATACTTATTTTAAGAAGATTCTTTTGACGGGTCAGATTATAACTGTCGGCAGCTTCTTTTGCAGCCAGCTCGGCAACATCCGGCGAAGATTTCAGTCCGAGTTCTTCCATGCGCTTTGTACGTTGAAGATTTTGGATGCTCTCCTGCCATTGTTGTCCGGCCAAGTCGACCATTTCATAACAGAAAACCGTATTAAAGAAAGTCTCCATAGTCTCATAGGCTGTTATATCCTTGATTTCCTGTAATTGTTGTTTTCCCAATAAGATACTCACCTTTTGCATTCTGGCACGGGTGATACCTGTCAACCCATCGAACAAAACCAGTCCGGAAGAAATCTCATAAGTATTACTGAATGAATTTACATCCGTATAAATATTTGTCTCAGAATCCAAACCACGCCCAAAACTGAGATTTGTATTTACATTTGCTTTAACAGAAGGCAGAAGCTTGGCGATAGCTTCACGATAATTCTGGGTATAGTTTCTATTTCGGGCTTCCTGACTACTCACCCGCATGTTGTTCCGTACGGCATACTCCATACATTCTTCCAGCGTCCATATTTTAGTCTGACTGCAAAGCATCATAGTAACGGTCAGGAAAATAAAAATACATGCTACTTTTCTCATAAGTTTCCGGATATTGTTTACTGTAATATTCAAGTAATATATATCCAGAAGTATGCCAAACTCAGAACAGACTAATTTCCAAAGATTTAAGTAGAAACCACAGATTATATCAGTGTAAGATAGCTTTACACTTGCAGGGGAGATACTTTACAGAACACCATCCCGAATACCGTCCATTCCCTGACGACATAATGCTTCAGATTACCGCCATGCAAACGCATGATATAGCGTGAAAGACTCAAGCCGATGCCTGATCCCGTCTCTTTTGTAGTGAAAAATGGCACAAAAATATGCGGAAGTACTTCCTGAGGAATAGGAGTTCCATTATTGCGCACTTCAATAACCGTCTGACGGGAAGAAGTAATGACCGCCAGTTCAATCTTCCTGCCGGAAGCAGACCCTCCTTCTTCCCCTCCAAAAGCTTCCACTGCATTTTTCACCAGATTGACGAGTACCTGCAATACCTGGTTTTCATCAGCATACAAAACCGGTATCTCCCCTTCCTGGATAACCTTTGCCTCCACTCCCGCTTCTCTCATCTTAGGGGAACAAAGATGAATTACCTTCCCAAGTAGCTGTTTCGTATCGAGAGGTACTATTTGCGGCTGGGGAATACGTGTGAACTGACGATAGGATTCCACAAAATTCAGTAGTCCCTTAGTAGTAGCATTAATAGTTTCAAGGGCATCTACAGTATTCAAGTAAAGGGAATTACCTGCCATTTCTGTGGCACGGGAACGGAACGAAAACAACAACGATTCACTTAATGAAGTAATCGGCGCAATGGAATTCATGATTTCATGGGTCATCACCCGGATAAGACGTATCCACGATTCCATTTCTTTAGCTTCCAGTTCACTACCGATATTATTGAGTGTAATAATCCGAAGCGACATACCGGAAATAACGATTTTAGTCAAGTGTAGACTAACCTCTGTCTCTTCCCGCTCATTGGCGATCTTCAGAAGCTGTACCTCACCCGGTTTCAGATGAAGAAAAAGAGCAGGGAACGATTCATCTACATTGCGCAGCTGATTCAGATGGGAAAGACTACTCAGCCCCAACAACTCCGTAGCCGAATGATTGACATTGCGTACGTACCCCTCTTCATCGGTAATGATAATACCGGTGGATACACTCTCCACGATTGTCCCGAGAAATTCTTCATTCTCTATAATCTCACGCCTTGCCTTGACCAGAATGTCCTTTATGCGGTTCATCATCCGGTTCAGTTCCTTTTCGCGAAGAGACATCCGGTTGGTGGAGAAGTGAAAGGAATAGTCACCGTTCTCCATCGCATTCAGCAGAAACAGGATATTCTTGTTGAACTTCCTGTAATTTCTGAACAGTCTGAATAAAGAGAATACAACTATAACCGCACATACCACACCATAAGCGATTTCTCCACGAACCAACAACAAAGTAGCCGCCACAAGCGAAACCATCAATACCAGCAGGTAGATTATCAGTTTGTATTCTATTGATTTAAACATTCTTTTATCTCCGCAGCCGGCATCCGGTTAAAGTTCATACTTCCTTATTTTACTATAAAGCGTAGGACGCGAAATTCCAAGTTCGGCGGCTACAGCAGAAATATTGTTATCATACTTCCGCAATGCTTTTTCTATCAGAATTTTTTCCATCTCTTCAAGGGTGAAAGACTCCACGACAAAGGAAGTCTCATCCGGCGTACGCATATAAAAATCATTGGGTTGCAATTCCTGATTATCACTCAGGATAACAGCTTTCTCTATCGCATGTTCCAATTCCCGCACATTTCCGGGCCAGGCATAACTTTCCAGTTTACAAAGGGCCTTCTCGCCCAGTTTCAAATCACTTTTACCGTACTTCCTTGCCAGACGACGAAGGAAAAAATCAGCCAGTTGCGGAATATCTTCGCGGCGTTCACGCAAAGGCGGCACTTCCAAATGAATTGTATTGATGCGGTACAGCAAGTCTTCCCGAAACTCCCCTTCCTTCACAGACTTAAACAAATTCTTATTGGTAGCCGAAATCAGACGGATATCCACCGAAATAGATTTATTACTTCCCACACGCGTAATGTGCCGTGTTTGCAAAGCCGAAAGTAATTTTGCCTGTAAAGGATAGCTAAGATTTCCTATCTCATCCAGAAAAAGCGAACCGCCGTCAGCGGCCTCAAACTTTCCGGACCTATCCGCTTTAGCATCCGTGAAAGCACCCTTCACATGCCCGAAGAGTTCACTCTCAAAAAGGGTTTCGGTAACAGCGCCCATATCCACACTGATGAGTGTTTCCGCAGCCCGGGGAGAGTAGCGATGTATCATTTTGGCAATAAGTTCCTTGCCGGTTCCATTCTCACCGGTAATCAGAACGTTTGCATCCGTTACGGCCACTTTCTTTATCATGGTGAGTAAACGTTGCATGGCAGGAGATTTTCCCCAACAGATATCTTCTTCTTTCTGAATATCCCGATTGAGAACACTCTGTTTCTCGCGCAGTTTCTTCACCTCTTTACGGGATTGCCGCAGCGAATAGGCCGATTGCAGAGTCGCCAGTAACTTGGCATTATCCCACGGTTTCACCACAAAATCGGTTGCACCACCTTTGAGGGCTTTCACGGCAAGGTCTATATCAGCATAAGCCGTGAAAAGCACAACAGGAAGTTCCTCATCCGCTTTCTTGATTTCAGACAGCCAGAACAATCCTTCATTACCGGAGTTGATACCTGCCGAGAAATTCATGTCAAGCAGCACCACATCCGGATTCTTATCCCACAATTCGGACATAAGCGTATTGGGAGAAGTAAGCAAAACGATATTTTCAAAATAATCGCTCAAAAGTATTCTCAGAGCACTGAGTACATTCTTATTATCATCGACAATGAGGATGTTTCCTTTCTTCATTCTGGTATTTCTTTTAAAGGGTTTTCTCCCTGATTTACAATTTCTCACGAACAAATATCGTAATATTCCGGCAGAATAAAAAATTATCTTCTAATTCGTTTATTCGGTTTTCAATGATTCAATAGGATTGGTTGTTGCCGTCCTCCAGGTTTGGTAACTAACTGTAATCAGTGCTACTAGTGCAGATAATACACCCGCTATCAGGAATACCCACCAACTCAGAGAAGTCTTTACCACAAAATCGTCCAGCCAATTATATAGAAATACATAAGCTATGGGACAGGCTATCAAGAATGAAATTACGACCCAGACTACCACATCCTTGTTTAACAGTAACAATAAGTCAGTCACCTTCGCACCGTTTATTTTGCGTATTCCTATTTCTTTTATCCTGCGTTGCGTAGAGTAAAATGCAATAGCAAAAAGTCCGGCTGCCGAAATAATAAATGTAATCAGCAGTGCATAGCTCAGCACATTGCGTGCATTCATTTCCGCTTTGTATTGCGCATCATAAGTTTCATCAAGAAAGTGATATTCAAACGGAACATTCGGATTGATTTCCTTCCACATCTTTTCCATCGCTTGTATAGCATCCTGCGGGTTACCAACGGTCCGGATAAAAATAGGATTATGATCATCACGTGACAGATTCAGATACATTTGGGCACCGGGAGTCTCATGGAGTGACTTCACATAAGAATCACGTATCACTCCCTTCACCGTATAGGTCTTTCCGTCATTCTCTATTAGTTTCTGCCCAATGGATATATACATGAAAGATGCATCCACCGGATTGTCTTCCAAACCGAGAGCACGTGCCGCAGCTTCGTTTATCACACAATAGCGGGAATTCGCAGCAGTTTCCAGCCATAAAGGGTTCTCACCGGCCAAAAACTCCATATCAAAAAAATCAAAATAGTTTGGGGATACTTCCGAAAGATCTATCAATATGGCTTCATCGCCATCCAGACTGCGGACACCCACCCCATTTCCCATGCGTAAAGGTAAATCATATTGCTTCATGGCAACATCTGCAATAGCTGGGTTCTTCCTCAGTTCATTGCGCAGTGATTTATAATCGGCACCAAACGCTCCCCAACCATTCACATAAAACACATTTTTATTATCAAACCCAAGATCCTGAGATAAGAGGGTATCAATTTGTCTGCCGAAAAAGAACACGATGATCAACAGGCTAATTGAGGAAGTAAACTGAATGATAACCAATGCTTTCTGAAAAGCCGACATTTTCTTTCCACGGAATTTGCCGCCAATCGTTTCAATGATGCCAAACTTTGTCATCCTGAATGCCGGGAAAGAACCGGCAATCAGAATCGTAACAATTATCAGGCAGAAAAGGAATACATAAAGTTGAGGATTGTAAAAGTCGAGAACTGTAGTTGAACCTGTATAATTATTGAAGACAGGTAGCGTCAGCATAGCCAACAATAATCCTCCTACCACGGAAATAAAAACATAGACAGCCGTTTCTTTATAAAATTCCAATATCAAGGTTCTCCTTCCGGCTCCCTGAGATTTCTTGATGCCGATACTCCTGGCACGGATAAATGCGGTGGATATAAACAAATTGGTAAAGTTAATACAGCCTATTATCAAAATTACCAAAGCTGTGAAAACTAATATTTGCAAGAAGCTTTTGTCCCCTTTCACAGCATTATCAAACCCGGGCTCCGTCTTACTGAAATGTATATCCCTGACAAGTTCCAATCCCACCTCATTATAGGCATTTTTCAAAAAGTCACCCGCCCCGGCTTTATTGATTTGGGTGAGACGCTCCCCTATCAGATTTAAGTCGGCACTGGGTGAAAGAATGAAATAAGTATCATAATAAAAGCCACTGTCCCATTCCCAGCTCTTGAAACTCCCGAACATAGGTAAGATAACTTCAGCCTGTATATGCGAATTACGGGGTATATCATACATTATTCCCGAAATAAAGAAATCATAACCATGCGACACAATTCGCTGCCCGATAGGATCTTCATCCGGAAAATATTTCCTGGCAGCCGACTCGGTAATAATCGCATTATTAGTTCCGGAAAATGCCGTTTCAATATCTCCTTCTTTCAATGGAAAACCAAAAAATGAGAAGAAGTTGTGGTCAGTCACAAGAGAGGGCACTCCAAAGTGAACCATATTATGAAAAGTCACCCCCATAGTCCTGCTTACAATCCGGCACATCTTTTCAATGGACGGAAGTTCTTTTTCCGCAATTTCACCCAGCGGTTTGAAGGAAGTAGCTGCCCTGATCGGTTTTCTATTGAGCTCAAAATTCTGCACGACTCTATACATTCTATCTCCATCCGGATAGAAATTATCATAGGTAAGTTCGTTTATGGCCCACAGGCCCACAACGATGGAAACCATTATGCTAAGACTGAGGCTACATATATTCAGGGTCCCTACTACCTTTTGCTTGTTGAAGTTTCTAATAAACTGTTTCATTGGGTCAATCGCTCTTTTTTAAGTTACAGCCGACTATCCGGCATCAAAGATAAAACATAATTGTTCTTCTCCACCAATTATATATCCAATTCTGTGCCAAAACGATATAAAGCTAATAATCAGAGGATTGATTGCTCTCAATCAAACAAAAGTGTTAAGTTAGTTTACAGTCAATGGAAAAAATAAGAAGTCATTCTATTGTTATTATGCGGCTCCCCGTAAATACATACACGATTTTTCAGTTCAATCTATATGCATTGCCCGTAAGACTCGTGTTATTTATTAGTTTGACAATATTGATAGTTGTCTTTATACAGCCAAATTCGCTATCTCCCCGTCCGGTACAATAAACATCATGATTTAAATTCTTATACTTTTCAAGTACACTTTGTACTGGGAGGTTATTCTGATAAACAGTAGTGGTAGAGATCGCATTTCTCACTTGATTCTCTACAAGTTTGTTTATGAAACTTATAGGTTCATCCGAACCGTGGTGAGGTATTTTTATAAAAAACACATTCTGCAGAAAATCTTCTTTAATAAATTTTACACTTTGGTTTGCAAGATCACCACAGAACAAAAAATCTATACCATTAAATCTCAGCGCATAAACGATTGATAAATCATTCATGACGAATTTAGCATGATTTGCGCTCCTACGCCACTCCAATGCTCCAAATGGAGCAAGAAAATTAAAACTGCAATGAATACTTCTAAAACTTCTAGTTTCCACAAACTTCATTTTGTATAAACTTCGGCTTTCTCCGTCACTCAGACTGACAGGGATAATGTTATACTTGCAGCCACTATTGTAATTCCGATGTAAATACTGAAAAGCGCAAGTTGCATCCGCACAAATTGCAAATTTATCTTCCCGATCAAAAGCACTGGGCATGTAAATAAGAGCATTGTGATTCGGATCATACATTTCCAAAACATCAGGTATCCCAATGGAATGATCCTGATCAGGGTGGGTCCAGATAAAAACATTAACAGAAGGATTACCATGCGCCGCCAGAATGGCATTGATATGATTATAATTTTGAGATACGTTTTTATAACAATCCGTCAGTGAGGTGAACAGCACCTCCTGTTTATCACATATTATGGTCAAAATAGCCTCTCCCTCTTGTGGATAACCTACTGTATAGAAATGTATCTGAAGAGATTTAAAATCTTTAATGGAAAACTCTATCTCCTTCACTGTTCACTCATTTTTTATTATATGCTTTTGTGACAACGGAATAAGACTTATTTAATGAAGCTGTAACCTTAACGCTTCTTGAAATACCAGAAATTACAGAATTCATTTCTGCAATCGGTTCAAACTTTACAGGCGAAGTTGCAACAACTCTCTTTTTGTCTTTACCTGTGAAAAATACTTTACTCATATACAATGAATTTAATGTGAACCTATAAATTTAGGAGTGAAACAGCGAGTCACCTCCTTATGAGAATTATCTAACATCTGAGAAAAGATGTCATTAAAATCTATATTTTTTATAGAATTAATAACCCTCGTAGCATATGAAGTAACATTTACATCATATATAATATTTTGAGTCTCCTTATCATATCCTTTACGAATTTCTCTAACTAAATAAATACTCAAAGCCTCATATTCATGCTGATCCGCATATCTTCCATTAACAAGATTGTCACTTTCCATCAAAGGAAACGCTTCCTTATCAAACACCTTCCACAATTGTCCTTCATCTGCCTGTGCATGATAGGAAGTTATAAATGATAGTTTTTGAGGGGTTAATTTTGATGAAAACTCTCTCAGTTGATTGAAAATATTACAAACCTCAGCCAAATAATCTCCATCACCATCATATCCACTATAGTCTATATAAAGAAATATATAATAATGGCTAATATATAATTCACAATCAATATTACTTATCTTGAAATCGAAGTATTTATAAATCTTCTTAGAGATTATTTCTTCAATGGAATTATCTAATGTGTTGACAACAGAATCAATATCAATCTTTTGTTTTTCCTCTTCTGTTATAAGCCGCTCCTGAAAACAAGGGAATCCTAGAATCTCACCTATGTTTTCTACGAACTCATTTTTAAATGAAGGTACGCTAAAAAAGTCCATCCGAAAAGATATGGACTCATTTAAGCTATTGACATTTTTTGTATACTCTTTAATCTTACACATTTTCTGATCTCACTATTGTTAGAACAAAGTTATCTATTTTTTATTGAATAACAAATTAAACTTAGTTTTTATCGTATTCCTGAAAAGGTAAGATTCTGTCCTCTCCGCCATCCGTTTAAAGAATTTGCCTGAAATTACATTACTTGTTCTCATTCTCAGTGAAACAGATTAATGTACGCCCTAAAATCAAAGTGCACAAACTCTCAACCGGATTTGTAATCCGTTCAATCTGTTCTCCGTTCAAGTACACAAACTCTCTGTTCAATCGGATTTGTAATCCGATTGTTTGAGTATCAGGATTTTTAATCCGCACACATGCTTGTTCTTTTCGCAAGAAAATGTACCTTTGTTGATAACAAACGTATTCTTAATTAATAATCAAAGAAATGGAAGAACTTCAAGACAAATATGTACGTTTCGACTGGGCCATCAAGGTGCGACATGAAGTTCTGATGCTAATTGTTTAATCTCTACTTAAACCTATTGTTCCGTCAATAGTAGCCTAACGATACATGCATTACCGGTAACAGTTTTGTGTGAAGTTATCGTGACAACGTAACCCTCCTTAAGTTTTAACCGTGAGGTGAAGAGCGAAAGCCGTAAGGCCCTCTCACGGATATGCGTAAAGGAAAGCAGAGAAAGCGAACGTCGTTCTGTAATCGAACGGATAAGGGTTTAAACCTCACCCTACGTGAAAACGTGCAGACTTCTGCTATGGTAATTCATTACAAGAACCCTACAGAATTTTCCAATGCAGAAAAGTCAAATGAGCGGAGATTATTCTCCGTGTGCATCTGCACACGATGCCCCGACAGCCTGGTCTACAATAGACTGGTCACGTCACAGGATCATTGTGCGAAAACTACAGGAGCGTATTGTAAAGGCTCGTCAGGCCGGTCGCCATAGTAAGGTACAAAGCCTTCAATGGCTTCTGACACATTCTTATTCAGCCAGGCTTTTGGCTGTCAAGCAAGTAACATCCAGTCAAGGCAGCCGAACCTCGGGAGTAGACCATGTGCGATGGGCTACCGACACAGCCAAAGCAAAGGCAGTCTCCAGTCTCAAACGCAGAGGTTATCGTCCGCAACCCCTTAAACGCATCCACATCCGTAAGTCCAACGGAAAGACACGTCCGCTAGGGATCCCTACGATGAAAGACCGTGCCATGCAGGCACTTTACCTGCTGGCTCTTGAACCGCTAGCAGAAACCACCGCTGACGTAGTCTCTTATGGTTTTAGGAAGAAACGATGCACTCAGGATGCCATCGAACAATGTTTCACTGACTTGGCGAAAGAAAAATCCCCTCAATGGGTGCTCGAAGGAGACATCAAGGGGTGTTTCGACCATATCAGCCATCAGTGGCTCATCCAAAATATCCCGATGGATAAAAGGATGCTGGGCAAATGGCTCAAATGTGGTTTCGTATTCAAGCAACAACTGTTCCCCACCAATGAAGGAACCCCGCAGGGTGGAATCATATCTCCGGTGTTGGCTAATATGACACTGGACGGTATGCAAACCTTGCTCAGTTGCTATCAACCTACCACTAAGGATAATAGGCGCTATTCCCCCAAAGTCAATCTGGTACGCTATGCCGACGACTTCATCATCACCGGGCGAAGCCGGGAATTGTTGGAGATAGAGGTATTACCGAGACTCAAAAAGTTTCTTGAAGAAAGAGGCTTGGCATTGTCGGAAGAAAAGACCTTGATTACCCATATTGACCAAGGATTTGACTTCCTGGGATTCAATATCCGAAAATACAAGGGAAAGCTACTGACTATGCCCCAGAAAAAGAAGGTAAACAGCTTTACACAGAAAGTCTACAAGGTGATCGAATCAAACAAAGCCGTCTCACAGGAAATGTTGATTAACCTGCTTAACCCCATCATTAGCGGCTGGGGTAACTACTACAGACACGGAGTATCATCGGTGGTGTTCAATAAGGCAGACCATCGGATATTCAATAAGTTGCTGCAATGGTGTTACCGCCGCCACAAACATAAGGGTAAAAGGTGGATAATCAACAAATACTTCCATAAATCCGGCAATCGAGAGTGGTGTTTTATGCTCAGGCAAGAAGATAACGTTACCCGTTACTCTCCTAAGCTTAAACGGTTGACAGACATTAAAATTGTCCGTCACCCCAAAATCACCAATGCTGCTAATCCGTTTGATCCTTGGTGGCAACCTTACTTTGCCAAGCGGCAAACACAACAAATGCGTGCTTCCTTATCAGGGAGAAATTCTTTACTACATATTTGGATACGTCAGAAACATCTGTGCCCTCTATGTAAAGAACCTATTGATAAGGAAAGAAAGTGGATAGTTACTGAATTGACAAGAAATGGTAAACGAAGTAAATATCTGATCCATTTGGAGTGTGCTCACAAGTCATAGGATGGAATAAGAATGAACTAGACGAACCGGTTTCCCTACAGAGGGAAGCTTTGAATTGCTTGAGCCGTATGACGGGAAACTTTCATGTACGGTTCTTAGAGGAGGAAGCAGCCGAAAGGCTGCTAACTTACTCGACCGCCTGTTACGCCAGAAGGCAAACTTCGACGTGCTTGAAGGTTTCCTCACCGTGTTTCTGGGTGAGAAAGCCACTATTCTGGAAATTCTGGAGAGTGAAAGCAATCAGCTGTCTGTTGAAGATAAATTCAACCGTGTGGACATCAAGGCACGCAATAGTAAGGATGAGATCATCATCGAGATACAGAACACCCGCGAGCTTTATTATCTGGAGCGAATTCTTTATGGCGTTGCCAATGCTATAACCGAGCATATCTCGCTGGGTAAGACCTATTATAAGGTGAAGAAAATCTACTCCATCAGCGTTCTCTACTTCGACATCGGAAAGGGAAGTGACTATCTGTATTACGGGCAGAACCATTTCGTAGGTGTCCATACGGGCGACCACCTTCAGGTGAATGTTAAGGAGCGTGATGCCATTGTCTCCCGCATGCCGGCCGAGATATTTCCCGAATATGTCCTTATCCGTGTGAACGAGTTCGACGAAGTGGCCGTCACCCCGCTCGAAGAGTGGATGAAATATTTAAAGGACGGCACCATTCGCCCCGACACCACCGCTCCCGGTCTAAGCGAGGCCCGGGAGAAACTGAGATACTTTTCCATGCCTCCTAAAGAACGCATGGCTTATGACGAGCATCTGAGCGCCGTGATGATTCAAAACGATGTGCTGGATTCAGCCAAACTGGAAGGGAAGATTGAAGGACGTGCGGAAGGGCGTGCGGAAGCTTACCTTTCTATGGCCCGTAATATGAAACAACTGGGTGCTCCTGTTGACATGATAGTTAAAACTACCGGTTTAACAGTAGCGAAGATTGACGCTTTATAACCAATTAAATGCAGCCCTGTAGCTGGCAGAGAAACTCTGTGGCTATAGGACTCTTTCTTCTGTTCAATCGAATTTCTTATATTACTTGTTCTCATTCACAATAAGCAATATAATTTCAGGCACTCAATCCGACTCCGTGACGGAACAACGTAAAAGACATGTAAAAAGCAAGTAATATATGCGAATAAACATACTTTTTGCACAAGGGAATATCACCTCTGATTATCAATACGTTACAAAGTATCAATTTCTTGTCGACAAGAAGTTAGGAGTTTGTCGACAGGAAGTTAACTCCTTGTTGACAAACTCTTAACTTCCTGTAAAAGAAGAAATAGCGGATTTTTCGATTTCCTTACACTGCATAAGCTGCGTGATTGATAGAACAGAATGCCACACTTCATCGTCCCTAATGCCATACCTGGGCAAGTGCGACGTGTGGCATTTGCTGTGCTGAAGTGTGGCATTTACTGCGCTGACGTGTGGCATTTGGGGCACTGAAGTGTGGCATTTGAGACGTTGAAGTGTGGCATTCGGGATGATGAAGCTCGATATTCCGGGCGACAAAGCGCGGTTTCTCTCCGTCAAAGTAACGGCAGATAAATCATCATCAGCTGCAGCAGTCTTTTCTTCTTTTCTTGTTGCTGCTGTTGTTATTATATCTTTTATATTCTCTTTATTTGTAGCATATTCATTTGGACTAATGCTATTGTATTTCAGCGACTTATCAAATAAAAAGCATTCTTTTCCCCCTTCATTCCCAAGCACTTTTTGACCATTTTCAGCCATTTTTCGCTCTTTTTTCGATGATTCCCGCTTGTTTTTGAGCGTTTTTTGAACCTTTTCTTCAGGGTTTCCAGTGCAATCCACGCCAGTCGCAACATAGTTTTCCGGCCGTTCACATATCGTTTGTTCCGTCCGTTCATGTATCGGATTCAGTTCCGCAGGCATAAAATAGCCATCCTCCTCAAAGTTGAAAAGCTGGTATCCGAAAATGATTTTCTTGATATAAGCAAAAGAAATCTTATGGACCTTACAGAAAGGGCGCAGGTATTCCACCTGAGCACGCGACTCGGGCAATAACTCCAGTTTCTCAATAATAAACCAATAGGCACCGGTTCCTTTAAGCGTTTCCTTAGCCAGCAGATTCTGCATTCTGGGATCATGCATTGCCATTAGCGGATGCTGAAGGTAGAAGTTTCTTTTCATATTTCTTTATTTTTTTATTTGACCCCGCAAAGATAAGCATTGAAGAAACCAATAAAATGTACGGTCTTACGACCTTTTCACCCCTATAGGAGGCTTCTAACAAAGATTTTCGGCCTTAAACTGTACATAGCGCAAATATGTTAATAATAACTAATCCGTGGCATTTCTTTAATAAATAGGCTCTAGTTTCGCAAGTGCAACAGTACGTGCAGTGGTTTACAAATCCGCTTGAACAGAACGAAAGCATATACAAAACATACAGAAGTGGATTCAAAACATTCATCGGACACAAGGCAAATGATTATTTTCCACATAATCCACAAAAAAGTCATTATATCCAGCTTTAAGAACAAATAGCCTATTTTTCCTCCTGTTTTAAGCATCAAATAACACATATGAGTCTTGAAATTAATAAAAAGTAAATACATTCTAAATCTTAGAACGAAAAAACATCACTTTGTCCAGCTTTTTAAATTTTTTACTGCTAAATTAAAGAATATTTCGCAAAAGACATTTTTCTTATAAAATAAATATATAAGTTTGTGAGGTCAACAACAGAAAATTTGCGATGGAAACGCTATCAACAAAAAACACTGATAAAAAGCTATTTGAGAGAGACATTCAAGATATCCTCCCAGAGCGGGCTGTTTATGCAAAAAAAGACGAGGTGGCTCATACTACCAGCAGAATGAAAGAAATATACGATAATATTTTATACTGCATAGAAAATAAAATGATTTACTTGGACCCGACTATCAACTTAAATAAATTTAGTTTATTACTATGCACCAATACCACATATCTTTCAAAAGTAATAAACATTTGTTTTAAATGTAATTTAAAGACCTTATTAAATAAACATCGTATAGAATATGCCAAAGAATTACTTAAAAAAGAACAATGCGACCTTAGAAATCTGCCCAAAAGATGTGGTTTCGCTTCCAGAAGTTCTTTTTATGCCGCTTTCATGAAGTATGAGCATATAGCACCCATGGACTTCAGAGCACATTACATGAGCATAGAAATCAGAAAGAAAATAGATATGGAAATAGATAATTTATTAACCAATTATTAATTAATCAATTTTTTTATTATTATGAAAAAGTGGACTTACTTAGTCGCTGCCGGCATGTTGCTGGGCGCGACGCCGGTATTTACCGGATGTATTGACAATGACGAGCCTGCGGGTATCGCCGAACTGCGAGGAGCTAAAGCTGAACTGCTGAAAGCAAAAGCTACTGTAGAAACTGCAAAAGCTGAGCAAGTGAAGGCAAAAGCAGCCTATTTATTGGCACAAGCTGAATACCAAAAAGCCCTTGCTGCAACAGAAAACGCCAACGCAAAGATTAAAGAGGCTATCGCCAAACAAGAAGAAGCAAAAGTTAAGCTGATTGAAACTCAAAATGAGCAGGAAAAACAGAAACTACAGGCCCAGATTGCAGAATTGGAACACCAAAAAGAAATGTGGGAAATCGAAAAGAATAGTGCTATAGCTGCTGCAGAACAAGCTGTGAAAAGCTGGGAATTAGCATATAAGCAAGCAGAAGTAGCATATGAAAAAGTACTGTTGGAACTCGCTGCACAGAAAGCTTCACTCACAAAGCAGCAACAGCTTTTGTTGGCTGATTACGTCAATGATGTAAAGACTGCCAAAGAAGATTTAGCTGAGAAAAAGGAAGATGTCCGCTTAGCACAGCGTGCTGTGAATAAGGCTGCACAGTTGGTGGAAGAAACCGAAGCTGACAAGGAATACTGGCAATACGAATTGGCACGCACTTTGAAACTGGAAAACAAGAAGTTGGAAGGTCTTGAAGCGGCTTTAAAAGAAGCTAAAGAAGGATTAGGTGAATTCGAAAACATGAAGCCTACAGAACTTGCCGCTAAGTATGAAGCTCTGGAACAGGAACTCAATGCTCTAAAGAAAAAAATTGCAGATGAAAGCGTAAAGGCTGCTGAAGAAAGACGTGCTATTCAGGAAGGTGAACTGACTAATTATTATAAGAAAGTTCAGTCTATGACTGAAAATATGCAAAAAGATATAGATATACCGGCATTTACTTATCCTGAAGTCGCAGGTGATGCTTTACCTTTCGCTTGGAATGGTCTTAAAGACAAAGAATATGAAGCTCTGACATATAAATGGGTAAACCAGGATAATTATGATGCCAGATTAAATGAGTTACAAAGATTATTAGCACAAGTTAAGCAATGGACTCGTGATGAAAACGACAACGAATGGACTCAGCAACGTATTGCAGAGTGGAAGAAACAGATTGAAGATAAAAATGCAGCTATCGAAGGTCTGAAGAAGGACTGGAAGGAAGCAGTAGATGTTTACCATCGTACTCCGGCTGATGTAGTTATCGATTTAAGTAAGATTACCGGTTACACAGAAGCTGTTGCTGCTATCAAGCCATTTAATACAGCGGTAACGGATTATCAAAAGGCATGGACGGCTTTCGAAGATGCACGCAAGGTGTATCAAAAAGTAACAAATGAATTTTGGGATAATAAAAATAATATCAACAATACATATTCTACAGAGTATAACAAACTGGATCCATATACAAAAGCCGATGAGGAAAGAACGAAACTGTACGAAACTTGGAAGACTTTAAAGAATGATCCGGATGCCGAACAGGCAAAAATAGAAGAAGCTTGGAAGGCTTATATAGATTTTGACTATAATGCCTACGTAGCCGAATTGACTAAACCCCTTGAAGAAAAGCGTGATAAAGCCCTCAAAGCAGAAGATACTAAACGAATAGAAGCAGAAAACGCAGTTCGTACTACCGTAGAAGCATATAAAGCCAAGAGAGATGCACTTATTGCAGAAGTAGACGTTGTAACACCGTTGTATGACAAATTCTACACGAACGCTTCTCAGCGTATTGATGAGTGGAATACATATCATTCAATCTATAACAAAGCTAATTTCAGTGAAGCTGCAGGACTTTACCAAAGTTCTTATGAAAATAGAGAGTATATTTCGAATTGGAGTGATACAGATGGTAACTATATTAATAGTGAATGGATTTACTACCCAAGTAATGTTTACACATATGAAGTAGATGCTGATGCCGTAACAGAAATCAGCAGAGAAAACATCAAAACACTGATTAAGTACAGATCACAGGCACTGTTCGGCGAAGCTTATGGCTTTAATTATAACCCATACAAAGATCCTGACGCACGTCTACTTGACTTGACTTTTGATGATGTGAAAAAACTCATAGAGGAAAGCAGTGACGAGCCCTTGTACGGAAATGACTACATCAATGCATGCCGTCAATATGGTAAAATGGGCGCAGTATTCGCTTTGGAAGCTCAGGTAAAATTCGCAGAAGCATGGCTGGCTGACAAGAACAGTTCTGTTAACAAGCTGATTAGTGCAACTGCAGAAGCTATTGAAGCTATGGAAACCAAGTATGAAGAACAAAAACTCGGTTATGAAGAACAAGAAGAATCGTTAGAAAAAGAACTTCTGGCTATTAACGAAAAACTGCAAGCCGCTGTTGACGCACTCAACGAATTGCGTGCTACCTCTGAACCGATCATCGACTTGAAGCAAGCTGTTTGGCAAGCTATCCAAGATTACAGAGAAGCAGGTTTCGACGAGTGGAGCCAAGACCTCATCGACAGAGAAGTTATGAAGTTGAAGACTGCAATCGAACAGTTAGATTTAGCAATCGAAGATCAAAATCATGCTATCGAAACCGCTCAACGCAATTTGGATGGCTACAACAATGGCAACCTCACCGCTTTGCAGACAGCAAAAGAAGCGCTGGAAGATGCAGAAGCTGCCATGGTAGCTGCACAGGAAGTTTACAACGATGCATTGGATGCCCTGAACAAGATGATTGCAGCTATGGCTGCGGAAGTTGCTGAATAATCGGCAATACTAAACATTTAAATAACAAAAAGATGATTAGAAAACTTTGCACAATCTTATTGTTAGCCGCATTTGTTGCGCCCGCATGGGCGCAACAAACCCGCGGCGACAAGGAGGGTGTAGTGTTTGCTCCCCGCAAGGGTCAGTGGCAGGTGTCATTGGTATTAGGAAATAGTGGACAGTCGTACAACGACAACACTTTATTCCTTTTACCGCAATACACCAACACAGAAGGCTCGATAGGACTTCCCTCCGGAGGTTCCGATATATCGGGCGAACTGAATGGCTATCTGAACATCAGCGGGCTCAATGAAAATAGTTTAATCAACATCGCCGGTTTACAGGCCAAATACTTCATAAGCGACTGTTGGGATATTAACTTCACTTTGGGAATGAACATCAGTATTACCCCAAAGAAGGACTACATAGAGGGCGATTATGAATCAGCGCCCGACATGATTATCCCGGCTCAGAAGTATGTAAATGCACAAGTGACCAATAATTGGTATGTATCGATTGGTTCAAACCGCTATTTCAAAACGAGCAATCCACGCATACACCCATACATAGGAGCCGTAGCCGGTTTCCAGATGGCGCGTATTGAAACCACGGAACCCTATACAGGCAAAACGTATAGCGACGGAGAAGACGAAGACAGTGAAGAAGGACTTCCGGAACACGTCTACCTGGCAGCAGGAAAAGCCGGACAGATGTTCGGCATCAAAGGCGCTGCCGTAGCGGGACTGGAATACTGCCTTGCCAAAGGTATGATTGTCGGTCTGGAACTCCAGCCGGTAGCTTACCGCTACGACGTGATACAAATCTGCCCGAAAGGTTTCGACAAATACAGTATAGGACACCACAACATCAAGTTGTTTGATATGCCTGTGCTGAAACTCGGTTTCAGATTCTAAAATGAAGGAACAGCGTTAAGCCAAAGACTTAACGTATGTAATGCAGGGAAGGCGGTTCTGCTAACACGATTAGCCGAACCGCTTTTATTATAAAAACCAGTTATATAATGAAGAAATATATTTTACTTTTATCTCTTGTCGTCATAGCAATAGGATGGACTGCTTGTTCGGAAACTTCTAACGGTCCGGGTTGCCGCATCAAAGGATATCTTTCATTCAAGGAATATAAAAAGGTATACCTGACAGACAATTCCGAGAACCGCATAGATAGTTGTGAAGTCAAGGACGGACGCTTTTATCTCGAAGAAAAAGGCAACATCAGCGAACCGTATGTAGCCATCATACACATGACAGCAGAACAGGATTCCACCGATCAGCTCGATATGCCGGTTGCTATAGAAAATGGCACCATAAAGGTTGAACTGGGAGAATATATCAAATTATCCGGTACTCCACTGAACACCCGAATCAAAGAATTTCTTGACGCCTTGCAACATTGTAAAGACGGAGTCGTTTCAAAAACAGACATTACACCGGAAGAAATATCTGAGATATTTTCACAATTCTACAAACAGCAGATTTTATCCAACAAAGACAATGCTGTAGGAGAGTACATCTATCGTAACTATGGCGTACATCTGAATACCGATGACAATAAACAGGTAAAAGCACAAATGGGTAACTAAAAACAGTTTACTATGAAGCTCAAAATTATCATTACCACCATGGCACTGACAGCAGTTTGTCTAGGTGTCCATGCACAGGAAAAGAAAACAAATCCGAATCCGTGGTTCGTACAAGGGCAAATGGGAGCCTCCTACTCTACCGGAGACGCCGATTTTGGAAAGCTGATAGCTCCTACCGGAGCCATTGCTGTAGGTAAGTATTTTTCCCCCGTATGGGGAGCCCGGCTTGCCATCAGTGGTTGGCGTGGACGCGTCGGTTCTGAAATCAGCAAGCAGGCTCACGGGTTTTATTATGGCGCAGCCACCGTAGACGGATTGATGAACCTCAGCCAGCTCATCAGGAAATATCCCGAACGATTGTTCGATCTCAGCGTTATAGCCGGTATAGGTTTCAACCGTACTTACAGCCACAGCGTCAGTAGCTTTATGGGACGCCTCGGTTTGCAAGGAGCTTTGCGACTGAACGATGCTCTGGACTTCAACATCGAAGCACTCGCCAACGGCGTTTCCGATCGCTGGAACGGACGGGATGATCATTCTTTAGACACTTACTTTACGGTATCATTGGGACTCACTTACAAATTCAAGACCGGATATAAATGCATCACCTGCATATCCGAAGAATATCCTGAAGTACTATACACCGAAGAAGAAGTGAATCAACTGGTCAATGAGCAACGGGAAGAAGTGAAAGAAACAGTAATGACGGCACAGAAACCCGACACCATAATCATTAAGGAGGATTGCCCGCCCGCTAAAGTGGTGAAAGGTATCAAAAGTCACGTTGCTTTCGGGTTAGGCAAAACGGACGTTGCCCCCAATCAGGAAATGAACGTGCTTGCCATAGCCGATTACATGAAGCAATTCCCCGAATCGAAAGCTACCGTAACAGGCTTTGCCGACAACGGAACCGGTAACCGGGAAATCAACCTGCGCCTTGCCAAACAACGTGCGGAAGCAGTAGCAAAACAGCTAACAGAAAAATACGGCATCAGCCGCGACCGCCTCACCGTATCCAGCATGCAAGATAAGGAACAGCCGTTCCAGACTAACGACTGGAATCGGGTTGTCGTTATCATCGCCGATTAACCGGTATATCGACTAACCAGTATATATAGAAAAGGACAATCATTTCATCTCAATGATTATCTTTGTTTGCTTTTCCAGAAGGGTGGTGCATATATTGGATATATATCGCAGCACCCTTTTTCATTATACTATGGAAATATACAGTCCACTTAACCTTTTCTTCTCCTCTTCCTTTTCCGGATAATTAAAAAGTCTTCATTTGCAGATTTTCCCGAGAAAATTCGTATTTTTGCGTTCGACGCCAATATGGCAACAATCAATCTTTAATTCAAGAGATATGCAAGAAGAGGAAATAAGACTGCTCATAGCCGATTTAGAATCAGACCGTATTGAAAGAACCATTTCTTTTAGAGAAGATAAATTGGGTCCGGCTGTATGCGCTTTATCCAATGACTTCCCTAATAGCAAAAAAAGCGGATACATATTGTTAGGAGTTAAAGATGATGGCAAAGTTGCAGGCATAAATATTGGAGATGAGGAACTAAAGAAAATAGGCGGCGTAAAAACAAATGGAAACGTTTTACCACAACCTTCTATAATTGTAAGTGAAGTCTTCCATATCGACGGTGGGGATGTAGTAGCCGTCGAAGTAAAACCATCATTGTATCCTCCGGTAAGATATGAAGGTAGATGCTGGATACGAGTTGGTCCACGGAGGGCCATAGCCAATGTTTCTGAAGAAAATATACTTATTGAACGGAGAGCCTCATATGCCAAAACTTTTGATTTGGTACCAACTTTGGGAGCCACTTTAGACGATATCAGCGAAGAATATTTCGCCTTATCTTATCTACCACTAGCAATAGATGAAGATACTTTGCGACTTAACGGAAGGACTACTAAACAAAAAATGGCAGCTTTACGTTTCTTCGATATCAAAAATGACTGCCCGACAAATGCAGGTATAATAATGTTTGGATTAAACCCATTGTTCTTTTTACCGGGTGCATATATCCAATATATTAAGTTCAAAGGCGACCAAGTGACAGATGGAGTTGAATTTGAAAAGCAATTTTCGGGAGCGCTCATTAGCGAATTAAAAAATATCGATGATTTTATTAAAAATAATATCATCAAAGAAAAAGCTATAAGAACAGATTCCTTTCAGGAAGTACTCATAAAGAATTATTCATACTGGGCATTAAGAGAGTTGACTATGAATGCTATCATGCATCGAAATTATGATTCGAATGCTCCGATATACATTTATGAGTTTGCATCCCGAATTGAAATTATAAACTCAGGAGGGCTGTATGGAGACGTAACCCCTAACAACTTTCCTTACGCCAGCGATTATAGGAATGTAGCTATAGCCGAAGCCATGAAATTGTTAGGTTATGTAAATAGGTTTAATTATGGAGTGCAAAATGCTATCAGCGAATTAGAAAAAAACGGGAACGGTGAACCGGTATTCGATTTAGAGCTAATTACCAAATTTAAAGTAACGATTTCTATTAATAAAAAATGGGAAGTATAAAAGTTATCACATTCTTTAACAACAAAGGTGGCGTTGGAAAAACGACAACCGTCTATCATGTTGCTTGGATGCTATCAGAAATGGGCATAAAAAGTATAGCAATAGATTTGGACCCCCAATCGAACCTAACTTCTATGTTTCTTTCGGATGATAGACTGGAAACAATCTATGAATCAGAGGAACCATGCACTGTTTTAAACTCTATCAGTCCAATTATTTCCGGTGATCCATATGAACCCGTCCATATAGAACCTATTACAAGTAAATTGGGACTTATTTTAGGAGATTTGGCATTATCTACTTTTGAAGATAAGTTGAGTGATGCTTGGCTGAAATGTTTGGATGGAGATGCTTATTCTTTTCGAATTATGAGTATATTTAATACTATAATTAATGATGCCGCCCAGCGGTTTCACGCCAAATATATTTTAATAGATGTAGGTCCTAATTTGGGAGCTATCAATCGAGCGGTTTTACTAAGTTCCGACTACATGATTATTCCTGTAGCCTCTGATTTATTCTCGTTGCAAGGTATTAAGAATATAGGAGCAACTCTACACACATGGAAACGACAATGGGATAAAAGGCTGGAACAAAAACCTGCAAAAACAACATTTACGATACCAAATGGAAACATAAAACCTGCTGGTTATATTGTTATGCAATATTCGGCCAAAGAGAGTAGGCCCGTACAATCCTATTTAAGATGGGCGAACCGTATCCCTCGGATATTTAAAGAATACGTATTAAATGATAATATACCAACCAACTATACGGTAGAAAACGATCCCAATTGTATAGGGTTATTAAAGCATTATAGAAGTTTAGCCCCAATGTCAATGGAAGCGCATAAACCGATCTTTTTGCTAAAACCGGCTGATGGAGCAATTGGAGCACATTTATACGCTGTCAAGAAAAGCTATGAAGAATTCCAGCTTTTTACAGAAAACATTTTAACGCACTGCAAATAAAAGCATTACCGTATTATTCCAATAAATTATGAGCGAAGACTTTGAAGCACCAAAAGACGACTTGGAAAACGAAATCCCGGAAGGGAACGAAGGACATTCGGATTATAAACCCGCTGACACGAAAGACGTAAAAGCAAAATACCAACTTAGCGGTATGTACCAGAACTGGTTTCTGGATTATGCTTCATACGTTATTCTGGAGCGTGCCGTGCCCCACATCAATGATGGTTTGAAGCCTGTGCAGAGACGCATCCTGCACTCCATGAGGCGTTTGGAAGATGGACGTTACAACAAAGTAGCGAACATCGTAGGACATACCATGCAGTTTCACCCGCACGGTGACGCTTCTATCGGTGATGCATTGGTACAATTGGGACAGAAGGATTTACTCGTAGACTGTCAGGGAAACTGGGGTAATATACTCACCGGTGACGGCGCTGCTGCTCCCCGTTACATTGAAGCACGCCTGTCGAAATTCGCCCTCGATGTAGTGTTCAATCCCAAAACTACCGAATGGAAACTTTCCTATGACGGACGAAACAAAGAACCGGTAACCCTGCCTGTTAAATTTCCTTTGCTGCTGGCACAAGGAGTAGAGGGTATTGCGGTAGGTCTTTCATCCAAAATACTTCCCCATAACTTCAATGAACTTTGCGATGCATCCATCCACTATCTGCATGAAGAGGAATTCAAACTGTATCCGGATTTCCAGACAGGCGGCAGCATCGACGTTTCTAAATACAATGACGGAGAACGTGGCGGTGCGGTACGCATACGCGCTAAAATTGAAAAGATTGATAATAAGACACTTGCTATCAAAGAAATTCCTTACGGGAAAACGGTAGCCAGTGTTTGCGACTCTATTGTAAAGGCAAGCGAAAAAGGCAAAATCAAGATAAAGAAGGTAGAAGACCTGACATCTGGCAACGTAGAGATATTGGTTCACCTGGCGCCTGGTGTTTCCTCGGACAAGACGATAGATGCCTTGTATGCTTTCACTGATTGCGAAGTAAGCATTTCGCCCAATTGTTGCGTCATCGACGATCAGAAACCTCACTTCCTCACCGTGAGCAATATACTGAGAAAATCAGTAGATAACACCTTATCCCTACTGCGCCAGGAGTTGGAAATACGCAAAGACGAAATACTGGAAAGCCTGCACTTTGCCTCACTGGAAAAGATCTTCATTGAAGAACGCATTTATAAAGACAAGGAATTTGAGCAGGCCAAAAATATGGATGCTGCTTGCGAACACATCGACGAACGTCTGACGCCTTATTATCCACAATTCGTACGCGAAGTAACCAAGGAAGATATCCTCAAATTGATGGAAATAAAGATGGGGCGCATCCTCAAGTTCAACTCCGACAAAGCGGAAGAACTCATTGCCCGCATGAAAGCGGACATAGAGGAAATAGACCATCACCTGGCTAATATCGTGGAATATACGGTAGACTGGTATTTGATGCTGAAAAACAAATATGGCAAGAATTTCCCGCGCCGTACAGAATTGCGCAACTTCGATACCATCGAGGCAAGCAAGGTAGTGGAAGCCAACGAAAAATTATACATCAATCGCGAAGAAGGCTTCATCGGCACAGGTCTGAAGAAAGATGAATTCCTCTCAAATTGTTCCAGCCTCGACGATGTCATTATCTTCTTCCGGGACGGACGATATCTGGTTACTCCTGTTTCCGACAAGAAATTTGTGGGCAAGAATATTCTTTATGCCAATGTATTCAAGAAAAACGATAAGCGCACCATCTACAATGTGGTTTACCGTGACGGAAAAGAGGGTACACATTATATCAAGCGTTTTGCAGTGACAAGCATTATCCGTGATCGCGAATATGATGTGACGCAAGGCACACCCGATTCACGCATCATGTACTTCACTGCCAACCCCAACGGGGAAGCGGAAGTCATCAAAGTAACCTTGAAACCCAATCCACGGGTACGACGCATTATCTTCGAAGAAGACTTTAGTGCCATCGGCATTAAGGGACGCCAGGCAAGGGGAAACATTCTAACCAAGCTTCCGGTGCACAAGATCGCCTTGAAGCAGCGTGGAGGTTCTACTCTGGGCGGACGAAAAGTTTGGTTCGACCGTGACATACTTCGCCTTAATTATGACGGACGAGGTGAATACCTGGGAGAATTCCAGAGCGACGACAGTATCTTGGTGGTGCATGATAACGGAGAGTTCTACATCACCAACTTCGATCTCAGCAACCACTATGAAGCCAATATTCGTATATTAGAGAAGTTTGACCCGAACAAGGTATGGACAGCCGTACTTTATGACGCGGATCAACAGAATTTCCCATATATCAAACGTTTCTGTATGGAAGCAACCAACCGCAAGCAGAACTATCTGGGAGAGAACAAGAACAATCGCCTCATCTTACTGACGGACGAATGTTATCCCCGCCTGGAAATCATATTCGGCGGACACGACAGTTTCCGTGAACCCATGATTATAGAGGCTGATGAATTTATCGCCGTAAAAGGTTTCAAAGCAAAAGGTAAACGTATCACTACGTTCACAATGGAAACTGTCAACGAACTGGAACCTACACGACAGCCGGAGGTTTCGCAGGACATAGAAGATCAGGAGGAAGAAGAGCCGGAAATTTTAGACCCCGATCATGGAAAGAGTGAAGATGATATCCGGGATGAAATAACGGGGCAGATGAAGCTGTTCTAAGTGATTAATGATTAGTGATTAGTGATAAGCAACTATATCAATGAAGTTATATAAGATTGGTGTAATAGTGGGATGCCTGCTTTTGGCAGGTGGAAGTATAAAAGCGCAAAGTGTTGAAGACAAGGCGCTGCAAGAGCTGAGGGCGGACTCTTCTGCAAGGACACGCTTTATAACCCGCGCCACAATGTATGGTGTCGGTTTCACGAACGTATTCGACACCTACCTGTCACCGCAGGAATACAAAGGCGTTGACTTCCGTATTTCCCGCGAAAGTATGCGCATGACGAAGTGGATGAACGGTAATGTATCTCTGCAAAGTTTCTTCCAGGCAGACTTAGGCTATACACACAACCGGGTGGACAACAACAATACGTTCTCCGGTCTGGCAAACTGGAATTACGGATTGCATTATAATTTTCCGATTACTTCTAACTTCAAATTACTTGCCGGAGGACTTATCGACTTAAATGGTGGCTTTGTCTACAATCTGCGCAATGGCAACAACCCGGCACAGGCACGCGCTTACATCAATCTGGATGCATCGGGAATGGCAATATGGGATTTAAGAATCAAGAACTATCCGATTAGCCTGCGCTATCAGGTTAACTTGCCTTTTGCAGGTATTATGTTCTCACCCAACTATGGACAGTCGTATTACGAAATATTTACGTTGGGCAACTGGAACGGGGTGATTAATTTCACTTCCCTACACAACCAGCCATCCCTGCGGCAGATGCTGACTGTTGATTTCCCGGTAGGAAGAGCCAAAATGCGTTTAGCCTATCTCTGGGATGCGCAACAGTCCAAGGTAAATGATATAAAGACGCATACCTATTCGCATGTGTTTATGGTAGGTTTCGTAAAAGAATTGTTTCTCATTCGTGACAAGAAGAAAAAATAAAGTGATAAAGCGATAACATCGTGATAAGGGGATAGAATAATGGGAATAAAAGAAATATATCATAGTAAGTTTAGATGGCTGGGAGTAGCACTCATGATACTGCCTTTGCTATCCAGCTGTATCCGGGAGGAAGAGTTCAACAATTCACCACAGGGAAACTTCGAAGCTTTGTGGAAGATCATTGACGAGCAATACTGTTTCCTGGATTACAAACAAATAGACTGGGATGCCATCCATGATAAATACCAACCTCTCATTACGTCCAACATGGGTAATGACGGATTGTTCCAAGTGCTTGACAGTATGCTGGCGGAACTGAAAGACGGTCATGTGAATCTGTACAGTTCTTCAAATGTGGCCCGTTACTGGGACTGGTATCTGGATTATCCCCGAAACTTCAACGAAGGTATTATCGAACGGCAATATCTCGGAAAGACGTACCGCATCGCTGCCGGCATGAAATATAAGATTCTGGATGATAATATCGGATATATCTATTATGAATCATTCTCCAGTGGTGTCGGTAACGGCAATCTGGATGAGGTACTTTCTTACCTTGCTCCATGTAGTGGTCTGATTCTGGATGTTCGCAACAATGGTGGCGGAAATCTGACCAATTCAGAGCGTATAGCGGCCCGCTTCACTAATGAAAAAGTGTTGACGGGATATATCCAGCATAAGACCGGGAAGGGACACAGTGACTTCTCTGATCCCAAACCCATTTACTTGGAACCCTCCAATAGCATCCGTTGGCAAAAACCAGTAATGCTTCTCATCAACCGTCACTCTTATAGCGCAACAAATGATTTCGTAAATGCGATGCGCTATTTTCCTAACGTTACTCTGGTAGGTGACAAAACCGGTGGCGGTTCGGGATTACCTTTCTCTTCAGAGCTTCCGAATGGTTGGGGCGTACGTTTCTCCGCCAGCCCCCACCTGGATGCAGACAAACAACATATCGAATTCGGCATTGATCCGGACGAGAAAGTAGATATGGATGAGGATGATACCAAAAGTGATGCCATTATAGAACGGGCACGGGAACTCTTAAAAGTAGTTCAATAAACACTTTCTATGCCAAACTATTTGCCAGAAAGAAAAAACTTTCTATCTTTGCCACCGCTTAACAAGAAAGCCACTGCGGGTGTGGCGTAATTGGCAGCCGCGCCAGACTTAGGATCTGGTGCCGAGAGGCGTGTAGGTTCGAGTCCTATCACCCGCACAGTATTTAAAATACGGTTAAAATGTAAGAAGAAAAAGCCTTTGGAATTAGTTTCCGAAGGCTTTTTCTTTGTTTACAATTCAATACTTCAAGAAATACAGATATTAATTCGGTGACAAATTCGGTGACATCTTTTCTTCCGGCAACTAACTTTTCTACATATCCCGCAATGAGAGCTTCCCTAAATCAAGACTATATTTTTTCAATTCCTTTTCCGCCTCCAATAGACTTGTCACTTTCTCTTCCAGTTTGGTAATGCTATACCGAGATTCATCTCTTTTTATCTCGTAAATGGCAGCCGTCTTATCCAAATCATTCAATGTAATAAGATCGATTTCATTTTCTCCTTTTCGATTCCAGTACATACCAATATCAGTATATAAACCAGATTGCATAAATTTATCACGGAAATAGCGCTCCAGCATACTTCCTGAAAAGACATCATAATCCCGACGGATTATATTTTCCACCAGTTTCAATGCACCGGATTCAATATACCCTTGATAACGATAAATAAAGCGAAACCAAAAAGTAAGGAAGTTATCAGCTATGCAATAGCGTACTTGTTTAGAGTTCTCCTTAGAGAAAATAGGGCGTTTCTTACTTATCAAAGAATAATATTTCTCCAACTTAGCCAAATAGCCGCCAATCTCTGCCTTTCCCAAACGATTTTCAATTTCTCCACGAGTATAGTCTCCGCCGGCTATACATTCTAAGATAGAGAAGTAAATGGAGTAATCCGGTCCAAACTCTTCAATAAGCAAATTCTTCCCTTCATTCAAAAAAGGAGAGTTGGGACGTGCCAACAAACCAATCATTTTATCCTTGGTATACGCCTTATTTGTCATAAACAGATTGACGTACCACGCTACCCCTCCTGTAAATGAATAAAGCGCCAAAAGATCATCGGGATGGTAGGATGGATTATGATCGGCCAATATCTCCTTCAACACCTCCACCTTGAATGGTTTCAAATGTATCATCTGCCCGGCACGGGAGAAAAGAGGCTCTTTCCGATCTTCAAAAATCTGGTGCATCAACGAATAGATAGAACCACTAACAATAAGGTTCATTCTTGAAGTCCCCTTATTCAAGTCCCACTCTCTTTGTATTTCACTGAAAATAGAGGGGTTAGTACGCTGAAAGTCTTGAAATTCATCAATAATAAGATTAAAGGGACGTTCCCGGGAGATAATAAGCAAGTGACGGAATAACTTGGCAAAAGAAACATAACTGCCAATAGGCAATCCTAACTTATTTTCAGCTTCCTCTACGAAGTCCTGGCAAAGCAAAGTTTCCGCCTTACGCGCAACAAAGAAATAAAGAGTCAGACTTCCTGCGGTACACTGTAGCGCCAATTGGGTTTTTCCAATACGCCTCCGACCGAATAGAACAGTCATTTGCGACTCTTGCAGGGAAGCTTCACGGATATTCTCTAATAATTCTTGTTCTTCTTCACGATCATAGAATTTCATAATAAACTATGCTTTTAATAAATAAATCATCATTATCGCAACAGTCATTACGGTAACATCCATTACGATAATACAAAGATATTATTTTTTGTACTTACACCCAAAAGAAATGCAGGTATCTTTCCAACCTACTTAATTCATAGTAGGCTAAAGGAATTGTGTTAAAAAACCGGGATTTGAATGACCTCGAAATCTTTTTTTCATTTGCATTGTTCTGATGCAATATATCATTCACATAAAAATTTAATGCAATGAAGAGAAACCTGAACCCTCCTATGAAGAGAGCCCTAAGGCTTAAAAATCTATTCTTGACGGTATGTTTCCTGCTGATAGGCACTGCCGCATTTTCTCAGGAACGGACCATAACCGGTGTCGTTACCGACTCGTTTAAAGAACCGTTGATTGGTGTATCCATTGTGGTACAAGGCACCAATACCGGTGTAGTGACCGGACTGGATGGTGATTATTCAATCCAAGTTCCGCCAAATGCCACCCTTGACTTCTCATACGTAGGCATGGAGAAGCAAAGCATTAAAGTAGGTAACCAAAGCGTCATCAATGTACAGATGAAAGAAGACTCGCAAATGCTTGCCGAAACAGTGGTCATCGGTTACGGTAGCGCCAAAAAGCGTGACCTGACAGGATCTATCACCAACATTAAAGGTGATGAAATTGCCAACAAACCTGTTGCCAACCCACTGTCTGCCCTGCAAGGTAAAGTGGCCGGTGTACAAATCATCAACTCCGGTAAGGCAGGTGCCGACCCGGAAATCCGCGTACGCGGTACAAACTCTATCAATGGTTACAAGCCCTTGTATGTAGTGGACGGACTGTTCAATGACAACATCAACTTCCTGAACCCGCAGGATATCGAGTCAATGGAAATCCTGAAAGACCCTTCCTCACTTGCCATCTTCGGTGTGCGTGGTGCCAATGGTGTAATCATCATCACCACCAAGAAAGCCAAAGAAGGACAGACACGGGTAAACATCAACGGTTCGTTCGGCTTCAAAGCCATTACCAATAAAATTGCAATGGTAGATGCCGATGGCTTCAAACTGCTGTATAACGAACAGTTGAAAAATGAAGGCAATCCGGAATATAATTTCTCGGACTGGACAGGTAACACCAACTGGCAGGACGAAATCTTCCAGACCGGATTCATTACGAACAACAACATCAGCATTACAGGTGCTTCCGACAGGCACAGTTTCTACCTCGGCGCAGGTTATGCCTACGAACAAGGGAACATCAAGCACGAGAAGTACAGCAAAATCACACTAAACATCAGCAATGATTATAAAGTGACGGACAACTTCAAAGTAGGTTTCCAGTTTAACGGTGCACGTATGCTGCCAGCTGATTCAAAGAGTGTTGCCACTGCTCTGCGGGCGGCTCCGGTAGCAGAGGTGTATAACAAAGAATATGGATTGTATACCTCCCTCCCCGGCTTCCAGAAAGCGCAGATGAATAACCCGATGGTGGACGTTGAACTGAAGGCAAATACCACAAAGGCGGAGAACTACCGCGGTTCGGGCAACATATACGGGCAATGGGACTTCCTGCAACACTTTCAGTTCAAAGCCATGTTCTCGCTGGATTATGCATCGAACAGCACACGGACTTACACACCGATTATTAAAGTGTATGATGCCAGTGCCGAGGATGACATAGCTACATTGGGCACCGGCAAGACCGGAGTGACTCAGGCTAAAGAGACCGAGATGAAAGTGCAGAGCGACTATCTGTTGACTTATACCAATTCCTGGGGTGACCATAGTCTGACAGCCACCGCCGGTTTTACCACCTATTATAATAAATTCGAAAATCTGAATGCCGGACGTACGCAAGGCGTAGGACTGGTCATTCCGGACAATCCGGACAAATGGTATGTAAGTATCGGCGATGCCGCCACTGCAACCAACGGTAGTACACAATGGGAACGTTCTACAGTATCTGTACTGGCACGTATTCTCTATAACTATAAAGGCAAATACCTGTTCAACGGCTCCTACCGCCGCGACGGTTCTTCCGCTTTCTCTTATACAGGAAACCAATGGCAGAATTTCTACTCCGTAGGTCTGGGTTGGTTGATGAGCGAAGAGGAATGGATGAAAGGTATCGAATGGTTGGATATGTTGAAACTGAAAGGATCATGGGGTACCCTGGGTAACCAAAACCTGGATAGAGCCTATCCGGCAGAGCCTTTGCTGAGCAATGCCTATTCCGCAGTATTCGGTACTCCGTCCGCCATTTATCCGGGCTATCAGCTTGCCTATCTGCCTAACCCGAACCTGCGTTGGGAAAAAGTAGAAGCATGGGAAGTAGGTGCCGAAGCCAACTTCTTCCGCAACCGTCTGCACTTTGAAGGTGTATATTACAAGAAAAAAACAAAAGACCTGCTGGCAGAAGTTCCCGGTATCTCAGGAACCGTGCCGGGCATCGGCAACCTGGGATCTATCGAAAACCTGGGTGTGGAACTTGCACTGAGCTGGCGCGACCAGATCGGCGACTGGAATTATAACGTCGGGGCCAACCTGACTACAATTAAGAACAAGGTATTAAGCCTTGTACAGGATGGATACTCCATCATTGCCGGAGATAAGAGCCAAAGTTATACAATGGCAGGTTATCCTATCGGCTACTTCTATGGTTACAAAGTAGAAGGTGTTTACCAGACTCAGGAAGAGATTAATAATTCACCGAAAAATACACTTGCAACCGTCACTCCGGGTGACTTGAAGTTTAAGGATGTGAACGGTGACGGTGAAATCACCACCGCCGACCGTACCATGATTGGTGACCCGACTCCTAATGTTACTTATGGCATCACTCTCGGAGTAGGTTATAAAAACTGGGAGTTGGCAGTAGATATGATGGGACAAGGCGGTAACCAGATTTACCGTACCTGGGATAACTACAGCTGGAGCCAGTTCAACTTCATGGCACAACGCATGGACCGTTGGCATGGAGAGGGTACCAGCAATACCCAGCCGTTGCTGAACACGAAGCATACCATCAACAATATGAATTCCGAATATTATATAGAAGACGGCTCGTTCTTCCGCATCCGCAACGTATCACTGGCTTACAACTTTGATAAGGCGCTGATTTCCAAGATCGGTATGCAGGCATTGAAACTTTATGTGAATATCCAAAACCTGAAAACATGGAAGCATAACACCGGATATACGCCTGAACTGGGTGGCTCGGCCATCGCCTTCGGGGTAGACGACGGAAGTTATCCGATGCCAGCGATTTATACGTTTGGATTCAACTTAACGTTCTAAAGGAAATAAATACAACAGAGTATCCCAATTCTCCTCCGGGGAGGAGGGGAATTAAGATAGTATTATAATAACCATAACAACCAAAGATTATGAAGATAAAGAAATATATCCTATCCCTGTTGATTGGTGCCACCGCCCTCTCATTCAGTTCTTGTAATGACTTCCTGGACCGCGACCCGCTGGGACAGTTCACGGAAGACGACAATCCTAACGCCCTTGTAGGCGGAAAGATATTCAACGTTTACTACCTGATGCGTTCGTATGACATCACCGCAGGTATTCCCGCTTTCATGGTGCACATGGTGCGCAGCGAGGATTCCGAGAAAGGTAGTGATGCCGGTGACGGTGGCAATGAAGCTGCCATGTGGGATGATTTCGAATACACAGCCTCCAATGGTCCGCTAGGCGCCTACTGGGGTCAGAACTACAAAATCATCTACCAATGTAATGAAATCTTAGACGACATCGCCAACAGCGATCATAAGGACGACACCGAATCCATCCGCAACCGTGGTGAAGCCCTCTTCTTCCGTGCCTACTGCTACTTTAACCTGGTACGTGCCTTTGGCGAAGTACCTTTGGTGACTATCAAAGTAGTGGAAGCCTCCGACGCCAACGTCCCCAAGACCACTGCCGAAAAGATATACGAACAGATTGACAAAGACCTGACCGAGGCCGAAAAGTGTCTGCCCTTGAGATGGGACAGCGACTACACGGGACGACTCACCTGGGGTGCCGCACGTTCCCTGCACGCACGCACCTATATGATGCGTAACGATTGGGACAATATGTACACAGCCTCTACCGAAGTAATCAACTCCGGCATTTATAACCTGAATACTCCGGTAGATAAAGTCTTCACCGTAGAAGGTGAGAACTGTGGTGAAAGTATCTTTGAACTGCAATGTGAAGCCACCGATGCCATGAAAGAAGATGGTAATATCGGCAGCCAATTCTGCCAGGTACAGGGTGTGCGCGGAGCAGGCGATTGGGATTTGGGATGGGGCTGGCACATGGCCACCACCCTGATGGGTAAAGCTTACGAACCGGGCGATCCGCGTAAGAATGCTACACTGCTTTATTTCCGCCACAGCGATGACGAGCCTATCACACCGGAAAACACTAATACACCTTATGGCGAATCGCCCGTATCTACCGCCATGGGCGCTTACTTCAACAAGAAAGCATACACCGACCCAGCCTTGCGCCGCAAGTATACCCGCATGGGCTTCTGGGTAAATATCCGCCTGATCCGTTACCCGGACGTGCTGTTGATGGCTGCCGAGTCTGCCAACGAAAAAGGTTTGATGGGCGAAGCAAGCGGTTATCTGGAACAAGTACGCGCACATGCCCGCGGCACACTGACCAATGTACTTCCTAAAGTAGAGTCTCTGGATCAGAGTGTATTGCGTGAAGCTATCCGTCACGAACGCCGCGTAGAGCTGGGATTAGAGCCCGACCGTTTCTATGACCTCGTACGTTGGGGTATCGCACAAGAAGTGCTTCAGGCTGCCGGAAAGAACTATCAGCCTAAAAACGCACTGCTGCCATTGCCGCAAACAGAGATAGATAAATCAAACGGTGTATTGATACAAAACCCCGATTATTAATCAATTAGGAATTAAATAGGGGATATCAGAAAGATGCCGGCAGGTGACTAAAAGTTTCTCGGTGTGAAACCATTGGTTTCATGCCTTGAAACTCTCAGTTTCACACCGAGAAACCGGCAGTTTCATCGCTTGAAACTGGTAGTTCCAACTGGAGAAACAAACAAATGCAAAGTATCTCCTTACCGGACTCTAACTTATATAAATAAAAAGATATGAAGAAAATACTCAAAAGAACAAGCCTGTTGCTGATCAGCGCTTTAATGAGCATAGCGGCGGCACAGGCTCAAAAGTCACCGCAAGACATGGATCGCTTCATCGACGCACTGATGAAGAAGATGACCGTGGAAGAGAAAATCGGACAATTGAACCTACCCGTCACGGGAGACATCACCACGGGACAGGCCAAAAGTAGCG
>OCPS01000617.1_pt1 | contig 37694 bp, 37 predicted proteins | sample 1538651 | NCBI WGS metagenome assembly OCPS01 (sample SAMN04571715, study PRJEB22368) | human gut metagenome | biome: human gut; material: stool | host: Homo sapiens | place: Luxembourg | collected 2012-09-21 | reverse complement strand
ACTATAAATTAAAAAAATAAAAGACTATCAACAATATTAATTTGTCAACAGTCTGTAGAACCTATTGGTTCTTATTTTTTTTATGCTTGAAGCAATTTTCTGTTCCATTAATTAAGCGTTTAAAATTGGATTTGTGCTTAAAAATTAAAACACAAACAATTATCGTATATAAAATGACTGTAAGCCAGCTGGGTTTTCCACATAAGTATATCAATCCAAGATTATCACCGCTATAGCCTATAAAGTGTAAAAGCCAAGCTGTTCCACCAACGGTTAAGGCTGCAAATGAACTGCATAAGCATACATAACCAGTTGTATAAAATACAATTCCAAACACAATTAAACAAGCTATTGCCGGAATTGGGGTAAGTGCAAGCACTACTCCAAGAGAAGTAGCTACCGCTTTTCCACCTTTGAATTTTAAGAAACATGAGAATAAATGACCTAAAATAGCAGCTACACCATATACAATATGAGGTACGTAATGGTTCATAAGACCAAGGGGTTCGAAAATATATTTAACAATAATAATTACTAAAGCTCCTTTTAGTACATCAAAGAAAAAAACGGTAAATCCTACCTTTTTGCCAAGTACACGAATACAATTAGTTGTACCAATATTCTTAGAGCCATGCTCTCTTACGTCAATTCCGGTAATTGTTTTTCCTATTACAATTCCAAAGGGAATTGATCCTAATATATAAGCTAATATAAAAAATAAAACACTTAGAGCAATTGATACTCCAACTGAAGCTAACATCATAAATAAATACCTCTTTTTCTAAAAATATTATACAAGAGGTCATATTATAAATCAAGTTAAAATGCCTATCTTAATTTTTAAAACGATAAAAGTTATATAATTTATTGAGAATTGTCCAAAAATATGATAAAATCACTTATGCGAAAATATTTATTAGGAAGTGGAAATTATGGCAGCTAAGCACTATGATGATGGTGATATTCAAATTTTATCAGGACTAGATCCTGTAAGAAAAAGACCTGGAATGTACATTGGTTCAACCGATTCAAGAGGTCTTCATTATTTAATTTGGGAGCTTGTCGATAATGCAATTGATGAGGCCCTTGCTGGTTATGGAAAGGAAATTACTGTTTCATTAAATCAGGACGGTTCAGTTACCGTATCTGACCAAGGACGTGGTGTTCCTTGTGGATTAAATAAGGAAACAGGTTTGAATTCACTTGAGGTTATTTATTCAATTTTACATGCTGGTGGTAAATTTGGCCAGGATGGTGGATATAAGGTGTCTGGTGGTCTTCATGGTGTTGGTGGTAAGGTTGTAAATGCCTTGTCAACTTACTTTGACGTGCAATCAATGCGTGATGGACAAATTCATCATATTCAATTTAAGGATGGAGGACATAAGGTAATTGAAGCAGAGGTAACCGGAAAAACAAATAAAACTGGTACAATTATTACTTTTAAACCTGATCCAAAGATTTTTTCTACCGTAATATTTAATTATGATACTATTAAGGAGCGTTTAAGAGAGGGAGCTTTTCTTATCAAGGGTCTTAAAATGAACCTTATTGATAAGAAAAACAATAAGCAAGAAAGCTTTTTATATGAGCACGGTATTTCTGAATATGTAGCCTTATTAAATGAAAAGAAAAAGCCTTTATTTGATGTATGTTATTATGATCAAGTACAAGGACCAATTGAGGTTGAAGTTGCTCTTCAATTTGTTGATACATTTGATGAAAATATTGTTTCCTTTGCAAACAATGTTAGAACAAGAGATGGCGGATCTCATGAGGTAGGATTTAAGACGGGCTTAACTAGAGCTGTAAATGATTATGCTCGTAAGTTTAATCTAATTAAGGAAAAGGAAGCCAATCTTGATGGAACTGATATTCGTTCAGGTATGACCGCAATTGTATCTGTACGTGTTGAAGAGGAGGTTCTTGAGTTTGAAGGCCAAACTAAGGGTAAGCTTGGTACACCAATTGCTAAAACAATTGTTGATAACGTAACCTATGATAAATTTATTTATTACCTACATGAGCATAATGATGTTGCAAAATATATTGTAGAAAAAGCTTTATTAAATCGTAAGGCACGAGAAGCATCTCGTAAGGCACGAGATCAAATTAGGCTTGATAAGAAGGATAAAACAGAGTTAAATCTATCAGGTAAATTATCACCTGCTCAAGAGAAAAATCATGATATTAATGAGCTTTTCCTTGTTGAGGGTGATTCAGCCGGTGGTTCAGCTAAATCAGGACGTGATAGACGCTTCCAGGCTATTTTGCCGCTTCGTGGTAAGGTTTTAAATACAGAACGTGCTAATCAAGAAAATGCTCTTCAAAATCAAGAAATTGCGACAATGATTTATACTATTGGTGCTGATTTTGGTGATAAATTTGATATTAAAAAATGTAATTATAAAAAGGTTATTATTATGACCGATGCCGATGATGATGGAGCCCATATTCAAATCTTACTTTTAACTTTCTTCTTTAGATATATGCGACCTCTTATTGAGAATGGTCGTGTTTATATTGCCCTTCCACCTTTATTTAAGGTAACAGTTAAGGGTAAAAATCCAGTAGTAAAATATTTATATACAACAGATGAACTATCAGAATATACAAATAAGTACCAAAAGGATTCCTTAATTATTCAAAGATTTAAGGGACTTGGTGAAATGAATGCAGAACAGCTTTGGGAAACTACAATGAATCCTGAAACAAGAACTTTAATTCAAGTTCGGGTTGAGGATCTTGACGAAGCTGAATCAGAGGTTAATCTTTTAATGGGTGATGATGCCGCAAGACGTCGTACATGGCTTGAAAATCATGTCGCCTTTACATTAGAAGATGAAATTCAAATCGATAATTTATAGGAGGTTTTTTTATGGCAAAGAAAGAAAATATAAAAAATAAGCTTGATATGTTCCAAAAAGAAACCTTCCAATATGAACGTTTAGAGGATGTATTAGGTGACCGTTTTGGTCGTTATTCTAAGGCTATTATTCAGGAACGTGCTATTCCTGATGTAAGAGATGGCTTAAAGCCAGTTCAACGTCGTATTTTATATGCGATGAATCACATGAAAATTACATCTACAAGTCAATATAAAAAATCAGCCCGTGTTTGTGGTGAGGTAATGGGTAAATATCACCCACATGGTGACTCATCTATTTATGAGGCAATGGTTCGTATGAGCCAATCATGGCGTATGTCTGTTCCTCTAATTGATATGCAAGGTAATAATGGTTCAATCGATGGTGATGGTCCAGCTGCCATGCGTTATACTGAATCGCGTTTGTCTAAAAATGCTGATTATTTACTTGAAGATATTGATAAAAATACGGTTCCATTTATTGATAACTTTGATGGTGAAGAAAAAGAACCAACCGTTTTACCAGCTAAGTTTCCTAACCTTCTTGTTAATGGTTCAGTTGGTATTTCTTCAGGTTATGCAACCTATATTCCAACTCATAATTTAGCTGAAACAATTGATGCGACAATTTATAAAATAGATCATCCAAATATGACTATTGATGAGCTTCTTACAATTATGCCTGGTCCTGATTTCCCTACAGGTGGTGTTGTTCAAGGTATTAATGGTATTAAGGAAGCCTTCTTAACAGGTGCTGGTACCGTTGTTGTTAAATCAAAAATCAGCTATGAGGATTTTGGTGATAAGCAAAAGCGTATTGTTGTAACAGAGATTCCCTTTGATACAAATAAGCAAAAAACGGTTGAACGTATTGATCAATTAAGAATTGATCGTAAGGTTGATGGAATTCAAGAGGTAAGAGATGAATCAGACCGTCAGGGGCTTCGCATTGCGATTGATCTTAAAAAAGGTGCTAATGAAACAGCAATTTTAAATTATTTGCTTAAAAATACTGATTTGCAGGTGAATCTTAAATATAATATGGTTGTAATTAGGAATCAAAGACCTGAACGCCTTGGTGTTTTGCAAATTCTTGATGCTTATATTGAACATCAAAAGGATGTAATTACAAATCGTACTAATTATTTACTTCAAAAAGCATCAGATCGTCTTCATATTGTTGAAGGTTTAATTAAGATGGTTTCAATTCTTGATGAAGTAATTAAAACTATTCGTGAATCTAAAAATAAGGCTGATTCTAAGGACAACTTGGTTAAAAAGTTTGATTTTTCTGAGCGTCAAGCAGAAGCTATCGTTACTATGCAGCTATATCGTTTATCTAATACTGATGTAACCGCACTATATGAAGAAAAGGATTCTTTGAATAAGAATATTATTGAATATAATTCAATTCTTAATTCTGATAAAAAGCTTCTTAAGGTTATTAAGCAAGAGCTTGTTGATATGAAGAAGAATATTGTTACACCAAGAAGAACCGAAATTCAACATGAAATTTCTGATTTAACGATTGATGAGCAAGATTTAATTCAAAAGGAACAAAATTACTTTGTAGCTACAAAGGATGGCTATTTAAAGCGTGTTTCAATTAAAAATTATAATTTATCTAAGCTTAATACAATTAAGGAAAAAGATTCAATTGTCTTTGAGGGTGAGGTTTCTACAACTGATGTAATGCTTGGATTTACTAATTTAGGTAACTTTGTTTATATTCCTATCTTTAAGGTTGATGAATGTAAGATGAAAGATGTTGGTTCATATATTAATAATATTGCAACTATTTCGCCTATTGAAAAGCTTATTCGTGTCTTTATTATTTCTAAATTTGATGATAAGACTAATCTATTATTAACAACCAAGAATGGATTGATTAAGCAAACCTTATTAAATGATTTTGTTGTTTCAAGATATACAAAGGCTGTAAGAGCGATGAAACTTCAGGAAAATGATGAATTAATTAGTGTTGATATGACAACTAATCCGCTTGAAATTGTATGCTTAACTCATGAATGTGATGCCCTAAGATTTAGAGCTTCCGATGTAGCGTTATATGGTACAACTGCTGGTGGCATAAAGGCGATTGCACTAAAGCCTAGTGATTATTTAGTTAGTGCCTTCTATACTAATAAGAACGATGATATGTTATTATTAACAAAGCGTGGAACGTTAAAACGTATGCCAGTAAATGACCTTAATTTATCAAAGCGTGCTCGTGCAGGTCAACCGGTAATCAAGAAGATTAAGTCTAATCCTCATTATTTAGTTGATGCTAAATCAATGACGCCAAATCAGTATAAGGAAAATGTACCAGTTACAATTCAATATTCAGATGGAGTAGATACTAAAAATGCATTTGATATCAAGTATGAAAAGGCTGATGCAGGTGTTAATATTTTAGCTGACGGTCTTGGGGAGCCAGTTTCTTTACGCTTACAATCTCCTCAAACTCCCGATGTAGTACTTTCTGATGATTATTTACTTGAAAAGGATAATAATATTGATGTATTTAGCTTTGAAAATATGGAAGAAAAGCCAATTAAAGCTTCACGCCAACGTAGTATTGAAGATGAACTTGATGAAATTTTGAAGAATGAAGCTAAAGAATCAAAAAATGATGTTGAGTTTAAAAAAGTTTCTTTATTTGATGATGAGGATTTTAAATAAATATGAAAATTGATTTACATAATCACTCAAAATATTCTGATGGTGTTTTAAGTGTAAAAGAATTGCTTAATTTAGCTAAAGAAAAAAAGATTGATATTATGGGTTTAACGGACCATGATAGTGTTTTTGGAGTCGATGAAGCATATACTTATGGTAAAGAGGTAGGAGTTAAGGTTCTTAAGGGAATGGAACTTTCTACCTTTCATAAGGGACAAACAGTTCATATTGTTTGTTATTTTAAAAATAATGTTATTCCTAAAGAACTATATGAATTTTCACAAAATATTATAAATACGCGACTTCAAAGAGCTCATAAAATGATTAATAAAATTAAAGATTATTATAAAATTAACATAGATGAAGATTTTTTATTTAAAAATTCATGTATTGTTACAAGAGGTAATATGTATCAATGTATTTTACATTCTAATCCTGATATTGATCATACTTTGGCTCAACAAATGATTTCAGATGACTCCCCTTGTTATATTCCGGCTTCTAAAATGACAACCGAAGAAGGTATAAAGCTTTTAAATAATTTGGGTGCATTTAAAATCCTTGCTCATCCAACACTTATTAAAAGAGAGTATTTATCTGAAATTTTAGATTTAGGCTTTGATGCTTTAGAAGCAAGATATCCCAAAAATAAGGCGGGAGAGGAAGATTTTTTTAAAGTTGAAGCTAAAAAAAGAGGAATGTTATTTAGTGCTGGTTCAGATTTTCATGGAGATGATAAGCACGCTATGATTGGTACCTCTACGCTAAATTATGATGAATTTAAGCCAATTATAGATAAATTAGAGATAGGAGATGATTTTTAATGAAGATTAAAAGTGCCGAATTTATAAAAAGTGGAACTAATACAAGTCACATGATTGAAGGTGATATGCCAGAATTCATGTTTTGTGGACGCTCTAACGTTGGAAAATCAAGCTTCATTAATGCTCTTGTTAATCGTAAAGCTTTAGCTCGTACGTCATCTAATCCTGGTAAAACCCAAACTCTTAATTTGTTTTTAATTAATAATAATATTGTCTTTGTGGACGTGCCTGGTTATGGTTATGCCCGTGTTTCTAAATCATTGAGAGAAACATTTGAACCGATGATAAGAGGGTATATTACTAATCGTGAACAGCTTAAATGTGCATTTTTACTTGTAGATATGCGTCATGAACCAACAAATCAGGATAAAGAAATGCTTGATTTTTTAAGATATTACGATGTTCCTGTTTGTATTATTGGTACTAAGCTTGATAAACTTAAACGTTCAGAAATTGAAAAAAATAAAAAGATTATTCGAAATAAGTTAGTTTTAGGTATTAATGATCCTTTTATAGTGACATCATCTGAAACAAAAGCTGGAATTGAAGATGTCCTAAATTATATTGAAGAACTTACTACTACAAATGATAATGAAAAGATTTAATCAAAATGAGAAAGAGGAAACACAATATCCTCTTTTTTTAATCACAATTTTAGCTTTTTTTATGAAAAATCTCATTTTTGGAGAAAATATTTAAGTGAATCCTATAAAGCTAAATTATAGAATTAATTTTGTCATTTATTTTTCTCGAACGACCCTTTTTTGGTGTAATTGACACATTTATACCTTGATGCTAATATCAAATTATATATTGGCATGCACTATTGGAGGTATAAATATATGACACAAGAAAAAAATAACATTTCACGAGTATTTATTAACAAAAAGAGGAAAAGAAGTTCATTTAAAAAATGATTTATGCTTTAAATATGCTATGCAAAATCAAGAAGTAGCTTCAGTTGTATTAGATACTTTAGGTTTTATTGTAAAACCACAAGATATTACAATAAGAAGTGAAATAGGAACGGGTATTCATATAAGATGCATGGGTGAGCATCGCTTTGATATGGAAATTATAGATTTTCAAAGTCAAACTACATATGATTTTGAGCTTCAAAATTATAATGAAAATATATCATTTAAAATGACTATTAGGCTTCTTGAAAGAGTTATATCTGATTTTGATATTAAGAAAAATGAGGTAAAAGATATTAATGAGCTTCCTGTAACACATTTAATTGTCCTTGATAATTATACAAGGAATTCAAATCATAATTATGAAGAGATAGCTATCATGAAAAAGATAGAAGATAAATGTAGGGAATATTACAAAGGTGTGATAATGATGCATCATTTGCAATCTAATGTTAAAAAATGATAAAATGAAGCTAGGAAAAGTACGTTTCGAAAGGTACAAAAAATTTTTGAAATGTTTTGACAAAGATGCGAAAGAACTTCAAAAGGATGCTCAACTATTTCAAAAGGACGAGCAAATAATAAATCAACAAGAAAAGATTGTATCCTATGCTAAATTATTAAAACCGGTAGGAAAAACTACCTTAGGAATCAAAGAAGCTACAGGTCTTACAACTGATGAGATTGAAAAGATATAATAATTAAGTAAAAAGGATCGAATATTCGGTCCTTTGAGTTTATTTTTCTTTTCCGTTTTGAGTAATATATAAATATAGTCTCATTAAAGCTCTTTTTTCTATTCTTGATACGTATGACCTTGAAATATTCATACTTTTGGCTATTTCTTTTTGAGTATATGCTTTTTTGCCATTTAATCCATAACGCAATTCGATTATTTCTAGTTCTCTTGAGTTTAGAATATTTAAGGCTTTTCTTAATTCATTAATTTTGTAATTATGCTCCATTTGATCTAAAATATCCTCTTGTTTATCTTTGATTAAGTCTATTAATTCAATTGGATTTCCTTCTTTATCTTCACCAACAGATTCAAATAAATAAACATAATTTTTTTTGTTTTTATTAGATCTTAAAGTCATTAAAATTTCGTTTTCGATACATCTTGAGCAGTATGTTGAAAGCTTATTATTAGAATCAAATTTAAATGTATCAATTCCTTTAATTAGTCCTACAATTCCAATTGAAAGAATATCATCTTTATCCTCGGATGCATTATCATATTTTTTAGCAATATGAGCTACAAGTCTTAAATTATGCTCAATTAGTTTTCCTCTAGCTTCCCGAGAACCATTTTTCATTTCTTGTAAAAGTTTGTTTTCTTCATCAGGCTCAAGCTTTCTTGGATAAGCTTCAGATTTAACTGAACCAATTAAAGGTAAAATAAATAAAAAACTAAACATAAAAACTCCCTTTTCTATTTTACAAATTGTCAAAATATTGTTATAATCTCCAATGGTGATAAAAATGATTACGTGGTTTATACCTTATAAAAATATAATTCCTGATGATTATGTTTCGTCAATATTTGACATTGATTACAATAAATTATATTCAAATGGTAAAAGATTAATACTTACCGATTTGGATAATACACTAATTTCTTATAAAGCAACAGAACCAACAGATGAACTTTATAAATGGAAAAGCGAACTTGAAGGTATGGGCTTTGAGATTATTATTGTATCTAATAGTGGGAAAAAGCGTGTTAAGCATTTCGCAAATATGCTTGGAATTAAATATGTTAACTTATCAACTAAGCCTTTAAAAAGAGGATTTAAAAAAGCTTTAAAGATTGCATCTACAAAATATAAAAAGGAAGAAGTAGTTGTTTTAGGAGATCAGCTACTTACTGATGTATATGGAGCTAAGAGAATGAAACTTAGTATGGTTCTTGTTAAGGCTATTGATAATAAAACGGAGCGATTAGTTACAAAACATAATCGTAAAAATGAAGATAAAATGCTAAAAAAAGTTTGTAAGAAAAACTATGGACTTTATTTAGTTAAACTTAAAAAATATGAGGAGGATCGTAAATGATTAAATATTGCCAAGGCTGTGGAGCTCCCCTACAAGAAGAAGATCCTAATAAAAGAGGATTTATACCTAAAATTGATCCAGCAGCAGATAAATTATATTGTAAAAGATGCTTCCGTCTTAATAATTATAATGAATTGCCAAAAATTTTGGCAACAAATAAGGAATATGAGGCTGTTGTAGATGATTTATTAACAAAGAATGGTTTAATTGTTCTAATTGTTGATTTGTTTGACTTTACAGGTACTTTTATTCCTAAAATTTTAGATAAGCTTAGAAATAAAAATGTTATTTTAGTGGCTAATAAGTTAGACTTACTTCCAAAATCAGTTAAAATTGAACACATAGTTGATTGGTTAAGCTATATGGTTAATCGTATGTTTTTTAGAGCGGATGCAATTCATGTTGTTTCAAGTAAAAAGGGATATTATTTGGATGATTTAATGAATACAATTGATTATTTAAGAAAAGGTAGAGATGTTTATTTTATGGGATGTGCTAATGTTGGAAAATCAAGTCTTATTAATGCCCTACTTAAAAGATTTACCAAAAGTGAAAAAGATTTAATCTCAACATCTCCTGTTCCTGGTACAACCTTAAATAGTATTAAAATACCATTCTTTATCGATAATAAAGCTTTTATTGATACGCCAGGGTTAATTAATGAAAATAATATTTTAAGTAAAATTTTACCTGCTTCATATGATAAGATTATGCCAAATACTGAAATTAAACCGCAAACATTTCAAATAAAGCCGGGTAATACAATTTTCTTTGGTGCATTAGCACAGATTACTCTTCTTGAAGGAGAAGGAGTGTCATTTACTTGTTATTTTTCATCTAATGTAGCAATTCATAGGCGAAAGGCTGAAGGAAGCTTAGAATTTTTAAACAAGCATGGCGGTGAAATCCTTACACCTCCAACAAGAGATGAATTTTTAAGTCTTGAATATGAAGAAAAAACATTTGAAGCGTCAACTAATAAAAAGGAAGATATTGTTATTTCGGGACTTGGATTTGTGGCAATTAATAAAAAAGCTAAGGTTTTAGTGAAAATAATTAAGAAAACGGATGTGTTTAAGCGTGCTGCAATTATTTGATGATGAGGTTTTAAATATTTATAATACGGTAAAAGCTAAATATGAAGCTATGGGACCGGATAAATATAAGCGTTTTATTCATATTGAAGGTGTTTGCCAGATGGCAAGTTATCTTGCAAATGAGTATCATGTTAATTTAAAGGATGCTCAAATTGCGGCCTTACTTCATGATTATTATAAATATGAAACACCAGAAGAAATGAGTAAGGTTTTAAGTAAAGAAGAAATTGAAGAGTGTACGCTATGTCCTGTTTTATTTCATGCTTATAGCTCTTCTAAGGTATTAAAAAAGCTTTTTAATATTGATAATAAAGAAATTGAAACAGCGATTAAATATCATGTTTTTGGACATCCTAAAATGTCTATGCTTGATAAAATAATCCTTATAAGTGATTACACTGAAATAAACCGTACTTACAAAGATTGTCAAGAGGTAAGAAAGATATTGCTAGGCGGTCATTTAGATCTTGCAATTTTAGTTTCTACAAGAAATATTATTAATTTATTATTAAAAGAAAATAAAAAACCTCATCCAATGCAATATGAGGTATTAAACGAATATGAGAGGATAATTAAAATGGATAAAATAGAAGTAGTTTTAAAGGCATTAAGTAAGGTTAATGCAAATACAATAAAAGCATATGATACAAATGAAAAATCACCATTTTTTGCAAGTGTTGTGATTGCATCTGTTGATTCAGTAAGACAGCTTAATGCGGCTTTAGAATATTTAAAGGATGGTTTTGGGGAAGCTGGATATCCAATTAAGGGTTTTAGTGGTGCTAATACTGAGTGGGTATTACTAGACGGCTGTGATATTCTTGTTCATGTTTTTTATAAAGAAGAACGTGATCGTTTTGATTTAGATAAAATGTTTATGGATTGTAATCAAATTGATTTATCAAAATATAATAACTAGTTTAAAAGAGGAAAAACTTATTCATGGTTTTTCCTCGTACTTTTAATCTTAGCTTTTTGTTTGATTTTATAAAATAATTGTCTTTGACGTTCCTCATCATGTCTTAGTTTTATGAAGTCATAGTAATTAACAATGTCATGCCAATTGTTATTTGCTGCAAATTCAACAAGACTTGCTTGTTTATCAAAATAAAGAGCTTGATTAACACTTTCTAATAATTTAAGACTATTTTCAAGCATTTCTTGCTTTAAAAAATCAATATTGATTTTTTTATTTAGCTCATTATTTAATAAAATATTACCTTTTTTATTATAAGAATATAAATTAAATTTTAAATCCTCATCTTTTAAGGGATTAAAAATAAATTGCTTTAACTTAAAAAAAGGATTTTTAAATGTTTTATTAAGCATATTAAGTGATTTTTCGATATAAGTGCTTGTATATATAGTAGAATAGGTTCTTACTAATCCTTCTTTAAAAAAATCAAGTTCAGTAAATGACATTATTAAGCTATTAGAAAAATTCTTTTTAATAAATTTGTTTGATAACGGTATATCCTTATTTAGAAATTTATCTAACAAGATAGGATTATAATCTTGAAGGTTATTATTCTTAAGTGTAATATCAATTGCTTCATATACGGCAATACCATATAAGAAGGTAATATTAGGCTTATAGTATTTATTTTCTTTACAAATGTTAATGTAATTTAAGAGTAAAAGATCTTTTTTATAATGAGAAACTTTTTCAAATAAGTCATAATCAAAATCTTTAAGCTTTGTTAACCGATAATATCTTAAAAAGCCAATCGCATTGACATATAAGAATAATTTTTTACTATCAAGATTAATATTTTCTTGATATTTCAGTTCTAATTTACGAAGGGCGAGCTTTAATATACTATAATTTGTATAAAACATCCTATCACATCCATCTAAATTATAACATTTTTTAAATTAAAAACTATTAAATGTTTTGTTTTATCTTTAAAAAAAAACGTTTTTATAATATAATAAATCTTGGAGGTTATTCTATGACATTATTATCTAAGAATGAACTTGCAACAATTGAACGTCAAATGTATAACAAAGGACGTGATATTGATGTTGCATTATATAATTATATAACAGGACAAATGCCAAATGAATTTGTTGGCTATGCACTTACAATGTATCAAAATAAAGATGGTGGCTTTGGACATGGTCTTCATAATGATAATTTAAATCCAAATTCTACTGTTTTTCAAACATTAGAGGCTTTAAGATATATTTGTCTTTCATCACTTGATTTAGAAAATGAAGATAATAAGCAAATGTTAAAAAGAATTTTTAATTATCTTTATAATAAAAAAAGTGAGTATTCAACCTATGATGAAGGTAATTTAGCTTTTGCTTGTGCCGAGGCATATAGGAATAAGCTTCTAGCTGTTAATTTATTACCAGAAGTATTGGGAAGAACAATTGCTCTTTTAGATGAAAAAAGTCCTTATTTTAGAAAATCCTTAGTATTGCTTCCTAAGGTTGATAATGATCTTTTAAAAAGAGATTCATTATCATTTATTGAACTTCAAGGATATCATGTTTTATATGATGCTTTAGAAAAAAAAGGACTTGAATTTAATCAAGAAGCTTATTACTATTATATAAAGCTTAGAAACAATTATATTGAAAATTTAAAAATAAATTCAACCAATTATTTTGAAATTTTAGAGCTTTTAGATGACAAATTTGCTTATAGTGATAAAATAGATGAGGCTTTAAAAAAGATGAAAGAAGAATTAAAGCCCCATGGTCTTTATGAGGCTACTACATCTTGGGATAATAATTATCCTGAGGGTGAAAGTGCTAAATTAAAATGGTTAGGTACACGAACTGTTTTTAATATAATATTATTTAATAAATTTCAAGAAATCGAGGAATAAAAAAATGAAAAATACGGTATTATTATGTATTATGGATGGATATGGCCTTGCACCTGCAAGTAATGGAAATGCTGTTTCTTTAGCTAAAAAGCCTAATTTAGATGCATTATTTGCTAAATATCCTCATTGCGTAATTGAAGCTTCAGGAGAAGCTGTCGGACTTCCTGAAGGTCAAATGGGTAACTCTGAGGTTGGACACATGAATCTTGGAGCTGGAAGAATTGTTTATCAATCACTTACAAGAATTAACAAATCAATTAAGGATGGTTCATTTAATACAAATGAGGCTATTTTAAATGCTATTGAGCATGCAAAGAAAAATGGTAAAAAGGTTCATATTTTAGGACTTTGTTCTGATGGTGGTGTTCACTCTCATACTAATCATATTAAGGCTATTGCAAATGTATGTAAACTTCATGGCATTGATAAGGTTTATTATCATGCTTTCTTAGATGGAAGAGATGTACCACCTACAAGTGCATTAACTTTTATTGATAAGGTTTTATCAGATACTAATATTTCTATTTCAACTGTATCAGGAAGATATTATGGTATGGATCGTGATAAAAACTGGAATCGTATTCAAAAGACCTTTGATGCAATGACTAACCTTCAAGGAGAAGTTTATAGTAGTGCAAAAGAAGGTATTGAAGCTTCTTATAAAAATGGTGTAACTGATGAGTTTATGGTTCCTTTTATTGTTGATACAAAGGGTCAAATTGAAGATGGTGATTCAGTGATTTTTGCTAATTTCCGTCCTGATAGAGCTATTCAAATTGCAACTGCTTTATCTAATCCTGAAGCTTGTAAGACACTTCTTAAGACTCCAACTGATCCTATACTTGATATAAGTCATGCACCAAAGAATATTACTTTCGTATCAATGATGAAATATTCTGATAATGTAAAGGGTACTCTAGCATTTCCACTTCAATCATTTAATAATTTATATGGAGATGTAGTTGCCGCAGCAGGTCTTAAGCAATTAAGAATTGCTGAAACTGAAAAATATGCTCATGTTACATTCTTCTTTGATGGTGGAGCTGATCGTACTATTGAAGGATCTGATCGTATTTTAGTTAATTCACCAAAGGTAGCAACTTATGATTTGCAACCAGAAATGTCTGCTTATGAGGTTTGTGATAAGGTTGTTGCAGCTATTAAGGAAGAAAAATATGATACTATTATTTTAAATTTTGCAAACTGCGATATGGTTGGACATACTGGTGTTATTCCAGCTGCTGTTAAGGCGGTTGAGGTTGTTGATGAATGTGTTGGAAAAGTAGTAGAGGCTCTTAATAGTGTAGGTGGAGTTGCTATTATTACTGCTGATCATGGTAATGCAGAAAAAATGCTTGATGAAAATGGAAAGCCATATACAGCTCATACAACTAATCCTGTACCTTTGATTTTAACTTCAAATAAGTATGAATTAAAGGAACATGGTATTTTATCAGATATTGCCCCAACAATGCTTGAGCTTCTTGGTGTTGCTAAGCCTTCTGATATGACATCAGAATCATTAATTATTAAAAAGTAAAAAAAGTATAATACTTGCTACAAACAGTATAGTATGCTATAATCTATTTGTCTTCAGGGTCGGGTGTAATTCCCAATCGGCGGTAAACTCCGCGAGCGAAAGCAGGAGCTTGTGAAATTCAAGCAGCGACAGTATAGTCTGGATGGAAGAAGAAAAAATAACCAAAATAGTTTTTTCGCCCTGCAATGATTTTTTTGCAGGCTTTTTTATTAGAAAAGAGAAAAAATGAGTAAAAATTTATTAATTATTAAGAGAATGGTAATGATTTCCATTCTAACAGCCTTATCACTTGTTCTTTATATTGTAGGACCTAAGTTTTCCCTACCTTTCTTTCCTTCATTTTTGGAAATTAATTTTTCAATGCTACCTATTTTTATTGGTTTATTTATGCTAGGACCGGTTGATGCTTTAGGAATTGTTTTATTAAGATTTTTAATTAAGCTGCCATTTACTAGTACCGTATATGTTGGAGAAATTACCGATTTTATTTTAGGAGCAATTATAATTGGGGGAACTTATTTAGGAATGAGATTATTTAAAAATAAAAATATTTTCACATTCTTATTTGCTTTTGTTTTTTGGATAATTGGTGGTTTAGTATCTAATTTATTTGCCCTTCCTGGCTATATTCATATAGCAGGATTTCCAGAAGAAGCGATTGTAAAGCTTATGCCAAGCTTTTTACATGCTACTTTAGATAACTATATTTGGAAATACTTTATTTTAGCAGTAATCCCCTTTAATGCTTTAATATCTATGTGTGTTATAGCTGTGACTTGGCCAGTTCATGCTAGACTTAAAGTTTTATACAATAGAATTGGTCAAAAAAATAATAATGACTAAATTTTTTGTTGAAATATATATTTATTTTTAAAAATAATTAGTGTATAATATTTGTGGTAAAAAAACTATAATATAATTAATTAAGGAGTGTGTTTTTATGCCATATATTACTAATGTCTATGCAAGAGAAGTATTAGACTCTCGTGGAAACCCAACTGTTGAGGTTGAGGTTACAACTGAAAATGGTTCATTTGGACGTGCTTTAGTTCCATCTGGAGCATCAACTGGAGTTCATGAAGCACTTGAGCTTCGTGATGGTGACAAGTCTCGTTACCTAGGAAAGGGTACTACTAAGGCTGTTGCTAATGTTAACGATATTATCGCTGACAAGATTATTGGTCTTGATGTTCGTGATCAATTATTAATTGATAAGACTATGATTGAGCTTGATGGTACAAAGAATAAGTCAAAGCTTGGTGCAAACGCTATGCTTGGTGTTTCAATGGCTTGTGCAAGAGCAGCTGCTGAATACTGTGGTGTTTCACTTTATAATTACTTTGGTGGATTCAATGCAAAACAATTACCTCTACCTATGATGAATATTTTAAATGGTGGAGCTCATGCTGATTTCTGCATCGATTTCCAAGAGATTATGATTTTACCTGCTGGTGCTCCATCATTCAAGGAAGCATTAAGATATGGTGCTGAAGTATTCCATGCTTTAAAGAAGATTTTAAAGGCTAAGGGATATAATACAGCTGTTGGTGATGAAGGTGGATATGCTCCAAAATTAACTTCAAATACAGAAGCATTTGAACTTGTTTGTGAAGCTATTAAGGCTGCCGGATTCGTACCTGGTAAGGATATATTCTTAGGTATCGACGTTGCTGCATCTGAATTCTATGATACAGAAACAGGTAAGTATACACTAAAGGCTGATAAGGGTGTATTTACTTCTAAGGAAATGGTTGATAACTACTATATTCCTCTAACTGAGAAGTTCCCAATTAAGACAATCGAAGATGGTCTTGCTGAAGACGACTGGGAAGGCTGGAAGTATTTAACTGAAAAGCTTGGAGATCATGTTCAACTTGTAGGTGATGACCTATTCGTTACTAACACTGAACGTCTTGAAAAGGGTATCAAGATGGGTGTTGCTAATGCTATCCTTATTAAGGTTAACCAAATTGGTACTTTAACTGAGACTTTTGATGCAATTGAAATGGCTAAGCGTGCTGGTTATACAGCTGTAGTTTCTCACCGTTCTGGTGAAACTGAAGATACTACAATTGCTGATATCGTTGTAGGAACTAATGCTGGTCAAATTAAGACTGGTTCATTAAGCCGTACAGATAGAATTGCTAAGTATAATCAATTATTACGTATTGAAGATCAATTAAATCAATATGGTGAAGCTTCAATTGCTCAATTTAAGGGTCTAAAGAGCTTATACAATATTGAAAAGTAATTAGTTTAATTAATAAGAAAAAGACTAGTTTTGGCTAGTCTTTTTTGTTCGAATTTTGATATTTATATTCTAAAGGGGTTATATTATAGAATTTTTTGAATGTTTCGCTAAAATAAGAAGAACTATTAAATCCCACTATTTCACTTATCTGGGTAATATTTGCTTCACTTGAATTTAAAAGTTCAATTGCTTTTTCAATTCTTAATTTGGTTAAATATTCTGTAAAAGTAGTATGAAGCTCATTCTTAAAGAGTTTACAAATTTCACTTCTACAAATTCCAAGCTCTTTAGCTAAAAGGTCAATTTTAATTTTTTGATTATAATTGTCATTAATAAAATCAAGAATTTTTTTAACCTTAAAATTATTAATAGCCGAAGAACTAGTAATTAAATTAATATCAATATTTTGATAGACATTTTCATAAATTGAAAACAAATTTTTGATTATTTTTATCTCGTAAATCTTTGATTTAGAATCGGAATTTAATATTTCTTTAATGTATGGTGCATAAGTATTATCAAGAATTAAATTATGATAGGGACAATTATTAAAAAATTTATTTTTAATGATTGAATCATCAAAGCCATACATAATTTTGGGATTAAATAAAATGGCATGCCAAACACATTCTTCAATCATATTTGTACCATGAAGCTCTAATGAATTTATAAGCATTGCTTCGTTTTCTTTTAAAGTATATTTTTTTTCATTAACAACAACCTCAAGAGAACCACTATCAATATATATTATTTCAATTTCGGGATGCCAATGCAAGGAAATATATTGTAATTTATTTTTTGAAAAATGATTTTTATAAATTGCAAAAGGAAAATTATGATTTCCATGGCGACGTAATTCATATAAATTTTCGGCTATTTGATTTTCATTTTTGTCCATAAAAACCTCCAATAATTATAAAAAATACTAAATATTTATTATATATTGTATATATATTATACAATAGCTAGATAATATATGTAAACTTTAAATTAAGTGAGTTGTGATAAAAATTAAAAAAACAGACTTGATATGTATATCAGTTTATGATAAAATTATAGTATATGGAAATTCGATAATGGAGGTATTCCTTATGCATGTTATAGATTGGTTTATATTAGTAATTTCATTATTTTTAATCGTTATTGTTATGATGCAAAATTCAAAGGATGATATTAATGACGCTTTTAGTGGAAGTAAGACAGATTTATTTAAAAATCAAAAAACACGTGGTATTGATTTAGTTCTTGAGCGTGCTACTTTAGTTCTTGCAGTTGCATTCTTTGTTTTAATTATTATTGCGGCTTGCATTTATATGTAATTTATAAGGATTTCATAATGAAATCCTTGTTTTTTTAGGAGGAGCTTATATGAAGGAAGAAATATTAGAGGCTTTGTCTAAGCCTTATGTTCATACGATAAAAGATATTAATAAAGCGACTGGTATAAAAAGAATTGATGTAGAAGATATACTTACAGTTTTAAAAAAAGATGGTTATGTTTATAAATTTGATAATCGTTATTATTTAAGAAAAAAAGGTGTTATCCAAATAAAAGATCGAGGATTTGGGTTTATTCATGTTGATGGAGAAGATGCCGATTATTATGTAGATGCCTTTAATACTAAGGATGCTGCAAATGGTGATATCGTTGATTTTTATGTTTTACCTAAAACGTCTGATGATTTTTTAGATAATGCTTGTGTAATTTCGGTTCTTGAAAGAAAGAATACCCATGTATTTGGCAAATTAATTGAAAAAAAGAATAAAAAAGGTACATTTTATTTTGTTGCAAGTCATGATGCATCTTATGATGTAAAGTGCTTTATTAAAGAAGAAGATCTTAATAATGCTGTTCCTGGCGCGATTGTTAGTGCTAAAATTACTAAATATTTAAGTGATGCTGTAACAGAGGGATATATTGAAAAAATATTAGGATATGAAAATGATCCAGGAATTGATATATCCCTAATAGCTGAAAAATATTCTTTTTATAAAGAGTTTCCAGAACCTGTTAATGAAGAGCTTTCATCAATTCCTAATTCAGTTGATGTTAGTTTATATCCTAATCGTAAGGATTTTAGAAATGAATTAATTATTACGATTGATGGTGATGATTCTAAAGATTTTGATGATGCAGTATCTGTTAAAAGACTTTCTAATGGTAATTTTTATTTAGGTGTTTATATCGCAGATGTATCTGAATATGTTAAGGAAGGTCATCCTCTTGATGAAGAGGCTTTATTTAGAGCAACATCTGTTTATTTGGCTGATCGTGTTATTCCTATGCTACCTCAAAAGTTATCAAATGGTATTTGTTCATTAAATGAGGGTGTTGATCGTTTAGTACTTGCTTGCGAGATGGAATTTAATTTAAAGGGTAAGCTTTTAAATTATGAAATAAATGAAGGAATAATTAAAAGTACTCACCGTATGACATATAACAATGTCAATAAGATGCTTAATAATGATGAAGAGGTAATAAAAAAATATCAAGATATTTATCCAATGATATTAGATATGATATCTCTATCAGATATTTTAAGAGGCTTAAGGGTTAAAAAAGGTGCAATTGATTTTGAGGTTCCTGAATATAAGGCAACCCTTGATAAGGATGGACATCCTATTACCTTTGAGCTTCGTACAAGAGATAAGGCTGAGATGCTAATTGAGGACTTTATGCTAGCTGCTAACGAAACAGTTGCTTATCATATGTCAATTTCAAATTTGCCTTGTGTTTATCGTGTTCATGAAAATCCTAAGCTTGAAGCTGTAAAAAAAGTTTTTGATATGATAAAAACAACTGGATTAAAGGTTATTGTTCCTAAAAATAAAATTTTGCCAAAAGATATTCAAAAGGCAATGAATCTTGTAAAAGAAGATAAAAAAGAATCCTATAGTGTTATAAATCAAATGATGCTAAGGGCGATGGCAAAGGCTAAATACAGTGAGAAAAATTTAGGGCACTATGGTCTTGCGATGGATTATTATTGTCATTTTACATCACCAATTAGAAGATATCCGGATTTGATGGTTCATCGTTTAATTAAAACCTTAATTATTCATCCTGAAAATTTTGAAGAGAATCTTACTCATTTTATGGATATTGTTCATGATATTAGTGTTAAATCATCTGTTAAAGAACGTGAAGCAATTGATTGTGAACGAGAAGTAATGGATATGCTAATGGCAAGTTATATGGAAGAGCGTATTGGTGAGGAATTTGAAGGTACGATTGATTCAATAACTAAATTTGGTATGTTTGTTTTACTTGATAATGGTGTTGAGGGATTAATTCATATTTCTAATTTAGATGGTTACTTTAATTTTAATGAGGCTAATATGACATTAGAATCTGCAGCTAAGACTTATCATATTGGTGATAAGGTTAAGGTAATAAATATTAATGCTTCTAAAAAGCAAAGAAAGATTGATTTTATTTTAAAGGAAGATTATGATAAAATGACGGGTGTTACAAATGCAAAATAATAATATGGTTTGTGAAAATCGAAAAGCAAGGCATGATTATTTTATTGAAGATACAATTGAAGCAGGAATAAAGCTTACTGGTACTGAAATAAAGTCGATTCGTGCTCATAAGGTTAATATTAATGATGCTTATGTAATGATTAGAAATAATAAAGTTGAAATAATAAATATGCATATTGCTAAATATGATATGGGTACTATTTTTAATCATGATGAAACAAGAACAAGGGAGCTTTTACTTCATAAAAGAGAAATAATTAAGCTCCAAAATAGAATTAAACTTGATGGAATGACCTTAATCCCTTTAGGCTTATATTTTAAAGGAAGTCTTTTAAAGGTAAGCCTTGGAGTATGTAAGGGTAAGAATTTAAGAGATAAACGTGAAGCTTTAAAAGAAGCAGATGCTAAGCGTCATATTGAAAAGACTATGAAAGAGATAAATCGTTATTGATTTTTCTCTTTTTTTAATTTATAATTATCGTGTATGGGCCAGTTTTGGATTCGCCAGGATTAATGAATATTTGTAAGCATGCCATGGTTACGCATGTAAAAACGTCGAGGTTAAATTAACCGCAAACACAAATTTATTCGCTCGCAGCAATGCTAGCGTACAATTAGCTTGCTAATTTAATCAAGCTCGTCTCCTAGCTATTTTCCTATGGTAGTTAGCTAGACGTTTATTAAGTAGGATATATTTTAAGGCTGCCACCTTAAGTCTTAGAATGAATTTAGTAAGGTTAGTTTATATTATGTTTGCCTTGTAGCAAGATATAAATGAAATCAATTACAAAGCTAAGCATGTAGAAAGCGAAGGCTAGTTAGTTTTGTACCGGGGTTCGAGTCCCCGCCGGTCCACCATATAAGAAGCATAGGTTTGATACAATGAAAAAAACATGATATCAAGCCTTTTTTGTCGTATTTTATTTATTTTTATAAAAACAACCTTAAGCGTCTTGGTTTTACTGTTGATTTAGTAGTTATCCAAGATTTTTTCTTAAAACGATTTGAAAATAGCATTTTTATTTTTATAAAATTCTCATTTTAATATTGGATTATTATCTCAAACTAATAGTATTTTTCTCAAAAAAGTGATATAATTTTGTCAAATAGACGCATTAACAATATAACGGAGGTTTCTTATGGATTTGGCTAAAAAAGTAAAAGAACTAAGAAATAAAATGTTTATTATTCAAATGGAATTAGGTGAGATGCTAGGAATTTCACTTTCTACAGTTAATAGATGGGAAATGGGAATGTATGAACCAACAATGAAAATGAAAAGAAGACTAAATGAATTATTTAAAGAAAATAAAATTAACTTGGAGGATAAATAAATGAATAAGCAAGAATTAGCAAGTAAAATTTGGGCAGGAGCGAATGAATTAAGAGGTAAGGTTTCTGCAAGTGACTATAAAGATTATATGTTAGGATTTAGCTTCTATAAGTTTTTAAGTAATAAGGAAGAAAAATACGTTAGAGAAAAACTATATTTTGAAAAAGAAGATATGCCTGATTTGACAGAAGATGACGTAGATACTGTAGATAATTGTCGTAGTAATATAGGTTATTTTATAGCTAATGAAAATTTGTTTTCTAATTGGATAGCGAAAGGAACTGATTTCCAAATTAAGGATGTTAGAACAGCACTAAGTGCATTCGATAGATTGATTGGAGATAGTTATTTAAAAGTATATTCTGGAATATTTACCACACTTCAAACAGGTTTAGATTCTTTTTGAACTCAGGATTTTGAAAGAAGCAAAGTTATTAGAAAACTAATTACTTTAATTAATGATATACCGGTATAAGGCAAACAAGAGTATGATGTTTTAGGTTTCGTTTATGAGTTCCTGTTAAAGAACTTTGCGGCAAATGCAGGTAAAGCATGAGAATTCTATACTCCATATAAAGCTAATGTAATAATGAGTGAGATTATTACTAATCATTTAAAGATTATATTACTTTATACGAAGTTAATGATTTTAATAATACAGTTAAAACAATTGCAAACGGCTTAGGCTTAGATTTTACAAGATTGAAAAACATGGTTGAATTACATTTGACAGATGCAACTATAAATCAATTTGGTAGATATAATGACCTTGTTTCTGATTTGGATATTAATAAAGCAGTAGTGTATTTTGAAAACAAGCTTGGAACAACCGTAACAAAAAGAGAAGCAAGACTTAAGGCTGATGTTGAATTACGTAATTATATTATTAACGGGTGCATAGATGGAGAATAATTTTATTAATGTCAGTTTTAAATTTTGAAGAAGTCAAAATCGTTAAGAGACTTAATTCTGGTCTTGGTGGAGGTACTATTTTAATATCTGATGGAAAGGAAAAATATGTTGTAAAGTCATTTCAAATAGAACAAGGTTTAAATGAATATGTTGCTCAACGGTTTATTAAGGCAATTGATTTACCGTCAATAGAGGTTTCTTGGTTAAAGGATGAAGAAACATATTTAGGAATACTTAAATATGAAAAAAATCTTAAACATGTACTAAAAACCAGTATTTCATCTATGATTGACAATCAGAGAAAAATCTTAGTTGGACTTTTTCTTGTGAATTATTTATTAGATAACAATGATAGGGATGAATACTATTTTAGAAAAGATGAAATTGTAACACTAGACTTTGGCGAAGCTTTAGTATCTTTGATGGAAATGGAAAATGTAGATAATTTTTCTAAGACACCAGAACTTAAATTTTTGCTATTGAATAGCTTTTCGGAAAAACTTTTTTATGAAATATTTTATTCAATAAGACAATTTCTTTTGAAAGAATTTGCTGCTTATTATACGGAAAATGAGATAGATTCACTCATTGAATTATACTTGTTAAGAATTAAAAATCTAGATTTAGATTTATTAGAAGATGTATTTATCGATATTTCAAATTTCTTTTCAATAAGTATATCTAATTTATATAAAGATTTATTTATTAAATTAAAATATCTTTGTGATATTAAAAGATGATAGGAGGATTTGTATGAAGAAATATTTACCATTATTAATTTTCTTATTATCTAGTTTAACAATAACTGGAATTTCATTTATTGATGATAAAATATGTGACATTATTGTTGCGGGAATGGGCGTATTAGCTTATGCAATTGTTGGAATGATGAATTCCTTCGGATTATTGAAATCTAAAAGCGATGGTGGCAAAGCATATGTATTCATATTGATACTTTTGATAATTGGTGGTTTTGCTGTTTATCAAGGATTAATGAACTTTCAAGCGTGGATATTAACTTGGCCACTTTTATGGAAAATATTAGTTCCTATAGTTTTGGGATTGATGACAATAGGTGCTTTAATTCTAGTAATTATTCATTGGAATGATTGCGAAGATTATTACGATTAAGGAGGATTTGTATTATGAAAAAAATCGAAAGTAATATTGAATTTATAAATCAATTATTGGAAGAACACTATTATTCCAAAATTAATAGTAAATATGTTCCGTGTGTTGTGGAAAGTGGCAGCCTTCAAGATGGGGGAAAAGATTTATACATTAAAACTATATTAATAAATCAAGATAAAAAATAGATTCTACTTGGGTGGTTAATAATTTAGCTCACTCTATGTCCGATGATGCTTTTAATTGCATAGTAACTTATAATTACAAGTTTAATACTATATATGGTATAAATTCTTTTTTGATGGATGATTATTATACGGTTTTTGTTGAACAAAAAAATCTTCATATTTTAGATATGGTATATAATGATTCGGATGTGATTAATAAACCAGCAATTTTAAAAAGTGATGGTAAAAATCTTTTCATTTATTACGATGTTTTGAAAGATAAACTTCCAGAATCGGGATATTTTCCAACGTATAAAATGTATGCGGAATTAGAATACAGAGAATATATTGATGATTTAGAAATAACCAACCAAAATGGAATAATTGATAAAGGTTATGTCGATGTACAATATTTCAAAGGAAATGATGGTAAGAATATGCTCTGGATTAGAGCAACTATTGAGATTGATACAAAACGCTTAGTTAAAAATTATAAAAATGATGAAATGTCAGATACTTTAAAAATTAAAGTTGTAGACTTAGAAACAGGAAAATTGAGAGCGCTAAATCCAAATAATTATGATGATGATATACATGCTGGATTGATTGTTTTTAGAAAAGATTCATACCAAATTTTATCAAAATATTATTATTTTTACGATATGATGTTGATATCAAAAGATGATACGTTAAAATCTTGCTTAATAGATAACCATGAGGATTGTTTTGTATTCTGGGAGGGAGAGTTTAATAGTAATTTGCCTTTTGAAATCAAAATGGAGTTGTCCAAATATAATGATGTTTCAAAAACAAATCATCTTCTAAGCAAGGGAATGTTTGAATGGCAACTTAATTCAAATTGGAATTATTTGGATGATGCATTACCTAATGAACAATTGGCAAATTATATTAGAAATAATTTTCAATATCAAGCTTTAGAAATCGGATTAGATTTTTATCCTCCTAAAGACATTAATTCATACAGTAGTTTTGTAAATAAGGTGTTTGAGTTACTTAGTTTAACTTATGCTACATTAAGAATTCCGACAGAAAAAGAAGAATTGTTAACTAAAATTAGAAATTGTGAAAATCCATTTTCTACTTATGATGAATTATATAATAATTATCAAGGCTTTTGTTATTTAATTTATAAGGTGCTAGAAAATGGAAAGAAATAGAACAGCGTTTTTAGAATATATAAGAGATTCCTCTTCTACATTATTTTGCTTAGTTGGTCCAAATTATTCAGGAAAGTCTTTTATTCTTAAGAATTTTTTTGAAAATTATATTTCTGTCGGTGGACTATTAATTGACGAAAATGGAAAAGTGAGAAGAAAGGTAAATAATGATGAAGTTTCCATATCTAGTGATGAAAAATATTATGTTTACCAAGATGAAAAACAGAGAGGTAGAAATCCCTCGGCAGGCGTTAAAACAGATATTATTGATTCATCAAGGAAAATTATTGATATTGTTAATAAATATAAAAAAATAATTACTAATTTATTGCAAGAAGGTAAACAGGATTCGCTTGGAATATCAAAAATAATGAACATTATAGAGATATTTTTGACGACAAATCTAAATAACATTGATTATGTATTATTGGATGAACCGGAAAACTCTTTAGATGATAACAATTTGAAAATAGTTATCGAATTCGTTAAAGAATTGACAAAAACAAAGAAGGTTGTAGTTGTAACACATAGTCCTAGATTGCTTGAATTAATGCAAACGGAAATTGGAGATATATACAAAATTAAGAATTTAATGGGAAATATAGTGAATTTATCTTTCAATGATATTGAACAAATTTATGTCCAATGCGGAGGTGATTTAAAAAGAATAAAAGGATATGAAAGTTTAAGTTTGGGAGATAAGATTCAAGTAAATGCTACCAATCCTTATCGTAGTATATATATTAGTAATATTATAAAATCACAGGATTTTTATCGTATATTATTTTATAATGATGTAGTGCTTATGGAAGGGAAAACTGAAGAATTTATTATTAGAGAGACTAAGTATTCCCAAAAATATACAAAAAATGTCTATTACATGGAAGGAAAATTTAAGTCTTATTTTTTGATTGAATTTTTTAAGAATTATTGTAATTGTGTTTATTGCTTCATTGATGAAGATAAAAAAGATGGTAATAATTTGAATAATAATTTTTCTTACAATATTAATTCTTTCTTTACTACAAAATACAGTGATAATAGTAAAGTTCAAATTTTTTATTTTCATGATAATATAGAAAGTGAACTTGGAGTAAATGTGGAAGAAGTAATGATAGAATTTGCTGGTGAAGAAAACAAAAAAAATAAGAGTGTAGAGAAAACATGTAAAGCATGTATTTCTTTAAGATATATTAGCAAGCACCCAGATTGTCTAGAAAAACTCGATTTAAGAACAAATAAATTTAATTTTTAACGTAAATCCATCCTTAATTGCGATGGATTTTTCTTTAATGTGATGACATAGTCTACATAGTCGTTTATAAAAACTAATATGTACCCTAAGTCAAGGACACTTATAAAAAAAGCTTAATTATTTGTGTATATATTGTCAATCCCCTAGGGGATAATAAACATAATATTTAATTGGAAGCTAATCGTGTTGGTTCATGATTAGCTTCTTTTTTATGCAATAACGGATTACCACCTTCCAAAAGATATATTCTATATTCAACAGGACTTCGTTTTTCTAAGTCCCATTGATATCTATAATTATTATAATAATCCATGTAATCATCTATTTCTATTTGTAGTTCATCAAAGCTTAAACATTCTTTAATCTTTAGCTCATCTTTCATATGACCAAAGAAAGATTCCTGTGGAGCGTTATCCCAACAATTTCCTCTTCGTGATATTGATTGTGTAATCTCTAAGCTCTTCAATAATTGCTGATATGCAATTGATGTATAATGACATCCTTGATTAGAGTGAATAAGGGTATTATTTGTTACAAGCTTACTATGCTTTTGAATCAATTGATTTACAGTACCTAACACAAACGCTACATCAAGAGTTTTAGATAATTTATATGCTAGTATTTCTCTAGTAGCTGCATCTTTGATAGTAGATAAATATGCCTTATTTCTATTAGGACCATAAATTATATATGTAATATCAGTTAACAAATGCTCACCAGGTTTAGCTTCATAAAAATTTCTATTAAGAATATTTCCATTGTAATTATTTGTTGCCATTGCTTTTTGCATACGTCTGTATGGATTAGCTTTCCTAATTGGGCAAAATAGTTCAAATTTTTTCATTAAATGACGTATTTTCTTAAGATTCATAATTATATCAAATTGACGTTCAAGCGTCATTTTAATGCCTCTAGCACCTTTTTTACGATTCTTAAATTTATATGCTCTAAGTATCAATTCAAAATCATTTTTATCTTTTCCTTCACGTAATATATATTTATCACTTGTTAAATTCTTAACATAATTGTAATATCCCGATCTTGATACTCCAGCAGTAGTACATAGCCATTTAATATTTATTTTTCCTTTTTTACGTTGTGTCATTTTATATATTATTTTGAAGATTTCTTTTTCTTTGACTTTTCCTTCAAGCTTGCTTCCCTCTCGGCTCTTCTGAGGAGGGATAGGAATTCCACCTTTGCTTTTAATAGTTCAATTTCTTGTTTTTAACGTTCTATTAATTCCTCTTGTGTTAACTCTTTAGTTCTAGGTCTTCCTGATAATTCTACTCTAGTATCTTTAAAACCCTCGGGACGCTTTGATTGTTGCCTGACTCTACAACTTATTTGATGGATTCTAGACTCACCTAACACATGAGGATCAAATCCCATTTCCGTTATTATTTGATAAGGTAATTTCCCTAAATTGTATTCATTCATAAAAACTTCTTTAAATTCCTCAGTGTATGTAATTTCTTTTTCTGAGGCATGTTTAACATATTTATTTTTTCTTAATTGTTCAACCTGCTCAGGCGTAAAATAATTTTTACCCATATATAATCAACTCATTTCTTATAATTTTATTATACAACGACAAAAAGACCCTACAAAGTAGAATCACGTTTTTTTTAATGTGTCTACTTTATAGGGTCTATTTTATAGGTTATAATTCACAGTATTTTATTTCTATGTAATAGGAGCAGGGTTGAAAACACACAAGAAATTCTTAAGTCCATGCTTTTCTGCATTAGATTTTTTAATTCCACTACATACATCAAGAATTTCATTAAATAGTAATGTTCCAATATCCTTTATTGTTGCATCACCGGTTGCGATAGGACCAGCATTGACATCAATGATGTCATCCCACATTTCTTTCATTTCGTTTCTAGTACAAACCTTAATTACAGGGGCTACGGCTAGTCCATAAGGAGTACCACGTCCTGTAATAAATACTTGAAGTGTAATACCAGAAGCTAATTGACAAGGACCACAAACAATATCAGAAGCAGGAGTAGCTGCATAAATTAAGCCACTCTTTGTAGGCTTTTCACCAGGTGATAATACCTCAACAATTGGAGCAGTACCTGATTTTGCAATAGAACCCATAGCCTTTTCTACAATGTTAGAAAGTCCACCCTTTTTATTACCTGGGGTTGGGTTTGCAGAACGGTCAACATTTCCATTCTTTAAATAATTATCATACCATTTCATTTCACGTGCAAGTTTATCACAAACTTCTTTAGAAACAGTACGCTCAGCGATGAAATGAACTCCATCACGAACTTCAGTTACTTCACTAAACATAACTGTAGCACCTGCTGCAACAAGCATATCAGAGGCATATCCTGCTGAAGGATTACCTGTAACACCACTAAATGCATCAGAACCACCACATTGCATTCCTATGCAAAGCTTAGAAAGAGGTAACTCTTTTCTTACTCTTTGGTTAAGCTTTTTAAGCTTTTCTTCCGCCATCTCACAAATTTTCTTCATCATATTATCGAAACCTTTAATATCTTGAAGAACAATTACATTTTCAGGCTTAATATCAGCCTCATCTAATAGTTTTTCAACAGTAAGCTTTTCACATCCTAAAGATACAACCATTACTTCACCACCAAAATTTGGATGATGAACTAAATTTTTTAATGATCTAATAGGAATTACAGCTTCAGGTGCGTTAATCGCAACACCACAGCCGTATGCATGATTAATTGCGACTACATCATCAACATTAGGATACTTTGGAAGAATTTCTTTTTTGATTTTTTCAACTGCTACATCTAGTACACCTGATACGCATTGAACAGTAGTAGAAATACCTAAAATGTTTCTTGTACCAGCGTATTTCTCACCTGGTATTTCATATCCTAAGAAGGTTTTTCTTGGGGCCTCAGGCAAAACTACATCAACCTTTTTACCCCACTCCATGTCATCAAGAGATGGTGGTGTAGGAAGATCTAGCATAAATTCGTTTATCCAAGAGCCCTTAGGAATAAGGTCTTTTGCATAGCCAAGTACAACACCATATCTAATAATTTCAGCGCCTTTTTTTATGTCAGTCAAAGCTATTTTATGACCTTGAGGAATAGTAGTTTTAGTGACTATTCCGTCCATTATTTCAGTGCCTTCTTTAATTTCCTTAATGGCAATCGCAACATTATCATTATCTTTTATTTTAATGTATAATGGCTTCATTAATTTCACTCCTTTTCTAAAATTTGTTTTATATATCTAAGGCTTGATTCCATTTTATCTTTAGGAACACCCTCAAATATCAAGTTAGCATCGGGAATATTTTGTTTAACTTTTCCAACGATATATTCTAGATCCATTAATCCTTCACCAAGACCAACCTTAAGAAGAGGTTTCTCATCCATTGTAAAGTCCTTTAGGTGAATATTTTTGATTTTATTTCCAAATAGTTCAATACATTCATCAATTATATGATGTTGATATTCCTTACTATAATTTTGTTCATTTAAATAGTTATATACATCAACCGTTACAAATACATGTCCATTATCAATTGAATCTACTAGTCGCTTTAATTGCTTAGGACAGTACATGCAATGTCCATCTGCGCCTTCAATTGAAAGATTAGAATTTACTTCCTTAGCATATATGGCAAGCTCTTTAAAGGTATTTTTTACAATTTCAAAGGCTTCCTCTGTTCTATTTAAAGGATTATAAGTCCATTTATCATCATTATATGATCCGGTTTCACTACCAATGTATTTTGTATTGAAAAAGTGAGAGTAGTCAAGGTGCATTTTAAATTTACTAATATTGCGCTTAACAAGCTCCTTATTAGAATGAACTGGGTTGAAATAAGAACCAATTAAAGGAATTTCAAGACCTTCATCTAAAAATGTTTTGGCAATTTCTTTAGCACGAGCTTCACTTAACTCTCCAGGCCATGCTGTTTCACCTTCAATAGCCTTGTTAATCGCAAGCTGAAGTCCATCAAAGCCTAATGCCTTTATTTCCTTAGCTAATGTAGGTGCGTCCTTTTTACCTAAATCCTGTGCTCTTACAAAAATTTTCATATTATTCTCCTTTGATATTTTTAATTAATCTTATTATATGATCCATTTGAGCTTCTAAATTTTCTTTAGAATAAGCTTTAGACTCTTTAAAATCCATAGCTTGCTGATTAATACTCATAATAGTTGTGACACCCATATCGTATACCTTATCAGGAACATCACCAATTGCTCCACATAAGGCAATAACAGGAACATTTTGGCGTTTAGCACGTGTTGCAATACCTGATATAACCTTACCATCAAGTGATTGGCTATCAATTTTTCCTTCACCAGTAAAAATAAAATCAGCATCTTTGATTTTAGAATCAAAATCAAATAAATCTAATATAGTATTTATTCCAGAAGTAAGTTTTCCACCAAAGAATGCGATAATTCCTGCACCCATTCCGCCAGCAGCGCCACTTCCTTCAACAGAAGAAACATCTATATTTAATTTCTCCTTTATTATATTAGATAATAAAATTAAATTTTTATCAAGTTTTTTTACTAAATTTTTATTTGCACCCTTTTGTGGAGCAAATACATAGGCGGCACCATGCTCGCCATAAAGAGGATTTGTAATATCACACATTGCACATATTTCAACATTACCAATTGTTTTTTTTATGTCAGTTAAATCAATATTTGTAATTTCACCAAATTCTAAAGGAGAAGGAAAAAAATCTTCATTATCCTTATTATAAAATTTAGCACCCATTGCTATAGCAGCACCAACACCCATATCATTAGTACAGCTACCACCAAGCCCTAAAATAATTTTTTTAGCACCATTTTTAATCGCATCTAAGATTACGCTACCAACTCCATAAGTAGTAGCATGAGATGGATCTAAATGATCAGGTATTGTAATACCAGCACAAGAAGCCATTTCAATGATAGCTGTAGTTTCCTTCATACCATAATATACCTTTAGCTTTTCGCCAAAAGGACCAGTTGATTTACAATAGATTTTTTCGCCACCAATACCTCTTAATACAGCATCAACACTACCTTCACCACCATCTGCGATAGGAAGTTCTTCAACAATAGCGCTTGGATAATGCTTTAAAATTTTATTTTTCATTATTGTTGAAGCTTCAAGAGCTGAAATAGTTCCTTTAAATGAATCAGGAGCTAAGACAAATTTCATAAAATCACCTCCGCTATACATTATATATTATACATATATAAAATTGAAAATCTATTGATTAAGTAGCGAATTTTTTTATGAAAAGAAAAAAAGTTTAATTCTAAAGAAAAACTTTGAAATGAATTAATGCTAAAAATGAAATGTTTTTAAATATAAATGTCTTATTTTGAAATGAAATGAAATAAATTTTAGAAATATATAAAACTTTTTTGATGTTTGTAAGCTTTGTCAATTGTCTTGAAATGAAAATGCTTATATAATATGGTTAGAACAACTAAGGAGGACATTTATATGAAGGTTGGATTTATCGGACTTGGAATCATGGGAAAACCTATGAGCAAGAATTTATTAAAAAAAGGACATGATCTTGTAGTATGTAGTCATGGTGAGGATGCAGTAAATGAGCTTGTAGCACTTGGTGCTAAGAAAGCAGCAAATGGTAGCGAGGTTGCTAAAGAATGTAACGTTATTATTACAATGCTTCCAAATTCACCTCAAGTACGTGATGTATGTTTAGGTAAGGGTGGTATTATTGAAGCAGCTAAACCTGGTACAGTTGTAATTGATATGTCAAGTATTGATCCCGTTGAAACAAGAAGTATTGGTGCTGAACTTGAAAAGAAGGGTATTGAATTAATGGATTGCCCCGTATCTGGTGGTGAACCTAAAGCTATTGATGGAACAATTTCTGTAATGGCTGGAGGAAGAAAGGAAACTTTCGATAAATATTATGATTTAATTATGTGTATGGCTGGTAGTGCTGTTTATGTTGGACCTCTTGGAAGTGGAAATATTACAAAGCTTGCTAACCAAATTATTGTTGCATGTAACATTGCAGCTGTAGGTGAAGCTTTAACATTCGCAACAAAATCAGGTGCTGATCCTGAGCTTGTTTATAAGGCAATTCGTGGAGGACTTGCTGGTTCAACTGTTCTTGACGCTAAGGCTCCAATGATGCTTGATAGAAACTTTAAGCCAGGCTTCAGAATTGAATTACATATTAAGGATTTAAATAATGCCTTAAATGCAGCTCACGCAGTTGCATCTCCAACTCCACTTACTGCTAATGTGATGGAAATGATGACTTATTTAAAGGCTGATGGATATTCAAAGGAAGACCATTCAAGCTTAGTTAAGTACTATGAAAAGCTTGCTGGTGTTGAGGTAAAGCGTCATGAGTAATTATTTTACACCTACAGGAATTATTCCCCCAATTATTACTCCTCTTACCGATGAAGGTGAAGTAAATTACCCTGTTTTAAGACAAATGGTTAATCATTTAATTGATAGCGGTGTTCATGGTCTTTTCCCTTTAGGAACAACAGGTGAATTTTACGCTTTTGATGATGAAACATATCGTAAAATAATTGAAACTGTCAAAGACGAAGCTAGAGGTAGAGTTAAAATCTACGCAGGATGTAATCACATAACTACAAGAGGCGCTATTAAGCTTGTAAAGATTTGTGAAGAAATCGGTGTTGATGCTGTTTCTGTTTTAACTCCTATGTTTGTATCACAAACACAAGATGAAGTATATAAATACTTTAAAACAATAGCCCAAAGTACTACATTACCTATTATTATGTACAATAATAAGCCAAAGACTAATGTTACCATAACACCAGAAACTTGTGCTAAGCTAGCTCTAATTCCTAATATTATTGCTATAAAGGATTCAACAGGCGATATGACTAATACAGCTGAATATATCCGCCTTACAAGAGATATTGAAGATTTCCATGTTCTTGTAGGAAGAGATACATTAATTTATGCTGGTTTAATGTATGGCGCTTCAGGTTCTATTTCTTCATGTGCAAATGTGGCACCAAAGGTAGCAGTAGCTATTTATGAAAACTATATTAAAGGCGATTATAAAAAAGCATTAGAGGCTCAATTCGAGCTTGCTCCATTAAGAATTGCTTGTGGTATGGGTACATTTCCTGCTGTAATTAAGGAAGGACTTGTTCAACAAGGAATTCCTGTTGGAAAATGCTTAGATCCAATTTCTGAGCTTACTGAGGCTGAAAAACATAAATTACATGAAATTCTTCATAAGATGAATTTAGTGTAAAAATATAAAAAAAGAAAAACTAGACCAAAATCTAGTTTTTTTGTTCGTTATTTTCATATCTTTTAAGAATTAATAAAAATTTTAAATAAATAGCATCGTTAAATTCTCTAATATCAAGTCCAATTAAATTTTTAATTTTATCAATTCTATATACAAGCGTATTTCTATGAATATAAAGGTCTTTGGCTGCATCTGTTAAATGCAAATTTCGACTAAAAATGGTATTGATTGTCTCAAGCATATCAAGATTAAGATTGTTAAGCTTTTGATAATAAGAAGAACTATATATACGTTCCTTTTCAGCTTTGCTTAGATTGCTTACAACCTCTTCAAGTCTTAGATTAGAATAGTAGGTTGTAAAATCAAGATTATAGGTTCTTGAAATAAAAATTGCTTCCTTAGCCTCTTGATAGGATTTTGAAATTAAATTAATAGGATAACTGTTTCCAATACCAATATTTAAGATGATTTTATCTTTCTTTTTTAAATAATAAATATCAGATATTATTTTATCATCAAGTGTATAATCAATAATACTTATATGAAGAGGAGAATGAGTAATTAAAAAATAGTTTTTAGAGTCAATAATATAGGATTTAAGCTTATCGATAAATAATGAAGCTTTATCATGAAATTCAATATCTATTACCCTTGCAACATCATTTTTGAGATTATATAGTTTGAAAAAATCTTCTAGTTTATAAGAATCTATTTTAGAATTGAGAAGTTCAAAAAGAAATGCATTTATATTATTATTTAGGTCATCAGATTTAATATAATCACTTAAAAATTGACATAATAAGGAAATTTCTGGTTTATTAAAATCTTTATTAAGGGATAAATAATAATTTTTCCAAATAGGTATAATTACATCATTATTACAATAGAAGGTGGTATTAATGATTTCACTAACAGGGTATTTATAAGAAATATTTATGTAATTTGAAGAATAAATTACAGTGTATGACTCATCAAGCATATTAAGGTCAGTATTAAAATATTTTTTGTAATTAGAAAGAATTTCATTATAGTTCATTATTATCACCTAAAAAATTATAGCATATAATAATTTTTTTTAAAATGATAATCTATTTTTAAATAATTTCTTTAAGCTTTAATCTTAAAAAAGTTCCTTGAAAAACATTATTTCAAGTGATATAAATATAGTATAAAAGAATTTAAGGAGTTGTAATTATGGCTAAGATTTTAGTAGTTGTTCCTAAAGAGTATTTACGTGATATAGCATTAGATGCAATCAAAACATTAGAGGTTAATGCGGATGTTATCTTATCTGATGTTATGAGTATGGATGAAGTTATTCAAAAAATAACTAAAAGTAAAGCTAAAATTGTCGTAGCAAGAGGATATCAAGCAACTTATTTAGAAGAAAATACACCATTTACAATTGTTCCAATTTGTCTTACTTCAAATGAAATAGCTTTACTAATTAAAAAGGCTTGTGAAATAGCCCAAAAGAAAAGGCCAAATATAACTCTTTTCGGATATAAAAATACCTTCGGTGATATTTCTCATCTAGATGAGGTTTTTGATGCTAATATTAAACTTGAGATGCTAAATGATGATGAAAGCATTAAGCTTGAAGAAGCTAAAAGAGATATGGTTGATGTTGTTATAGGTGGAAATAAAGTTGTTCGTCTTGCTAAAGAGAAAAATATGGAAGCTATTTTCTGCGATTCATCAATTGATTCAATAATAAATGCATTAAAAACAGCTAAGAATATGTCATTTACCATTGATAATGAATTAAAGAATTATCCGCAATTTAACACTTTACTTGACGTATCATTTAATCAAATATATCAATTAAATCGTATGCATCAAATAGAGCTTGCCAATAAAAGTGCTCAAAACTACATTGGATATGACATTATAGGTAAAAATATAGAAGATGTATTTGATAGTATAGATATAAAAGTTATAGATGAAATGTTTTTAAGAAAATTAGAAATTTATCAAGGTGTCTTAGAATATCAAAAAGATATTTTAAATTACACTCTTGTACCAGTAATATTAGAAAATGTAGTTAAGGAATTAATTTTATCAGTATCAATTGTATCTCATACGTTTAATGTAAATAAAGAAGATTATACTAATGGTTATGTTGCATCGGCGTCTTTTCAATCAATTCAAACTAAATCAGAAGATTATAAAAATACGATTAGACTTGCTAAATTATTATCTGTTGAATCAGATCCTTTATTTATAAGTAGTGGTTGTGGGCTTGATAAGGAAAATATAAGTGAAGCAATTCACAATTTTAGTCAAAGAAAAAATGGTCCATTTATTAGAATAAACTGCTTTTACAAAGAAGAAGAAATGGAAGATTTAATCTTTAATAAAGCTATTTTTGCAGCAAATGGAGGGACATTAGCTTTGATTGGATTTAATCATTTGCCTATAAGAATCCAAAATAGATTATTTTATTCTTATGTAGCAAAAGGAGATTCATTTGATTTAAATGAAGAAAAAAAGTCTGATGTAAGATTCATCCTTATAAGTGATGATTCACTTAATAATCTACATAAAAATAAGCTAATAATTGATGAACTTTTCTATTATTTAAAACCATTTGAATTACAAATTCCGCCTCTAAATTCAAGGTATGATGATCTAATAAGCTTAATAAGGGATACTTTTGATAATTTTATTTTGAAATATAAAAAAAATATAAAGGTTGATAATGAGGTTATAGAATATCTTGCACATCTTAATTGGGACGGAAATGATATTGAAATTATTCAAAATATTAAATATATTGTCATTGAAGCTTCTTCAAAAATACTTTCAATTGAATTTGTTAAAAGATGTATGGCAAAAAAGAATTTTGGGCCTATAAAAAATCAAAATATATATGATCCTATTTTAAATGCTTATTATAAATATAATGGTAATAGAACTAAAATGGCTAAAGAGTTAGATATTAGTACGACTACCTTATGGCGAAAACTAAAAAAATATAATTTAGAATAAGAGTTAAATATTATAGATTATTTTGATAATTTTATATAAGCAATATTGATTAAAATAGTTTTAATCGTTATAATGCAATTACTAAAATTTTGGATGTTTTTATGATTATTAAAACTAAACATTTAATTTTAAGGCCTTTTCAGAATGGAGATGAATTTGATTTATTAGAATATTTAAAAGAAGTAACTGTAAATTGCTTTATAGATATGAAAATAAATAAAATTGAAGAAGCTATTAATGAAGTTAATGAAAGAATTAAAAAATCTGAATATTATTTTGCAATTGTATTAGAATCAGAAAATAAGGTAATTGGTGAGATTGAAGTAGATGGTAAAAGTTGTAATTTTACTTCTAAAATAAATGATACTTTTTCACCTTGTTGGATACTTAATAATAAGTATCAAGGTAGGGGATATGCTTATGAGGCCTGTTTGGCTTTCAATTGATGGAATGACCCATCCTTTAATTGATAATAATTATGAATCCTTATCATGTCCTCGTATATGCTGGTATAAATATAGAGAAGAAAATAGAAAAATGGTTATGACTTTAAACATAACTATTAATCATTGCTTCGTTGATTGTTATCCCTTATCTAAAGCTTTTAATTTAATTCAAGAGTATTTTAATAATCTTACTGGTATTAAAAAGTAAAACATCCCATTACCATAGATAAAAATCTAGGTTAAAATTGTGTAATTTTGCTCTATTCTAATATAGAATCAAGTTAGAAAGTGAGGAAATATTTATGGATATGATTAAAACAGGTGACTTTTTAAGGTCACTTCGTAAAGCTAAAGGTTTAACTCAAGAAGATGTTGCTACAAGACTAATGCTATCTCCTAAAACTATTTCAAGATGGGAAAGTGGAGTTTCCCAAACAAAAGGATATTAAGGAATAACCTGTGTTTACCTGCTTGCAA
>OCPS01000614.1_pt1 | contig 37796 bp, 30 predicted proteins | sample 1538651 | NCBI WGS metagenome assembly OCPS01 (sample SAMN04571715, study PRJEB22368) | human gut metagenome | biome: human gut; material: stool | host: Homo sapiens | place: Luxembourg | collected 2012-09-21 | reverse complement strand
TCTGCGGCGTTCGCCGCAGAGCCGTCTGGGAATGGGCTCCCCCACCTGGACTCGAGCAGAAGTGGTTTTCTGGCTCATTATCATGTACGTACTCTTTCTCCAGATGCAATACAGAAGCTTCCTCAACCCCGCCGATCCGTTCAAGGAGAACGGTTTTCTCCTGATCGAGCCGGCCGGCGAACAAAGTGAAAAACAAGATGGCGTCGAAGGGGACCGCCATGTCTGAGGTGCACATTCAGGTGCACGCATTTGATGATGTAAACCAATGAACAAGGCAAGAATAATGGTCATGAAGGAACACAGATAGGTGCATCCGGTCTGGTCGAGCCTGATGGTCGAATGACTCTCCGAGTCCGGTATCGCCTCAAATCCAAGGAAGGTGATTCGGCCATGGCTAAAACTCAACCCCATGGGATGGGAAGAAGATTCGGAGCGGTCGTCGCGAGGAAAAGAGACGACGGATCGGTGTCGGCATGGCTGGCGAGGTATTCTTCCCCCGTGGATGGGCGGCGCGTGCAGCGTTCCTTTCCCGACCGCATCCGCGCCGAGGCGTGGCTTTACGACGAGTCGATGCTCGTGGAGCTCCACAAGCGGGGAAAACAACAATGGGTCCATCCGACGGAACGCGACAGACGGCGATGCTCGACGACGATGACGTTCAACGAGCTCGCCGACTGGTACGTGCAGACCCACAGGAAACCGGACGGGACCACGCTGCGCGGCGCGGCGAAGCGCAACCTCCGCACGGATGTGGATCACCTCAAACAGGTCTTCGGCCCGATGAAACTAAGCCATATAACCCCCGACGTGATTGCCGCCTGGTATTTCGGACCACATGACGAGGGGGTGTGGGTGTTTCCTCGCGCATGCCAGAGGCTGAAAGCGATAATGGCGTTGGCGTGCTCCGACAAGTTCGGCACGGGAATGCCCCTTCTGGATTCCAATCCGTTCGTTCTACCGATTCCTCCGGATCCCGAGCCGAAGTCGTGGAGCGTCCCGCCGCTGACGGGCGGACAACTGGCGGCATTGTACGAGGCGATGCCGGAATACGACAGGTTGAGCGTGCTGCTTGCGGCGTGGGCGGGCGGAATGAGGATCGGCGAGGTGTGCGCCCTGACCGTGGATGATTTCGATCTGGAGAAACTCACCATGAGCGTGAGCCATTCCGTATGCCGCGGCGACACCGATACCGGCCCATTGACCCTCGGACCGGTGAAATCGCATCATTCACGCCGTGTATGCGCGCTTCCGAGCATGCTGACGCCGTTGATCCGACAGCACATCGCCAGGAGGGCCGACCAGTCGAGCCCGTACATGTTCCAGGGCAGGCAAAGTCCCATCCTTCCTCCCACCACGCTGAGCAACCATTTCCGCCAGGCGAGGGAGCTCGCGGGCTGCGAACACGCCACGTTCCGCACGTTGCGGGTGACCCACACGACCCTGCTCATGCAGAACGGCGGCACGGTCCGCGAGGCGATGGACAGCATAGGCGATTCCACCCAGGAGGTCGTGATGCGCCATTACACGCGCACCGTCCCCGAACACCAACGACAGGTGGTGAACCGCATGGCCGAATCCATGGTTTCGGACAGTTCGGACCTGCAACGAGTCCTCGGGATGCGGCGGGACGGGCGGCCCGAGTCCGCGCGCCTGGCCTACGCAGGCATGGAGGAGGCCGGTGTGGGAGGCAAGCTCGACCTCATCCTGGCCATTCTGGGCGACCTCGTGACGCACGAGTGAGTCCCCCGCCCAGGCTCGAACAAGCGCACTCCGCACAAAAATATCAACTGCGCCATTATGGCGCAGTTGATATTTTTTGTTCCGCCACAAGTTCCAGGTCATGACGCGCATGGGATTCGACGGCCGTCGACGCGGATGCGCATGGGGCCTTGCCATGCGAATCCGGACGGACGCCACACGGAATATCAACTGGTCCATTATGGACCAGTTGATATTTTTCGCCACATGCCGAACATGTTCCGGCGTTTATCGGTAGGGGCGCGTGTGGAGGTTATAGCGGAGCACGGGCCGGACGGAACCCCAGTCCGATCCGGATCCACGCCTCCCGCGCACGCATCCCCATGGTTCCCTCCCGTGACGCCACCATGCCATGGATCCGCGGGAACGGAAAAAGGGGGAGAGGATTCCCATCAAACCCCACCATCATCCCGGAAGGAACATGAACGTTGAAAGACGACACATCCACGGCCAACCAGCTCATGGCCGAGACATTGGAATACGCGCGGGGCCTCGCGGCCCTCGCGGCCAGCCTGGAACCTGACGATTCCGAATACGCGCACGCTACGAACGCGTCCAGGCGCATGGTCCGTGCGTTCGCCCGGCTGGGAACCGAGGTCACGCCCGATCCGGCCGCCACGTTCGACGCCGCGACGGCATGCGAACGCGCGTACGACCTGTACGCCAGGCTCGTCGAACGGCATATGGTCCATCTCGCACAGGGCGTGAACCTATCCCTGTCCGAACTCACGCTCGTGGACACCGGGGCCACGGGCCTGCCGAAACAGGCGCGCAGGCAACTGTCGATCCCACGCCCGGCATGCGACGGGAAGGCGAGATGAAGGACGTGACGGCGACGACGCTGCCGGATCCGGACGTGATCCCGGAAAGCCTTCGGATCCTCGAGATTATGATCCAAGCCGACCGGGGCATGCGTCACAGCATCGAACGTATGGAACGACGCAACAGCATGATCCGCACGCAGATCACCATGATCCGCATGACCAAGCCGAAAAGGGAAGGAGACCGCCCATGAACCCGATCCTCGTCACGGCCGTGCTGGATCTCACGCTCATGACACTCACGCTCATGGTGTGCCTGCCGGGGCTGAGGGGACGGAGTGGACGGTATCCGCCGCGGATCCTGCGCATGCTGCGCGTGGACGTCCTGTGGACGGTCGGACTTCCCGCATGGGCGTTCACGGTCGTGGCCGTCTGCCGTATGATCGGCCTACACGCCGACCCCACGCCGGTCCCGCTCGTCCTCCTGCCCGCGATGATCCTAGTGCTGGCCCGCGCAGTCCGCCACCTGCGCGGGGCGGGATCCCGCCATCCCGCGCCCGTATGGTCCGACGCCACGGAATACGGGGGTATTGAGGACACGATTGTCATGGAGCCCGTGGACGCGGAGGAGGGGAGGAGAACGGCATGAACGGCATGGACGTCCTGTTCTGCACCATGTGCGGAAGGCCCACGAGCCTGGACCACAGTCGCTCGTATATCATCACCGTCGTGCAGACCAGCCGCGGGAGGCACAACGTCAGACGCGACGTCAGAATCTGCGACCATTGCGCGGCCGGCAGGAGGCACATGGCCGACATCGTCATCGCCTGCGACGGCGGGCCACGCGTCCTTATGGACGCCAGACCACAGGAAAGGACACCACGATCATGACGGCCGACACGGACGACTGGCTCACCAAACAGGCCATCCGCAGCCTCATGGCCGCGCGACTGACCGACGAATCACCCGCCCAGGCGTACGTCGCCGCGTACCGCAGGGCATGGGACGACGCGATGCGTTTCTGCATCCGCGCGGAACAGGCGCTCGAACGATCCGACTTCACCATAAGCGGACCGGACCGGGAACAGAACGGAAGGAGTACGCGATGAGCGGAAATATGGAACACGAACTCAGCGAACGGACCCGCGAATACCTCGAACGGATGCCGGCCGTGGAAAAGGCCGGCAAAACCAGGATCACCTACGCGGCATGGTTCAAAAAGGAGGTGCTGCGACGATACAGGCGCGGGGAACGTCCCTCCGCGATCTTCCGCGCGTACGGCATCGGCCCCGAGATCATCGGCCACAAACGGGTCGAACGATGCATGCACCGGTGGAAAAACAGCGGACAGGCCGTCGACGTTGGGGACGGCACGCCGCAGGGGGTCGTCGAACAGCTCGAGCGCAGATGCGCCCTCATGCGGGACGAACTCGACATGATGAGGGAATCCCTCGAACAGATCCGCGGACTCCTCTCCGAATGTCCCACGCCGCCGCGACGGCGGACACCGTGCCCGACATCGTCGCCGGACGATATCGGCGGCCAACGGACGGACTCCGTGCGGGAATGATGGTGAGGTCTGCGAAGACCCGCCCCGCGGCTCGCACCGGACACCATCAAGAACAAAGGCAACCGGGACCGGACCGACCACAGGGCCCGATGAAAGGATCCGGACCGTGTGGAACGGTCCGGATCCGGCCCCTCCCGCGGAACGTTTCCGCAGCCGAAGACGCTTGCATCCGATGGAATGTCCACGGTCGAATTTCGAATTAGACCGACGCGGACCCCGATCTCACTTGTCCGAATGTGCCGTGCGACCGTCAACGACGATGGGCGCACGGCCCTTTTATACCCCCATACGAATATCGGCGGTGGACTGTGTGAATGGGATGGCGGAACGTCCGGCCATCGGTCCGGGCGCTGCCGTCTCCATCCAACCAAGAGGGACGCGTTCCGGGAAAACCGTCCGCACGGCCCGCCGCATCCCGCCCGCACGACGCGGGACCGGGACACGAAGCGGTATGTGAGTTCAGCCGGCGGCGGACCCGTACGACGGAATCCGGGCGCGGCCCTCTCCACGACACACAAGTCCAAGGAGAGAAAGAATGGCCGAGACACAACAGACCATGACCGAATTCACCTTCGCGCCAGGCGAGAAGCACATCATCGGGGACCGTTTCAGTCCCAGCGTGGTCCTCTTCTGGCTCAAGACCGCCGTCGCCGCAAGCTCGACCCGCATCCAGTACAAGAGCCCGAACACCCTGTTCGGCCTGATCCCGCTGGGGGCGGACACGAAGACCATCCCGTTGCGCACCGTCGCATCGGTCGACACGAGCACGAAGTTCAACCTCGGAAGCCTCGTCTGGGGCATCGTGTTCCTGTTCGTCGGACTCGGATGCCTCGACAGCAGCGTGGCGGTGGCCGTCATCCTGCTGCTGGTCGCGGCCGCGAACCTCGCGAACACGATGAGCGCGAGCCTCGTGTTCCGCGATCCCTCGGGCGGCGCGAACGCCATCACCGTGAGCATCCTCGAAAAGGACAGGCTCATGCAGCTCGCTCAGGAGATCCAGAAGCTTGTGTTCACGGACGTGGACCAGCTGCGCCACGAGGAAAGCATGGACATGGCGCAGCAGCAGTACACTGCGCAGACCAACAGCGTGCTGATCCAGCAGCAGATGCTCGCCAACCAGCAGGCCGCACAGCAGGCCGTCCAGCCGGCGAACAACGACGTCCGTGAACAGGTTGACACGGACCAGGCGTAAGCCACACCCCGGTCCCGTGCAAGACCCATCCGGAAAACGACGTCGCACGGGAACAGGCAACCATGGACTACCATCCAGAGGCCGACGGCACGACCGCCGGCCTCACCCATATCGGCACACCCCACGGTCCGGGGCATGTGAATACGGGGACGGACCCCATGTCAACAGGGACATGGACGATTCCGACCCCAACCAAGAAAGGAAACCTCTATGAAGGACTCCACCGCCACAAGACTCGCCGCATCCTGCGCGGCCGTCGCATCATTGGCCATGTTCGGCCTGTCCGGCACGGCCATGGCCGTCGAAACTCCGACCACGTCGGATACGGCCACCGCGTCGATCACGTTGAACGCGGCCGAAGGCAACACGCTGGCCGGCCACACGTTCACGTTCTACCGTCTCGGCAGCTATGGCGACATCACCGCCGGCACGTCCGGTACGGATGTGAAGTCGTTGACGGTCAACAAGATCGACGACGCGTCCGACAAGTGGATCGCGGCCTCGAACACGGCGGCCGGCATCACCGACCTGCAGGGCTTCGACTCGGCCGGCGACCTCGCCCACCTGGGCAAGGATGGCGAGCCGACCAGCGACGTGCAGGGCAAGCTGCGTGAGGCTGCGAAACAACTCGCCGCCACGGCTTCAACGGCCGGCATGGACGGCAAGGCGATTGCCGTCACGAAGACCGCCACCGGCGCGGGCACCACGATGACCGTCGCCGACCTGCCGAACGGCCTGTATCTGATCGTGGATTCGGTGGGCAGTCCGATGATCGTCGGCACGCCCATCCAAGGGTCGAAGACCCTGAACGGCGTCACGTTGGGCGCGTTGACGATCAAGTCGAAGACCGTCGCGATCGACAAGAAGGTGTCCCACGACCGTAAGGACAAGGCCACGCTCATCGACTCGAAGGCGGGCAACACCGCGTCGAGCGCCTCGTGGAACGTGGGCGACACCGTGGACTTCCAGTATGAGTTCACGTTGGGCAACAAGCAGAACACCGTGAAGATGGTCGTCACCGACACGATGGACGGACTCACCCTTTCCGGCGACCCCGTGTTCAAGGTCGGCCAGACGGCCGTCAATCCGACCGTCGTGAAAACCAACGGCTTCACCGCCACGTTCGACCAGAATCTCGTCAAACAGTATGAGAACAAGAAGGTGACCGTCACCTACAAGGCCATTGTGTCGAACGCAACCCGCGCCAAGCAGGCCAGCAACACGGTCGCCTTGGCCAGCGCCCAATACGACGGTCAGGCTCAAGCCGCCACCACCGTGGACACCAACGACACAGCCACCGTGAGCGCATACGATCTGAACGTGAAGAAGACCAATTGGGACGGCAAGACCACACTGGCCGGCGCGGGCTTCAAGATCAAGGACACGAACACCAACAAGTGGATGAAGCAGACCGGCGGCAGCTGGTCGTACGTGGCCGAGCAGAAGGATGCGACCGAATTCCTCACCGGCGACAACGGGCAGGTCAACATCGCCGGCCTGGGCGCGGGCGACTACCAGATGGTCGAATCGAAGGTGCCTGACAACATGACATCCCTCATTACCGCCACGTTCAACTTCCACATCACGGACGCGGGCGTCGTGTCCGTGGACGGTGATGCGAACAAGCTGATCTCCGACCAGCCGACTTCGAAGAACGAGTACACGATCACCGTGAAGAACATCGACTCGCTGACCGAACTGCCGCAGACCGGCGGATTGGCCGGCAACACGATGATCGGCGTGATCGCGCTCACGATGGCCGGCGGCGTCGCCTTCCTGACGTTCCAATCCAAGAAGCGCGGCCAGCGGCACGCGCTCTAAACCAGACGATCGACGGGAGGGACACGAGTGGACTCGGACTTTTGGCAGATCGTGTCGGGCGGCCGTGCGGAATCGACCCGCCAGCGACTCGAACGGCATGACCGGCGCATGAGCCGACTCTACCGTCTGCTCGCCCTCCCGCTCATTATCGGCGGCCTGACCGTCATGCTCACGCCCAATCTGAACACATGGTGGAACGATCGGACGCTCGCCCATGAGGCGCATGCCGTCGAAACGCTCCCGCAGGACGGAATCGAGCGGCAAGTGAAAGCCGCCCGCGACTACAACAGGCGTATGGTCGGCCGCCAATACCAGATCGGCGAAGTGTTGAACCCGGATGGGACGCGCGACGCCGACTTCACGGAGGACACCACCTATCAACGTCTGCTCGACTCGGATGCGAGCGGCACGATGGGTGCGCTTCGAATCCCCGCGATCGGCGTGGACCTGCCCATCCGGCACGGTACCGGTCCGGATGCGCTCGACAATGGGCTTGGGCACGTGCACGGCACTTCATTGCCGGTCGGCGGTACGGACACGCGCACCGTCATATCGGGGCATACGAACGTGCAGGGGAAAACCCTGTTCACCCGGTTGGACGAGCTGAAGAAGGGCCAGACATTCGTCATCAGCGTGTACGGGCGTGAACTGCATTATCGGATCGTGGACATCGCGATCATCGACCCGTCGGATGTGAACGCGTTGAAGATCGTGGCCGGCAAGGATCTGGCAAGCCTCCTGACTTGTACGGACACGGCCAACAGCCGTCGCCTTTTGGTTACGGGCGAACGGTACACGCCCCATGGGGGCGAACGCGAAGACGTGGATGGGAGGATCGGGCTGGCCGGCGCGGCCGGCATAGGAGCCGTCATGCTCGCCGTCGGCCTGCCGCCCGTCCGCATGGCGCACGGGCGGCGTCGCATCGTACGCCATACGACCAATCCGTACCGTCCCGTCGAATGAAAGGAAAACACTTGACAATGCGTAAGGCGACCCGTATGCTGCTCGCCATCATCCTCGTCCTGTTCGGCATGCTCACCCCCCTGACCGCGCAGGCGGCCGCCACCTATCGGATAGGGCAGGTCGGTAGCGCATGGTTCCAATCCGTGACCGACGCCGACGGCAACGATCTGGTCGGCGCGACCGTGGATGCGAACGGACAATACTTCGACATGACCATCGGCATCCGCATCGACCGGATGGAAGACCTGAAGGAAGGCGACGTGGTGGATGTCGAGTTCAGCACGTACGGACATTACACGGCATGGTATTTCGGATTGAACGGCGGCATCAAGGCATCCTCCATCGCCAACTCGGACGGCAGGATGCTGTTCACCGCACGCAACAGCGACAACCACCTGTATCTGACCCGTACGGGAGAGCCGGCCGTGGGACGGTTGGAATCATCCGTCAACTTCCATAGCCAACAGTGGAGCACCGATATGGATTACGATGAAACCACTTGGAGAATCAAAGACACCGGTTCGAAAGTCACGTTCGCCAACCGGAAGATCGTTTTACGCCCGTGCACGTCGGGCATGGGCGTCCCGAGAGAGTTCGGGTCGAAGGATATGGCTTCGAACGGCAATCGGCTGTGGGTGTCGAATTGGATCCGCAATTGCGCGACCGTCTACCAGATCACCCACAACCAGCCCGTCACCACACCCTCCGGCGATATGGTCATATGGTTCCATCTGACCCGCGAACTGGGCGGCGGACTGAAAAACATCGACGTCATAGGGCGACAGGGATTGGACCTTCCATACGACGAGAGAACCCCGGGCAGTCTGGACAGCCGCATAGCAGACAACTATTCCCTGAAAACGGTCGACAAGGACGTGACCGGCATTGAACAGGCTAAAGCGAACCTGAACCCGGGGGAGAAGGCCGTCATGGTGGACGGCGACGACTATTACGCGGCCATGAACCTGGGCTCGCGCAACGGCGACGAGCGTACCCTCCGTCCCCCGCTGCGTTCCAACGTGGATGATGTGAGCCGCGCCTACTATGCGAACGCGCAAGGCGTGTGGGACGTCGCCCAACCGCAGTTCAACGCCGACTACGCCGACCTGACCGTGCCGAACCGGTATCGGGTCGAATGGGCGGTCAGCGCGGACAAGACCAATACGGGCGCGTTTACCTACCGCAACAATCCGCCCGCCGCATCCCCGAGCAAAACCCAGTCGGGCATCCGCTACGAGCCGAACGGCGGCATCGAATCCTCCTATCTGACCGTAGGCGACCCCGATACGACCGTCATGGCCGCACCATCCAACACGTTCACCGGCACCGGTCTCACGTTCGTCTCATGGAATACGGAACGGGACGGTAGCGGACAGACCATCATGCCCGACAGTGCGGTCACCTATCCGAAGGAGGGCAGCATCCTGACCCTGTATGCGCAGTGGGAACGCATTCCCGAAACCGTCCTGCCCGATACGGGCGGCCATGACGGCACGCCGACGCGAATCCTCGCGGGGGGGGGCTTGCGATATTCGGCGGTCTTGTCTTCGCACTGCTTGCGGAACGCAGGAGACGTCATATGGTCTGACCACGCCCGCCCTGGAAGGGAGGGCGTGACATGCGCCATCTGAAAAACGCCATCATACCCATGCTCCTGCTCATCGGACTCATGTGGGGCTTGTGTCCGAGCATGCTGGCCGTACGCACGGCACATGCCGACCAGACCGACGCGGGCACGACATCATCCGACATGGAGAAGGGCGACGTTCCACAACCCGCCGCGTCGGATGATGATGACACGGAATCCGAGCCGATGCCGTTGACGGACGCGGACGTGGCTGTACGGACTCCGGCCGTACCGGATGATGCGATCGTCAGTGGCACGGCCGGCTCCTGCCTGTTCTACATCACATCCGACTTGCAGATGGTCATCACGCCGGCTGACGGCGCGCACGGCGTCCTGCCGAACCTGTACGTGAACAAGGATTGGCCATGGTACCGGTACGCCGCCTACATTAAGACCATCCGCTTCGACAAGGGCATCAAGACGGGCGACTCGTTGAACTGGGCGTTCTCCAACGGCAGTACAGGCCCGGACGCGTACAATCAGCTGGAAAGCGTGGACTTCACGAATCTTGACGCCGCCGACCTGACCCAAATGTATGGAATCCTCGCCTATGACAGGACGCTCACCGAAGTGAACATGAGCATGCTGAACGCAGTCCAAGTCACGAGCATGGGCGAAGCGTTCCGCTCCACCGGCATTACCGGACTGGATCTTACGGCGATCGGCGACGGGAAACTGGTCGACGTGGGTGCTCTGTGCTTATCCTGCCACAATCTGCAAGCAGTCACGACCGGGTGGACGATGCGCAACGTCACCGCCGCATGGAACATGTTCAACGATTGCTTCAACCTGACCCAGATCGACGCCCAGAACTGGCGGTTCGGGCAGGCCGGCAATCTCAGTCTCATGTTCAATGGCTGCTCCGGTCTGAAGACGTTGGATGTGAGCCGGTGGAATGTGGGCAGTGTTTCCAACCTGTACCATACGTTCGGCGACTGCGCCGGTCTGAAGACGTTGGACGTGTCCACATGGGATACCGGAAGTCTGACGGATGCGCGCGGTCTGTTCTACCATTGCAGTGGTCTGAAGACGTTGGATGTGTCCGGCTGGAATACCGGCAAGGTCACCAGCTTCGAAAACATGTTCTACCATTGCGCCAGTCTTACGAAACTGGACGTGTCCGGCTGGAATACCGGCAAGGCGACCAGCATGAGCGGCATGTTCGACCAAGACGGGAAGCTTACCGTCTTGGACGTGAGCCGGTGGGACACGTCCAACGTGCAGAACATGACCGGCATGTTCCACAGCACCGGCATCTCCACGCTGGACGTAAGCCGATGGAATGTGAGCCATGTGGGCAGCGTCGGCGAAATGTTCAATAATTGCGCGAACCTCGTCACGCTCGACACCAGCCGGTGGCGTTTGGACAGCGCGTGGGGGGCTTGGAGCATGTTCTCCAACTGCGTCAGTCTCACCGGTCTGGACGTAACCCATTGGGGTATGGGTCATGTAGGCAATATGACGGACATGTTCTACGGCTGCCGCAGTCTTACCGATTTGGATGGACTGGCCGAATGGGATACCGGCAATGCGACCATGCTGACCCGCATGTTCTACGGCTGCAACCGGCTTTCCACCGTCGGCATAACATCATGGAACGTGCGCAAGGTCACTACCACAAGAGGCATGCTCCAAGGCACGCCCATCACCAGCCTCGACCTGAGCGCATGGAACACGGACAGTCTGACGAGCATGCGGTACATGTTCGAAAACTGTACGAAACTTACCAGCCTCGACCTGAGCGGCTGGAACACGTCGAACGTGACCAGCATGGAAGGCCTGTTCAGCCACGACCAGCAGCTCACGGACCTCAGTATGGACGGCTGGAATACGGGCAGCGTGAGGCTCATGGGCCACATGTTCGAATACTGTACGAAACTTACCAGCCTTGACCTGAGTGGCTGGGACACGTCGAACGTGACCGACATGTACGGCCTGTTCGCCAACTGCACCAGCCTTGCCGTTTTGAAACTGGGCGACCGGTGGAATATGGGCAATGTCACCGACACGACATGGATGTTCAGCGGTGACCGGAAGCTCGCTTCGACCATCGCGCGAATCGTCCCCGACTGGAACATGGGCAGCGTGAGAAAGACGGCCGGCATGTTCAGCGGCTGCGTGAACGGCGTACTGGATTTAAGCAAGTGGAATACGCCATTGCTGACGGACACGCGCTACATGTTCAGATACAATCCGAACCTGACCCGTATTCTCGTCAATGAGAACTGGTCAAACGTCACCTTCACGAACAGCTCCGCAGACATGTTCGCCGGCTGTGCAAGGCTCGTGGGCGACGATGGCAAGGGCCTTGCTTACGATTCGTCGAAGACATCCGGCATGTACGCAATACCCGGCACCGGCTACATGACGTTGAAGGCCACGGGCGGCAAGACCATGCACACCGTCACTTATATGGATTGGAACGGCAACGCAATCACCATGCGGCGCGTCAAGGATGGTACGTCCGGCGAGAGCATCGGCATGCATGATACGACATGGCTGGCCGATCCGGACATGAACTTCAACGCGGACCGGTGGAGTGCCTGCTCGTTCACGGAAAAAGGCAAGAAGCAGTCATCACGCGACTGCTACGCGCAGTCCGTGGACCGGCCCATCGCCAAGGGCGACACACTCCACGTCACCGGCAAAGCGGACTACACGCGGGCAAACGGAGACGGGAAGCTCGGCTGGCGTGCTAACAACGCGGTGAACGGAATCAGTAGTTGGGACGGATACTCCTGCCAGAAGGGCGCATCCTGTTTGGCCGATCGGTATTACACGTTCGACAGTGCGGCGAACATTCTTCCGTTCACTCAGATCAACCTGCAGGACGATTACGGGACCGCAATCGTGTCCACCATGCAGCTTACGCAGGTTGATCCGATCACGCATCGCAGTCTCGCCCGGGATGGCTACACGTTCACCGGCTGGAGCGAAGACGTGTCGAACGTGACCGGCGACATGACGGTTCAAGCCCAATACAAGCCGATCCGCTATACGGTCAACTATGATGCGAACGGCGGTACCGGTTCGATGCCGGCCAGCACGCTCACCTACGACCGGCCGCAGGCGTTGCCGGCGATCGGATTCACGAAGGCGGGCTACAGTTTCACCGGTTGGAACACGCAAAAGGACGGTTCGGGCAAAACATTCACCGACAAGCAGATCGTCAGCAGCCTGCTCACCCATGAGAACGCGACCGGCACGCTGTACGCGCAGTGGACTCCCTCCCCACCCATCGTCACCGTCGTCTTCCACATCAACAACGGCGGGTCGGATGAGACCGTAAAGCGCGTGTGGGCATCCAACAATCTCGAGATGAAAACCATTGGCATGCCATCCGGCTGGTCGAACGACGGGTTCGCGTTCCGCGGCTGGAATCTGCAAGCCGACGGTACGGGCGTCGAATACGAGGCCGGCGAAACACTGTATGGCCGACTGGCAGCCGAGACGACCGACCTGTACGCCGACTGGAACGGCCTGCAGACCCGACTGCCCGACACCGGCGGCATTCTGAAACGCAGCCTGGCCGGACTCCTGCTCGCAGGCGGGGGACTGGCATTGTGGACGGTCGGACGACGACGGCGCGGGAAAGCGTGACGGGTTTCCGTTTCCATGGCGACGGCCGGCATCCTCCCTGAGGGGTGCCGGCCGTCCTGTATCCCTCCTTCCCGTAGCGTGCGCGGGAGAGGCGGAAAATCGGCAACGGTGCCGATATCGGGCGGGGAAACCGTCCGGTCATGTGAACGACATGAAGGAACAAGACCACGCATCCGCTTGAGAATGCAGTGGCCCCTCTTCACGAAGAACAAAAAAAGAAAGGATAACCAGCATGGTACCGAAACCATTCAAGGCCGCGGTCGGCGCGTTGGCCGCCATGGCGACACTCGCCATGGGATTCACCGGGACCGCGATGGCCGCGGACACCCGCATCGACGCCGCCAAACTCGCCGTCGCCCAGCCGATCACCGTCACATCCAACATGGACATCAGCGGCAAGAACCTCGTCGCGGTCCAGCTTGCGAAATACTCGTACGCACAGACCGACGGCACCAACATCACCGGCTTCGACCTCGTAGACTCCGGCAAGAATACCGCCGTGGCGAACGCGTTGAAGAACGCGGGCATCAACACGTCCACGACCAAAAGCGGCGCGTACGCGTACAACGCGAACAATCCGATGATCTGGGTCGTGCAGAACCTGCTCGACTCGACCAACAGCCCATGGGCCGGCCAGCTGCGCAACTTCCTGAACAAGCTCAACCATGAAAGCGCGATCACCGGCGACGCGGGCGTCAAGCTCGCCAAGGGCGCGAATGCGAACACTATGACCGCCAGCGTCACGCCGGGCGTGTACGCGATCATCGACCGCACCACCACGGGCCAGGCGTCCATCGTCATGTTCAACGGCACCGGCATCGACGGAAAGACCACGCTGAAGAACGGCAGCACGAACTACACGCTCGGCACCGTGTCCTACAAGACCCACGGCACCACTGTGAGCAAGAAGATCACCGCGGCCAGCCGCGGCACCATCGAAGGCAACGGCGCGACCGCCGAAACATCCATCGGAAAGACCGTGAGCTTCGAACTCACCAGCCAGGTGCCGAACTGGACCGGCTTCGACAAATACTATTACGCGCTTAACGACACGTATTCGGCCGGCCTGACGTTCGACCCGAGCACCGTGAAGGTCAACGTGAACGGCAAGGACCTCGTCAACGACTCCACCCACACGTACTGGAAGGTCACCACGGAGTCCGGCAAGTTCCATGTGATCTTCGCGCCGACCGCCGACGCGAACGCCGCGGGAACCGCGTCCGACATCGTCGCCATGGCCGCTTCCTATCCGATCCAGACCGCCGTCAAGGTCACCTACACCATGACCGTCAACAAGAACGCCGTCCCGCAGACCGCCGACACGAACACCGTGAACGTGGAATACTCGCGCAACCCGAACACCGTGACCGACCACACCACCACCCCGGGCAACACCGTGAAGGTGTGGGTCGGCAAGCTCCAGCTCGTCAAGAAGGACACCAACAACCAGCCGTTGGCCGGCGCATCCTTCCAGATCTTCGAGAACGGCAGCACGGCCGCCGTCAAGTTCGTCAAGAGCTCGGACGGCTACACGTACCGCAAGGCCGACCTGACCGAAACGACCGGCACGACCGACACGATCACGTCCGTGTCCGGCAACAACGGCGTCATTAACATCACCGGCCTCGACGGCGCGTACACCATGAAGGAGACCAAGAGCCCGTACACCGGCATCACGATCCTGCCGAACTTCTCCTACACGCTCAAGGTCAACCAGTCCACCGGCATCACGACGTTCAACCCGTTCACCCAGGACTCCAACAAGCTCGCGTCCAACACGACTCCGAAGGGCTCCAACGCGCAGACCACCGTCATCAACGCGCGTTCCATCCTGGACATGCCGAAGACCGGTAGCGTCTGGATGACGATCTTCGCGGCCATGACCGTCCTGTTCGTCGCGGCCGGCACCATCATCCTCCGCAAACGCGCCTAAAAGCACGCGAACGGCAAAAACACCAACCCAATAACTGCAGAAAAACCGGGAGGGGACGGACCTGGGGGAACACCCCGGATCCGTCCCCTCCCAACCATCACGGCCGAACCATACCGGCCGACACGAACACTTCCGACACCTTCATGACGGAACGAACACCGGGGGAACCGTGCCGAAACACACAAGACAGCCACACGCCCGCACGATCGGCGGGCGCACCATCGCGGGCCTGCTATGCCTGATCCTCGGCGCATTGTGCGGCACAACGCCGTTCCTGCTCATGGTCGTCCAATCCAACACCACCGCGGCCGCCACCAGCACCCACGAACGGAAGACCAGCCAGGCCGCAAGCGAACAGAGGCAACGACTCCACGAGACGCTCGAACGGGCACTCGACTACAACACGCGCCTCGCGTCCGAACAGCAGCAGGTCATCGGAGAGGCCCACGATCCGTGGGACGACACGGACGGCGGGGAAAGCCTTGCCGACCTGGACACCACCTACCAATCACAGCTCGACTTTCCGAAGGACGGAATCATGGCGACCATCCGCTATCCACGGCTCGGCATCGATCTGCCCATCCGCCACGGCACGTCCGACAGCGTACTGTCCGCGGGAGCGGGCCATCTGTACGGCACCAGCCTGCCGGTCGGCGGCGAGAACACGCATGCGGTCATCTCCGCGCACACGGGCCTCGCCGACCAGCTCATGTTCGACAAATTGCGCGGCTTCGGCAGCCAGGCCAAGAAAGGCGACATATTCTACATCTCCGTCGTGGGCCGAACCCTCGCCTACAAGGTCACCGACATCAACATCGTCACACCGGACGATTTCAGCAAGCTCACCATCCGGCCCGGCGAGGACCTCGTCACCCTGTTGACGTGCACGCCGTACGGCGTCAACGACCACCGCCTCCTGGTTACCGGGCAACGAGCCGCCATACCCCAGCAGGCACCGGAACCGAAGGACGCGCCCAGGGACCATACGAACCAGCTGTTCATCCTGTACGCCGTCTGCTTCTGGACCGTGATCGGACTGGTCGTTCTCGTCCAGCTCGGTGTCATCCGGTCCGGACGGCACCGGCCCGCGGCGGAAGGAAACGGGGGTCGGCACATACACTCAACGCCCGCTCCACGCCCCAAGTCGGCACGAAGACCCGGATCTGGACCGGACACGTCGCGGGCGGGAAGAAAAAGACACGCGAACACAGACACGAACACAGGGAAGGGAAATCAATGAAACACACGAGCCATACGAACCGGAACGGGGAAGAAGCCGTGACGGCCATAAAAGCGATCCGCAGAAGGACCCTCGCGATGCTGGCCGTGGCCGGCACATTGCTGTGCGGTCTGGGCACCCAGGCGAACGTCCTGCCCCAACGGGCCGTGGCCGCAAGCCCCGCGAAAGCGTACGCGACCGCACGCGTCACCAAGATCGCGGACGGTACCGGACACGGCACCGCGGCCCAATCGTTCGTGAACGCGAAGAACGGGTTCCGTGTCGGCGACAACACCAAGGACGATGGAGTCGTATCCAGCGGCGACACCGTGGAATACCGGCTCGAACTCGAATTCAACGCGGCCGCCAAACGCCAGATCAAGGTCTCCTGGACGAAAAGCGGCCTGCTGAAGGTCGCGAAGGACCAGGGATCATTCTGCCAGGCGGGCAGCATGGTCACCGCCACTTTGAATTCGGATGATTCCTGCACGTACACCGTGCCCGCGGGCGTCGCCGAGACCATCAGCCAGAACATGTTTTTGACCGCCGGCGACACCGCCGGCAAGGTCGTTGCCGGACAGAGCGTCTCCTACACGATGGGCCGCGTCGGCGGCGAGACCCAGGCGAGCGTGAAGATCGGCGACCTGACCATCGTGAGCGCACCGGCCGCGGACCTCGTCATCGACAACGGCGGCCTGGGCGACGACGGCGCGAGCGTGGAACGCACCCTGCCGAACTGGACCAACGGCGGCACCGCGAGCGGATGGTTCGACCTGAAGGTCAAACCGCTCAACTATCCCGGCTACAACACGTCGCACGGCGCGTCCACCACCGTTCCATGGGAGACCGACGTGGACGTGAGCCGCTTCCCGACCGGCACCACATGGAGCATGGACGGCAAAGCCCTTGCCGTCAATAACGGGCGCATCCACATCCCAAGCGGTTCGGGCGACCGGAAACTGGAGTACAAGCTCAAATACGAAGCCAGCCAGGCGAACCTGAGCGAACGCACGTATGACATCCAGCTCGTGCCCGACAAGACGATCTTCGCGAACGCCGACGATGACGGGACCACGGTCCTCAATCTGGGTTCGGGCGGCCAGCCCGGCAACGGCACGCAACGCGACCAGTCCACGAAGGACGAGAAGACCGGCGCGATCCAGGGCTACCCGTACAAGAACAACGATTGGAGCCGCGTCAAGGTCGTACGAGAGGACACCAAGGGCTTCATCTTCGGCCGTCAGGAATACCAGCCATACACGGAAGGCACCTACTTCGAACCATCCGCGCTCGACTTCACCAACGACGGCAGGAAATGGGCCGACAAGGCAGCGAAAGGCGCCCGCCTCGAACAGCACGGCCTCATATACACGCAGCAGATCACCGCGGACTGCGGACAGGCATGCCGGCTCGGCATCGGCGAGACATGGAATCCGAAATACGAATCCTACGATGGCGGCCTGAAGGTCCTCGACCCATCCGGCAACGAGGTCGATCCGGGCAAATACTGGATCGAATGGAATCCCAACTACCTGTTCGACTCCAACAAACGCGAGACCAGCATCTTCGCCACCACCAGCGGCTGGACCCGCGGCACGCCCCCCGCGAACGCGGGCAGCTTCCGCATCCACTTCCTCGACAACACCATCCCCCTAGGATCGGCGTCGGGAGCGGGAACCTACCAGATCGTCTACTACACGCGCGTCACCGCCGACGCGTCGGGAGGCAACATCACCTCGTTCCACGCGACCGAAGGCGACTTCACCGGCGAACAATACGTCGACGGCTACAGGTCAGTGAGCACGCACGCCACCATCATCGCGCCCGGCAAGACTGCCGCGGAGAACACCATCGGCCTCGCCGTCACCGACGATAGCGGACAGGCCGTATCCACGGGCAACGTGAACCCCGGCGACCACGCGACCTACACCATCCACCCCAAGGTGAGGAACATCCAGATCACCAATACGCAGATCACGCCGACCGTGACCGTCGCATTGAGCTCGAAGCTCGCCGACCTGACCTGCGACGAATACTCCGACTGGACCATGAACGCAGGCTCTGACGGCAAGACCCTCACGTTCACCTTGAAAACCGGAACGAACACCGCATACGTGCAGGGCATGGGCGACTACGACCAGCTGCCAGACATCCAATTCACCGGCCGTGTCGGCAACCTTACGGGCGGCACCGTCAACGCGACGGCCCGGACCCGCATCCAGGGCGCGGCGAGCGGACCGGTCAACGCGTGGGACGTGACCAGTCCGGCCGCGACTGCATCGTTCCAGGTCAGCACCCAGCAGATCAGCAGCGGCCGCAGCCGTGCGTTGAAACCGAAAAGCGAGATCGGCGACACCCTGCAATGGGAATGGAACATCATCGACCGACGCCAGGTCAGCGTCGGCACCATCACCACCGTCCTGCACATGCCCACCCTGGACGATTCGGGCATGACCGGCACGAACAACACCGGCCTCGACGGCACATGGGGCGACTACACGCTCGGCCACTCGCAATACAACGGCGCATGGAGACTCGACAGCGAGCCCGCGTTGAACATGGACGACTCCACCACGACCACGCTCGCCTATTCCACCACCGTGAAAACTAGCGACAATCCGGCCGACTACACATGGAAAGCGTGGCGCCAGCTCACCGACGCGGAGAAAGGCAAGATCACCGCGATCCGCGTGCAAAGCAAGCCCATCGACAGCGCCGGCATGAAACTCGCCGCATCCAAGGGCACCATCACCCTCACCCCGACGGGCAACAAGGTGAATGACCGGTACAACCTGTGGATCGGATCCAACAGGAACGCCAAGGGCGAACGGTTGAACACGATCCCGTTCCCGGGACGCATCACCATCGTGAAATCCTCCATCGCCGGCACCGTCTGGTGGGATCTGAACCGCGACGCCGACAAGGGCGCGGACGAAAACGGCATCGAAGGCATCACCATCAAACTCTGGAAAACCGGCCAGGACGGCGACAGGCAAGGCTCAAGCCCATACAGAACGGTGAAGACCGGCGCGGACGGATCCTACCTGTTCGACGACCTGCATTCCGGCACCTACAAGGTGGAGGTCACCCGACAGGAAGGCACCAAGACCGACACCGGAGTGCAAACCAAGGTCAAAACCTACTACAACCAGGACGGCGGCATCGAGAACACCGTCAGCTGGAACCGGAAATACTATTCCCAAGCCACCGACCTGGGCGACCAGCTCGCATTGGACGTGGACACCGCGAAGACCCGCGTGGACTTCGGCTACTACAAAACCGATCCGAAAGCCGTGTTGGACAAAACCCAGACCAGCCTCGACTGCGCCAACGCCGGCGACGGCAAATGCACCATCAGCTGGGACGTGAAGGTCGACAATGCCGGCAAGACCAGCTTCCCGACCACGTCGACCCTGACCGACCGGATGAAGGAGAACGTGAAAAACGTGACCGTCACAGCCGGCACGACGTCGATGAAAGAGGCAAGGAACGCACGAATCCTGAAAGCTTTCGACGCGAGTAGAAGAACCTATTTCACGGATGCCGAAGGATATCTTTACCTTGCCGGCACAACGGAAGGTGGATTCAAACCACAGTACACGTCCGCGTTCGACCGTCATGTTTCCAAGGTCGACTGGGATATCAAAGTGAAGAAGGTCGCTTCAGTAGGCCGGTACGGTACAATCGCACTGGATTCGGACGGACATCTCTGGAGGTGGACATCATCCAGCAATCCGACGCGATACGAAACCAATGAAACCTTCAAAGACGTGGTTACCGCAAGCGGTAGGTATAACAAATACACTGTTGCAGTGGGACAGAACGGCCAACTATGGACGTTTACCGACGCCGGCGAACTGACGAAACTTCAGGAGGGCACCAGGTTCACCTCGGTGACGAGTACGAAGGGCGTATGCACCTTCGCGGCATTGGATGAAGCCGGACACATCTGGACATGGGGCGACACGAACGGCGGAAACCAGCTGGGAGATGGAACACGTGACTCCCGCGACAAGCCGGTCATGATCGCCAAAAACCGGACCTTCGTTCAAGTTGCTGGAGGCGATACTCATTTTGTCGCGCTGGACACCAATGGGCATCTCTGGAGCTGGGGAGTTAGTTCATACGGAACCATCAAAGTAGATCCGAATAATACCACGCCGATGATGATCACGGGCGCGCCCACGCCGATGATGATCAGAAGAAACCAGACCTTCGTTCAAGTTAGTGCCGGAGATCATACTACCTACGCCTTGACGAAAGAAGGAGTCCTATACGCATGGGGCGGAAACAACTACGGACAGCTCGGCGACGGCACCACGAACAATCGTACCGTGGACAATCCGACTGTGGTCAAAATCGAAGGACGAATAATAAGCTTTAAGGCTGCTGGCTTGCACGCGTGGGCGTGGGACGAAGAAGGGCATCTCTGGGGCTGGGGTTTCAACTCCAATGACTACTCGGTGCTAGGCGATGGCACAAAAGTCAACCAAAAGACCCCCGTGGAGATTGCCGCACCATTGGCTGATACGGGAATCCACGTCGACCCGACCGCAGTGCCGGTGTCGCCGACCAGCGAGACCACCGCGTCCGGCTATGTGATCCGCACATACAACCTCCCGTTCGAGATCGCGCCCGGCGGCAGCGTCGTGTTCCATTTCACGGGCGTCGTGGAACAAGCCTCCAAGGATCAGACAGTCGTGAACCAGGCGTGGTTCGACAGTCCGTCCACACCGTATTCGGGCACGCCGAACGCGCGCGCAGCGGGCGTGAGCGTTCCGTCGAAACCGGATTACACGAAACTGGACACCACATCCCATGATGTGACTGGCAACGCGTCCTGCCGTACGGGTTCGGACTACAGGACCGCGGACATGGAGCATTGGTTCAGCACGAGCGCCGAGGATTCATGCGACCAGGTCGGCGCGATCATCCCCGGCAATCTTGTCATATCACCAGCGCGAGGAACCATCAGCGGCCTGTACTGGGAGGACACGAACAGGGACGGCATTCGACAAACCAGTGAGATGAAACGGCTCTCCGGGCAGAAGGTCTACCTGTACAACCAGGACGGAGACCAGGTCGGCATGACCACCACCGGAACGGACGGCACCTACAGGTTCGACAACCTTACCATCGGCAGCAACAAATACACGGTGCAGTTCAGCCGCGTCGACCGCCGCGACTTCACCAAATCGGACGCGAACGATTCCACGCCCGCCACGGACGGCAGCTTCACGGACTCCGATGCGGGCACGGCGGAAGCCACGTACGGTCAGTCGACCGTGACCGTCACGCTGACTGCCGCGAACCCGAACAAATCGAATGTGGACGCGGGCGTGCTGCCCGAGAAGGCATGGCTCGCCAGCATGCCCCATACGGGCATGGGAACGGTGCTGCCGCTGCTGCTCCTGTGCGGTCTGGCGTCCATCGTCACGGCCATACTGCTCCTACGCCGTCCACGGACGGACACGCCGGACACTCCGGACGAAGTGGAGCATTCCGGCGAATAGGCATGGAGGGCGTCCACGGCAGCCGGACGTGAAAACGCCGTAGGACGGACAGGGCGGATCATGGGGATCCGATGCGGTTCCCCATGATCCGCCCTTTTCCATGCCTTGAATGAATCCGTGCGGGAGACGCCCGCGGTCGATACATGGGTGGGGGTACCCTCTAGATAGGGGAGAGGGAGGCTGTGCGGACATGCATCACATCCCCTGGGTCGACATCAACGCCGATATCGGTTCCATGACATGTGAGGGACTGAGGGAATCCGGACGCGACATGATGCCGGATTCCGATTTCCACACACAACAGGACAAAGGATGGATTATGAAGAAGAGCAAGGGCATCGCAATCGCAGTCGCCACACTGGCCACGGCGGGAACCGTCGCATCGCCGGCATTGGCTGACGAGACCGCCGTCACGCCGGAGGAACAGGCCGGACAGGCCGTGGCCCAGGCACAGGAGGCCGTGGGCCAGGCCGTCGAGGCGAATGGCGGCTCCGAAGCCGTGGCGAAGGCGCAGCAGAACGTGTCGGACGCGCAGGCCGCGCTCGACCAGGCCAAGTCCGACCAGCAGGCGAAACAGGACGCCGTCGACCAGGCCCAGACGAACGCCGACCAGGCCCAGGCGAACGTGGAGCAGAAAACCCAGGACGTGCAGCAGGCCATCGACGACGATCCGACCGTGAAGCAGACCCGATCGGACCTGTCCCAAGCCCAGGAGTCGCTCGACCAGGCCAAGACCAACCTCGAAACCGCCCAGAACGAAGCGAAGAAGACCGCCGACAACGTGGCGAAGGCGCAGGACGCCGCGGACAACGCGCAGCAGATACTCAAGGACGCCCAAACCGCGAAGGACAACGCGCAATCCGTGAAGGACAAGGCCCAGGCCAAAGCCGACGCGAACGACAAGGCCGCGTTGACGGAGGCCGAAGTCCAGGCGAAGCACGAGCTCGACGTCAAGCAGGCGGCCTCCAAGAACGCCGACGAGAACGCCCAAAACGCGCAATCCAAGGCCGACGACGCGAAACGCCTCTACGACGACGCCGTCGCCATCGCGGGCGACGCGAACGATCCGGCCAAGATCCAGCAGGCCCAGCAGGCCGCGCAGGCGGCCGACCAGGCCGCCGCCGAAGCGCGGACGGCCGCGGCCGCGGCCCAGGCGGACGCCGCCAGCAAGGCCGACAAGGCCAAGACCGCGAAGGAACAGGCCTCCGAGGCCAACCAGAAGCTGGAAGCCGCACAAACCAAGGCCGACAAGGCCAAGACCGCGAACGAGAAGGCCCAGCAGGCGTTGCAGCAGGCCCAGGCGGACAAGACCACGAGCGACCAGCAGCTCGCCAAGGCCCAACAGCATGCCGACCAGGCCCAGCAGGCGTTGCAGAAGGCGGACCAGAAGCTGGCAGCCGCTCAGACGGCCGCCGGAACCGCGGACAGCGAGCGGCAGGCCGCCAAGGCCGCGTACGATGCCGCCGTGAAGGCCGCGAACGACGCGAAGGCCGCGGCCGACGACGCCGCCAGGAAGCAGGCGCAGGGCGCCGCCGGCTTCTTCGACGACAAGGGCGCCGACTACGCGTACGCGATCCTGACCGACAGCAATGTGAGCAAGTACCTCGAATACACGCATCTGGGCGCGAAGGGCGACGCGACCAGCCTGGAGAACATGGTCAAGGCGTTGGACATGATCGACAAGTGCAACGAACTGCGCGCATCGGTGGGATTGGATCCCGTGCTGGTGTCCGACGCGGACATGGCCATGGCGATGGTCAACGCGAACTGGGCGACATCCCTCGGTTCCAACGTGTATCACAACAACCAGTACGGGCAGGCCAACGAGAACCTCGCATTCAACTACAACGACCCGTACGACGGCTGGTGGGACCACGAGAAGGCCATCTACGACGCGGCCGTCGCCTCTGGAAAGTATCCGGGACTGGAACATATGAGCGCCAGCGAAGTGTACTCCACATACCCCGACCTGTACTTCAACTGGGACACCATGGAAGGCATCGGACACTATCTGAACATCACCGTGCCCGAGAACAAGACCGTGGGCATGGCCGTCAGCAACAACAAAGAGGGCGGCATGTGGGATCCCGTGTGGAGCCAGGAGTTCACCACGTACACGATGCACAAGGACACTCCCGCCGTGACCGTGGCCGAGTACCGTGCGAAGCTCACCGCATACATCGAGAAGATCAACACCGCGCAGAAGACCTACGAGGACGCGTTGAAGGCCGTCGAACAGGCCCAGGCCCGCCTTGACAAGGCCAACGCGGCGAAGACCCAGGCCGACGCCGCGAAGGCCCAGGCCGCGACCGACCAGGCGAACGCCAAGACGACGGCCGACACGGCGACCGCCGCGCTCACGGCGGCACAGGCCGATGTGAGCGACAAGGCCGGCCGTCTCGCGACCGCGACCGACACCGCATTGCAGGCAAGCCAGCAGTTCGACGCGGCCACCAACACGTTGGGCACCGCTAAGGCCGACTACACAGCCAAGCAGCAGGCCTACAAGCAGGCCCAGCAGGCCGCCGACACGGCCAAGCAGACGCAGGAGCAGGCCCAGACCGAGCTTACGGAAGCGGAAAACCAGCGGCAGCAGGCCCACATGCGCGTGGACGTGCTCACCAACGCGCAGGCCACCCTCGCGGCCGCCAAGGCCGACTACACGGCCAAGCAGCAGGCCGCGGACGAAGCCAAACTGCAGGCCGACCAGGCCAAGAAGGCCATGGAACAGGCCCGAACGGCATACGACCAGGCCAAGGCCGCTTCCGCCCAAGCCGAACAGGACGAACAGGCGTTGCGGCAGGCCGTCGCCGAATTGAGCGCGAAGACCCAGGCATTGGTCGACGCGCAGGACGACTACGACACGAAGGTCCGGGCATTGACGGACGCGAAGACCGCCCAAAACGAGGCCGAAGCCCGCGTGCAGGCCGCCCAGGCCGCGAAGGAACAGGCCGACCAGCAGCTCATGGCCGCGCAGAACGCCTACGATCAGGCCGTCAAAGCCGCGGCCGACACCGAAACCGTGCAGGCCGCCCGGGCCGCGTTGGCCGAAGCCCAACAGCAGGCCGCCCAGGCCCAGCAGGCATTGGCCGCCGCCCAGTCCGCGTTGGATGAGGCCAAGCAGGCGACCAAGGCCGCGCAGAGCACGTACGACAAGGCCGTCAAGGACCTGACGGAAGCGCAGGCCAAACTTGAACAGGACAACAAGAAGAAGCAGGAAGCGGCCGAACTCGTGAAGAAGGAGGAGGCCTCCCGCAAGGACAGCCAGACCGCGGTCCTCGCCGCCAGCCGTGAGGCCGACCGCCAGATGGCATCCACCGGCGTGGACGCGAGCCTGGTCACCCTCGCCCTGTTCGCGTTCGGCACCGCCGGCGTGGGATTGCGTGAGGTGAGCCGCCGCCGCGAGACCGTCACCGCGCGTCACAGCGGCCGCTGACATACCGGCATCCAACACACGAAAACGCAAGGCCGGACGCCCATCCGCCACGGATGGGCGTCCGGCCTTTCCCATACCCGAAACCCGGTCTGGACCGCACGTAGACCGAACGGGAGGCCCACCTGTTCGCAGGGGTGCTGCTTCTGCCGGCCGAGGGCGCGCGGGCCGTCATCCACGCGGGTACCGGGCTCGATGGGTACCTTCCGGTCAAATCCGGTTGGGGACTGTCCGTGTCGGCGGCCATCTCACGGGCCAGGGCCCTGCGTCTCATCGACGCGGAAAGATACCAATCCCTGAATATACAGCTTTCCTCCCGAGGGTGGCGCAAGCATGAGCCGGTAAACGTCGGCATGGAGCATCCCGTTCTTCTCAAGCAGATGATCCAGGCGGCCTATGGCGTCGGAGCGGGTGTCTCGACGGATCAGCCCGTCAGATCGTTCGAGGCGTCGGATGCTTTGGGGGCTCCGTTCCGTTACCTTGATTATTGGGCCGGAGGTCTGGTCGAGGAGGGGCGGACATGGGATTCTACGAAAAACGCATCAAAGAAGTCGCCAGTGATCGTTCCGTGGTGTCGGCTGAAAAGGAATGGCGTCCGGAGGGAATCTATGGGAAAACACCGTATCCGCGTGAAACCCGTCCGAATGGTCCGTATGGTAGCGACGAGGATCTGCTGCGCCTGGCCGGTATGACCATGGAACAGGCCGAACGCGAAGCCATGATGGCCGAGGACGAATCCGTTCCGGACCCGCTGACCGGCCGCATACGATACCGCGGGGAACCGGCCCCGGAGGGCGGACCGGAACCATCGACGGAAAACAGATAGCAGGCTATCCCGTCTCCGATATCGGCGGACGGGCGTGTGGAATGGCAGGGCATGGGCCAACGGAAAATGAACAGACTCTGGCCCATGTCCGACATCTCCCCGCAAGGAGGGAAATCCGTAGTGGGAAAGTCCGTGTATCCTCAATGCGGACGAAAGAACGGAGATGAAATGATGGAAAAGACGTTCCAATACCTGAACGGCCTGCTGCATGACACGGATGGATCGCAATGGTCTGGTCTATGCGACGGGTTCCTCCGATACGGCGTGCCCGTCATACTCGCCATCGTGGCCGGCTGCCTCGCCGTATGGCTTGTCATACTCATACGCCAGTGGATCCTACGGACCAAGGTCGGCAGACGGTATGGCGTGACAGTCCCCGAAAACATCCACATCTCCCGCAGCAGGGACATCGCCAGACCCGGCAGCCTCAGCCTTGCATGGCCCGAATGGCGCACCGCGAAAAAGGATGGCACCAGGGACCGGCGTACGAACGACCACCGGATCATCCGCAACAAGTCATGGCTCCTGATCGATGGTTGGGAGATGTGGTCCAAAGATCCGGAAAGCCTGTATGGATTGGCGGTCGATCTAAGGGCCGCGCACGCGGACATCATGCCGTGCGCCGAGGAAGAACGTAAGATGCGGATCATGCAGCGACGGCTCGAACTCCAACAGGCCGCGGATGGCGTGGACGACATCATCAACAGGTTCCAGGACGAGCCCACACGGTTCGAGGAATACTGCGCCGGCCTGTTCCGGGCATACGGCTACACGGCGACGGTGACGCCTCCCGCACGGGACGGCGGATACGACATCTTCCTGGAACGCGGCGGTATGACATGGATCGTGGAATGCAAGCTTTACGGCCGCGGGCATCGCGTCGGACGTCCCGTACTGCAGAAGCTCTACGGTGCCAACAGCGGAATCGGCGCGGACGGCATGATCGTCGTCACCACCAGCGGCTACTCCGCGGACGCCCTGGCCTATGCTTCGGACACCGGAATCGAAACCATCGACGGAGACCGGCTCGTGGACATGTGCCGTGCCGCATGGGGGACACGCAGGCCGCAGTCCATCCTTCCCGCAGCCATGGCCACGTTGACCCGGAGTGAGCTCCGCTCGGGCTATCCCGCCGACATGCGGTAGCGTGACGTCATTCCGGCCGCGGGAACAATCCGCTCCAGCAGAACAGATTTCCATCCCAGCTGAAACAGCGGCGAAGAAACGCATCCTCGGAATCTAGGAGCATTCCCGCTGTAACAGGATACGAGCGGCCGGGAATCGTCGCCGCGGCGGACATCCAATCGAACGGGCCGGGCACGCCTTGACGGCGAACCCGGCCCGCGCATGCAATTGCCCGCGCCGTCCGGACGGTGGAATCCGCAACGCGAGTCGGAACGGGTCCGATCCGAGGGGACGGCACGACACCGATGCTACCAGCACGGGTGGCGTAGACTTGGGGGAGAGGGAGGACGCGGGGCATGGTGGACTACGAATTCCAAGCCAGACGTATCGGAAGGATGTCCGACTACATCGACAGGAGAACGGCGACGCTCGGACTCCACATGGCGTGTCTGGAACAGCAGGCACGGGAACTACGACGGGACGCGGAGAACATGAGGCGCGTCGTCATCGGCGATAGCGTGGACGATCCGGCCCGTATGGCGGAGGACACGGAACGGCTCCTGGCCGCGTTGAGACGATTGGAATCATGCATGGAGGCCGCGGCATGCGCGCGAACCGTCCTGCACGTCTTCGAGAACGTGGACAAGGACAAGCTGCGCGACGAGAACGCGGATATGGACGGCACCTGCCAATGGCGGCAGACCGATACGGTGTGCGGTGATCCTACCGTCGAGGACACGCGCTGGTGCGCGGAACACATCGACCGTTGGAACGGCGTCCGGCACCTGACCGGAGACGACGAATCCCAAGCGGACGACGACACGACACAATAAAGACCAATAGACCAGTCAATTTGGTCAGCGAAACCATGGCCAAGCTCGTCAGGGAGGACTCGATCACAGGACTTGAACTCCTGTCCGAATGCGTGTGCGTGCTGTCCGGAAAAATTCTCTGACAGCCCAAGGTAAAGATACAAGTTCCGACAAGACTCTGCAGGAGATTATCCAAACAGAGATCGACGTTGATTCCTCTCTGAAGGATCGACAGTTTGAGAACAGCGAGATGCAAGAAGATGTGGTCTCTTGGGCCCGAAATCCACGATGCCCCTGCCTATCTGTAATACCAGTAAACGAAAGGCCTTGGAATCTCTTCCAAGGCCTTCGCCGATCGGGCTCTCCCAATCCATAGAAGTTAGAATACAGCCTTGATTCCTAAAAGTCAAGATGCTGGTAAGCCTCCAAATCATCTCTCCGAGATTACTTGTATCACTCATAGAATTGCGTGATAACTGTCGTATCTGTACGCCGAGGTATGACATCACGCTTGACCAGTTCATAAGGGTCGCGCATCTGTTGCCGCGTCAGCGCGGCAACGTGGCGGTCGACAACTACACGTTCGTCAACGCCCTGCTGCGGATGTGCCGCACGGGAGCCCCGTGGAGGGACCTGCCGGAGTGCTACGGCAAGTGGATCACCGTCTGCCAGCGGTTCGACCACTGGTCCAGGAACGGCGCGATAGAGCGCCTGACAATCCTACAAAGCCCAACGAAAAGCTGACACATTATGGCGCAGAAATATCACATTTGTGTGATATAATGAGGCCATAAGTCGGGAAAGCACAAGGCTATGCCCGAGCCCACGAGGGAGAGAAGAAGCGCAATGAATATCGAATACTTGGATCTGAGGGACGATGCGAACGAGATCGTGCGGGCCAGCCTGCCGGACTCGTATGTTCAGGCCGCGACCAGTCAGCTGGAGCGCACGTATGGATACTCGTCGTTCCGCCCCGGCCAGTTGGAGGCCGTCACGTCGATCCTGTCCGGCCATGACCTGATCGCGGTCATGCCGACCGGCAGCGGCAAGAGCGTGTGCTACCAGCTTCCCGCCACGCGTCCCGGATCGTTCACCCTGGTCATCACCCCATTGCGCGCGCTCATGCGCGACCAGGTCCAGGCGTTGCAGGCCAGGCATGTGCGGGCCGCGTTCATCGACAGCGGCATCAGTACGGTCCAACGCCAAAGCATCTACGCGGGCGTCAAGGCGGGGGAGATTCGTTTGCTGTACGTCGCGCCGGAACGGTTGTGGGCGGACGACTTCCAATTCTTCGCGAAGAGCACGAGGATCGATCTGGTCGCGGTGGACGAATCCCACTGCGTGCTCCAATGGGGCCACGACTTCCGTCCCAGCTACCTGCGCATCGGCGAGTTCATCAAAGAACTGCCCGCCCGTCCGGTGATGGCCGCGTTCACCGCGACCGCGACACCCGGCCAGATCCCGCAGATAGCCGAAAACCTTGGACTCAGACAGCCCGTGATGGTCAAGACCGGTTTCGACCGTCCCAACATCCGTTTCGACACCCTCAAGCTCAAGCCGGGCAAACGAGTGAAGTTCATCCGCGACTGGGCAGTCAGACACCCGGACTGCGGCATCGTCTACTGCAACAGCCGCGCCGAATGCGACAGACTCGCCATCGAACTCAAACGACAAGGCGTGGACGCCGAGGCGTTCTATTCCACCGTGCCCGAAGCGGACAAGAAACGCATCCAGGACGGATTCCTCAACGGCAGTCCGCGCGTGATCTGCGCGACCACAGCGTTCGGCATGGGCGTCGACAAGCCCGACGTGCGCTGGGTCATCAACGACGGCCCGTGCGAAAGCATCGAATGCTTCTACCAGGAGGCCGGACGCGCCGGTCGAGACGGCAAGCCTGCGCGCAGCATCCTGATATGGTGCGACGGCGACTTCAAGTCATGGCGCGACAGGATCCGTCAGAACGCCGGCAGCGCCATGACCGACACCGAACGCCAGGACAAGGTGTGCAAGGCCGCGTTGGAACGGTTGAATGCGATGAGCGATTACTGCGAAAGCGAGGACTGCCTGCGCGGCATGATCCTGCGATACTTCGGCGACAGCGCGGCCGAGCATTGCGATTACTGCGCGAACTGCACGTACGATCCCGAGACCGGCGACGTCGACCAGGAGCCCAGCCGAGAGGAAAAGGCTCGAAGGAAAGCCGAACGACAGGCCAGAAGGTCCGAACGGAACACCCGGAAAGCCGAACGCGCCACGCAGGTGGACGAGCATCCGCATGAGACCACCAGGGGAGGTCCCATCACGACCGTTTCGATCGGTGACGTCGACCAGGCGATCATCGGCTACGTCTCGGGCGTCAACCGATTGCTTGGCCACGGTTTGGGCGCGACCAAGATCGTGCAAGGACTGCGCGGCAGCAGAGGGGTCTTCTATGTGGAACAGGGGCTCGACCGTCTCGACTGGCACGGCAGTCTGAGAGGCGTGTCCGAAGCACTCGTCAAACAGCACATCGACCAGCTCGCAAGAAAGGGAAAGCTCTCCTACGGCGACTTCCGCACGCTCCTGCCGGCCACGGAACCGGAGGACGAGTGATGGGCAGCAGGCTGCGATACTGGCGGTGCAAGAAAGGCATGAGCCAGGAGAAACTCGCCATGCTGTCCGGCATCAGGCAATCCCGGATCAGCGAGCTCGAAAACGGCCGGCACCGCGTCGAAAGCATACCGTTGCGCAACGCGGCACGGCTCGCCCGTGCGCTCGGCGTGCACGCAGAAGACCTGATAGACGATGATGAAAGATAGGGGATAGGCGGAAAACCATGGGAGATCTGGCAGCTGTGAATGGTTTCGTCTGGGAGCATCCGGACGTCCTCACCGACTATGATGAGATTCGGTTCTGCGCGTCGGATAAGAAGGATGTGATTTTCAATGGGTAAAAAGCGAGTTTCACGCTCGGAGTATGACCGTCGGCTGGCTCGGCGGCGTGCGACCGGCCGGCCACAGCAGACCCGCGCCGTCCGTCATGACATCCAATCGTCGGCGCTGACGGTCGCCCAATTGGCTTCGGACGTCCGAGAGGAGATCGACATCCTGAAGGCGGAGATTAGCGCCGGGCAGCGGACACTGGAAGAGAAGGAGCGGTTTCTGGCGAATCTTCTGTCCGCAGTGGGGATACGGCGGGCGAGCGAAAACGGCATGCGCGTACATCGGACGATACGATACGACGAAGTGATTCCATGGCTGCATGCCACGCTTAGAGCCGAAGGCAATCGCGCCTTCGCCGTTGAAATCTACCGGAGGGCGGAGGATCGCGGATGGAGCAAATGGGCTGTGCGGCAGGCCGCGACGCAGTCGGGAATCGGATATTTGAGAGGGTGGAACCGTACACAGCGGGCGATTTTTTATCTTACCGATGTGGATGAGTATGAGGGTGAGGATCTGGAGCGCATCAGTCAAGGAGTCACCCCGGAGACCTTGGCGCGGGAGTGGGGCGTCCGCTGATTGTTCCTTCGGCCTGCTAGAGTCCGCAGTACGGTTCGACCAGGAAGACGAACGAATCGAACGACTCCTTTGGGGCGAACATGGAAAGAGCATGCAATAGATCGTCGGCTGGTGCTAGACTATGACGAGGATCATGACAACGATCAGATCCTTCATGATCCGCTCTGAACAAGGTACCAACGATGATTTAGAACGTTGACGTTGGCACCTTGTTTCGTTTGGCGTTTGGCTAGGGCGTCAGCACTGCCCCCACAGACTGAGGCCCTGCCGGGTTTTTCTCTTTTGAAGTGCCGACTTCTTTATCTGACGGCGTCCAGCATATAGTCGCGGCCGTCATCGATCGCGTCGACCGCGTGTACGAGCGCGGTGTTCCACATCACGTACGGCCACCCCTTCAAACGTGGCGCGGCCTTCCAGAACGCTTGGTACGAACGGTACGCGGGAACATGCACCACGTCGCCGTCATCGGGTTCCAACGATGCCAGATATTCCATGGCGCGTTCGTCCAACGCCTCCTGCATCCGCGCGATCCGGTCAAGGATCAGCGGCATGGTCTTAGCGACCCATCCCGGCAACGGCAGACCGCCCCTGCCTTCCTCCCATTTGCTGATCGTGTTCTGCGACACCGGCCGTGGATCGTCGTCCCTGGGGGCGATCACCGCCATGCACAATCCCAGATCCTGCTGGCTCAGTCCCAGCAGTCTGCGTCTGGTCTCCAATTCGATGCCCGTCAATGTCATGGCACGTACCGTCCTTCGTCCTCTCGTGGGGGCCGGGCTGGACCTTAAGGTTGTCGTCCCGGTTCGGATGACTTCGATGAGTCACCGTCAATCCTAGCGTGAAACAGGCGGGCGGACACGGAAATCGCATGACTTTCGTCCACGAGTTCATTTTTCGCACCAAAAAATTGGTCCATTCGCATCAATAAGACGAGACGGACGGATCCGTCCGCTCCCCGGAATGAACGTGGACGCCCCGACGAATGACCCGGAATCGGGAGACGATGCGGGGACGGGCGGTATCCCTCCGTATCACATCATCCCGTCAGGCCTCGATCTCCGCGTACATCACGGTCAGGGGGATGCCGAGCGCGTGCAGCCTGTCCACGGCCATACGCACCGACGCGTTCTCCAACCGCATCATGCCACGACGACCGAGATGGAATCCGGCGATGGTGACGTCCTCGTCCCTGTGCGCGATCTCATGCTCCTTGAGGTCCCTCCAGTACGACAGCATCACCGGCTCCGGTTCGATGCCGTTGTCCCGGGCCAGAGCCACGGCCTTCGATGCCATGTCCACGAAGGCCGTGGCGCGGCGGTCCGCCTCGGCCCACATGTCCTCGACCAGATTCCACGCCTCGCGACGGGGAAGCGCGAACTCACGCGGATCCTCCCAATGCACGATCGTCAGCGTGGTCACCCCGACGGTGCGGGCGACCCACGCCTGCGACAGGCCCAGGGTCTCCCTCATCATGCGGAAATCCGCCGCCGAACGCGTCACGACGGGACTGTTCTCACCGGTCATGGTTCATGCTCCTTCCAACAAACAACGGTATACGGTATATATACCATATACCGTTTGGGGGCTTGATGCAAGCCCCCAGAAAAGGAATCCGCCATCGCCCGCGACGGCGGATCATCCATTCAACGCCACCACCCACCCCTCCGACCATCGGCCGGCCTGACGGCCGACGACGGTTCCACGCCCGCATAAGCGGACGCGGAAAAACGGAATCCGCCCAAGGGCGGATCGATCCACCGCCGCCACTCCGACGCGGCGTCGAAGGCGCCCCCACGATGACGCGGCGGACGCGAGGCCGGGAAACGAAAACACAAGCTCCAGCCGCCCGTCTGACCGGCCGGGCCCCATCGTCACGGCCGCCACGCCTCCCCGCAAGCCTCCGCCCGTCCTGCGCTTCGCTCCGGCCATGCGCGCCATGCCGGACCCGTGTGTCCGCAGGGCGGATACCACACGGAATCCGACCCGGCGATCCGGCTTGCATGTCGGACGTGTCGCCCGCGCCAACGTGACCCGTCCGGTCAAGGAAAGTGCAACGACATGGGAGCGTGATGAACATGACCAACGACAGCAAGACCGCCGACGCCGCGAACGACGAGACCCCGCGCGTCTGCCCATGTTGCGACGAGCCGCTACGAGAGGACAAAACCGAACACTGCGCCATATGCAAGGGGAGCATGTGCGCGGACTGCGGGGAGGAATGCGTCAACTGCGGGTACTTGTACTGCCCATCCCACCTTGCGGACTGCGACGATTGCCCGAACCGCGTGTGCTATGACTGCGCGGCGTACTGCACGGACTGCGGGGACATCCTGTGCGAGGAATGCCGGACCGTGTGCGACAGTTGCGACGAATATGTGTGCGCGGACTGCCGGTACTCGTGCGAGAACTGCGGGGACATCCTGTGCGGGGACTGCGTGCGGTGGAGCGACCAAGACGACTACGCCTACTGCGCGAACTGCCTGTCTGAATCAAAAGCCCCCGCATACAGTCCGGAGCGCCAACGCATCATGGACAGCCACGAACACATGTTCACGGTCGGACTCGAAATCGAAATCAACGGCGGACACGACCACGACAAACTCAAAAACCACCCGCTTATAGCCGGATACTGCGCGGACGGAAGCCTGTACCACCGCGACGGGCTGGAATACCAGACCGACATCCTCTTCACCACCGACTTCGACGCCATCAACGAGCTCGTGGAATCAATCCACTGTTACGGGGACGAACCCGAACGGGCGGGCGGACACATGCACGTGCGCCGCACCCGCCGTCAGACCCCGAGCCGCTGGTATTGGGCGCTCAAGGGACTGTCCGACCGGCAGGCACGCAACCTCAACATGCGCCACACCTACTACAACCGCTGGTGCGAACTCCGGCACGGCGACTACAGCGGCAAGGACACCGCCGTCAACAACACCCACGAGGACACCATCGAACTGCGCACGTTCGCCCGATGGGACGACACCACCGCCACACGCCTCGCCGCCGCGCTCGAATGGGCGCACCACATGTGGCGCTACTTCGAGAGCCATGAACTCTACCAGCTCAAAACCGCCGACATCATGCGCGAAAGCGCGCGAAGCGCCTACTCCACGCCACGAACCACGCCCGCAATGCGTATCGCCACCAGCAGAAAGGAGGACTGACATGTGCGTCATCATCACCGCCGACAGGGGAGCCATGCCCACCATCAGCCAACTCGTCCAAATGAGCGAGACGAATCCGGACGGGGCGGGCATCGCATGGCACGACAAGGACGGACTGCACCGCTACCGCAATCCCGACAACCGACAGACCCTAGCCGTGATTCTCGCCAACTGGGACAAGTTCGCCGCAAGCCCGTTCCTCCTGCATTTCCGTCTCGCGACCCACGGAGCCGTCAAAACAGAGAACACCCACCCGTTCCGCTACCGTCTGTCCAACGGCGAGACCGGATACATCGCCCACAACGGCATCGCCCACCGGTACACGCACGGACGTTACAAGTCCGACAGCCGCAACGCGATACTCGCATGGCAAACCGGACAAGCCGACCTCACGGACGGCACCCAAGGCAAATTCGCCAAAATCGACCAAGACGGACGAATCGAATGGCTCCACGGAGCCGAACCAATCCAAGGAGAGAACCAGACCACAATCACGGTGAGCAACACCGTCTGGGACAGCTACGGATACGACCTCGCCGGATACGACATCAACGACATCTGGGACGAAGCCTACCAAACCGGATACGACGACGGACAGGAGGAACTGCTCAACGGAGCCGTGCCCGACTGGACACCCCACCACCGGTAGGCAAACCGGACAGGGAACGGGTCGACCGTCCCCTGTCCGGGCCGTCCCAACGCCCGACACGCACGCCCCCGGAGAAACGGACACCGGCCTGACGGCCGGCGCGGGAGGTCCGACCATGCGACGTTCCGCCCGCTTGCAACCGCCGCGGCATCACGGACCATCGCACGGCCGGACCTCCCGGCCCCTTCGGGGCCGATCCTCCCGGACGCGTTCACGCGCGTCCTCACATCCCGCGCGCGGAGACGCCCCACCAGCGGGCAGGCCTGCAAGTGGGTCATATCCACGCACGGCGGGAAACGGACCATCCGCGCCAGCACGGATGGAAGATCGGCGTCGCGCGACGCCGATCCAATCCCGACAACGGACCATGCCCCGCCATGCCCATGCGCGGCGGGGCCGGGAAACGGAGCGGCGCACCGATGCGCCGCCATTCCTGATTTTCTTTTGAACCGTTTGCCTGCGGCAAGGATCGTAACCGCCTGAACGCCCGCGCCACGCGATGCCGAACCCCAAGGGGTTCGGCGTGCTCGCGGACGCTCCGGCGGCCAGCGCTATCGCTCGACCAAACGGTCCAAAAGAAAAAAATCTTTTCCGTCAAGGAGACATCATGAACGCCACCGACATCCGCAACGAAGCCGCCGAAACCGCGAAACGGTTCACCGCGCTCAGCAACCAGTCCGCCCAGCTCATCGCCGGAATGAGCCACGAACTCCGTGAAACGCTCGCTCGGGAGTGCGGCGAATACGTCCGCTGGGCCACCTATCCGCTCTTCGACATGAGTCGCGCCCTCGAAGCCATCGCGGACGGCAGACGGACGCCGAAACCATGGATAGTCGAAGCCGTCTGCTGGGACAGGGGCTACGTGCGGGAACGTCTCCGCGGATGCGGCAAGGCGGACACCGAGGAGAACGTCGACGCGGTGGTCGAACAGCTGAAACTGTGGACGGGACCGGGATCTTCCACCACCATCGCGGAATCGGCCTGCGAGAAGGCATGCGAAGCCATCGACGCCGCCATCGAGGACGCCGGGCTGCCTGACCGGAACGAAGAATAGGACACGCAAAACCGAAAGGAACCATCATGAACTTCACAGACAGCCTGCGCAACGACGTGGCCACCCGTCATCGCATCAACGACATCAACTGTCTCGCCCACGCGTTCAACCTCGCCGACGAGGCGAGGGAACACCTCAAGCAGGCGGCCACGGCGGAAACGACACATCTGGAACTCCATTGGACTGTGGACGCCGACGAGACGTGGCTGACCGACGTGATGGACAATCTGCTGAAATGGCTCGACCGGACTCCGCAGCCGGACGCCCTCGCCGGATACTGCGGCGATTCATGCGACGAGCCATGCACCAACCGGCACATGCGCGAATGGTTCATCAATCAGGTGTTCGACCAGCCCGACGCATGGTGGGACGAAGACAGCCACCATGAAACCGCCGACCCCGACCATGTGGACGCATGCTACGCCAACTGGCTCCACGACCACGAACTCGAAGGAACATGGGAACCAGCCGGAAAACAGGACAGACACCCCGCCGACCAGCTGCCGTTCCTGCTCGCGGACGGATGGGGAGACACGGCACTGCTCGCGTTCCACCCCGTGGGCGAAGGCATGGACGAGAACCTGACCTACAGCGCGGACGCGCACCAGGACAACGACCGCAAAACCCTGATCAAAGCCGCGTACCCCATGACCCTATGGCTCAGGGAACTGCACGTCGAGGACGACATAACGAAAGCCATGGAGTTCTGGCAGGCATGGTTGGACGGACGGTGGAGCCAGGCGGTGGACATCATGACCCGCGAACAGATCTGCGTGCAACTGCAAGACCTGCAATTGCAACTCAACATGAACGACTGACCGGACGGCATGGCAAGGCGGGAACCGACGACGGTTCCCGCCGCGGTCGGACTCACCCGACCAACCGTTCCAACCAGTCGAGCACGGCGGCCAGCCAGTCGAGCAGCAGGCCAACCCAAACAGGGCGGACGGGAATCCGCGCGTGACGTCCACGACCGGGACGTTCCAGGAAACCGGCCAACAGGCGGGCGAGACGGACGAACAGCGATATGACGTCGAATATGGTTCTCATACGCATCCGCTATGCGCCCTCACCGGAAGGCCTCCGGCATGGCCAGAGGGGAGGGCCTGCGCGGCCCGGCCCCTCTGGACTCCCCACCCGCCGCCAAGGCAGAGCCTTGGAACCATCATGCGGTCATGACCTCCCCACAGGGGAGTCCCCGCCCGCACGGGCCACGGAAAACGGACGGAACCGGAGCGCCCGCGTCCGCGACCCATGCCGCGCGCCTTACGGC
>OCPS01000598.1_pt1 | contig 38368 bp, 31 predicted proteins | sample 1538651 | NCBI WGS metagenome assembly OCPS01 (sample SAMN04571715, study PRJEB22368) | human gut metagenome | biome: human gut; material: stool | host: Homo sapiens | place: Luxembourg | collected 2012-09-21 | reverse complement strand
GTAGACTTTTTTCTTTTTATCCCGCTACTTCAGACACACTTTTTGCAACAATATCCACTTTAACGATATTATGACTGTTCAAATATTCATTTACCGCATCCGGCATACCTCCCACGAGAAGGTATCTTTTGAAAAGACTCAGCACCTTATCGTGAATCTCCTGAGCTAAAGGCTGTTTCTGCTCAAAGGATTTTCTCAGATACGCAATCGCATCCTTGCCGAAATCATTTGCAATCAGGAATTCTTCAAAGTCCAGCTGGTACATTTTTCTGGGAATGCAGGTCTCAAGCATCCGGTTGAATTCCTCCACTTGCATCATTTTCCACCGAACCAGACCTGATCTGGTGAAGGTCGTTAATACCTTTCGGATGGGTAATATATCCCCTTATAATTATTTTATAAGAGGTAACTTTATTCCCACCTTGTACAATCTTACATATCCTGATATTCTTTCAAATTCGGGCTCCTTTTCCCGATTGAACGTAAAGAACTCATTTTTATCTTGGTCTGGATATATTATCAAGCATTTTATGGGAATGGCACTTTCTTCATCTAAACCCAGTAATTCGTAAATTTTACTTAGACGAGCATACCCAGACACTTCTCTGGCATCCTCCTTTGATATGGTTTTGCATTCTTTATATCTAGGTTTGTACTTGGCATCTATCACATATGGATTGGGCCATAACTCAGGTTTTAAAAGATAGTCAAGTTCTTGGAAATGCGCACGAACATGATAACTAATTTCATTTTTTCCAGTAAAAACTCTACGTAAGTGATGAAATACATATAGCTCAAACAGTTTACTTGTATCTATCCAAAAAGGTGGCGTAGAAATGTCATTTTGTCCTATAGTCGTAATATCATAACTATAACGATGTAAAAGCAGTTGAGCGAATTCAATTGCCTGATTATAATCCCTATAAACGGGATTACCTTTATATGTTTTTATTGTTCTAACACATATATCGTCGCTTATACTATCAAAATAAGGTCGTATAAATCTAACTTTTTTATTCAACAGCTCTGTGTTTACAGCATATTTATATACTTCCAACTGTCTAACACAGAAACGAAATGCTAATTTTAAAATTCTATTTTCAGGTGAATCAATTCCATAAACCTGATACTTACATACATTATTGGTTATACGTCCTTTCGCTATATTTGTTCGTATATTTTGGTCAACCATTATACGACCCTTAATTTTATTATGAAAATTCTCATTTACTATGTAAAAACTCTTTTTCAGCCCCTTCTTTACAATCAAACTAAGTATGTTAAGGTACTCTGTTATAAGAAATATACTTAGTAAATCTTGTTGTTGCGAAACTTTAATTGAAGGCTTATTAAAATATATAGTTACAAGATCACTTAAATGATTGTAGTTTTCACACTCTGTTAATGAGTCATTTAACATGCGTATATAATCTATCTCATAGCCCTCGTTCATCTTGGGATTAACTTGTATAGCTACATTTCCCGTAGAAAGCCAATCAAGCCCAATGAAATATGAGCCTTTGGCAAAGATATGGTCATTATCTCTACTGAGGGACAAGCACATTTCTTTATCATTATCTTTTCGAAAAACAGAAAACACAATATCTTCCCCATCTTGCATATGAGGAATAATATCTTGTGCTATATCTTGATGGATACAAGTATTTTCAGCTATTTGTTCTTGAAGTCGTATTAGTTTCATTGTTCTGTCGCAGTCAAATAAAGCTTGTCTATTGTTTGTTGTGCTTCAGATGTCAAAACTCCATCTCGAATATATTCTTCAAGCAAGGGAATAATTTCAAAAAGCAATCTGTCTTGAAGCGCATATTCGCCATCCATGATGAAATAGCTATGACCAATCCAAACATCCTCTGGTCTATACTCTTCTGATAAAGTTTCTGCTGGTAGAAGCTTAATCGTGTCGTCAAATCCACTTTCAGCGTATTCGTCATAATTACTTATAAACAAACTACTTACCTCACGAAACAATTCAGAGTTAAAATTATCATCATCAATCTCTTGTGGCTTTACAGTAATAAACGCAAATCTTCTTCTAATAGCATAATCAATAGTATCAAGAGATCTGTCTGCGGTATTCATCGTTGCAACCAGAAAAACATTTGAAGGTATATAGAATTCTTTCTTTGAATATGGTAAAAGTACGCTTTCAGCATTCCTCATCCCTTTCCTTTTATCTGGCTCAAGCAATGTTATCAGTTCACCAAATATTTTCGAAACATTCCCTCTGTTAAATTCATCGATAACAATTACGTATGGCTTATTATTATCAATCAAGGTTTTGGATGCTTCATACTTATCCAATAAAGACTTAACCTTATCCAAGGTTATGGCATTCAACCTATAAACAGTTCCTAAAGTCATAGTTTTGTCATCGTTTAACTTTACGATATCTTCATTTATATCTTTAACAAGCCATTTAACTCTACGTACTCGTTTATAGTGTTCAAAATTATCATGCCACTCGTATTCACCGGTAACGATGCCTATAGCATCAATGGTACGGCTTGAATAGCAACTCATTACAATATCTCCAACCTTCATCGTATTAATGAAAGCATTCAATATTGTTTTACCCTCTCCATTGTGTATTGACCAATCCGTTTCTTCTGTTATATTTTCACCATATCCATCCCATCCTATACGGATATATCCATTTTTCATGCAGTCTCTGCGCACAGGATTATCACCAGTACCACTCAATGATACCTTCCATACTATTGCCTCATCTGATATATTCACATCTTTTTTTGCAGACAATGGACGTTCTGCCTCTGTACATAACCTCTTGAATATGCCAGGTTCAATTTTATATGTTACTTGATCGTTCTCTAAAACAGGACGTAGACCTTCCAGCCAATCCTCATAATCCATCGATTGGTGGAATGTGGTAAACATAACACGTTTTTCTTCTTTTAATCTATCGTAAACAGACATTAACTCTTTACGAGTAGCGTTATTAGCATCGAACTCCGGCTCACATAGACGTACTACTAGCTCTGGAATACGATACGTTTTACCTGTGCCAGGAGCCCCCTGAAGTATAACATTTTTTCGTTTTTTCCATAATTCAGTGTAAAATGAACCCCATTCCAAATAGGAGTCATAGTCAGAATTATCATATCCCAAATTATTCGCATTTGCAGATAATTCATAGAAAGTGTTTTCTTTAATCTCACCTGAAGCCATTTTCTTATTAATACTATCCAAAATTTTCATATATTCAGAATACTCAGGTGCCTTATTAGGTAATTTAATTCCATACTGCTCTTTTAAGTATTGCCTATTTGTACGATCAAAAGCCAAGAATTTTTCTGGACGAATCCAAAATAGCCCCATTGTAATATTCACTTTAATGATGAACTGCTTGATTACCGTATTGTATTCCTCTTCAAAGTTTTCATCATTAACAACTTTTATAAATAGGTTCCACAAATTCTGTATATCATTTTTCCCTCGATGGGATCTAAATCCAAAAAAATGAGACTTCTGATTATTAAGAACAGGAATACCTTCAAAATCTTTCGGAATATCTACTTTTATATCAAGTATGTTCTTAAATAATTTTGCTGAATTTATCCTATTCTCATGTTTAATACCCCTATTAAACAAGCCAAATACGGTAAATGGATCAATATCTTCTAACAAATCTCCTTCGCCTCCTTGATCGTGAAGGTATTTAGCAAGCAGTTCATCTCGATTATCATAAATCAAATTCAACAGTCGCTTTCTATCTTTTTGAAATTGCGTCAATCTTTGAGCAAACTCTTTGTAATATGGAATCCAAGTAAAACTCATATCTATGTTTGTTTTCTAATTTGTTGCTAATGATAATATCTATATCTGTTATTCACAATATATTTTTCATCTTTATGTTACTATTTAGAATCATATATTTCTAAATTATGTTCAAAAATTGTAGAAAATTGTTTTTGCTCGTTTTTCGCAATACCCAGTTGGGTTGCCAGTATTTGCCAATCTTTGACTGCGACAAGGACCTCTCCGATGATTTGCAGTGCAATCTGCTTCGGGAGCATATATTCCTCGCAGGAGGCCAGCAATTCATTCAAATCCGATTTATTGGTATAGCTGTTGATTAACAGACTCTGATACTCATTCTGTGTTGGATTCATATCGTAAGCCGGAGCCAAAGTCCACCCCTTGGCAGTTAGAAGAAAACCATGATTACGGAAATGGTCATCGCTATTCCCAATGCAGATATTGAATGCAACTCTGCGATACAGTTCTTGCAGATTATCCTCCACGTTGGTACAGTTCTGAAGTATGAAATCGACAATATCCAGATAGCCATGGCCGGTATTGGCATTGTCACCATCATTCAAGCCCAAAAGAGTCATAGCTGAAGCAAAGTGTATGCGCTTACCGTCTTCCTTCCTGTCAAATCGTCGGGAAAGCAATGTATGGTATTTGTCGTTTGTGAAGATTACTTTTGTCTCTGCTGCGTGTATGCCGGCCTTCTTTGCCAATAGGTGTGAGAAATGTTCCCAAAGCCCAGTATCATAATCATCTTTGCGGGACGGAAACTTTGCTATATGCAGGATCTTGTTCTCGTCAATTACGCTTGCCTTTGGACGCGCCCCGCCAAGGGATGAACCCGGTTGTACAAGCTGCTCGATCCAGCGTCTTTCAGGCAGGTGGTTCTCCTCTTCACTTTTTTCGATCTCAGAACTGGCAGCAATTAGTTCTCGGATATCGGTTATTGGTGGAATTCTCAGAACTTCACTTGCATTGATATATTCTCCGTCCAAGGAGTCCTTAAAACGGAGCCCACCCATGCGGGAGTAGTCTTCGATTCCGACAAGATAGTCAAAGGATGAAAGACGGCGGACAGGACGCTTCTCCTCTTTCGCCAGAATCTGTTCCCTGCGATTTATCAATGTGCGTCCCCATCTGTCTGGAAGGGCATCAGAAAAACATCCGAAAATATCCTTGCCAGGAGCTGTATATTGCTGCCCTGGATAGTTGTTCAAGTCATCACTCAGAAACAAGTTGCCATAGTCCCTTAGCCAGTCATCACTATAGCAAAATCCATAACTGTCTGAGCCACGAAGTGATTCATAGCTCAGTTCTCCGATCAGCCTTGGTTCTTTAAGCCAATCAAAGTCAGCAAAGACATATAGTCGTTTCATGGCTTATTCTTTTTTAGATGCTCTCTCTCGCTTTTTCAAACTCAAATCCTGTAAAGCCTTTCCCATCGCGTCTTCTTTGGCAAGCAGAAGTATATCATCATCCAGTTGAAGCGCATAGAGAACTCTGAGATAAATGCCGATAGCTACTGTCGGTATACCCTTTTCAATCCGGCCAACCGTAAATGGAGAGCAGGTTGCGCGTTCGGCAACCTGAGCTATGCTGAGATTCCTGCGCAGCCTAGCCAGTTTGATCTGCTCACCCACTATCTGCATCTTCTGCTCTAGTTTTCTTGGCAACTTGGTGCCCATTGTATTTTTTGCCATATTCAACATATCATATAATATGCAAATATACTACTTTTTATCTATTTAATGATGTATTATAGGTGAAAAATCGCAAGAATAGAAGATATGGTATTTAAGCGGTTCTACACTTTTTCAAGCGAATAAATCGAATTCGTCACACTTTTTCCATCGAATGAAACTCCATTTATACACTTTTCCATCAAAATTGAGGCTTAAAATCTACACTTTTCCATGAAATCAGCACCTTTACTTTATCCCCGTATTCATGTATACGCCAATTAAAGTAAAGTCAAAATAAGGGAAGAAAAGAAATGGCTTCGCCAAACAGACCAACCGATTTGACGATGTCTACCAATGATACTGCCTGTTTATTCTTTTGGCTGCAAAATCTTCGTGACTGCATCTTGCTTTTAGTTGACATCAGTTGGTGAAAATCCCACTTATTTTCGTACCTTCGCAACGGATAGAAAACAGGTGGACTTCGGACGTGAAAAGGGAGTTTTCCCGTTGGTTCTGATTCAAGTGAAAAGTGCAGCAAAACGGACGGTTTTTGGACCTGAAAAACAAGCGAGAAAAGGCTTTTCTACCGTTTAAAACGCAACTCTTTCATATTCAAGTTGTTCGGTATGCTTGCTCGGAAAGTAACCCACGATTAGCAACAATTACAAAATATTACTATTGATTATAAAGGCGTTGATTATCAGCGCCTTTTCTTTTTGCTATATGACTAATATAGGTCTAATATAGTCGTTTTTCAGCTCATTTTTGTACCTCATTTGTACCGCGATGATTTTCAGTGAGTAATCACGTTAGAAAGGTAGTGGATTAGGTGGTACGTCGTGGTACGCTGTGGTACGCGATGACACATATTTGGCGAACTAAAAAGAGAAGAAAATGGCTAGTAACATCGACATTCAAAAGAAATGTGAGTGGTGTGGTGTAATTTTTACCGCACACAAGACCTCTACTGCGTACTGCTCTCATAGGTGTGCAAATCTTGCATACAAAGAGAGGGTTAGAAAAAAAAGAGTACAGGAGTTTCAATTAAAATTTGATGAAGAGGCAAAACCTCATTCTGAAAAAGAGTTTCTAACACCTACTGAAGTATCATCATTCTTAGGTGTAGGTCGAACATCAATCTATCGGTACATTAGGAATGGAAAAATCAAGGCTCTAAGATTCTATGGCAAGACCCTAATCAGGCGTTCAGATATAGATAAAATGTTCGACTACATTACTGCCTGCGAAAACAATAAGCCCAAAGAGAAGGCACCCATCACCGAATTCTACACCACTGCAGAGATTAAAGAAAAGTACGGTGTAAAGGAATCATGGATATTCAAGGTTGCGAAAGAGAATAATATTCCCAAGACATTCAGTAGAGGAAAGACCTATTGGAGTAAAAAGCACATTGACGCCTACTTTGCAAAGAAGGCTCCAAATCCCGATATTACAGAGTGGTATAGTGTGGCTGAGATTCAAGAGAAATTTGGAATGACACTTAGTGCCATCTATAGTTTTGTTTCCAAGAATGTGATTCCAAAGAAAAAAGAGGGCATTACAGTGTGCTATTCAAAGAAACATTTCGACATTGCTAAAGGAGTTGCTGAACCTGAGAAACCTCAATACTACACCATACCCGAAGCTATGGAGAAATTCAGACTCACGCGAGACCAGCTCTATCACTATGTGAAGTATCACAACATCACTCGCATCAAGGTTGGTAAATACACCAAAATAAGTAAGCCTGAGCTTGACGAGTTCCTTGCACCGCCACAAATCAAAAAATAATTGTGGTGGCTATGTCGGTTATTCTTGGGTGGGTTGTTCCACCATTGAATAACCGCGTTCCTTTGCTTTCAGAAAAAATATTTAACTCATTAATAATTAAGGATTATGTTACACACTTGTACAAAAGTTACCCTTCGTCAGAGAGAAATCACCAATGGTCGTATCTCACTTTACCTGGATTACTATCCAGCAGTTCGCCATCCAGAGACAATGATAATGTCCCGGCGGGAGTATCTTGGCATATACATCTACGCACGCCCGAAGAACGAAATGGAGCGCGAGTTTAACAACGATATGCTGATGAAAGCAGAAGCAATACGTTGCATCAGAGTACAGTCATTAATCAATGAGGAATTCGGCTTCCTCGACAAGAACAAGATGAGAGCTGACTTCTTGGAATATTTCAGGAAGAAGATGCACAACAAGGACCACAAATGGAAGGTTGTATATAACCACTTTTACAACTTTGTCAATGGCAAATGCTCTTTTGGTGATGTAACTGTGGATTTGTGCAAAAAGTTCAGAGAGTATCTTTTGGGTGCTAAACAACTAAAGCACTCCAAACATCCTGTATCTCAGAATTCTGCGTCTGCCTACTATTCTACATTCCGAGGCTTGCTGAAAATAGCATACATAGAGAAGATGTTCAAAGAGAATCTGAATGATTACCTTGAGAAGATTGATTGCCAAGACACCAAAAGGGAATATCTCACTCTCGATGAGGTAAAGCGACTTGCTGCAACACCTTGTAAGATACCAGTATTAAAGGCAGCCTCTCTCTTTTCGTGCCTTACGGGATTACGCATCAGCGATATTCTCAATCTGCAGTGGTCTGACTTTGGGTTAGTTCCCGACAGAGGCTATTGCATCCGAATACGCACTCAGAAGACCAAGACTGAAGCAACACTGCCTATCAGTTACGAGGCTTATGAACTTTGTGGCGAGGTAGGAACTGGCAAAGTATTCAAGGGACTAACAAGGAGTATGATCAATTATCCACTTAAGCATTGGTTGGCCGAAGCTGGGATAGAAAAACACGTAACATTTCATTGCTTTAGGCACACCTTTGCGACGCTACAGATAGCAGCCGGAACAGACATCTATACGGTGAGCAAAATGTTGACTCATCGCAACGTCTCAACAACCCAGATTTACGCAGAACTGGTGAACGAGAAAAAACGCGAATCAGCCAATAGAATCTCACTTAAGTAGAGAAAAATTGAGCCCAAATGAAAAAATTTCTAAAAAATCAACTTTTTTTTCGACAATGAAATACAAGTGAATACAAATATACTATCATCAAATACAAATATGGTGTTTTTGTATATGATATGTGCATTATAATATGCATTTGCAGATGGTATATGTTTGTTATGATTTTGTTTTCAATTTTAGACGCTGAAAGTGCGGTAAATTCCATTCTTTCAGCGTTTTATGCACATTTGGAGATATAAAAATCATCGCATATATTTGCGCAAGAATGATTAAAAACGATGTGTATGACACCGCAAAAAACGATATATATTACGGTCTATCTATTACTATTGATACCGACCTTATCTATCGCTCTTGTCACCCGAATTTTCTCATTAAAGGTGATGTTGCTGGATGGATTTTCCGGCAATATCATATTCCTTATTACTTGCATCCTATGCGCTGTATTATATCTTATATTTAAGACCACTATCGATGGCTATATTTTGCCGTTCCTTTGCAAATATTCCAAGATTCAGTTAGCAGTTGCGGAGTCGGTAACAGAAGAGGTAACGAAACCAGTAACTAAACAAGAGGCTAATCTCCCCTCCTACCAGGAACACTACGATGCAGTAGCCGAGAAGAAACGCATTGAAGCGGAAGAGACACTACAACGGGTTCTCGACTATACTATGTCGGAATTAGTTCACGATATGAATGAATCCGATATGATGACACTTTGCAATTACATCAAAGAGTTCCAATTCGGAACTGCCACTGATATCGCCCAAACAACAACTCAACGCATCCGTTTGACTTCCGATATTAAAATCATTGACCTCTACCATTTTGGATGGAATATCGGCACCCAATATAAAAAATCGGGATTGGAGATAGCCCAATTCCTTAAAAATGTCTTTGCCGAAAAACTCTATGACACCGAGGTAACGACCATTGTACGGAAATTACGTATGTCAGGAACTTGCCGAATAAAGATTAAGCCTGAAATATAAAAATTGATTGGTTATCTGTGGGTTATTTTGCAGTGAGCCATTTCACCATTGAATAACCGCATTCCTTTGCTCACGAATCATTAAAACCAATAGTTATGGCAAAGGAAATTATGACATTCGAGCAACTGCCCAAGGCGGTAAGTGAGCTCACAAATCAAGTGATGGAACTGCGTGATATGGTTGCAGCGTTAAAGCCGGCAGTACCTGATGAGAAGCATCGTATTGTGGGCATAGACGAAGCGTGCATCATCACCCACAAAGCAAAGCCTACAATCTACACACTCGCACGTAAAGGAATAATCCCTGCATATAAAAGGGGTAAGAAACTCTACTTCTATGAAGATGAGCTGCTGAAATGGATTGAAGAGGGGCGCAAAGTGATTTCCACAAAATCCTATGATGAGATGCTCGCATCTATGCAGAGCACTGTGCGCAATAAGCCGAAGAACGGATTTAGTGTATAATCAATTATGTGAGTTATGAATATATACGAGTTACTCAATCGGTTCTGGTTGGAGAATGAGTATGATCCATGCTCGGCAACAGAGATTGCGCTGTATTTCTTTTTACTGAACAAGGCAAATACAAGACGGTGGAAGATGCCTTTCAGGTGCTCAACGGAACTAATCCGTATGCAATTGAGTACGACTAGGCAGAATGTGCTTAAAGCTCGCGAAGGACTTCATAAAAAAGGATTTATCTCATTTACAACAGGCACAAGTAAGGGCAACTATGCCCAATACTCAATAATCGATTGCACCACTCAGTTTACAGTTCTGACAACAGATGAATTGACAGATAAGGTTACAGATGCGATTACGGGTGAATTGACAGAACCGTTGCCGGGTCGATTGCCTCCGCATAATATAAAAGATAAAGAGATATATAAATCTCATAACATTAGTATGGAGAGATTGGAATCAATGCTATTGGAGGAACGTGAATGGCACTCATTAATATTGACTCGTCTACCAACGGCAATTACATCTGATAAGCTCACTGATTATCTGAAAATATTCTTTGCTTATCAAAAGAAAAAAGGCGTGAAATCGAGAGCTATTGAAGACGTGAAGATACATTTTCAAAATTGGCTAAGTAAAAAAATAGAAAACGATAAAGGATATGGAAATAATGAACAAAAAGAGTCAGATCCGCGTAGAGGAACTGAAATACAGGCTGCTTCAGCAGAGGATTACAAACACACGATTTAAGTTACCAATGTCATTTGACGATGCCAAAGTTTACTTATTGGCTGCATATCAAGCAGAAGTTGAACGCCGGCATAAGGTGTTTGAACGGAATGAACATTTCTACGCACAACTCAATCTGATAGCCAAGTACCTAACTGGCGGAAGTAAGAAGTTCGGACTGATGTTCTGTGGGTTATGCGGTAACGGCAAAACAACCTGGGCAAAAGCCTTGCAGCTGCTTGTCTCAGGATTAAATCTAAAGAATCCCACTAACAACTTGTATTATGTATTCCCTCTCTGCAATGCCAAAGATTTAGCAATGCGGAGTAAAGGGAATTACAATGACTGGAGGAATGTAATGCGTTACCAGCTTATGATTGTTGATGACCTAGGAACAGAGCCACGCGAAGTAATGGAGTTCGGAAATGTATATACACCATTGATAGATCTCATCACCACGCGTTATGAGGAACAACTTTACACCATCTTCACTACAAACCTCACCCCAGCACAACTCGAAGAGAAATATGGTAAACGTATCGTTGACCGCCTCAATGAAATGGTAGAAAAAGTAGTTTTCGAGAATGAATCCTATAGAAGGTGATGTTTTTCTCTTCCCTTAGCTATAAAAATAACCTATAAAGTTGACTGTATGAAAAATAAAGTGTAAATTTGTTCATAATTTAATGAGTATAATTTGAATTAAGATGTCGAATAATCAACAAATAGTGATGAATAGAATCAAAGTTACGCTTGTTGAAAAGCAGAAAACCAATAGATGGTTGGCAGAGCAGATGGGCAAATCAGAGAATACTATTTCAAGATGGTGTTCTAATAAATCACAGCCATCTATTGCACAATTACAAGAAATCGCGAACTTGTTAGATGTTGATGTTCGTGTATTATTAAAATCGCAGAAAGAGTAATATAATTTCGTTTATGTAAATAATGATAAAAAAAGAATATACGTTTATTGATCTATTTGCCGGACTTGGGGGATTTCACTTGGCTCTACAAGAGCTAGGATGCAAATGTGTGTTTGCATCAGAGCTTAAAGAGGATTTAAGAAAATTGTATGCTCTAAATTTTCCTGAGACTCCTATATATGGGGATATAACAAAAATTCATCCAGAGCAGATACCCTCTCATGATATCATATGTGGAGGGTTTCCTTGTCAGCCATTTAGTCAAGCTGGCAAAAGACAAGGATTTAATGATGAAAAAGACAGGGGAAATCTATTTACATACATATGTGATATTATTGAATACCATAGACCTAAATATGTATTTTTAGAAAATGTTGCCAATCTAAAAGGTCATGATGAAGGCAATACTTGGAAAGTGATTTATACAAAATTGCATGATGAACTTGGATATGAAGTAAAAGAAGCCATACTATCGCCTCATCAGTTTGAATCACCTCAACATCGTAAAAGAATTTATATTGTTGGAGCAAGAAAAGATTTAGGAGGCTTGGGAGATTTTCATTTTCCAGAACCGACATATGCAGCTCATAGCATACATGATATTATTGACACCAATGATACGGATTACATACCTTTAAAGGAGGATACAAGACATCATATTGAGGTTTGGAGTGAATTTGTTAGACTTGCCTCTGAGAATAATTGTGAATTACCAGGGTTTCCCATTTGGGCTATGGAATTTGGTGCGACATATGATTATGAGGAAGTGCCTCCATGCAATCAACCTGCTAAGCAGTTAAAGGGTAAACGTGGCAAACTCGGTCGAATTATTACGGGCAAAAGTCATGCGCAAATGATGGCACAGTTGCCAATTTACGCTCAAGACAAACGAGAAGAAGGAAAACGATTTCAGGATTGGAAAATACGATATATTAAGGAAAATAGGAATTTCTATTTAGCTAACAAAATTTGGATAGATAAATGGATTCATAATATTCAGGATTTAAAGAATAGTCATATGAAATTTGAATGGAACTGTGGTAAGAATGCTAATATGACTCTAAATGATAAAATTATTCAGTTCAGAGCTTCTGGGATCCGTGTAAAACTACCTACATTTTCTCCTGCTCTAAACCTAGTTGGTACTCAAATTCCAATTTTTCCATGGGTTCATGCTCCAGGATCTGATTTACCAGGAAGATACATGACCGTAAAAGAGGCTGCAAAAATACAGCGAATGGAATCTTTACGTTTTGAGGATAAGAACTTCCATATGAGTTCTACAAGATGTTTTGAGGCTCTAGGAAATGCTGTAAATGTCGATGTGGTTAGACGTATTGCTGTAGAATTATTAAAATAATAGCGAGATATTATGGAAAAAGAGTTTGTAATACATGAACTAAACATTCAGCCACAAGCTGGAGTAATCGGTGTATTCTCGCGTTTGAGTTATAAAGCATGGTATGCTATTGCAGAGTTTGTGGACAATTCAACACAGTCATTCTTTTCTCATCAAAAGGAACTCGCTCAATCTGGGATATGCGATGTTAATATCAATATAGATTACGATGCAGATCATGATATCCTAACTATTGTTGATACTGCATTTGGTATGGAGTTAGAGGAATTCTCTAGAGCGGTCAAAATTGACTCTCCCCCAGCCGATAAAAGTGGTCGAAATGAATATGGAATGGGACTTAAGACTGCTGCATCTTGGTTTGGTAATATTTGGTCTGTGCGCTCTTCTCAACTTGGTTCAGAAAATGAATACTATACAGAGATCAACATTCCTGAGTTACGTCAGAATAATTTAAATTCAGTATCTATACGCTGTGCAAAAGTAAATTCAGCACAGCATGGCACTACTATTATTATTCGAGATATTACAAAAAAAATAGGTTCGCCTCGTACTAAACATAAGATTACAGAATTACTTAAAAGCATGTATCGTCGTGATTTGAATAGCGGACTGGTCAAAATTAATTACGACGGCATCTCTTTGTATCATGACGAATACGAATGTTTATCATTTCGAAATCGCTTATGGAGAAAAGAGTTAGACTTTCGTTTTAATTTTGGCGGTTGCCATCATCATGTGACGGGTTTTGTAGGCATACTAAAAAACGGAGGATTTGGCAGAGCTGGATTTGCATTATTTAGAAGAAATCGAGTCGTAATAGGAGGTGAAGAGTCTAATTATAAACCAGAAGAAATTTTCGGTCAGGTACAAAGTCATATCTCACTAAATTTATTTGGCGAGTTAAACCTAGAAGATTTTCCAATCAATCAGGCTAAAGATGGTTTTGTATGGGATGATGGACTAGAAGAAAAGTTTATTCAAGAACTAAAATCCCATATTAAGGAGTATATAAGTATCGCTAAAATTACAAAGAAAGATAGAATAAAAGAGGAGGCTACATCAAAAGAGGTTTCTGATAATGTTCAAAATCAAGTACAAGATACAATAAATAAGTCTTTCGGCAATCAACCATCACAGCCAGAGCTAACGTTTTTTGATACACCCACACAGATTGGTGAGCCCCAAGAGTCATCTGAACTAAGTTTGTATAAGGAGTATCAGACTGAACAAAACAACCTTCCCGAAGAAATTGATGATAAAGTTCGTGAATATATCATTCAATTGGACGGAGCCAGTAAGTGTACAATATCTGTGCAATGGACGAAAGGAAATGCCACGACATGGATTAAAGTAGATTCTGAGGAAAATGGGAATAATGCTAGCATACAGTTAAATATAAACCATCCTTTTTTCAAGCCTTTTTCAGAAAAAGAAGATTTTAAACTAGTCTTGGAGAAGTTTGCCATAGCATTTGCTCTAGCAGAGATACGCGCAAGAAAACACGCTAATTCAGACGGAATGATTAGTCCAAATGCTTTCAGAACACATATTAATAATTTCTTAAGGGAACTAACTGACGAAGAATAATGGAACAATATACTATCAAACGATCTGATTGGACGCCTTCCATCATTGAAGGTAATTTCTTCCATCGTATTCATGATAAGCATATTGAATTATATGGAAAGAAGGGAGCTAACAATATAGTTGACAACGTCCGCGCTACTTATAGTAAACTCATGAAGCAACTTGCAGCTAACCAAGATGGAAATCACAATTCCTTATTGGTCGGAAAAGTACAGTCTGGTAAAACATCTAATCTAGAACTGTTGACAGCATTAGCTTTCGATAACGGTTATAATTTTCTCATCATTTTTGGAGGTTACGATACAGACCTTTTAAGACAAAGTACCGAACGCTTTGGTAGTACATTTGAGACAACAGGCGGAGAAGAAGTATTATACTCCGACACTCCTGTATTGTTTACAACAAATGACTTAACCAAGGAATCACTATCAATTAACAGTTTAGATCCTGATTTTGCAAAACAATTGTTAGAAGATGGAAGACCTATAATAATAACATGTCTAAAGCGACCACCAGCAATGAAGGCTGCATTGAAGGCTATTGCTAACATTCAAGAAACTGTATCGGGTATAGTTCCTTTCATAATTGATGATGAAGGAGATCAGGCAAGTCTAAATACAGCTAAAGATAAAGCTCGCAACTCTACTCCAACATATAAACATATTGTAAAAATCAAAGAGGTGTTACATAACCCATTATATCTTTCGGTTACAGCAACTCCTCAAGCGAATATATTCCAGGAAGATATAAGTGAATTGAATCCTGCTTCAATACATACTGTTCAACCAGGAAATGGTTATGACGGAGCTAGCGTATATCATTTATCTGAAAACCAGATTGTGGAAGAAGTAGAAGATTCTGGGTCGCTATCACTTATATCTAATTCACTGAAGGAGGCCATATATTATTTCTTTATTGCTAGTACAATTAAGCGTCTAAGAGCAACACATAAAAAAGATATGAGGTCTGATATGATTATTCATATCGACAGAACTATTGCGGCCCATGGAAGTATATATTCTGCAACACATGATATGCTTGAAGAAATCAAGCAAGCATTTGTCAATGATGATTCAGTTGAATTCTACAAAAAACAATTAAAGAAAAGTTATGACAAGTTCCTTAATGATGATGTCAAAACTCAATATTCTTTTGCTGACATTTTAAATAAAGTCTCAAATACGATATTATCAACTGGCGCTATATTGCAAAATGGTATAGGTAAACATACAAAGGAAAAAGAATTAACTAAATTACATAAAATATACATTGGTGGAGATTTGCTCCAACGAGGTTTAACTTTTTCGAATCTGATAGTATCATACTTTACGCGTTTTGCCAAGAGTGGAGGAAATATGGATACCACTCTTCAACGTGCTCGTTGGTTTGGATATCGTAGTAAGTACTTAGACTTGTGCAAAATATTCACAACAAGTGAAATCGCAAAAGAGTTTACGGTGTTAGCTGAGGTTGAAGATGATTTGTGGGAACAGTTCGAAGATGTAGAAAAAGGTTTATTAGAGATTAAGGACATTATAATTCAAGCTGAGAATACTAAACAAAAACCGACTGCAAAGAATAAAGCAAAGTTTAAGAAGATTTTGTTCAAAAATCGTTGGGTTAAACAAAAATTTATCGTAACAAATGACGATGAAATTTCTACAAATAACACTTATATAAAAAACTTGATAGAATCAATCCCTAACTGGATACCCACAAATGAAAGTAGTAATATTGGCAACCAAACAGCTAAATATGCAATATTTACTACAGAACAATTGAATGATCTTATACAATCTATCGAAACTGCTTTTGATAGAGAACCTTTTAATAAGGTTGCAATTAAGGATTTAGTCGGATCTTCTGATATTCCGGTAATTCTTATGTGGACAGATGATGATAATAAAACTCGTTATCGTTCTATATATAATGATGCTGCTCTAGATAGAATTAAGGCCTTGCATCAAGGTGCTAATACTACAGATGTTGAGAAACTTACATATTATGGAGACCAGAAAGTGATAGTTGATCTTAATAAAATCAATATTCAAATACACTATATATCACCTGGAGTATCAAAGAATGAACGTCTAGGAAAGGATCAATATATGTTTGCGATCTATATTCCAAAAGATAAAGTTTATTTTGTGAAAGACCATGACTGAAATTCGCCAACTATTAGATAAAATTGAGTTTATACCAAAAGATAACACACTTTATCTATTGGATAAACTTCCTTATGGTACAGGTTTGTTTGCTTGTAATGGCAATATCCTATACTTAGTGCCTAATAAAGAGAATTGTGATTCTTTAGGTATAAGAACTGACTTTTTGCATTTGGAAACAAATGTATATGTATCAGCGTTTAATACTTCTGTTTCCTCATTTGAAAATGGCTACTACAATTATGTAGAGTTACTTCTATCGAAGATGCAGGGTCCAGAAGAGGATTTATCCGCATTTACAAACTTATGCATGGCTCATGCTTCATATTTGGCAGGAAGGGAATTTATTCCATTCTTTGATTCATTAGTTTCATTATTTCAGTTGCCTAAGGAACAAAATTATAAGAATTTAATTGGATTAATGGGAGAATTATTATTCATTGAGTTCATGTATAATGAGCATGGCGTAGATTTATCTCCATTTTGGCATTCAGAAGGTTCTGCTTCAAAGTTGGACTTTGTATGTCCCCGTGTTAGCTTTGAGGTAAAAACGACCGCCAATGATTCTATGTGTTTTACCATTAAGCACAACCAATTATTCGATACTTCAGGAGAGGTCTATCTTGTAGCCGCATCAATCAACGAAGATAATGCAGGCCGAACACTTGATAGTGTAATATCAAGTTTGTTGGAAAATACAGAATATTGTAATAGTTTACAATTTGCAGAAAATATTGAAAAGGAGAAGAGACGTATATCTCCAGTAGAGATGAAGACAAAACGATTTAGTCTGAAAAGAATTAATGCGTACAATACTAAAGATGCTAATCCTTTTGTTGTAATTCCTGATTGTGTGGAAGACTTATCATACAGGTTAAATCTTTTGCCATTTTTGTGCACAGATATTTCCAATATAACAATATTACCAAAATAAAAAGCAAGAAGTCATGCCCGCTTTAAGATATTATTATTCAGATACCATTTCAAGATTCTTAACAAAGAATACTGAAGAAATTATTGGCAAACTCACGCTTGCTAGTCAGCATGATATAAATGATGACACGTCAAACTCATGGGTTGAAGAAATTGAAACTTTAAAAAGCGTTTTGGCGCCTTATAAAGAAAGAGGAAGTGTGTATTTTGAATATAATATTCCTCGTATGGGAAGACGTGCTGATGTTATACTAGTAATAGATGAACTTATCTTCATTCTTGAATTCAAAACATCGGGTAGTAAATTTACGCATGATGCAATTACGCAAGTATGGGATTATGCCCTAGATCTGAAAAATTTTCAAGAAGGAAGTTTGGATCGCATTATTGTGCCAATTTTGGTTGCTCCATCTGAAAAGGATAAGAATTGTGACTTTTCATTGCATCATTTTGAAGACAATGTTTACGAACCGCTACGAACAAACGGGAATAGACTAAGTGAAGTCTTTTCAATTTCATTGACTCAAATACCTCATGAAGAAATTGATCACTCTGATGATAGGGATGAAAAATGGGCCAAAAGTGGATATGAACCTACCCCAACAATAATTGAAGCAGCTATCGCTCTTTATGAAGAGAACACCGTAGAAGATATAACCAAACATGGTGGTGATATCGACAAAGCGTCTTCTGAACTATCTAGAATTATTGACTACTGTAGAGATAATAATAAGAAGGCTATTTGTTTTATTACAGGTGTTCCTGGGGCTGGTAAAACACTTATCGGATTAAATACAGCTATAGATCAATTTAATCGGGGTGAAAAAGCAGTATACCTTTCGGGAAACTTTCCTCTTGTAGAAGTATTACAAGAGGCTCTAACACGTGATTATGTCAGAAGAGAAAAAATTAAGGCTAAAAAAGAAGGCAGAAAAGCATGCACGAAAGAGGAAGCTAAAAGTAAAGTAAAAGCTTTTATCCAAATGATACATCACTATCGCGACCTTTATCTTGAAGGCACAGAGGTAGTTGATAATGAGATTAGACCAATTGAAGGTTATTTCCAAAGTCACGTTGACAAAGCATACATACCTTCTGAACACGTTGCAATCTTTGATGAAGCTCAAAGAGCATGGACAGGTGAAGAGTTAAAACGTTTCATGAGGGAGAAGAAAGGTATACGAGATTTCCCTTACAGCGAACCTGAGTATCTGATTTCATGTATGAATAGGCAACTTGATTGGGGTGTAGTTGTTTGTTTAGTTGGTAATGGGCAAGCTATAAACAAAGGCGAAGCAGGATTAACGGAATGGATTGAGTCTATTAGCAGAAGCTATAAAGATTGGGAAGTTTACATGTCTGAATACCTGCTCCAATCTGGAGATATAAGCAGAACAGAGTTAGAACTAGTAAAAAAACAACTGAAACCAAGAGAAGATCTTCACTTGAAGATGTCAATGCGTTCATTCCGTTCTGAGAAGGTCAGTATTTTTGTAAATCAACTCCTTGCATTACAAAAGGAAGAAGCAACTGAGACATTAAAGGAACTCGAAAACTATCCTATTGTTCTCACTCGCTCATTAGATAAAGCCAAACAATGGTTACGTGACCATGCAAGAGGGAGTGAACGTTATGGATTATTGGCTAGTAGCAAAGCAGAACGTTTGAAAGCTATCAGTATTAATGTTCGTTACCAGCCTGATTTCGTTCACTGGTTTCTTGAAGATGATACAGACATACGTTCATCTAATGCACTCGAAGATACCTTAACTGAATTCAAGGTTCAAGGACTAGAAATTGATTGGGCTTGTGTTGCATGGGATGCCGATCTTCGTCTTAATAAAGAACAAACAGCATGGCAACACCATCAGTTGCGTTCAGGAACAAAATGGCAAAATATAAACAAACCGATTAACCAACAATACCAAATCAATGCATATAGAGTGCTATTAACTAGAGCCCGTCAAGGCATGGTGATAGTTGTTCCAAATGGTGATAATGGAGTACCGCCAGATGAAACTAGAAAGCCAGAATGGTACGATGGTATTTATAGCTATTTGAAAGAGATTGGTATAAAGGAAATATTATGAAAGTCATAGAGGTCGTTGCTGCAATTATATATAAAGACGGGGGCTATTTTGCCACACAGCGCGGATATGGCGAGTTTGAGAGTATGTGGGAGTTCCCTGGTGGTAAGATTGAGCCTGGCGAGAGCCGTGAAGTTGCCCTTAAACGAGAGATTCAAGAAGAATTAGGAGTTGATATAGCTATCGAAAATCTACTTTGCACAACAGAGTATGATTATCCCTCATTTCACTTGACGATGCATTGCTATTTATGCAGTATTGCATCGGGTGAGATAGAGTTGCGAGAACATAAATCAGCTCGTTGGTTAAGGCCAGAAGAACTTGGTAGTGTAGAGTGGCTACCTGCCGATAAAGATGTTATTTCACGGCTGAATAACCTTTAGCATTTGTCCGATGGTTACAAAAAATATTTGTAGGGTTCGGAAATATGGTTATAAGATACCCATATAACAGAATGGACACCATTTGTCCGAAGCAATTAGAAAAATTTATATACCTTCGGACAAATGGTCAGCGATAGATTGTCCAATCTTTGCCCCTGCTTGCTGCGACCTGGGATTGGCACTCCCAATGCTTGCAAAAGCAACTTGGGGTATTAGGCTCCCCCACCTGCAAAAGGTTGGACAATGGGCAAGCCCAATAGAGAAAGAAAAAATAAATAACGAGGAGCCGTAATGTACAATGTAGATAATGAACTAACTTTGAATAAAGGAAATTCTATATGAGCGAATTTGATAAATACATAGTTCAAGGAGAACTCGATAAAAGACATCATGGAAGTTGTAAATCTACTACACCTAGGAAATCGTTCTGAGCTTCGTCATTGGCTCAAAGAGAACCACAACAAAGAGAAATGTTGTTGGGTGGTAACATATCGCAGTAAGTTCCCACCCGAATGGCCAGCTATTCCGTACATCGAAGTAGTGGAAGAGGCGCTTTGCTTTGGATGGATAGATAGCACACTTAAACGGCTTCCCGATGGTCGGTTGGCTCAACGCCTCTCTCCTCGCCGACTTAAAAGCCATTGGACTCAACTAAACATGGACAGATGCGTGGATCTTGAAGACAGAGGCTTGATGACTGAAGCCGGTAGACAAGCGTTTGAGAAAGCATTCGAGTATGAGATTATTCCCCCAGACTCAGAGATAAACCAAAGGATAAAAGAGGAAGCCAAACTAAGACGACCTGGTATGTATTAGTAGAAAGGTTGACGTCATAAAACGTGACACCATCAAGAACAAGATTAAACTACCAATGCAATTTTGAATTTTAGTTCTGACTTTTAGGCTCAAACTTCCCGAGATGTATAAAGCAGATCAGGGAAGGGTACAAAAAATACGAGATCTAAACACAGTTTGCTGCCAATCTTGATTGGACACTCCTCATATCGCGAAGGTGATATGGGGTATTAGGCTACCCCATAGGGATTATATTGGACAACGGGCAAGCCCTTACGAGTGATGATTTGTCCAATCGACACTTAGTTGGTTTGCACCGAATTCATCATAAAAAAGAAATTCCGCAATTTATTTGGAGGTTTATCTGATTATTATGTAATTTTGCACCCACTTTTGAAAACCATATAAAATTTAGCAATGCAGCAAAGTAGAATGAACATATTAACTACATCAATTCAAGGCAACAAATGCTTTGAACGTATGTCGTATGTTCATACTCTTAGCATTGAGTCCATCGGTTTAACTTTCCAACAAACGTATAAATCAATAGGGATATAGTTAGATGCCTATATCTCGTTAGAGAAAAAACAACAGAATAGTTGGAGAGTCCTTACCAAACTTTCCAACTATTTTTGTTTTATACCCATTGGTGACGTTCTTCCTCTCCGTCTATTCCGTCCAATGGCAATCAACAAGATTTAGTATTAACTACGCAGGGATGCGGTAAAAATGTAGAAATTATGAAAATACAATACGCATCTGACATACATTTGGAGTTGTCAGATAATTTAAGATTTATAAAGAGTGAGCCATTTGAGGTTACTGGTGATGTGTTGGTTTTTGCAGGTGATACTGGTTATTTACGGGATAGAACACTCCCTAATTTAAGATTCTGGAAGTGGGCATCGGCAAACTACCGAGAGGTGTTACTTGTTCCTGGGAACCACGAGTTCTATGGAAATGGTGATGTGTTAGCCTATGGCGATAGCTGGAGTCGTGAGATTCTGCCTAATGTGCATTACTACCAAAACAAGGTGGTGAGAATTGATAATGTTGATTTTATCCTCTCAACCCTTTGGTCGCACATTCGTCCAGAGGATGAGTATTTTGTACATCGTGGAATGAATGACTTTCGGCAGATTCTGTATAATGGTCGTCGCTTTACGCCTGCTGATTTCAATGCTGAGCACGAGAAGTGCCTGGAGTTTATCAAGCAGAGTGTAGCTGAGAGCACCGCCGAGCGTATTGTGGTAGTAACCCATCATCTGCCATCAATGGCCGTTGTGGCTCCCGAGCATAAAGGCAGCTTGCTGAATAGTGCATTCGCTACAGAATTGGGCAACTTTATTGCTGATAGCCGCATTGATGCGTGGATTTTCGGCCACTCACACGCCAACGAGGAGGCAATCATCGGGAATACACGCCTTGTCTGCAATCAGCTTGGCTACGTCTATTACAATGAGCATCTTGCTGGATTCGATGGCAAACGATTTATAGAAATCACATAATTGAAAATTTAGTGAATTTATGAAGAACCTATCAAATAGATATTTTTACGAAGTCCATTACTCTGTTGATGACAATGGAAATATCCATCGTTGGAATGGGGATGTATATGCAGATAGAAATAATAGACTTTACAAAACAAAAATGAAGCCTAATGACCTGCCTGAATATTATTGCGAAGTACAAAGGTATGGCAATCGTTATGATATAATAAACGCCAGTGGAGTTGTTGATATAGCATACTCTTGGGTTAAGGAAAATCATTTTATGAAGGACTCTGTTCTACGTATCTCATATACAGGAGAATTGAAACCATACCATGAGAAGTATAATATTAATGGGAAGGAAGTAGTAAGTTTTTCACCTTCATATACCAATGAAGATGAAATGATTTTCGGCAATAGCATCTTTAAATTTCTTGCTTATTGCAAAAAGTATTCAAGGATTAGCCTGAATAAGGTAAGAAAGTCTTTCATTGAGCAATGTGAATGGTTGAAGAACAACGAACCTAGATTTTCTCCTCATAGTGGCAAAGATGAAAATGGCAATACCGTTTTCCCCGACTTTGGAGAATGGTTTGATAACGAGATAAACGATTTAATAACACAAACATAAAATAAACAGTTATAGATTATGAGCTTAGATGTAACAATAATATACAAGAAACCTAAAATGGTGAAATACAATGCAACCCATGCTGCATGTGGTAGTACTTTCATGATTGTTCCCGACGATGTAGCCACAGAGGAGACAGAGTGGAGTGCAAACATCACGCACAACATGAGTAGAATGGCACTGCAAGTTCCCATCTGTGTTAAATACCGGAATAAGGAGTATAAGGGTACTTTATATGACTATGTATGGGAGCCTGGAGAGAATGGCAATATTACCACCTCTATAATGAGTAAGATTCTTGCTCAAGGTATCGCCTATATGGTTGAGAATAGGAAAAAACTCCTTCCTTTTAATCCTGCAAACGGATGGGGTTCTTATGATGGATTTGTTCCTTGGCTGATAAAATACAAGGAGGCCTGCGAGGACAATCCTGGTTGCAAGATAAGGGCAAGTATATAAGATTCGCTCCAAGTCAGCAGAATAATTGTTGCTTGGAGCGATGTTTTATGTCCTGTTATTTCGAATTATAAATATCCTTAACGCGCATAATCCGCCAAATCGCTTTTAGAATACATGATTTGGCGGATTATAAATAGAAGAATCACATTATACTGTGATTTTGTCACATGATGCTATCGAAAACAACTCATATTTAACCAAATTCGCAATATATTGCGAATTCTGCTTGTTTTGTTCGTTAAAACACTCTATATTTGCATCAAATACCAATATATTGTGAATATGAAAGCGTTGGGAATGCAGATTAAGGCTCGCAGATTAGCTCTTAAAATCAAGCAACAAGATTTGGCTGATTTGGCTGTTGTGAGTATAAATACAATTGTTGCTATCGAACGTGGTACAGGAAATCCGCGTATTGATACATTACTTTCTGTATGCGATGTGTTAGGATTACAACTTGTAACTAAGTTAAAGGATTAACATTATGAGACAATGTGAAGTGTATCTACACGGAATAAAGTCAGGTGTATTAATTGAAAATGACAATCGTGAGTTTATGTTTACTTACGATAAAGCATATTTGTTGAGTGAAAATTGTGATGCAGTAAGTCTGACATTACCGCTTCGTTCTGAACCTTATAGTTCACCGTTCCTATTTTCTGTATTCGCAAATATGCTATCAGAAGGGGACAATCGCCAAATACAATCTCAACTACTTCGTATTGATCCTGAAGATGATTTTGGAATACTATTGGCTACTTGTCAATATGATACCGTTGGAGCCATTACCGTTAAACCGATAGAATTATGAAAGATTTAACTGTTTGCCCTTCAATATTACAAGAGGGTTATGATACCTATTCGCCTATAGCTCGAAGAACTCTATTTGATGGTCATGCTGTATCTCATATTTTCTCTGAAGCAAGTCCAGACACAGGAACAGTTGAGGCAAATGAAGCTGTAAAAAGTGTTGGACGTATATCGCTCTCAGGCGCTCAGCCCAAATTTTCCATTGTTGTAGATGATGATAAACTACGCTATATTCGTGAAGGAGAACAAGGAACATTCATCCTTAAACCACGTCCTACAGCATATCAAATCATAAATAAGGATTTTTGTGTTGCCAATGAGCACGTAACTATGCAAATTGCATCACAGGTATATGGTATTGAAACGGCTGCAAATGCGCTTTGCTTCTTTGATGATGGCACTCCTGCATATATTACACGCAGATTTGACGTACATAGTAAGGGTAAATACAAACAAGAGGACTTCGCTGCATTATTGGGTTACACAAAAGATAACGCAGGATCTAATTACAAATATGACAAAGCCAGCTACGAAGAGTGTGCCGAGGTAATACATCGCTATGTAAAGGCTACACTGATTGATATACGTAGATTTTTCCGCATAATCCTGTTCAACTTTGTTACATTGAATGATGATGCACACTTGAAGAACTTTTCTTTGATAGAACGTAATGGTGAATATCGTCTATCTCCTGCCTATGACCTTATCAATACATCTTTGCAGCTTATGAATCCTCATATTTTTGCTCTTGACAAAGGTCTCTTTAAGGAGGGAATGGCATTTTCTGATACTCACACCATCAGCCGTTCTGATTTTGAAGAGTTCGGTAAGCGTATTGGACTTCCTATAAAAGTAATAAAACAAGAGATTGATATGTTCGCGGCAGAACAACCTTTAGTTAAAGAGTTACTTGGCCGTTCGTTCCTTTCACCATCTTTGCAAAAACAATATTGGATGGCATTTGATTACCGTCGCAAAATGCTCAATTTTTAAAGCATAAATAAAACAAATAAAAAAAGTCGTTTTATTTCCCTGCAATCAATATATTTTGCATACTTGTAGGGAAATAAATTATATCCTAATTTTTTCAGATTCATAAATTAAATGATACAACCATAATAAATTATCGTTTGCGTTAATATAGCAGACAATGCCGTCGTTTACTTATCGCGCACGATGATTTATAGTACTCCTACAAAAGAAAAAACTAAAATCACACATTTGTGTAATTTCCAACGATAAACATTGAGTAATATCGCTTAAAAAGCGTACCTTTGCATTAGAAATCATTTGGAACACAAATGCGGTAAGAGGCTGAATACAAATCACTTCAATTTGGATTCTACAGAAACTTGAAAATGAGCTTGAAAAGCGCGGTACAACACGTATATCGAAATCGCTGATTATCAGCACGATGAATTTGTGAGTATTTTCCGTGTCATTGTGAAAATGCGAGTTGTACCGATTAAGAGGTTAAAACGCTTTCAATCAATAGTGTAAATGTGTTGCATCGGCAAATAATAGATACTGCACCGATAAATAATTGCCGGCAAGCCACGATCCGGCGTTATCGACAAACCGTTCAGGCACTCCGTACGAGTGCCTTTTTATGATTCGGGGCCATGAAACAAGCGGAGGAAACAGAAAGGCGGCGGCGGTCCGGCCGGCGTTAAAATCGGAGACCATTTCACGATGTTCATGCCGAATCGCTTGTTTATTACGGGAATTTTTGCGAATGCACATATTTTCGAAAGATATGTCCGCGTGCTGTTCATGTACGGGTCACAGTTCACCGGCGACCGGGAACTGGTAAAAGACTGCATTCAGGATGTTTTCGTCAAGATATACTCCAACCGAAGCAACCTGCGCCCTACCGACAATATCAAATACTACCTTTTCGCGGCGCTGCGCAACAGCCTATTAAACAATCTGAAACGAAACAAAGTCCGATTCGGAGGGGGGGGGGAATTCCGACGATGCCGTAAAAGCGAAAGAGCAGGTCTGTGAAGACGCATCCCGCAAAATCGAAATCCGGGAAGAGGAGACGATCATGCAGAACAGGGTCGCCGAAATCATGTCGACCCTCACACCGCGGCAAAAGCAGGCCATGCATTACCGGTATATCGACAATCTCAGCATCAGCGAGATTTCCGACGTCATGAATATGAGTTACCAGGCTGTTCTGAACACCATCCAACGGGCCTTGAAGCGAATCCGCACAAATTATCTGAATTAATTTCCGGAAAAAGTGATTATAAAATCCGGGCGGCAGTGTTTACTGTATAAAACTACGCCCGGATGGACAACAAAGACTATAAACTCTTTACCCTCGAAGACTTCCTGTCGGACGATTTTTTCGTTGCATCCGTGAAAAGTCCCGTACGCGAAAGCGTCGCTTTCTGGCAGGACTTCGTAGCGTCCGATCCGCCCAATATCAGCGAGTATTTCGTTGCCCGGAGGTATATCGAATCCTCGAACGAAATCCTGCCTTTCATTACCGATCAGGAGATTTCCCGGCTATGGGAGAATATCGCCGCGGAAACGGGACTGAACAAACCGGAACGGCGTCCCCGCTGGAAATACATGCTCTATCCGGCGGCCGTCGCTGCATCGGTCCTGCTGCTGTTCGCATTATGGCCGTCGAACGACGGGGCGCGGCATGTCGAAATCTACGAATACGCCTGCGCAAAAGCCGACTCCACCGAAAGCAGGGAGGCCAAACTGATCCTGTCGGACGCCAAAACCGTGGTCATCACGGACAAGGAGGCTGAAATCTGCTACGACGATTCAAAAATCACGGTAAGTCAGTCGCAGATACCCAAGGAAGAATCGGCAAAATACAACCAGCTCATCATCCCGAAAGGCAAAATGTCGCGCCTCACCCTCTCCGACGGGACCAAAGTGTGGGTCAATGCCAATACACGGATCGTCTATCCGGCGGAATTTACCGGCAAGCAGCGGGAAATCTACGTCGACGGCGAAATTTTCCTCGACGTCGTGCACGACGACCGCCCGTTCATCGTGCGGACCAAAGGGCTGAACGTCGAGGTCATGGGAACCCGTTTCAACGTATGCGCATACGACAGCCGGAAACTCGAACGCGTCGTCCTGGTGGAAGGGTCCGTACAAGTTGCGGACAACACGGGCGGAAACAAGAGGGTGCTCGAACCGAAGCAGATGTATGAAGTTGCGGGAGGAGAGACGCGCGTCGAAGAGGTCGACGTCCGCAAATACGCATCGTGGATCGAGGGATTGTACTATTTCGACAGAGAGAGACTGGAAACCGTCGCCCGGCTTCTGTCCGATTATTACGGAGTCTCGATCGTTTGCAGCGAGAAAACGGGCGGGTTCACCTGCTCCGGCAAACTGGACCTGAAAAGCGACCTCGACGAAGTGTTGCTCGGGCTGAGCCTGAGCCTGCCGGTGACCTGCGAGCACGTGAAGGACGACATGTACATCATCGTACTCAAAAACGACTGAATCCCAACCTTAAAACCCCGAAAAACCGAAGAGCCTATGAGATAAAACCGAATTCCGAAAAAACGACCGGACGATACTGGTACTATCGCCCGGTCTGCGATCTAACCGTTAAACTGCTAAAAATTAACCATTAAATCCCTACAAAGGTATGAATAATAACAATAAGTCATGCTGTAAGAAATCATTATTTCGCCGGGAATTGTGGGTGGTACGGATGGCGTTCCTGTTTTTAACGCTCGGAATGTGGCCGGCAAATGCCGCCGCAGCCGCTCCGAAAGCCACTCTTTTATCGATCAACGCCAAAAATAAACCCGTAAAAGAGGTGTTCGCAGAGATCGAGAAAAAAACCGAATACATTTTCTTTTATTCCAACGACATCGTCGACGTCAACCGCAGAGTCTCGGTCGATGTGAAAAACGGAACCATCGAAACGGTCCTCGACCAGATTTTCCGATCGACGGATAACTCCTACGAAATCAAGGACCGCCAGATCTTCATCGTAAAACCGGAAAAGAGCGCCGCGAAAAAGAGCGAATCCGCCCGGCAGCAACCCGGGACCAATCGGATCACCGGCACGGTCACCGACGCCAAGGGAAACCCGCTGGCCGGTGTGAATGTGATCGTGAAGGGAACGACGATCGGAGTGTCGTCCAATATCGACGGTACGTACGTGATCGACGTCCCGCTGCATGCATCGCTCGTTTACAGCTACATCGGCTACCTGAACCAGGAGATCACGCCCGGGGCCGAAAGCATCTGCAACATCGTCCTCAACGAGGACAACCGGGTGATGGAAGAGGTGGTCGTGGTCGGATTCGGACAGCAGAAGAAGGAGAGCGTCATCGGCGCGATCCAGTCGTTCAAGACCTCCGACATGAAGATGCCCGCCGCCAACCTGACGAACAGTTTTGCAGGCCGCATCGCCGGCGTGATCTCGGTGCAGCAGTCCGGAGAGCCGGGCGCCGACGGAGCTAATTTCTGGATTCGCGGCGTAAGCACCTTTGCCGAGGCCGCACAAAATCCGCTGATCCTGATCGACGGCGTGGAGTGCTCCTCGTACGATCTGAACGCCCTCGCCCCCGAGGTGATCGAGAATTTCTCGATCCTCAAGGACGCCACGGCGACAGCGCTCTACGGATCGCGCGGCGCAAACGGCGTGATGATCGTGACGACGAAAACCGGACAGGGCGGCAAGCCGAAGATCAACCTGCGCGTCGAGGGCCGCATGTCGATGCCCACGCAGATTCCCGAACTCGCCGACGGCGTACAGTACATGCGGATGTTCAACGAGGCCATCGAAGCGCGCACGCCCGGGGCCGAGCCGAAATTCTCGGACGAGGCGATCCAGGGAACGATCAACAAGCTGGACCCCTACGTCTACCCCAACGTCAACTGGTACAAAGAGCTTTTCAAACAGCATACCTACACGCAGGCGGTCAACCTGAACGTCTCGGGAGGCATCGCCAAGCGAGTGACCTACTTCATGAGCGCGTCGATCACCAACGAATCGGGCCTGCTGAAACAGGCTCCGGAAAACCCCTTCAAGAATAACATTCACAACCTGCGCTATTCATTCCAGTCGAACGTCAGCAGCCAGCTCACCAAAACCACCAAGGTAGGCGTGAAACTGAATATTCAGGTGCAGGATTACACCGGACCGCTCAACGACGTGAATTACCTCTTCGGCCGGGTGATGTGGGCTTCGCCGTCGCAGTTCCCCGTGAAATTCCCGCAGACCGGCGAGATGAACTACATCCCCTTCGGCAATAAATCGGGCGGTCCCCAGTCCAATATGTACGCCAACCCCTACGCTTCGCTGGCACAGGGAGTCGACTCCAGGTTCCGGACGACTTCGATGGGAACGCTCGACTTCGAGCAGAAGCTGGACTTCATCACCAAGGGGCTTTCCATCACGGGACAATTCTCGCTCAAAGTCTTCAACAGCACCTCGACGGGCAAATACATCACGCCGTTCTACTTCGAGATCGATCCCAACACGCTGGTCAAAAACGACGACGGGACCTATCAGTACGACCTGCGCTCGATCAACACCAACGGAAGCAACGCCGCCGTGGCGCGGAACTCGAACTCCAGCGACCGCCTCACCAACACCAACATCATGCTCAACTACCAGCGTGAGTTCGGCAAGCACGACGTGAACGCCCAGTTCATCTACCTGCAACGAGGCTATTTCCGCAACAATCCCGCGAGCAATAACTACAACGCCGCACTGGGAGAGAGAAACCAAGGCATCGCGGGCCGCCTGACCTACAACTTCGGCAGGCGCTACTACACCGAATTCAATTTCGCCTACAACGGCAGCGACAACTTCGTCGAGGGGAAAAAGTTCGGGTTCTTCCCGTCGATCGCCCTGGGTTACATCCTCTCCAACGAGAAATTCTTCGAGCCGCTGACCAAAGTCGTCAGCCTGCTGAAGGTGCGCGGCTCCTACGGTCTGGTGGGCAACTCGCTCACCAGCGAACGCTTCCAGGGATATACGCACCTGACGATGGACGGCAAAAGCTACTCGTTCGGCCCGACGTTCAACAGCTCGATGAAGGGTGCGGTGATCACCCGCTACGGCAACCCCTACGCCACGTGGGAAACCTCGCTGAAAAAGAATATCGGACTGGAAATCGGCCTGTTCGACAACCGGTTCCTGCTGATCGCCGATTTCTTCCGCGAAAACCGAGAACGCATCCTGCTGACCCGCCAGACGGTTCCCGCGACGATCGGCATGGGCAACGCCACGCCGTTCGCCAACATGGGCAAAACGCGGAACCAGGGCGTAGACCTCTCGCTCGAATACAACCACGTCTTCAATCCCGATTTCCTGCTGACCTTCAAGGGAACGTTCACCTATGCGAAAAACACGCTGATCTTCCGCGACGAACCCGACTACGAATGGGATTACCAGTACGAGCGTGGCGGTCCGATGAACCGGATCGGCCCGGCCTACATCGCGCTGGGGCTTTTCAAGGACCAGGACGACATCGACAGCAGCCCCGACCAGTCGGCCGTGATGGCCAACGTCAAGCCGGGAGACATCAAATACAAGGACCTGAACGGCGACAAGAAGATCGACCAGTATGACCGGACCTACATCGGCGACCCGTACATTCCCCAGATCGTCTACGGCTTCGGGCTTTCGGCAAAATACAAGCGGTGGGACTTCTCGGTCTATTTCCAGGGCGTCTCGAAGGTGTCGATCTACATGAACGACATCCATCCGTTCGGCGTCTACCACAAGAACGTGCTCGGGTTCGTCGCCAAGGACTACTGGTCGGAAAGCAACCCGAATCCCAACGCCGCCTATCCGCGTCTCTCTCACACCGACGGCCGCGACAATACGGAGGTGCTCTCCTCCTACTGGCTGCGCGACGGTGCATTCCTGCGCCTGAAAAACCTCGAAATCGGGTACTCGTTCAAGTGGATGCGGGTCTACCTTTCCGGCGCCAACCTACTTACGTTCACTCCGTTCAAACACTGGGACCCTGAACTGGGCGGTTACGACAACAAGCCGGAGTCGTCCAGCGCCAACCGGGGCAACGGACTCCGATACCCGCTCCAGAAGATCGTGAACATCGGAGCGCAGTTTAACTTTTAACGACCGAAGAATTATGAAACCGCAATATATCCTATTATCGCTTTGCCTCGTGCTGGCCGGATGCAGTTATCTGGACCTGGAACCGGAAAAGAAAGGCACGCTCCAGGAGGTTTTCGAGGACCGCACCTCCGCCGAGAAGTTTCTGTACGGATGCTACGGCTACCTGCCCGCCTCGAACGACTTCAACGGCGAGCCGCAGGTGTGGGGCGCCGGAGACGAAGTAGCCCTCACGTCCCAGTGGGGAACCGACTGGCATTGGGCCAAAGCCGCCCACACGGGACAGATCTCGGCCGCGGAGCCGCTCTACAACTACTGGTCGCACCACAAAAGCAAGAAGCAGCCCTCACGCTGCGCCGCCTACGACCTCTACGGAGGCATCCGCCAGTGCTACACCTTCATCGACATGGTGGACGGAGTTCCCAACGCCAGCGATGGTGAAAAAGCGCGGTGGAAAGCCGAGGCGAAATTCCTGATCGCCTATTTCCACTATTCGCTCCTGCGGCTCTACGGTCCCATCTGCCTCGTCAACGGGATCATTCCGAACGACGCTCCGGAAGAGGTCTACTACCCGACCCGGAGGCCCTACGACGAATGCGTAAGCTGGATCGCCAGAAAATTCGACGAGGCAGCCGGCGAACTGAAGGCTTCGCGGGCCTACTCGGCGCTGGACATGGGCCGTGCCAACTACGTCGCCGCTCTGGCCATCAAGTCGCGGATGCTGCTCTATGCCGCCAGCCCGCTTTTCAACGGCAATTCGGAGTACTACGCCGATTTCAAGAACAAGAACGGGGAGCAGCTCATCAGTCAGACCTACGACAAGGAGAAATGGAAAGTGGCCCTCGACGCAACCGAGGAAGCGATAGCCGCCGCGAAGCAGGAGGGATACAAACTGTTCCAATTCAAGTCCGAAGGAACGTCGCTCACGCCGGAGGAGATCGCCTACCAGACGGCCCGGAACATGGTGACGACGCTTCCCCGCGAAATATCGGACAATCCGGACATGATCTGGGTCGATTCCCGCTCGCCTGTGAACAGCCAGCAGATGTATGCCATCCGCGGGCTTACGAACAACTCCGTGAGCGTTCCCTACGGCGGTGTTTCGCCCTCGTTCCGGATGGTCGAGACCTTCCTGACGAAAAACGGGCTTCCGATCGACAAAGACCCGGAGTTCGATTACCCGCACCGCTACGATCCCGTTCAGGACGAATACGGGGAGTGGACGGCCAAGATGCACCTCGGACGCGAGACCCGCTTCTACGCCGACATCGCCTATGACCGGGCGCATGACTACGAACTGCGGGGCAACTGGACCCTCTACCTGCGCATGGGCGAAAAACACCCCGTGACAAAGCTGACGATGGGCAACGATCCGAACCGGGACATGCAGACGATCAACGGCTATCTGGCGAAAAAGACCGTGCATCCGAACTCCTATTTCCCGAACAATTCGGTCTCCAACGGACGCATCGACTGGGCATGGCCGCTCATCCGGATGACGGAACTCTACCTGAACTATGCCGAGGCATACGTCGAATACCACGGGACGCTCGCCGGGCAGGCCCTGCAATACATGAACGAGATCCGCGACCGCGTCGGCGTGCCGCGTATCGAAGACGCATGGAAAGGCATTCCCGGAAAAGACTACCGGGAGATCATCCGCCAAGAGCGCACGATCGAGCTGATGTTCGAGGGGCACCGCTACTTCGACGCCCGCCGGTGGAAAATCGCCCATCTGACCTTCGCCGAGCCGTCGAAACGCTGGAACTGTTTCCCCACGGGCTTCACGACGACCAACGTGCAGCCGTACGACAGTTACCTGACGATCATGCCGTCCATCGAAACGACCAAGATATTCGAACAAAAACACTATCTTTATCCGATTGATGCGGAAAATATTTCCAGCAACAGGAACCTGGTGCAGAATCCGGGTTGGTAAAGCCCCAATTTTCAGACAATAGGTGCGTCCGCCGGGGATGCGACGTCCCGGGGCGCACCTTTTGTCCTCATTTTATAAAGATTAAAACCCGAATACAATGAAGTACATCGGAACAATATCACTGTCGTTGCTTTTGGCATTGTCGGCGAACGCCGCGCCGCCGGCCGGCGATACGATCCGGATCACACAGCTGGGGCTTCAGCCCGGTTCGCGGATCAACGCCACGCCGTTCGTCAACGAAGCCGTAAAGCGGTGCAGGGAAAAGCCCGGAAGCGTGCTCTACTTTCCCGAAGGCCGCTACGATTTCTGGCCCCAGCATGCCGTCGAACGCGATTACCACGAGTCGAACACCACGGACATCAACCCCAAACGCCTTGCGGTGTTTTTCGAAGGAATCGACGGAATAACACTCGACGGCGGCGGGTCGGAGTTCATTATGCATGACCGCATCCAACCCGTTACGCTCGATAATTGCAGCAATGCGGTCCTGAAAAATTTCACGGTGGACTGGGACGTCCCGCTGATGGGGCAGGGCGAGGTCGCCGGAATCGGAGCCGACTATTTCGACCTGCGCATCGACCCCGCGAAATACCCCTACATCCTCGAAAACGGCAAGCTCGTGTTCGTCGGTGAAGGCTGGAAAAGCCCCGTGACGCGGATGATGGAGCTGGACGTCTACACCGGGGTCATCCAAAACGGCGACCGCGCCCTGGGCAGCAAATGGAACGAATACCGGGCGACGGAACCGGTTCCGGGCGTAGTGAGAATCCGGCGGGAAGGCGGTTTCAGACGCTATCCGAAAGTCGGCAACATCCTGGCGCTCCGGCACAGCGAGCGGGACCACGCCGGAATCTTCATCAACGAAAGCCGGAACGTCACGTTGAGCGACATCACGATCCACCACACCGCCGGACTCGGAATTCTCTGCCAGTATACGGAAAACCTCGATTTCGACAACGTGGACGTCGTACCGAACAAGGCCAAGGGACGCTATTTCAGCGGCCATGACGACGGCATTCACGCCATGGGCTGCAAAGGCCGCATCCGCGTGAACGACTGCGAATGGCAGTACCTGATGGACGACCCCATCAACATCCACGGAACCTGCGTGCGCATTATCGAGGTGCTCTCGCCGACCGAGGTGAAATGCCGGTTCATGGAGTCCATGAGCGTCGGCCTGCGATGGGCCGTCCCGGGTGACAGGGTCGGATTCATCGACAACAAAACCATGTGCACCGAGGAGGAGAATGCGGCGAGATCATTTACGAGACTCAACGAGCGGGAATTCATCCTCGAAACCGAGAAACCCTTCTCCCGCACGATCCAGGCGGGCATGGCGCTGGAAAATCTGACCTGGACGCCCGACGTGGAGATCCGCAACTGCCGCTTCCTGAGCAACCGAGCGCGCGGGCTGCTGATTTCCACGCCGGGAAAAGTCGTCGTCGAGAACAACTTCTTCGCCTCCAGCGGCTCAGCCATCCTGATCGCCGGAGACGCGAACTACTGGTATGAGAGCGGCGCCGTCAGGGATCTGCTGATCCGCGGCAACCGGTTCGACGCATCGTGTCTTACGTCGGAATACCAGTTCACCGAGGCGGTCATTTCGATCCTGCCCGAGATTCCGGAACCCGACCCGTCGCGGCCCTTCCACCGGAACATCCGCATCGAGGACAACCACTTCTGTTCGGCCGACTACCCGATCCTGTTTGCCACCTCGGTCAATGGGCTGACTTTCAGCGGCAACACCATCGAGCGAAGCTACGATTTCCGCCCGTGGCATCCGGCAAGGCCGGAATCACGGTCGACGCCTGCCTGAACGTGCGGATTTCCGACAACAAGTTCGTCGGCGAAGTCCTGGGCCGGACCGTCAGCATCGAGAACATGCACAAACGCGAGGTGAAAATCGCTCCCGGATCACCCTATAAGGTCGTCTGGAATAAAGAAGCCGCGCGTCCGAAACTCCAAAAATAATGAAGCACATGAAAGCAATCCCCTTATTTCTGTTTTTCAGTCTCTCCGGCTTTGTCTACGGCTCCTGCGGCGAAAAAGAATCCGTAATACCCCCGACCCCTCCGGTCGCCGCCGGAGAGGTCTTCCGCACGCCGGCCTACCTGCAAAACCCATCCGCCGATGCCATGACGGTCATGTGGATCACCAGCGTCCCGTGCCGCAGCTGGGTCGAATTCGGCACCGATCCCGACCGGTTGCAGCCCGTGAGGAGTTACGACGAGGGCATGATGGTCGCCAACCGTAAAATCAACAAGATCAGGCTGGAAGACCTCCGTCCCGGCACGAAATACTATTACCGGGCCTGCTCGCAACAAATACTCCACTACGGCAGCTACAAGAAGGAGTTCGGCGATACGATCCGAATGCCATTGGCGTCCTTCACGACGTGGGACGAGCGCGACAAGGACTATACAATACTTGTTTTCAATGACATACACAAGAAAACAGAACTATTCAAACATCTGATGAGCCTCGTCGGGAACGAGCCGTACGACCTCGTGATTTTCAACGGCGACTGTTTCGACGACCCGGAAAAAGAGTCGGATATAGTCGATGTCCTCACGGAGTATTGCAAATCGTACGGCAGCGACTGCATCCCGTCGGTGTTCATGCGCGGCAACCACGAGATACGGGGCGCCTGCTCCGTCGTACTGTGGGATTACCTCTCCAAGGCGGGTGAACACTCCTATACGGCATTCACGATGGGGGACACGCGCTTCGTCCTGCTGGACTGCGGCGAGGACAAACCCGACGACACCGAAGTGTATTACGGCATGAACGACTTCACGCAACACCGCAAGGACCAGGCACAATTCCTGCAAACGGAACTCGCGAAGCCCGAATTCACCGCCGCGGCGCGGAAGGTGCTGATCCACCACATTCCCATCTACGGGAAGGCCGTTGCGAAATTCAATCCCTGCAAGGAGCTATGGCAGCCCTATCTGGCGACGGCCGGATTCGACGTTTCGCTGAACGGCCATCTGCACCGGTACGAACTGATCGAAAAAGGAGCTTCGGAGAACAATTTCCCGGTGGTGATCGGCGGCGGCTACAAGGAGGAGAATGCAACCGTTATGATCCTGAAGAAGACCGGGGAGCAACTCAACCTCCGGGTCGTGCACGCCAAAGGCAATACACTGTTCAACCGCGACCTTTAGCGGCCGACCTATATTCTGTGTGATTCCGTCCGGTTCCGGGCGGAATCACGTTTTTTGCCCCGGGAAAAGAGGCCGTCTGCGGGTCATCCGGCAAAAATGCACCGGAACAATACGGCTGTCGTCTTTTTCAGCCGCCATATTTGGAGTTTCCCGACATTTTTCCGAAATTTAACCGATCGGACCGCGCCGGACATCCGGCACAGCGGAAACCGCTCCGGCAGACTACGCCTAAACCTTAAAAACAGAGATAACCGATGAAGAAAATCCTCTTATGCTGGCTGGCCGCGGCGACGGCGCTGACGGCCGGCGCGCAGAGCAACGAATGGCAGGACGCCGGCGTGAATGCCGTGAACCGGATGCCGATGCATGGCTCCTGGTTCGCGTACGAATCGCCGGAAGCCGCACAAACGGGCGACAAGACCCTCTCGGAGCGGTTCGTCACGCTGAACGGAAACTGGAAATTCAACTGGGTGCGCGACGCCGACCAGCGACCGACGGACTTTTTCCGCGTCGGCTACAACGACAAAGGCTGGAACGACATGCCCGTGCCGGGACTCTGGGAGCTGAACGGATACGGCGATCCGGTCTACCTCAACGTCGGTTACGCCTGGCGGGGCTGGTTCAAAAACGATCCGCCGCACGTTCCCGTCGAGCAGAACCACGTGGGTTCCTACCGCCGTACGGTCGACATCCCCGCGGCATGGGCCGGCAGGCAGATCGTCGCGCATTTCGGCTCGGTGACGTCGAACATCTACCTCTGGGTCAACGGCCGCTATGTGGGTTACAGCGAGGACAGCAAGCTGGAGGCCGAGTTCGACCTGACGCCCTACGTGAAACCCGGCCGGAATCTCATCGCGTTCCAGGTCTTCCGCTGGTGCGACGGCACATACCTCGAAGATCAGGACTTCTTCCGCCTTTCGGGCGTGGGCCGCGACTGCTACCTCTACGCGCGCGACAAACGGCAAATTACGGACATTCAGGTCGACGCCGCGCCTTCGGCCGACTACACCGCGGGAACGGTAGCCGTCAAAGCCTTCTTCCCCAGGCAGGCGCGGGGATGCAGCGTCGAACTGGCGCTCACCGACGCCCAAGGGCGCAGCGTCGCGTCGCAGCAGCTGCGCGTCACGAAAGACGAGGAGCGCTGCACGCTCGACGCCGGGAAAGTCGCCCTGTGGAGCGCCGAGACGCCCGTGCTGTACGGACTGACGGCGACGCTCCGCGCGCCGGCGGGCGAAGTGATCGAGGTCATTCCGCTCCGGATCGGATTCCGCGACGTGAAGATCGAGGGCGGGCAGCTGCTCGTCAACGGCCGGCCGGTGCTGATCAAGGGCGCCAACCGGCATGAGATGGACCCCGACTACGGCTATTACGTCTCCGAGGGGCGCATGCTGGAGGACATCCGCATCATGAAGGAGAACAACATCAACGCCGTGCGCACGTGCCACTACCCCGACGACGCCCGCTGGTACTCGCTCTGCGACCAATACGGACTCTACGTCGTGGCCGAGGCCAATATCGAGTCGCACGGCATGGGTTACGGCGAAAAGACGCTGGCCAAGAATCCGCTCTACGCCAAGGCGCATCTGGAGCGCAACGAACGCAACGTGCAGCGCAGCATCAACCATCCGTCGGTCATCATCTGGTCGCTGGGCAACGAAGCGGGCGACGGGCCGAACTTCGACGCCTGCTACGACTGGATCAAGGCTTACGACCCCTCGCGGCCGATTCACCACGAACGGGCCGTCTATTCGCCCGGCAGCCGCAACACGGACATTATCTGCCCGATGTACTGGGACTACGAGCGGTGTGAGAAATACCTCGCCGAGAATCCCGCCAAACCGCTGATCCAGTGCGAATACGCCCACGCCATGGGCAACTCGATGGGCGGAT
>OCPS01000521.1_pt1 | contig 42150 bp, 40 predicted proteins | sample 1538651 | NCBI WGS metagenome assembly OCPS01 (sample SAMN04571715, study PRJEB22368) | human gut metagenome | biome: human gut; material: stool | host: Homo sapiens | place: Luxembourg | collected 2012-09-21 | reverse complement strand
CGACATAACCGGTGTAGCCTTCACGCAGCGAAGCTGTTGGAATAAATGCGACTTTTTTATTTTCAATTTCTTCCTTTATCAGACTTCCTACACTCGAAAAGTGCGAACATAAAAATAGTTTCATCAATATTCTCCTTTATATATAAATTTCGATTTGTCTTTGTATAATTATATCATATCGTCTGGATTTTTCAATGCTTAAAATGATAAAAAAATGTCGGTCTATAAGAAAAGACTTATAGACTGACACACTTATCTTCAATAATAGGCTTTGAATTAAAATAATCATTACATGCATTCTTAATCTTTTCAAATCCTGATCCAACCTCATCAGCATATCATATCATTCTAAATACTCTAGCTATTGTAGAATTCTTAGAAAAAGGTTCATTATTATCTAAATCTACTTTTGTAAATAACTTTGGTGTATTGGCATTTTCACTTACAATTCTATCTTTATATATTAATATTCTTGCAGGAGTTTTATCCATAAACTCCCTATGAATTAATATATTAGATACTATTTCTCTTACAATAACTCCAACTGCATTATATGTAATTCCTTGATTATTCAAATAAAAAGGCATTTCAATATTATTTTCAATATATTTAAGTAATGTATCATAACTATCAATAAGATTTTCTTCACAAATAAATCTATCATCAAATCGTTCAACATCTCTTATCTTTTTTAATACATCTACCTTATACCAAGATAATTCACCGCAAATTACATCCTTCTTACCAAATAGTAATATAGATGATAATGTATAGCCTTGTTTACCAGTCAATTTATCTGTTTTATAGAAATATCTTTGATTTAATATTTCTTCATCACTTAATTCCTTCCAATTATTAGATGGGCTATAAATTGTAGTTAGCTTTCTTGTTTTTGCGATTGTTTCTCTATTAAAATCATCAAAGGTAATATTAGGAAGAATTATATCTTCTGTTTTATATCCACTTTTACGATTATAAAGTCGTTTTACGGCATAACTATTATCAGTAATATTTCTATCACCCTCATCAGTTCTTTCAAAAATCAACTGATTGTTAAGTTTGTGTACTTCTGAGCTTTCAGGAACATAAACATACAATATAAGAAGATTATCTATATAGGCTTCTTGAAACATTAATGGCATAGGTGGATTAATTTTTTCTCTGTTATTAACCGCATTAGCAAAATTAATCTTAATAGTTGAAACTAACTCTTCATTTACACCAACGACTTTACCATCATCATTAATTCCCAAGAATAGGTATCCTCCAATTGTATTTAAAAAGCTCACAACTGTTTCAAATCCAGATTGAGTTAATTCTTCTTGTGACGATTTAAATTCGATGTTAATTCCCTCACCATTTTTAATTAAACCTTTAATTAAATTTAAATTTATGTCCTCATCACTCCTTGATAGAATTTTAACATATTTTTATGTCGAATTAAAATCTTATTTATTATAATTATCCATAAACTTTTTCTTTAATTCGATTAAAGTAGTTAATAATGATACACCATTATTTTTCACTTCTTCTGGTATTTTATCATATTCATCATCGATAAACATATTAATTTCAGCTTCTAAAGCTTCTCCACCATAACCTAAGTCTGCATATTTCATCCACTCTACAAATGCTTCTTTTGGATTTTTATATGTTTTAATCCATTTTCCATCTAGAGCATATGTTTCATTTTCTGCAAAGAATTGCATTTCTTTATTATCCGGGAAAATATACCCTTTATACACAAAATCTTCAAATGAATCAATGACAAATACCTTTAGTTCTGGATTTTCTTCATTTAAATCAAATAATAATCTAAAATCCTTATTAGCTGGATCATATCCTGTGGATTGATTTACATGTTGATATATAAATACTAATGCATCAAATGCAGCGTTTTTCTTTGCTTCTTTTTTTGATTCTGATGTACCAACAAATGAAGTAATGTAATTATTAATCTTACATGTAACTCTCCAATAAGGCTTACGTTCAGTAGTAAAGCAAGCCTCATCTTCATATAATACTTCACCTATATATCCTTTTTGATTTAATTCTTGTAAAACATTAATTGAATTTGGAAGATTATATTTAATTTTTGGAATAACCTTAACATTATACCAACCATACTTTTCCAATGTTGTAATTAAATCAAATGCAGCATTTGATTCAGCTTGCTTAATGTTTTTTCCATAACCAATTCCATCCCATTCTCTATCTTCTTTAGGCAGAGCATCTAATGTTATGGTATAGATTACCTTAAAACTCTCTTCTCCTTCTATTAATTCTCTTTTTAAAGAATATTTATGCTTATCAGCATATTCAATTAATTGACTTACATAGTTCTTTTCAACATTAGCTATTTCAAATGTTATATTAAGCATTGAATAAACTACATTTTGAATTCTAGAAATATCCTTATCAGAATCAATCCACATAGCGCCAACTAAAGATTCAAATAAATCTTCTTTAACACTCTTATTTTCATAAGCCTTTTGATTTACATCACCTTTACTCATAATTAAATATTGTGCAAAGCCTAAAGCATCAATACAGTCTGATAGCATTGTTTTATCAGTCCAGTGTGAATTAAATTCAGATAGCTTTCCTTCCTTGTATAATACATGAAGTCCTGTACCTTCCATAACCTTTGTAAAATGGTCTAGCTGTCCACAAACAACCAAATAATTTAGTACTGAATCGCCAAAGTATTCAAGTTGCTCATTTGATTGACAGTCTACTCCCTTTACTCTTTGTTCTTTTGCATATGATTCTCTTGTAAAGGCTTGGATTAAAAGTGCCTTATCTTTGAATTCATATCCTAACTTTGTTTCAATAGCATCGATAATATTATTTTCCATTTTATTGTCCTCCTTGATAATATATTTCGATACGATCAAGGCATAATAAAAGCCTATAGTTACACTTATACTAGTGTTATTTATAGGCTTCCAAATTTTATATATAAATTTATTTATTGTTTCATAGCTTAATAATTAATTCGTGCACTAAATTAAATATTAAAATACAAAGCAATATACAAACTATAGATAAAGCTTGTGCCTTAACATCTATTACTATATGCATATTTTAAGAATAATGCAAGTGGTTTTCTTATTTTTTTGAAAACCACCTGCAATTATTACTTTAGTAATAAAATATTTTATTTATGAGTATAAAATTTTCACTTTTGAGTCAAGCTCTTTTTTTAAATTCAAATATTCTTCAGATTCATTAGGAACTATTATCATTCTTTCCACCAATTGTATAATTTCTTTTTGCTGTTGCTCATCACCAAAAGCAATTGGAATCTTCCTAATATGTTCAGGAACAATATGATAATCTCCACCACGTAATCCCGTCAATAACTCTGACCCCGTAGAAGAATTTAATATTCCTAATATATATTTCATATTCACGTTCTTTGATAATTGTTCCATTTTTTCACGTGAAAATCTTGTATATTTCTTTACAACCAACATAATGCTATTATTACATACTTCTCTCAGTTCATACCAAGGTACTGCGACACGAATTGCTTGTTCACAATAATACTGACCTATTTCATCAATCGATACTTTAAGCTCACCTAAACAATTAAATAATAATTTAGGACTTACATAAAGTTCTTCAAATGTTGGCCTACTAACTTTGTTTGGACAACGCTCAGTATTCCATTCTAAATATCTAATTCTCTTAACTTTAAATGGCTCTATATCTTTTCCTTCAATAAATTTCTTAGAATGGATTGGGTCTCTATCTAAAGATATTAAATCCTTTTTTTTAAAACCACCCTTGTCTTTGGTTTCGTCAGAATTCAATACCATTCCTTTACTCACATAAAATAGGTCACCTATAGTAAGCATATTTTCATAAGCAGACTCATTTCTAGTCTTTTCAGTCAAATTCCATATATATGAATTTTTATCTTGAATCATATTTTCATAACTTTGCAAGAAAACTGGAGAAATAAAATTGTTTGTAATTTTTGAAACAATTGTTTCATTTTTGGTTTTCTCATTTACAATAAAAGGAATACAATTTTGCACAGTTGCATCAAATATTTTTACTTCTTTTAAATCTACTATTTCGATCATATTAAAATCATTGCATATAATTTCCCTTATTTTCTTTGCATATATTTGGTTTGTTAGTGGATAAGGAACAATCATAGATAATACCCCCTTATCATTTAACAAAGATAGTCCTAATTCAATAAATGGAACATATAAATCCCACTTAGAATAAAGTGATTTATATTTATTAGAATTAACTATAGTTTCTCGATTTTTTAAGAGCCGAGTATCGCTTTGTTGTGTCGCATAACTGATATATGGTGGATTACCAATCACAATACCAAAAGCTAATACATTAAACATTTTTTCACAATCAAAGAAATTAGCTGGTTTATTCGTAATAAACGGATTCCAAGACTTTAGTTGATCAATAAAATCAGCATTTCCTATCGAAAACTCAGTATTTTCAGAATATAAAGAAACAAATTCATCTCTTAACTTATTTTTTATTATTTTATCATGAGTTGAATAGTATTCCTTAACAAGTGAATCGAATTTTCGACTATAATTTTCCGCATCAAAGAATAAATCGTTAATAGCTTTCCTTAGTGGAAAGAGTGAATTTGCACACACAAAATTAAAATCTAAATTTGGTAAAGGTTCAACATCGCTTTTGTCGTCAATAATTAATGAAAGCCAAGCTCTTAATCTTGCAATTTCTATTGCCATAGGTTCTATATCACAACCATATAAATTTTTTCTAATAATGTGAAGCTTCATATAATATATATTATTAGATTCCTTGGCCGAAATACAGCGTATATTGTTCTTTTCAACATCATATATTGAACCTAATCTATCATAAGTTTTTAATATCAAATGTAGCATACCAATAGGGAATGCTCCAGAACCACAAGCAGGGTCCAACACTTTCAACTCATTGAGAATAGAAATCAAATTTTCTCGAACCTTAAGAGTTCTTACACCCCATAATTCACTAACACCTGTACTCTTTTGAGCCAAAAATTCAGCGTCACTTAAATCTATAAGTTTATCTATACCTAAATAGTCAACTTCATTAGATTTTTTCTTTAAATATTGCTTCAAAGAATTTTTACACATGTAATTAACGATTTCTCTTGGAGTATAAAATGCACCTTTTTGATTTCTTTCGTTAGCGGCTTCTGCAGTTTCAGGAACAATAGAAGCAAGTAAGTTTTCAAAAACTCTACCCAACATTTCAGGATCAATAGCTACCTGTTCATATTCAGGGGATGATTCATCAGTTGTAAAATTAAACATATTCAAATGTTCATATAAAGTAACAAACCATCCTTCAGGGAAGGATACAGTTCTATCTGACCAATCATTCTCATGTGCTTCAAATAATCCACCATTTAAATATGGTGTCTTTAAATCACCGTCTTTATTTCTATCAGGTATAGCTGTATTAAGTGTATCAAAGAATAACTTTTTTAATTTTTGCTCGTAATATTCCGTAGAAGTCATTTCATATGGATTAAAGTAATCCATCTTTTCATTAATAATTCCCTTCTTCTTTAAGAACCAAATAAATAATAATCTACCAATTAAACGGCTTGAAAATATCTTAGCACTTTCAACTATTTCAGTTACAGAAATTCCACTTGGTGCATTATGATTTAAATGCTGACATAACTGAGCAAAATGGTCTGCAATACCAATATAGAATTTCTTATTAACTTCCTTAAGTTCGAATGAATTCCATAGTGTAGTATGAATAGTTCTTTGAGGTTCATATTGTATTTTTGTATGTGTTTGAGGGTCAATTCCATCATATAAGGCAATGTTCTTAATCTTATCTAAAATCTCTTTTTGAGTATTTGTTAGTCTCTCTGATAATTCCATTACACGAAGATTTGATTTTTTACTTAAAACTACTAATAAAGCCTTTGTTTTAGTACTCAAGAAGAAATCAATTCCAACCTTATAAGATGGCAACATAGTAAGTTCACTATCTTCCCAATTCGGAAATAATTGAGTTGTAGCTGAGATTTTTTCTTGTCTAGGAAATTCAGAAAGTTGATAGAACATACTTTCAACAGGAAGCTCACCTTGATAATGGTAAAGAGCTACTCTACCACTTCCCATGTATGGATGCTTTTCAAACCAACCTTCCATCTTTTGATTTTTGAATTTTGAATTTGGTAATGCTAAATCCAAAGCATCATCACCCTCATTTAAATCGTCTGATGGGACTCCTAAAATATGCATAAATTCGTTAGCTATTGCTAATCCTTCATCTAACATAACTCTTTTATTAGTTTCCTTGTGAAGTTTTTCAATTAAGCTATTTAATTTTTCAAAATTTGCAGATAAATTATCTAGCATAATATAACGCTCCTTCTACTTCATCTATTGATTTTTCATCGCCAATATTTTCATATATTTCGTTGATAACCTTCGTAAAATCAACAATTGTTGTTGAATAAACCGAACCATTTTCACTTTGTTCCTTATTAATTTGTCTAAGGTTAGTTTCTAATGATTTCTTTAAATCGGTTGTAGTAACACCTAATTGAATAGTTCTTTGAATATCAAAAGGAATACTTCCCATAACATAAGGTGCTATAGTATTTAAAGCCTTTTGATATTGCGGCGTAATATTATACATTCCTACAGGATTATCAGCCTGTCTCTTTGCTTCTGCAGATGCTCTCTTAGATACTTTTAAGCGATCAATACTAATATTATCTTTCTTACGTTGATTATCATCTGCTACTGTCTTAAGATAATTTAAAGCTTTAACATAATCAATATATGTTGCTACCATATCACCATTTTTATGAGTAACATCAATAAAGAAAATATTTGTGAATTCTTTTTTATCTTCACCTTGAGAACCATAAACTTTCATTAATGCCAAGGAGTCATCAGTATAAGTCGTTGAATCCGGCATATAATTCCATTTACCTAATGGCATGTTTTTCACTCTTAAGTATTCTTTTGAATCCTTAGGATTAGCAGCAATAAATTTTCTTAATTCAATGATATGATCATCTGTATGTGCTAATAAATCATCTTCATCATCAGGTAGAGCCCCATCAGTGTAATACTTTTCGATGAACTCAATAGGATTTACATCTTTTGTCGATAAAACACCTTGATCTAAGCCAATTGTATTACGAATAGTTTTAATCTTACCCTCAAGTCTATGTACAAGATTCAAGTAAATTTCCAAATCATCTATAGGCCTCATATTTGAAATTAGTACTTCATCATATGATGAACCTAATCTATTAATACGTCCATTTCTTTGAATCATTCTAACAGGATTCCAATGCAAATCATAATTTATAAGATATCCAGCATCTTGTAAGTTTTGTCCTTCTGATAATACATCTGTCGCAAATAAGAAATTCAATTCTTCTTCACCTGCAGCAAATGTATATTTTTTGGATTTTGGAGAGAATTTCTTTACCTGTTTTTCAACTTCACCACTTTGGCCTGATATATATGCAGAATGCTCCTCAAAATCAGCATCAATTGATTCAAATAATTCTTTAGCATTAGATTGTAAATATTTTATTGTGTCAGCAAAGAAAGAGAATACTATAACTTTCTTTCCATATTTTCCTAATGCTAGTGTATTTTTAATCTCTTCACACAAATGTTGAGCCTTTGAGTCATACTCAGGTTTTATAACCTCATTTAAAGTTTCCTTTAATAAAGAAATTATTTTAGTTTCTCTTACAAGATCGGCCTGTAACTGTTTAATATTATATATTTTAGGGTCAGCCTTTTTCTTTTCAACACCATACTTCTTAAGTTCATCAGGATTTTTTCCTTCATCCAACCATTTTTCTTTTTCCTTAAGATATTTTTCATAGTCCTTAAAAGCCTGATCAATATCTTCACCATTGTTATAGTCACTTTCAAGCAAATTAGCATCCATTAAGTTAACAATGAATCCTTTATTTAAATACTTTTCAAACAGTTGCATTCGTTTTTCATAATTTATAACAGAATACAATAATGCTGCAGCTGATGATTCCATACGTTTTAGCCACGTAACTTGTAAAACGTTATGAACAGCTAATTGAACTTTTATATCTTGAGATACATCTTTTAAATCAGAAATTTCTTCTATTGTTTTATTCCAATATTTGTGTTGATATAGTTCAGGTCTATATGGAGTAAAGCCCATAACGAAAATTAATTGTAGAACATTTTGAACTAAATTTTTTACTGGAGATTCCAAATAAAGTTTTTGTTCTCCCAAATCATTATTAATAGGCAATCTTTCATATATTTTATCTTCATCCATTAAAATTTCATTAAGGAAATCTAAAGGATGACTTGTTCTTTGAGTAATTTCTGACATATAAGTCAAATTAACTAAACGAGGATCTATACCTTCAAATGTATTAGTCACATGATCCCCAATTGCGTTATAAAAATAATCAGTAATTTTCTTATCATATTCATATTTAATTGAAGATACTGCAGATTTTGGGAATTCTTTCTTTTGTCCTGTCTTTTTATCAACAATTCCTCCTTCAGCCTCTACACCTTGACGTGTTGAACGTACTAAGTAATGTCTTAATCCTTCGTGAATTGTCGGTTTAACTTTCTCAAGGAGTTTCTCAACATCCTCTCCTGCTTTCTCTGCTTTTCTTATTTCGGTCTGAATTCGCTTCAGTGCAACATAAAAATCTAATAATTCAGTTCCAGAACCATCTGGGCGAGCATAAGATACATTAACAGATGTCAATTTACCTTTTGAAGCAATTTGAATAATATTAGCTATATCCATCAAAGAATTATTTATTGGAGTAGCTGTTAATAATAATACATGAGCATTAGGATGCTGTTGTAACAACTCTAAAATAGTATCATGTCTTTGACCAGCATTTGAACGTAAGTTATGAGCCTCATCGATGACAAATAAATCAATTTTTTTATGCCTACGCCAATTTTTGGCATATTCTTCATATATATTATGAATTGCATTTCCATCTTGCTGTGAAACAATTTGATAATCTCCACTCATATAATCTATGCCTAAAACACTTGATAAATCATCTTTCCATTGTTGTTTTAATGCAGCTGGAGCAATAATCAACACATTAGCATCGCCATTAGATTTATTCAAGTAATGCTTTATTACTGCACCACCAGTTATTGTTTTACCCAAACCTACAGAATCAGCTAATATCGCCACTCCATTATTAGCAAGTTTATTAATTAAAATACCAGCATTTCTATTTTGAAAAGAGAATAATATATCACTAGTTTCTTCTTCTAGGGTTTCTTGCGGAGCAATTTCTTCTGGATAAACTTCCATAAGAGTTTTAATATATGTATCATATGGACCATATGTCATATCACCAACCGGTGAATTCTGAAGTATTTGTTTAAAATCTCCTGTCCACTCTATTGCTGCTTCATCATTCCACAAAGAATCAAACCATGAAAGATATCCATTCTCTTGGCCAGCTGATGTCGGTGTATAAGTAACAATTCTATAATCATCCTCTAGAGCATTCAATTCAGTGTTTTTACCAAGTCCAGCTTTTGTAAAGTTACTTGACCCAACTATACCGATTGCATCATCAGATGAATAATCACCAAATATATAAGCCTTAGCATGGAGCATAGTTTTTCTAAATACTTTGACCTCTAATTTACCTTGTTCTATTAATTCAGCAAGCGTAACAACAGTGTTTCTCAATGATGTAACATTCTTATCTTTTGCATCATTTTCAAGATCAGATTTAAAATCTTCATCTGGAAACATTTCATCAACCTTTTTATAATCTAATTTCATAATTTTTTGGTATCTATAAGATAAAGGCTCTTGACCGATAAGAAGACGAATTGAATCATAATCTTTTAAAATTTCAATTAATTCTGCAGTTCCTGGCAAATCCCAGTATCCTGTTGCTAAACTTATTTTCTTATAATTAGGAGCGATATCTCTTAGAGTATCTCCCAAATTTTTTCTTATATTATCAATCAAATGTGGATATGCCATACTAAACCTCCAAAAACGAATACATATAAAACGAATACATTTAATTTATTATATCATAATTTATAGATAATTTCTTTCTATTTATATTTTTACTATATAAAAATAGTAAATAAATTAATTAAAAAAGTAAATGGCTAATATTTTATCACAATTTAAAATAAATAAAAGCCTTCACTATAATGGCTTTATTATTTAAAACTTATATATTAGCTATTTATAGTTAATTTATACAAATATATCCTACTATTTAGATTCGGCTCGTTTGACTAAAAGAGTAACACTCTCAACGGTATATCACAAAACACAACTTAAAATATTTATTACACGTATCTTAAAAAGATATATATAATAATTTTTCGTCTTCAGATAAATTCAAACAATTGTTTTCATTTATATTACTTATATAATCATTTGTAATTTGATATTTATTTATAGATATAATCGCTTGTTTGTTATTTTCAATACAAATCTTTTTTATTGTAGCAAGTAATCCTGATACTTGTCTAGGGTCAATTCCATTAAAGCATGATGAATCAAGAATTAAAATATCACTCATCTTTGTATATTTAAATAATAAAATATCAATTATATTTTTTTTCACTTCCGAAATACCTTCACCAGTTTCTCCGCTAATATTTAAATCAATATGAATTGGTATTGCACCTTTTCTATAATCAGATGAATGTATATCAAAATAAGCCGTTACCTTTTGATCATAAATCTCTTTAACAATATTATAGACGAACTCTCTATATTCAACTAATCGTTCATTATTTGCTTCAATAAGTTCTTTTAATTCATTATGCTTAGTAACAATATCATTCAACAGCATCGATAATTCATTTGATATTTTTTTTATTTGATTTAATTGGCCTTGCTCATATTTTAATTTTGAGAATAATTCGGTATTTTCATTTATAGTGTTTAAAGCCGTTTGATAAATACCATCATCTGCAATTTTTCGACCGATTGAATCCAATTCCTCAACATATTCATTTTTTTGAAGATTTTTTTCCGTTAATAACGTATCAATTTCATCAAGTCTTATATAAATATTCCTCACTCTATCTTCAATAACAGACTTATAGAATGCTTCAACTTCCTCTATTTTCTTATAAACCATATCAGGAACTTGATAATTAGCTTTTTCAAACATTTTTTTTACTGAATTTAAAGATATTTTATTATTATTGCATTCAGATATAAATTTTTTTAAATTTTTATCTTCAATTATTAATTTTGATATTTCAACTTGCACTTTTTTTAATTGATTATTAATATATTCATAATTTTCTTGTAATTTGGCTGTATCCGCACCCATTTCTAAATTTTTAATAGATTTGTTAGTCTCGGTAATAATATTTGAAACTTCATTTATCTTCTTGTCGTTAATATATATTTCTTCAGACACCCTCTCATCCGTAATTCCTATTAGATCTAATAATTCTTTTTTTGTTTTTTCAAGAGAATCAATTTTTAGCTTCAAATTATAATAATTATCAACACTATTACCTAATTCGTTCAAATTTAAAAGATTTAAAAAAACCACATAATCTGATTGAATTGCTGTTTTATTATATCCTAATAAAGAGCCTTTAGAATTTAATTGAATAAATCTCGTATAAAAATTACGATTAATTTTAAAAAAATTACAATATTCTAATAGTTGCATTTCCTTTCCATCAAGATAAATAACTTTTGAATTCAAACTTCTTTCAACTATATGTTTTTTATTTTCATGTAATATTTCCGCAACTATTGAATATGTAGCAATAACTGATTTACTTATTTTTGAATCAACCTTACATCCAAAAATATAATCACACATCTTTAATGCTAAAGTTTTACCAATACTATTACTTGTTTTTTGGTTATCTCTAGGTTTTTTTACATTACCATAAACATAAAATATATCATTTTCTAAAAATTCAATATTACGTATTATCTCATTTTCATTTTTTATCTTAAGATTCAATATTTTCATTAAAAATCTCTCCTCTATCATTATAATTAATCATATTAGAAATAAACATAAATTCTAATAAACAAACAAAATATATATATGAATATTCAGGACATAATTTATGATAATTTTTCCAAGCCAAATCAAATGTCATAATTTTATTTTTTAATATTTTGGATAGAACAATAGATGATTGATAAATCATACTATCTTCTAATTTTATATATTTATCAGGAAGAATCATTTTTTAATCTCCTTTTCAAAAATATCACATTTATCAAAAATATAAATCATAAAAAATTCTGCAGGATATTTAAATGACATCAATTGAGGAGTCAGTTCAATAATTTTCAATAATATTTCATCATATAAATCGGTTCCAACATATTTATCTTTTAATTCATTGTAAAGATTTATAACTAGATTTGTGGTTCTATTAGTAACATTATCCATAGGATTTTGTTTTTCATATAATGAAATTGCATTTTCAACTATACTCAATTTTGTGATCATAATATTTATTTTTTCTTTATATTTATCTAGAGAGTTTAGTGTAATCTTTTTCTCGGATGAAATTCTAACGTAATCACTGCTATTATTATTATAAATATTTTCCTGAATATTGCTAGATAGCAAGTCTAAAAATTTTATCATTACATTTTCATCTATGTTAGAATATTTGACCATATCATCAACATCTAATTTCATTAAAATATTTTTTTCAATTTTTTCATTATCAATATCTTGCATCAAATCAAGAAAATAATCAACATTTTCCAATTTATAGCTTGCATTAGCATTATATGTTTTATTCAAATCATCAATACATTTTTGGCATATTCCTATACTATCCTTTGGTATGCTTTGATCTCTTGTATTTACTATAAAAATAAATTCATTAATCGGTTTTTTCCAAAGATTATGTACATAAACATTTTCAAATAATCCTTCAGCATCAGATTTAAATTTTTTAAAAACATCATTAGCAAATGAACCCGAATAATTTGTTGGCGAATAGATTTGATAGTATATTCCTTTTTCTTTTACCCAACCATCATTCTTATCATCACCACCAGCAGGATTCGGATTTTCATATGTAAAACCTTTATACTTATAATACTCTTTCAAAATAATCGCACCTTTATTTTGAAATGGCAATGAAGAATGAAAAGCCAAAGCATTTCTTATTATTTTGTACATACTTGAATCCATTTGAAAACACCTCGAAAATTAAATTGTTATGACTTCTTTCATTATATCACTTAATTAAATAGATATAAAGAAAAACAAGCTACAAATCTGTAACTTGCTCTTCGTTTATTAACTTAAAATATACTAATGCCTTTTCTATTACATATTGGACATTTTTAGGAACTGATTTTTTACATACAGCATTCTCTTTAGATCGTGAGCTATGCATTTGTAAGCCATGCATTCTTTTAACTTCAGCTATATATCTTGGTTGAGGATTTATATTAAAGTATTTTTTAGTAAATTCCTGAATCATTTGATATGTTATAGGAATTCCATCATAATCTCTTGATTCATATTCATTACTTATAACACCAAAATATAGGAAAGCATCTGTAATTGCGTCTTGCATTTCTTGTGTTGGATGCTTTCTGGGATGTTTAAGTTTTTCTACTTTATTATAGGCTTCTTCCATTTCACATCCATATTTTCTTTTCATTTCAGCTATATATGCTGTATGTGCTACAATGCCATATTTTTCCTTAACATATTCTTTAATTCATTTATATGTAACTTTATGTTTATTATAAGGGCCTCTTCTTCTTGATCTAGGATTATAAGTTAAAGCAAGTGCTTCCTTTGCTCGTGATACTAAAATATTATTTAAACCAAATTCTTCTATATCAACAGGAACAGAGACGGTTTTAACCTGAGCTTCATTGCTCATTGCGTCAATTATTTCCTTTGAACTTTTAGCTTCAACTATTTGTTCATTTATTTCGTCTTGTTTTTTATAAGCTCTAAAGTTCAACTCAACTAATTTTACTATTTTACCTACATCTTCAAAATCAGGATAAATTGATATTGATTTAAATAAATATCTACAAAATGTTTTCTTTTCCTCTTTTGTTAGGTTTCTAAATAACCTGTCATAATCAATTACTTGATCCTTTATTGACTTAATACCTATTTCATCAAATGAACAATCCTTTAATTCATTTCGAGATTTTTCAATACGATCATTTATTTCTTCAATTTGACCATATAGCTTATACAATCTTTCCGTATTTTTCTTTCTAATAATTTCATAGACTGGTATATCTATTTTTAAATTATCAATTTCATTTTAAAGATTTGTTGCTATAGTTGTTGTCTCAGCTAATACTCTCTTATAATTTGAAATAATTTCTTCAAGTTCATTTTTCTTTGACTTATCCTCTAATTCTTCATTTAAAACAGTTAATAATTTTGGTGAATTAAGAAGCTCAGGTATTAAGCCTTCAACATAATAATCTATAACTTCTTCTCGAACATGCTTTCTATAAGTACATTTGACTGACTTTGGTCTTCTTGAATTATAACAAACATAGTAGTAATAACTTCCGTTTTCAGGTTGCTTTTTATCAATTGCTGTCCTCAGTATATGCATAGGGCCTCCACATACTGGGCATTTTAATATTCCTGATAGCATATGTGCCTTTTTATAACCAGCAAGTGTTGAAGACCTAAAACCTGTTCTGTATCTTTTTTCTTGAGCTTTATTCCAAATCTCTTCAGTAATAATAGGCTCCTGTTGTCCCTCTCCTAAAATATAATCATTAGACCATACAATATGATAATCATCTCTTGTACCTTTTATTTTTTCTTTTTTCTTCTACCAAAGGCTACCTTTCCAATATATACAGGATTATCTATTGTAGATTTTACTGTTGAAGGAATCCAAAATTCATGTACACCATTTCCCTTTTTACCTTTGGTATTCCCATTAAATTTAATTTTTTAGCAATCTTTTCCATTCCAACATTTGAGGAAGTATACATTTCATATTTTTTTCTAACCGCAACAGCTTCCTTTTCTTCAATTAATAATTTTCCATCTACAAGTTTATATCCGTAAGGTGCAAAGCCTCCGTTCCAACCTCCTTGTCTAGCTTTTTCACGTCGTCCATTCACTGTTTGCTCTAAAATGTTTTCTCTTTCAATTTCAGATACTGCTGAAAGTACTGATATTAAAAGTTTTCCACTTGTTTGTGAGGAATCTATGCCCTCTTCAGTAGCAATTAAATTAATATCAAATGATTGAATATATTCAATTGATGTTAAAATATCTGCCGTATTTCTTCCAAATCCTGAAAGCTTATAAACTAAAATATAGTCTATTTCTAAGCCTTTTGAAATATCATCTAGCATTTTTTTAAAGGCAGATCTTCCTTCTATTGATCTTCCAGATTGTTAGTGTACAATACATGTGAGACCATTAACCATATTTTGAGTTAATAAACAAAAAGTGTTTTAAATCCTATATAATGTAATTGAAGAAATAAACAAAAGAAAGGATTTAAAACACATGACTATTATATCAAAAAAATTATATATGTCTCTCACGATTTAATTACTCGCTTTCATGCTTGTAAAACATATTCTAATAAAACATTCTCTGTTGAAGATATTTGCAAACTTTATCACTGCTCTAAAGCTTCTTTAATGCGTTGGGTGAAACGTTTTGACGGAAGTAAATATTCTCTTAAAGATTTATCTAAGCGACCCCATACACCTCATCCTAATGCACATACTTCTGATGAAATAAAACATATAGAGGACTTGCTTCGAATGAATCCTTATATTGGCCTTTCTGAGCTTTATGGTAAACTTAAACGAAATTATTCATATACTAGACATCCTGCTTCATTATTTCGCTTTCTCAGAAAGAAAGGAATCTATGTAACCCCTGAAGCTACTAAACCTAAATATGAGCCTAAGCCATATGACACTCCAAAGGCTCCAGGCGAAAAACTACAGTTAGATGTCAAATATGTCCCTAAAGGCTGCTATAAGGGCTCTGATAGTGATGAATTCTACCAATATACTATTATTGATGAAGCTACACGTGAACATTTCATATATGCATATTCTAAACATTCATCATATTCAACTTGTGACTTTGTATTAAAAGCTATCATTTATTTCGGTTACATTCCTAAATGTATTCAAACAGATAATGGCTTAGAATTCACTAAACATAGGGAAAATGCATCTAGTGGTCCTCACATTTTCGATACACTTTGCAATAAGCTTGGCATTAAACATAAGCTGATTAAACCTAGAACACAAAGACATAACGGTAAAGTAGAACGTAGCCACAGAAATAATCAAAAGCGTTTCTATAGCTGGTTATCATTCTATTCACTTAAAGATTTGAACCATCAAATTAAGGATTATTTAAAGCGTTCAAATAAAATTCCTTCATCATCTTTAAAGTGGCTTTCACCCTTAGAATTACGATCTTCATTAATATCTACAAAGCATTATAATAAAACTCTTGTTAAACATATAAATCTAGCTACTAATACTCTCACCTAATTAACAATTACATATACATTATTTTTTATACTTTTTTAGTCTCACATCATTTACAACTTAACAATAGCCAAAAATATTATACTATTTCATAAGATTCTAAAGTGCTTCATCGCATCAACAATAGCATCGTATTGCTTTTTTGATAGAATTCGATTTACTTTATCAGCATCGACCGTCCTTGAGTCATGTCGCTTAACAACAATTCATAAATCCTTTCTAACGTATGATATCATCGGTAAACTAATAGTGAATCCTTACATTATTTCAATATAATCAACTATAACAGGATTTGTTACTCTTGCTTTTTTCTTTGTGTTTTTACAAATATTATCATAAACAGATGTAAGCTTATTTAACAATTCATATTCATTACCAAATATATTATTATATTCTAGCAATGTCTTTAAATCAATCGCCTCTATACATTGTTCCACCTAATTCTCTAGCTTTATCTACTATCGTGTCAAATATATCCCATTCACAAACAAAATTTGCAAATCCTGAATTTTTAACACCATCACTAGTTAACCAAATAGTTAATGGTTCTCCTTTTAACATATGGCATTCTGACTTTGCCACCATTTGAGTTTAATAATTCAATAATTTTTTGGCTTGCTTTACCTTTGCCATTAGAATCAATATTATTCTTGTAATCATCCATGTTGTATTCCTCCTCATTGCCTAATTTCACATTAATATCTTTAATCTTGCTTTTAACTGCAAAATAACCAATATTCATTTCTTCTTGTACTTTAGTAAAATTACCTTCATGTTTTAAGAATACTTTTGAGAAATCAAATTCATCTTGAGATAAATTAAAACTTGAATTGTTATTAGGCATTTCAAAATCTCCTTTAATTTCAATACCACAATTACTACATTTAAAAGTTGATAAATACATGTCAGCTCCACAAGCAGGACATTTGTCAATAAATTTTGTTGACATATTACACTTCACCGCCCTATTGTACTTATAATTTATCATACAATTATTCAATTATTTTTACGTCAACAAAATATTTAATACATATTTCTGAAATGTAATAAAAAGGACTAACATCAAGCTAGTCCTGTGCAGAAAGGAGGTGAGATATTTCACAAAAATAAGTATCTAAGGAGCATAGATATCTTATTTCTTACTTCCTTGATAATTTGTGTTATTCGGATTTAATTGATTTGCGTGATTATTATTGTTTGCTTGCTGTGAATCATTATTAGGATTATGCTGATTAGCATAATGATCACGTTGTTGTTGAGTATGTGTATTTGAAGATACACCATTTCCATGTTTAGACATATCTTTTACCCCCTTCATCATTAATCATCATATTCGTCGTCATCATAATAATCATCTTAAAAGCCACCATTGTCATTAAAAACAGCAGCAACTGTTTCTGCGAAGATAGATCTTGATTTTTTGTTTGGATTATTGTTACTATTCTTTCTTTCAATATATGAATCTCGTACTTCTTGCCATAAGTCATTTTCTTTAATCCAACCAATCTTCTCATCAAGCATATAAAAGCCTTCAGGTTGTTCTTGCCATTCATATGTGTTTTGCTTTTTGTTAAAATATATAAATTTCTGATGGTAATTGCCTTGATTATCTGTATAATCATTTGCAACTGCAAAGTCACAACTATGTAATATTTTTGAATTCTTTCTATCTTTAACTTTAATAGTTAGAACTCTTTTACTATCTTCTGCATAATCATACTGAAACTTTTTAGAATGTTTATCAAATCCATCTTTAAGAATCCTTCTGATTTCTTTTGCAGAATATTCATTATCGTCATCGTTAACTCTAATGTTTACATCGAAATCATAACCAATATTTGATTTTTTATCTCTAGTTATCATGTTTCTACTTGCACTACCAATAAAATCAAATCTAAAAGTAAACTTATCTCTTACTTCATCTTGAACCAAATTGATTAATTCAATTAATTCGTTTTTCACTGGTAGGTATTCTTTTTTTGTTACATATTCAAAATCTTTCATAATAAATCCTTTCATCGCCCATGCCACCCATTTAGAACTTGAATATCTAAATCGTTATAGTATAAAGGATATAACCTTATAATGCAAGGGGTAATTAATAATTTCTTTCGTTTAGTCTATCTTGATATAGTTCTACAAATGCTTGAGCAAACTTGATTGCTTCAAAGTCATCTTCATATGAATCAGATTCTTTGTTAAGGTTATTTATTGACTTAGATAAATATTTTAATAATTCATCACCTAATTTTACCGATTCATCTAATTCATAGTTTTCAATAAAAATTTGTATCTTTTCAAATACTTCATGTTTGAATCTACTAGCATTAGCCATTCCTGTCCATGTAAATAATACAAACATTACATCTTCTAATGGATTACCTATTGAACAATATTTCCAATCCGTAACACCATCTAATAAATCATTCTTAAATGAGCAATTATCATAAACTAAGTTATTATGAAGATATGCTTTACCTTTGCCAAGTTTTTTTTCAGCTAATTTATGGAATTCTTTTAAGAATAAAGCAATTTCTTCTACTTGTCCTTTGCTTATATTGAAATAAAATGATGTTTCTTCTGGTTTCTTGAATTCAATTATATCAAGATTATTAAATTCATCATGTTCATATAAAATAGGGATTTGAGTAAATTTCTTTTCATTCATGTATGTCATCATTTCATATTGAACAGGATTATTTGAAGCATTTAGATATACTTTATTATCTTTTACTTGAAATAGTCGTTTTCCAAATTTATTTCCTTCTTTAGCTTCTAGTTCTACTAGTGGCTTAGCTAAATTCATAATAGCTCTTTTAACTGCCATAGGGGCTTCAGGAAGAACCAGAAATGGATATTTAACAACTAGTCCATATACAATCCAATCAACCTTTACAAAACCTTTGTCATCAATTTTAAATTGATCTTCATATTGCTTTAAAAAGTTAACTATATCTCTATTAATGTAATATGCTTTATTTAGAATCTTGACTAATACTTCTTCATATTTAATGGGGTCTTTCATTCCAACTTTTAAAATAGTATTTAAAAGCATATTCGCATATTTACCTTTTCTATCAAAAGATGCTTTATGAATTGAATTAACTGTATCGATATCTAATTCTTTAACCTCAAATAAAGATTCTAGAATTTTATTCGTCCTTAATATACCTTTAGCAAAGCCTTCTTCTTCATAAACATTCTTATGATCAAATGATGAAAATCTTATAGAAGAGAACGAATCAAACATTCTATTAAATAATTCAGCATCATCAAATTCACAAATCAAATTTGCTATTTTAATAGGAAGTTGTTCATTCCTACGATATGTAAACAAATAATTTCTACTATTATCTGATGTAAAATTATCATTAAAACCTAATCTAATATTGTCAGTTTCAACAATATATCTTAAACAATTAATTGCTTTGTACTCAATAATATAGTCTATAAAGAATTTGTTATATTCATCTGAATTAAAAATAATTTGATCATCATTTGCAGTTTTTAAAGCAAATTCTTTTGTTTTCTCATAGTCATTAGCAAAAGCAATAGAACGTAAACTGTCATATTGAAGTTTAGGCTTATCATCAACTAATGGATTAATCATATCTATATATTTCATATCCAAAACTTTTTCTAATGCAATAATGTATTCTCTAGGGAAATCTCTACTAGTTCCTTCAATCATAGTGTAGTAATTTTTACACGTTGTCGCTTTCTCATATGCTTTTGTTTTATCCTTTAAAATAACAGCTTCAACAGCAATCATCAAGTCAACAACTGATTCATATCCTTTATCTTTAATCACCTGCAAAAATTTCTCTTTACGATTCATATTAAGCCTCCTTATTTTCACCTATAGTATACCATTTACAGCATTTAATAATCAACCAAAAGTATTCATCAATGAAAACTTTTAGTATTCAAAATTAAAATAAGAAAAATAAAAACACCCTAAGTTTTTTGAATACTTAAGGTGCATCTTAAAGCTATATTTTAAAATATGTATCAGTTTTTATAATTTTATTTTTACTATGTAATAGTATTTTTATTTTAACTCGTTATTTTTTCACGTTATCTTTAATGATTAAAAGTGCGACTGTTTCTGTTGAGCTTGTATTTGGGAACATATCAACCGGTTGAATTGAATTAACCTGATAATTATTACTTAAAATAGCCAAATCCTTTGCTAATGTTGCCGGATTACAAGATACATAAATAATTCTTTTAATTCCACTACCAGCAATCGTTTTAGCAACATATTCACCAAGTCCTAAACGAGGTGGATCACAAACTAAAACATCAACTGCCTCTTCTCTTAATGTTTGAGGAAGTAGCTCTAAAACCTTACCAGCCTTAAATTCTGCATTTCTTACCTTATTAATTACAGCATTAGTTTTAGCATTTTCAATTGAAATTTCATTTTGTTCTATTCCTATAATTCTTTTAGCAAGTCCAGATAAATAAATACCAATTGTACCAACACCACAATAAAGATCTAATACTGTTTCCTTCATTGAAAGCTTTGCAGCCTTTTTAACAACATCATAAAGCTTTTCTGTTTGAACAGGATTTAATTGGAAGAAGGTATCAGGACCAAGCTCAAATTTATATTTTCCAATTGTTTCTGTTATAGTATCCTTACCTTCAAGCTTCTTAGTTTGTCCAAAAATTAAAACACTATCTTCTTCATTATAAGACATAAAGACAGATACAACATGCTCAAGCTCCATTGTCTTTTTAGCAAGCTCACGTAAATTAGCCTTTTTATCTGTAACTACAAAGGTGACCTGTGCTTCCTTATTAAAATGAGATACACGAACAACTAGGCTCTTAAGAATCCCCTTATTTTGCTTAGGATCATAAACACTAATATGACACTCATCAATAAGCTCACATATCTTTTTATTAAGATTATTAACAATATCATTTTGATTTAAGCAAGAATCAATACCAACAATTACATTACTATTTGGTGCAATAAGTCCAACCGTTGTTTTGGCCTTAACTACCTTTAAAGGTAGAGCAGACTTAAAACGATAGCCCCATTGATTATTCGCTCCTATTGTTGGTTTAATTTCAAAGCTTCTTGGGTTAAGCTTTGTATATCTTGTAATAGCCTCAATTACACCATCTCTTTTAAATTCAAGCATCTTTTGATAATCAATATGAAGAGTTTGACAACCACCACATGCCTCATAATAAGGACATTTAGGTGTAACACGAAATGCTGCTGTATGCTTAAAATCAATTACTTCCGCAAATGCCATGTTTTTTTTAATATTTGTAATTCTTACATTAACACCCTCACCAGGAAGAGCATTTTTTACGAAGATTGCAAGTTTTTTATAATAAGCTATACCCTCTCCGTTAATACCTAATCTTTTTATATCAACAATTACTTCATCATTTACCTTTAATTCTGTTTGCATAAAATCACCACTTTTTTAAAATTACAACTAATTATATCATAAAAAATTTTACTAAACAATTACATTATAAATTACTTTTGATCTGATGGTAATATATCATTATAATCATGGTCAATATCAACAATTGCATAAAAGCTATTGTTAGCCTCATGAATTAAATTTTTAATATATTCTTCAATCTCTCCATCCGTTTGCTTAATACCATAAGGAACAATAATATCAAAAATAATATTTGTATGGGTAGGTCCTGACACAATTCTAAAATCATGAATTGACCAGTTAAAATCTAAATTTTCCTTTAAAATTGTTTTGGTAAATTCCTTAAGCTCGTCCGTTTTTTTATCTCCGACTAAAACCGGATCAAGGTGAATAGTTAAATGAACATTAAGCTCATTTCTAATTTCATGCTCAATTTGATCAATTTTATCATGAAGAAAAACTAAATCACCTTTTGAATCAACCTCTACATGACATGAGGCAAAAATAATAGAAGGCCCATAACTATGAATTTCAAGGTCATGAATACCAATAACTACATCATGGGCTTTAATCCTTCTTTCAATTTCATGTACAAGCTCCTTACTAGGTGCTTCTCCAAGTAAAGGATTAGACGCCTCCATTACAAGCTTAATACCACTATAACAAACAAGTAGACCTACTGCTAGTCCAAAATAACCATCAAGATTATAGCCAGTAAATTTCGAAATAATTAGTCCAACTAATACAAGTGATGTTGAAATAACATCATTTCTCGAGTCAGTTGATGTAGCAATCAAGGTTTGTGAATTAATCTTCTTTCCAATTGAACGATATAAAATAGCTTGATAAAGCTTAATTATAATAGCAAAGCACAAAATACCCAAATTCAAATAAAAATAGCTAACCTCAGAACCTGGATTTCTTATTTTATCAATTGCTTCCAATATAAGTTGAACTCCAAGGACACAAACAATAACAGATACAATAAAGCCTGCAATATATTCCATTCTTTGATGCCCATAAGGATGCTCCTTATCAGGCTTTTTTTGACTCATTTTAAAGCCTAATAAGGATACTATACTATTTAAAGCATCCGATAAGTTATTGATTCCATCAGCCAAAATTGATAATGCTCCACTTATTACGCCAATAACAATTTTAAACGCACAAATGATTACATTTGATACAATACCAAAAATGGAGGCTAAAGCTCCATATTTTATTCTAACATCCTCAGATTGCGTATTTTTATAATCCTTAATAAATAATTTAACTAAAATGCTATCCATAAAATCACCAGCTTAAAATTATACTTATATTATTATAGCATTTATAATTAAACAAATCTAGAGTTCATATAAGCTTTTAAAGCTATAACCATCACTTTTTAGCTTCTTAATTATTTTATCTAAATCCATCATATTATCTTTAGAAACTGTATGCATTAAAATAATAGCTCCATTATGAATTCTTTTCATTACCTCATTATAAGCATAATCATTTCCATTATATTTATCCTTATACCAATCAACATAAGCAAGAGACCAAAATATTGTTTTATAATCATTATTTTTTAAAGTATTAAGTGCCTCTTTATTAAATTCACCAGCTGGAGGTCTTACAAAATGAGAAATTTCACTACCCATTAAATCATAATACTTTTCTTCAAGCTTACTGATATCCTTAAGCATATCTGAACTACTTTCTTTAGTAAAATGCTTATGAGCATAGGTATGATTTCCGATAATATGACCATCATCTGTCATTCTTCTTACAAGTTCTGTACTTGATGTTAAATAATGTCCGGTAATAAAAAAGGTAGCCTTAACATCATTTTCCTTAAGCGTATCTAAAATAGATGATGTATAGCCATTTTCATAGCCACAATCAAAGGTTAAATAAACACTTTTTTCATCCTTACCTAAATAATAACCGTTATTTTCTTCAATTTCATTTTTATAGGGTAATATTGGTCTTTCATGATTGTTTATTTTTCCAACCCCAAACCCAGTTGCGAATGTTACTGTTACATTTGTAAATATCATAAAAAAAGCGAGTATACTAAATATAAATATTTTTTTCATTTAATTCACCATTTATATTATTACTTAAACTTTTTGATTAATTATTCTATTTTTTGGTATATGTTCATTTGCAACAAGGCCAATTATTAAACCAATTATTAAAATATATAAATAAATTACACCAATTATTATCATTGTAAATATACCATATAAAGCTTTAAAATTAGAAAAAAAACGTAAATAAAGCTCTAAAGTAAATGTGGAAATAATCCAGCTTGAAATAGTTATTAAATAACCAGGAATTATAGCTTTAAAGCTAATTTTATAAGGTGGGACAAAAATTAAGAAAAAAATAATAATAAACGAGGGAATAACCATCATCATTAATGTTTCAAATAATGATTTTAGCCAAATATTTTCAATATATTTTAAAATTATATTTCCTAAAATAATCATAAAAATCATAAGTAAAATTAAAACCATAAAAATAACCACTAAAAAGATAGCTACTACTCTATGCATTAAATAATATCTTTTTCTTTTTTGATTATAGATTATTTCACCAATAAGCATAATATGATAAAAAAGAGTTGATGATGACCATAGTGAGGTTATACTTAATATAACATGTGAGGCATTAATTCTTTTAGTATTTTCATCAAAGAAATTTAAAATATTAGTAAAAAAATCATTAGCAAATACACCTTCACTTGGTATTTTAAAATTAAAAAGATGCAAAATAGAAGCCACAAGAAAAAATAAAGAACCACAATTAACAATAACAAAAAAAGCAATAGCTCCTGCCATTGTTGTAAAATGTCTTTCCTTTAAATCCTTATATAGCCTCAATATTCGCCTCACATTATCACCATTTATATTATGGATTTTATTTTTAATCATTAAACAAAAAAATCCTAATTTTACCAGAAAATATAGGTATAATTAGGATTAATATTATAAAATTAAAAGCAATAATGGAATCGTTATAACACACAAAATTGTTGTTAATAAAACGACATTAGCACAAAGCTCCTGTTCAGTATCATGTAATTCTGCAAGTGACAGTATAATGGCACCTGAAGGAGCTGCACTTAAAATCAAAATACATGATTTAAAGGTTTCATCTAAAAATGGCAAGAAATAAACACATAAATAAGCAAAAAGAGGGAATATGATTAGCTTCATTGCACAAGCTAGGTAAGCAAATGGTCTTTTAAAAAGACTTAAAATATTAACCGTTGATAATCGCATTCCTAACACTATCATACATAAAGGGGTTGTCATTTTACCCAAAATATTAATAGCATTTCCTAATACTTGAGGAAAATGAATTTTAAATATATAAAGTGGTAAAGCAACAAAAATAGCAAGAGAGGTTGGATTAAGTATCGCTGTTTTTAAAGAAACATACTTAGCCTCTTGCGTTATTAAAAAAACACCTAAGGTAAATGCAATAATATTCATACTCATTACATAAACAGATGAGTAACAAGAAACAATAGGATCATTTGGAAATAATGCTTGTACTAATGGAAGACCAAAAAATCCTACATTTCCACAAGCTGCTCCAAAGGTTAAAACACGATATTTAGCATCAGAAAACTTTTTTCTTAAGGCATAATATAAAATCATAATGACTAAAACTTGAATTAACAAGCTTGCAAGAAAAAAGATTCCCATTTGTTTAAGATTATCTAAAGAGTATTCTACTGCTTCAAAGGCACTTAAAATCATAGCAGGTCCACAAACATATAAAAGTAAAGCTGACAATGTTTTAGCATGAGAAGCTGTAGCCTTCTTAGCCTTTGTAACAATAAAACCAATTGCCATATAAAATAGCATTATTAAAACATTAAATAATGTTGTTGTAAAATTCATACTATCACCACACGTGCAAACATTATACGCTCTTTTTTTTCAAATTCAAGTTTTTTTATATGCTTTGTTAAATGATAGCGCTTTAATTATAACTAGTACAAATTTTCAAAATTTGTTTTTTACTATACGTTTATCTATACTATTATTTAAAACCGCGATAGTATATCATTCGATATTAAAAATCGTACTTTATTTTTCCTAATACAAAAGTTAAATAATGTGGAATTGTAATAATATTTCCTTCTTCACTTATATTATAATCACTATTTTTTATTAATTTTGTTTTACCATAATGTTCGGGACGATTCATTACTGTTTTACTAGATTTTGTATTTCCTGTTTTAGCTTTAGCCTCCACAAGAGTAGGGTATCCATTATAAGATACAACAAAATCAATTTCTAATCCACTGCCTTTGGCAAAATAATATGGTTCTAAACCTGCCTTGCTTAATGAATCAAAAACTAAAGCTTTTCTTCAGTAACACTAACAACATCTTGTTCTGCCAATAAATTAACTATTTCAATATTAGAATTAATGAAATCGTAATTTTCATCATATTTATCGCCCTCAAATACGTATTTTCCATCAACAACTGATATTGAATCTTCATATAAGTCAGAAATCTCATCATCTAAAACTAATGATTCTTTTGTTAATTCTACTGCTTCTGAATACACATCATCACAATCATCTGTTCCAACAGCATAAACATTAAAATCAACATTCATAAAAAGTATCACACAACATAATACAGTTATGATTAATAAATAAATTTTTTTCATATTTTCACCCTCTCGTATAATTAAATTATATTATTTTATTATTTAATAAACACTTTAAGAAAAATCAAGTGACTTTTTTATATTCTTTAAGAAATATCAAGCGACTTTTTTGTTTTTTCATTTTTTTCAAAATAAAAAAGGTCGCTAAATTGCGACCAATTAATTAATTACTTAACGTTTCCAATACGGCAAACATCACGAGCAATCATAACTTCCTCATTTGTAGGTAATACATATACCTTTACCTTAGAATTTGGAGTTGAGATTTCCTTTTCAATTCCGTATGCTTGGTTGTTAGCTTCCTTATCAATTTCAACGCCCATAACACCTAAACGGTTACAAATCTTCTCACGTAGGTGGCAAAGATTTTCTCCCATACCAGCTGTAAAGCAAATAGCGTCACATCCACCCATGTAAACATAGTAAGAACCAATGTAGTCCATAATACGCTTAGATTGAACGTTGAATGCCATAATACAACGGTGATCTCCTTCGTTCATACCCTTTGTAACGTCACGAGCATCGTTTGTACGACCACCCATACCAAGAAGACCTGACTTCTTGTTAAGGATATTGATAAGCTCAGAAATGCTTTGACCTTCATGCTTAGCAACTACCTCAAGAGCAGTTGGGTCAATATTTCCTGAACGAGTTCCCATAGGAATACCCTCAAGTGGTGTAAGACCCATTGAAGTATCAATACATTTTCCACCCTTAACAGCAGAAATTGAAGCACCATTTCCTAAATGACAAACAATAATCTTAGTATCCTCAAGTGGCTTACCCATAATTTCAGCACATCTTTGAGAAACATACTTATGGCTTGTACCATGAGCACCATACTTACGAATACCATACTTTGTATACCACTCATATGGTGTAGCATACATATAAGCTTCTTCAGCCATTGTTTGATGGAATGTAGTATCAAATACTGCAACCTCAGGAACATCTGGTAAAACCTTCATAAAAGCACGCATACCAACAACATGAGCTCTATTATGTAAAGGAGCTAAATCAGCAAGCTCTAAAATCTTGTTAATTACAGTTCCATCTGGACCATCAATTAAAGTTGAATCCTTGAAGTATTCTCCACCTTGTACAACACGGTGACCAACACCAGCAATCTCAGAAAGATTTTCAACAATATGCTTTTCAAGTAAAGTCTTAAGTAAAAGCTCAACACCTTCTGCATGAGTAGGTAAAACAGGATTTGTTTCTTCCTTTACCTTTTCACCATTCTTAAAATACTTAAGAGTGAAAATACCCTCAGGTAAACCAATACGCTCCATTACACCTGAAGCAATTACTTCTTCAGCTGGCATTTCAAGTAATTGGAATTTAATTGAACTTGAACCAGCATTAACTGCCATAATTTTTGACATAACTAATTTCCTCACTTCGTTTATTTTTTATTAATATTATTTTCAAACCACGTTTCAATTTGAGCCAAAGCCTCATTAAAGCGCTTCGAATCATTAAAGCTTGGTAGTTTGACCATCATACATTTCTTATTCTCGATATGAGCACGTTGAATAAGAATAATTGATTTTTGATTATTCTTAAAGAATGTATCAGGAAGCTCAATCAAACCAATCATTGAATTTTCCTCATTTAATTCCTTTTTAAATTTCTGATCCTTATCATATGAGAAAAAATCATTAGGAATTAAACACATCATTACTCCATTGTCATTTAGGGCCTTTACATGATGAAGTATAACCTCATAAGGGAAATATTTACCATCTAAAGGATTTGAATAATCAAAATCACAAACAATATAGTCAAGATTAGAAACATTTACATTGCGTGTATCCTGAAAATAAATTTCAAGCTCTGTTTGAAGCATATCACTTAAGCTTTGCATTATCTTAACTGATAGCTCATTATGCTCACAAGCAATAGCGTCTATTTCTAAATCTAAATGGTTAATTATTGTAAACAATAAATTACCAACACCTGCTAAAGGGTCAAATAATCTAATATGTCTCTTTGTAGGCTCAAACTTGGAAATTAAATAGGCAAATAACATTCCAATCGTATCAGGAGTAATTCCTCCATTACTAATTTTTTGTTCACTAAAGCCTTTTAAAACTATAGCTTGAAGAGCTTTTCTAATTGATTCAACATCCAAATTCATATTTTTTATTGGTTCATATATTTTTTCAAGCTTAGCTTTTTTATCATCAGATAAATCATTTAAAACCTCACCTGCTAAAATATTATCCACCGTTAAAAAGAATAAATCAAAATATTTCTTCTTATATTCATCATATAAAAATTCAATTGAAGCTTCAATAACATCATGGAATATTTCTAGACTATTTTCTTCTGCCATTTAATATCACCAAAAAAGATTATAACAAATATTATGTTTTTTGTAAATGTTTTGCGTTTTTTAATTTTTAAAAAAATGCTTATAAAACACTTTTATATACAAAAGCTAATAATTAATTACAAAAAGGGCCTGAGCCCTTTATTAGTTAATTTCAATATTAGAGGTGGTTCCTTCATAATTAAATGCCTTTTCTTTTCCACTAGCATTAAAATTATAATTATCCTTGCCATCTATTAATTTAATATTAATATTTGAAGTAGTATATTTTAAATTTGCTTCTTTAGTTATTTTAATACTTGCATCTAAAGTTGTAACATCCATATCTATATCAAGTTTTTCTAATTCTAAATTTTCAAGATTTGAGGTTGTAGCATCATAATTAAATGTTCCATTATTTATTAATGAATTTGAAATATTAGCCGTACCACCTTTAACATTTAATAATAATTCTGATGCTTCAATATTAGAGGCTGTAAATGATCCACCTTTTATATTGATAGATACATTACTTAAATTCACGTTTTGAAGCTTTAGATTTCCACCTTTAACATCTACCTCTAAAGCAAAGACGTAATCATTAGGTACCTCAATAAATAAAGCCTCATTTACAAAGCCAAGTTCATTCATCCAGCCAATATTTAAAACATTTTCATACCATCTTCCATATTGACAATCAATATTTAATATCTCATCATCTTTAGTGATACTATATTTATAATTATTAATTTTTTTACTTTTAACATAAATATCGCTACGTTCTGAAGCTTTTATAACAATGCTATCAGCTTTTGTATTACATTTTATTAGATTTACATTAGTATCATATAAAGATTCTTCTACCTCAACATTTTCTGAAGCTATTTTTTTAATATCAAAGCGATTATATGCAAGTATTACTAATAGACCAATCAAGCCTATTATTGTAAAAATAAAACCTGGGATTAAAAACTTTTTAATTTTCACAGAAAACACCTCCAGTTATAATTAAAGCGATTTTCTTATATAACTTCTTAATCAAAGTAATTATTAAAGCTACAAGCTTATAGATTAAAGGTACAACAATTAGAGTTAAACCAATACTTAATATACCTAAGCTAATCATTATAACGCCTTGTGATATACTTGTATGCAAATTAATAATACCAAAGATAATCATTGCAATTCCTGAAAGGCCTAACGATAGACCTAAAGAAACACATAGACAAATTAAAGCAAGGTAAAGTGCAAATGCTACAATAGCCATCGGAAAATATAAGATTTTTGTTAATATATTTCCAGATGATGATTTATGTTTTTTCTTAGGAATTTCATCCTCATCATATTTTATCTTTTGATACACTCCACTTTGACTATTCGTTTTCCTTACAATATCATCAATATCGTCAAGGCGATCAATAACCTCTTCTTCTGTAAGCCCTGTTTTATCCATTTTATCTTCAATTAATTCATTATAATAAGCGATAATATCATCCTTATCATTACAATTCAATTTTTTTCTTAATCGTCTTAAAAATTCTCTTTTTGTCATTATCTTGTCCTCCGCTTAATAAAGCTTATAACCATTTCTATTTCTTGCCATTCATCTAAAAATTCTTCAATTCTTTTTTTTCCCTTTTTAGTTATTTCATAATATTTTCGAGTTCGGCCATTATACTGCCTATTATAGGTTTTAAGGAGGTCTTGAGCCTCAAGCCTTTTTAAAATAGGATAAAGTGTTGATTCTGATATTTCAATAATCTCTGATAAATCAGAAATTATTTTATAACCATAGGATGGCTCATCAGCTACCGCTCCTAAAACACAAACCTCTACAATACCTTTTTTCATTTGTACATTCATTAAATCACCTCTTAATACTATGCAATGCATAGCATAGAAACTAAAAAAATAAGCATATCCCTAAGATACGCCTAAATTATACTATGTATTACAAGGTATGTCAATAAATTTATTTCTAAATTCTTGTATCAGCCAAAGGAATGACCAACTCTAAGGTACCAATATATTCTTCATTTTCCTTAACAGCGATATATTTTACTAAATATGCTACATCATTTTTCTTCATTTGAAATGAAAATTCCCCTTTAGCTCCTGCTTTAAGTTCACTTATTATCTTTTTTACCGCATTAACCTTATCATGAGGATGACAATCATAAACACTTCTACCAATGGAAGCACTTGGTCTTTTAAAGGCTTTTTCACCTTCATTATAATAAGTATTTATATCATCTTCATTAATAAAGCTTATTTCATAAGGAATAGCGTTTAAAAGTGCATTAACCTGTTTAGGTGATAAAGAACCAAGCTTAAAATTAATTTTATAGTTATCGAATGTTAAATTTGTTTTCTTCTTTTCATCATATTTAATATCAAACAAGGGCTTATAGTCTTTCATATCCTCATACATTTGATTTAAATCTTCTTTTGATATAAGCTTTAAACAGTTAGGAAAAAGAATATTATTTTCTCTATAAATCATTTCTTTAATTTCTTTTAAAATTCTAATAAGCTCATCATCTTCTTTGGTTGAATAATCCTTAAGCTTATTTATTCTTTCTTTAATTTCATTATCTTTATTCCACATTACCCTTGCAGGCCCTTCAAAACCATATTTTGTTTTAAGTAAAGGATAGATTAAATCGCCTTTTTTAGTATAATGAACTTTAACATCATTAAGTAAATCCTTAGCCCCTGTAAAAAGACCTGTATCTAAATAATAATCTATCCTTTCTTCAATTTCATTATTTTCAATCATCATTATTTCAATAGGATCATTTTTAATATATTCAAATTCATCAACATTTATATAATTGTTTAAATCATCATGGAATAAAGCTGAATGAATTTCACATAACCTTTCCATTTTATCTTCCATAATACCATTTCTTATTAATTCCTCTTCGGCTATTAAAACATCATTATAGCTTGCATTTTTAAAGTCAGAAACAAAATCAGCTCTAACCGTTTCAAGATTCTCACCATTTGTTAATCTTTCTAAATACTCCTTAAGCTTTAAAGCATTTTCACTAATCATTTTATTCACCATTTATATTATTTACAAATTAATTCGTAATATTAAAAAAACAGCAGATTTACTCCACTGTTTAATTTAATATATTATGTAATAAATTCACAACATTTTTATACAAAGTTCAATTATACTAATGCTTTTTTAGCATACTCTATCTCGCATTTACAATCGATACAATTCCTATCGCATTTCTTTCCATACAATTTATAAGTTCTTGTGATTTAAAATGTTCGCTTAGATCCTCAAATAGTTCTGAAATCCAATAAAAATTTCTAATGAACAATTATCTAAATAAATAATTGTTTCATTTAAATTTTGTATCAAGCAAGATAATAGTTCTTTATGATTTTCTTATGTTAAAACATCGTTTTGGGCATCAATATTTTTTCTTTTTCTATTATTTTTTTTAGTCTATTTATATCCATATTACTACTCCTTTTCTTCATCTTCAAAAACATCAAAATTATGCTTACTACCATATTCCTTCATATAATTTTCGTAAGTATCTTCACCTTCAAAATATTTAGCTTGGTTTCCTTTATTAAGCTCTGCGCTAAAATTTAATACTGCTTTTTTAATCCTAAACATATTTAAAACACCAGCCGCTATAATTATTCCACCAATTACAATTGTTACAACAAGTGCAAAATAATTTATTGAAGAAACCTGACCTGGCTCTACAATTAAAAAAGAAACATTATAACCTGTTTTTTGATAAAATATCTCTTGAGCATCATTTAAACTAGAAATACCATTAATCGTTCCATATTTAGTTTTATTGATAACTTTATATGCTTTAGGATTACTACTCTCATATTTAGTATAAAGGTTTTCATTAACCTTATCTAAAGATGTTGCAAGAGAAAAATATAAATTACCATAGTAGTTACGAGAAGGAACATTATCATTTACGGCATTTCCAAAGCTTGTTCCTATACCTCCAAAGCTTCTATCAATTTCATAATCTATATCATCACCAACAACGTTAAATAAAACATATTCATCATTATCTTTATATGCTACAAAACACACCAATATATTTTTTTCATAATAAGATGAGCTTTCATCATATGTTTTTTCATATTGATTTAAGGTATAATTTTCAATCGCATAATCAACGCTTGTTCCTTTATATATAATCGAAATAAGCATTATTATCATTATAATAATGGTAAAAGCTAATACAATAATACTATTTTTTAGAGCATAAAGCATTCTTTTATCAGAATCAAATGGAATATATACTCTATTATAATAAAAGCCAGGTCCCACGTAATATCTTGAATGAGGATGACCATATTTATCTGTTTTAGGTACTGATGACTTAAAGTTTGAGCTTCCTCTACCTGATGAATGAAATCCTCCACCACTACCTCCTCCACCTGCATGTGGCATAATATCTTCTCCTTTCACAACAAAATATTATTCTAATATAGCTTATTTAATTTTAGATATTTCATACATTAATATTGATCCTGCAACCCCTACATTTAATGACTCCATATTTTGCATCGGAATATATAAATTATTAAGCTTTAAATCACAAATTTCCTTAGAAACACCATTTCCTTCATTACCAAGAATTAGAATTATTTTATCACTAAATGTAACCTCATCTGGAGTTTTACCATTAATAACATTAGTTGAAAAAATTTGATATTCATTCTTATATTTATTTATAAATTCAAGCTTATCACCATATAAATAATTAAGCTTAAAAATCGCACCCTGACTAGATCTTATAACTTTATCATTGTAAACATCAACAGTGCCCTTTGCAAGAAATAAAGAATCAAAGCCAAAGGCCTTAGCACTTCTTAACAAAGTTCCTAAATTACCAGGATCTTGAATTCCATCAAGAAATAAAATTCTATTTCCTATTTTTTCATTCTTTTTAATATAGCAAATACCAATTTGAGGTGAAACAGTTTGGGTTTGACATAACTTTTTCATCACATTTATTGATACAAGCTCACCATCATATCTTTCATCAATTGTATAAGCTTCCTTAAGAACACCTGCCATTTTGGCTTCCTTAACTAAATGAGGCCCTTCTACAATAAATAAGCCCTCCTCATCCCTATATTTTGCATTTTTTAATTTAATAATATTTTTTACTCTTTCATTATTAACGCTTTCAATCATACAATCACATCCATGCTATAATTCTAACATTATTTAATAAGAAAATCCACTCATAACGAGTGGATTTACATTAGTTATTTTGCTTTCCTTTGTTTACAAGTTTCTTAGTCATAGAACCTCCAACACGTCCGTTTTGTCTAGCGGATGCATCTGGTCCAAGTTCAACTCCAAGTTCAGAAGCAGTTTCATATTTCATTGATTCAGTGTCAGTACTTTGCTTAGCACGATTAACTAACTCCTTAGTAATAGAGCCACCAACACGTCCGTTTTGTCTTGCAGATGTATCTGGTCCTAATTCAACACCAAGCTCTGATGCTACCTCGTACTTTAAATTACCACTTTTTGTAGCTTGTTGTTGATAATTTTGATAATTAGCATTTGCGCCTTTTCTGTTAGATGCCATAAATTGCACCTCCTTACACAAATAGTTTGGTGCAAATATAACAAATTATACAATTATTTTTTTAAATTTTCTAAAGCCTGTCGAACCTCAAGACCTAATAGCGATAAATCAAGGTCACTATCAGGAGTAATATAGATTGTTTTTGTGTTTTCAACACACCAATCAACTAATGCCTCATAATCGATTGTCTTTTCATATTCAATAGCCCGGTCAAGTTTAGGTGCAGTTGCAGGATTTTTAGGTAAATAAACTGTACAGCAATCCTCAAATGGTCTAATTGACATTTCATAAGTTCCAATCTTATGAGCAATAGAAACAATATCAACCTTATCATACACTGCAAGTGGTCGTATAATAGGGAAATTAGTTACATTATTAATCGTATACATTGATTGAAGCGTTTGAGACGCTACCTGTCCAACTGATTCACCATTTACAATACATAAGCAATTACGCTTTAAAGCAAGCTTGGTTGCTATTCTATACATCATTCTACGCATAATGGTAATAATATACGAATCAGGAATATGATTTAAAATAGCCATATGAAGTTCCTTAAATGGCACCATATGAAGAGCCATTTTATTTTCCTTAGAATACGCACTAATTGACTTTACAAGATCAACAACCTTTTGACTTGACTCAATTGATGTTAATGGCGTTGATTCAAAATGAAGACATTCAATTTCAATTCCTTGTTTCTGCGCTAAATATCCCGCAACAGGCGAATCAAGTCCACCAGATAACATAAGCATACCTTTTCCGGCAACACCAACAGGGAATCCTCCCATACCTCTTATCGCATTTAAATATAAATATGTTCCATCCTCACGAATTTCACAAGTTAAAACCTTCTCAGGATTATGAACATCAACATGTAATATCTTCATTTCCTTAAGAATGTATGATGAAAGCTCTTGGGTCATTTCCATTGAATTTAAAGGAAATTTCTTATTAGCTCTTCTTACTTCAAGCTTAAAGGTTGCAGGCTTTTTAATTTCATTTTGTAGCAATAAAAGACTATTCTTTTTAATATCTTCGATAGTTGATTCGCTATGAAGACAAAGTGAATAACTATATAAGCCAGAAACATGATCAAGAGCATTAATTACCTTTTTGTAATCCTCATCAAGTAAATCAATATAAATTCTATCATGTCTGTTAATAATATTAACATGTAAACCTTCAAGTTTTCTTCTTACAAGTGCATATTCACGATTTAAAAATTCCTTTTGATTCTTTCCTTTTAAAGTTAAATCACCAAATCTAACTAATATTTGATTATATATCATTATTATGCCTCCTTAGCATTTCCTGTTATTTTAAAATTAATATTACTATATTTAACAATTGTACCATTAGTTGCAAAAAGGCCAACATACATATTATTAAAGTCATGAGCCTGCAAGTCAAAATCAAGATATTCATTTTCATATGAAAACTCTTCATTTGAAACTCTTACAATAACCCTTTGTCCAAGTCTATTTAAATATAGCTTAAACTTATCACCATTAAAGTAAGGATGATGAACTACATTACTACTTCTTGTAATTTCTGTTGTTGATTCTCTTTTATAATTTATCACGTATGATTTTGCATTGGTAATTACACCTGAAGTAATATAATTAGATGCAATTACTTCCTTAGCCGCTTTTTGATTTAAATATAGGTCATCTCTTAGCATGATACCAAATCCAGCTTGATCGACATAATTCACATCTATAATTGTCGCTTCTGCCTCAATAGTAAAATTATCTTTAATTGATATTTGTCTAAACATTCCACAAAGACCATCATTAGTTGAGCATAAAGTACCAAAGTTCTTTTCACCATATTGACCAACCAAATAATAATCATCTATTTTATTTGCCCTATAGCCATCTAATGAAAAATTATTAGTTCCTAAATTACCAAACGCTATACCATAAAATTCTCCATCAAAATTAAAGGTTTTATCCTGAGGAATATAGCTTTTCATATTTGGAGCCTCATAACTTAAAAGCTTATAATCAGGATTCATATGTAAATAAGAAATATCAGGTCTTTTAATATCTTCTTTAACATATTTTTCTAAATCCATATTACTTTGTTTAATTTTTGCGGCAACATAATATGCAACAACATTAGCTCCATATTCATTTAAATGAGTTTTATCAACGGAAGATATGTCATAGCATAAAGTACCATCAACCATTTTCCCTGCAGTCATAGCATGATATAAAGCCGCTTTTTCATAACCTTCTTTGGCATCACTTAAAGTTGGTGTTGTAAGATCAATTCCTAATATATTTAACCTATCTGCAAGTTTTAAAATAGCTTCCTTATAATTTCCTGTTACAGTATCATGAATAGCAGTTCCTTGATATTCATTATTTTTTGCGATACGACAAATCGGTGTACATAAAATAGGAATAGCGTGTGTATCTAATGCCAATTTTACATAATAATTATATAAATAATACTGGAATGATGTCTCATCATCAAGAGGCCTGCTCGCATCTGTAAAACGAGATTCATCATCTGCCTTTTCATCATTATGCCCAAAGCCAATCAAAAGATAATCACCATCTTTTAACAATTCCTTAAGCTTAAGATAATTTTTCTCTTTAAGATAGCTTTTAGAGCTTCTTCCTGATAAAGCTAAATTAATAACCTCAACATTATTAAAATAGTCTTGAAGCTTAGTACCATAGCCAAAGCGAGGATAAAAATATGTATAATCATTAAATGATGCGACTGTTGAATCGCCAACAAGATATAGTTTCATAATAAATCAAATCCTTTAACGTGCAACATTATACCATATTTATATATTTTTTTGAATATCGATTTAAAAAGTCATTCATTTCTTTACTTTTTAAAAAATTAGTAGTAGAATACAAAACGTATAATTTTAAGAGTTTGGAGTTTATTTGTATGAAATATTTACGTATTTTTATTAGTTCATTTTTAGCTGGATGTTGTATCGTCTTTGGTGCAACCTGCTACTTAATTTGTGCTAGCCAAGGAACATTTGGTCTTAAGCTTGCGGGTTCCTTTATGTTTGGAATTGGCCTATTTACTATTATCCATTTCAAATTATGGTTATATACTGGCAAGGTTGGCTATGCTTTTGATAATAAAGCAAGCTACATCCTTGAATTACTTACGTGTTTAGCTGGTAATTTAATTGGTGTATTTGCATTATCCTCTTTGCTTAAAGCAACCTATATTATTAATGATTCCGTAATCTTACTATGTCAAAGCCTAGTTAGTAAAAAACAAAGCGAATCCTGGATTGAGGTTTTAATTTTAGGTGTCATGTGTGGAGTTATGATATATCTTGCAGTTGAAGGTCATAAAAAGGTGGAATATCCTCTTGGCAAAGTTCTTTTCGCTTTTATGCCTATTTCCTTATTTATTCTTTGTGGCTTTGAGCACGTTGTAGCTAATGCTTGCTACTACACTTATGCTGGTGTATTTAATGGTAAGGTCATTTTATGGTTCTTACTAATGGCTATTGGTGATGGCATTGGTTCAATTGCCTTTGATGGAATTATAAAATTAATCAAATATCTTGAAAATGAAGAAGCTAAATAATTTAACACTTATAAAAAAAGGTGGATTTTTAATTTAATCCATCTTTTTACTTCTTAAATTGATTTTTTTCATGAAGAAAATCACATTCATCCTCTTTTTTTGTTAACTCGGCCCATCTAGTTTCTAAAAGCTTGGCATAAGCTAAAGGATCTAGTCCATAACAGCCTAAAGAAAATGCGTCATTAACCTCAATTAATAAGGTTCTTCCATCATCAGTAACTCCAAAATCAAGCGTAAAGCCTGAAGGCTGCTCCTTATAATCATTTAAGCAATTTGTAATAATATTAGAATCATACACATATTTCCAAGAGCCACTATAATGCTTAACATCTAAAACTTTACCATATCTTACAAAGACACGATATTCTGATTTAAAATTTACGACCTCACTACAATAGATTTTTTCATTAAATGAACATCTTGTCTTATATAAATCATTTCTATCTTTAGCCACAAAGCCGGTAAAAAGTTTTGGTTCTAAAGGCTTAATAAACAAAGGATAATTAGCTTTTTGGTCTAATTCATTTAAGGTTGTAACCCACGTTTTTCTTCCAAGATATTTATTCAAAGATTTTGGATAATCAACGGTATCTGATTTAATACCATATTTAGCTAAAACAGCATTAGTAATAGCTACCACTCCTACTACGATATCCTCTTTATTAATTTCTTTTAAATCCTCAAATGTTTGAAAAAATTTTATTTCAAAGCCCATTTCCTTGAATCCATAATATGCATACGCAAAGTTTTTATTATAAGGCATATTACCCTCAGCTTGAATATAAACAATCATTTTATCATCTTCTTTATTCTAATAATTCCTTATATGATTTTATAAATAAATCACTATTTTGTTTTTTAGCCTCAATATAAGACTTTTGTGTTTCATCATCAACTGCAACCGTATAAAAGCCCGCATTGTGAGCTGTTTTTATTGCTTGAACGATATCTTCAAAAACCGCACATTTTTCTATTGAAACACCTAGCTTAGAAGCAGTAAAAAGATATATATCAGGAGATTCTTTACTTCCCTTAAATCCTGAAACATCACATATATAATCAAAAAAATGATCAATTTTATTTTTTTTAAGACATGGCATATAATATTCACTACTATTAGCTGTAGCAATACCAAGTTTTACTCCATTTTTCTTAAGATATTCTAAATATTCATATGCATAAGGCTTTAAAACAACATTATTTGTATATTGATATATTGCCGCATCATTCCATTCTTTAATAATTTCTTCTACAGTTTCTGGAAAATTAAAACGACATTTGGTATAAGAAGCTGCTTTTTTAAGACCTAAATGAGCAATAGCTTCAGCGTAATCATTAGGTATAATCATTCCTCTTTTTTTAAAAAAGTCAATATCAATTTGATGCCACATTGAGCAAGAATCAAACAAAGTCCCGTCAAGATCAAAAATAATTCCATCAATTTCTTTATCATTAATTTTCATAATTAACACCACCATATAAATTATATATCACAAATCAGGATTAAAATCCATCAATTTTAGATTTTTTTCCTTGACTAAATTGTTACTTTTTAGTATAATTTTGTAGCAGGTAAAATCGCAGCAGTAATTAAATCAATTTAGACAATATCCAATCCCTATAGGAGGCATTAAGTAATCTCGGCTGCTTTAGGTGAAAGATGGTAATTGTGATATCCTAAATTTTTAATTATATCGATTCATTTACCTCTAAAATTAGACATATAGGAGGAAAAAATTATGTCACGTTATACAGGACCAAGCTGGAAAATTTCTCGTCGTCTTGGTTATTCAATCAGCGAAACTGGTAAAGAAATCGCTAAAAGAAACTATGCACCAGGTCAACATGGTCAAAACAGAACAAAATTAAAGGAATATGGAATTCAACAACAAGAAAAGCAAAGAGTAAGATATACTTATGGTATGTCTGAAAAGCAATTCCGTAAGGTATTTGCAGAAGCTTCTAAGATGTCTGGTAAGACTGGCGAAAACTTCTTAAAGTTATTAGAGTGCCGTCTTGATAACATCGTTTATCGTTTAGGATTTGCACGTACTCGTGCACAAGCTCGTCAATTAGTTAACCATGGTCACATTCTAGTTGATGGTAAGAAGGTAGACATTCCTTCATACAGATTAAGTGCTGGTCAAAAGGTGTCTTTAACAGATGCTGCTAAGAAGTTCGTTATCGTTACTTCTGCTTTAGAGGCTACTGTTTCTCGTCCTGAGTATGTATCATACGATGAAAATTCATTCACTGGTTCTCTTGTTAGAGTTCCTGAAAGAGATGAATTCTTAAAGGATATCAACGAACAACTTATCGTCGAATTCTACAACAGATAATCATTCAGATTTAAAAGGCTTAAAACTTTATGTTTTAGGTCTTTTTTTATATTTAAAGATAATTAACGTATTCATTTATAAAAACTTAATATATTAAACTTTAAATTTTAGAATTTATTTTTACATTTTGACTAAAAATATATTTGGTGATTATATGAAAGAAAAATACAAGTTTGAAGGTACAATGATGGACGAAAGACTAATAGGAGAATATAAGGATGAAATAAAATACGAGCTTGCGGATAGCTTAGGAATTGAGCTTGCACCCGATGCAGTTGTTGGTATTTCTAAAGAGCAGGATTTAATTAAAAAAACAAGAGCCAAAATAGATAAATAAAAGATAAAATAAATAGTATCATGTTTGGCTTTTTAATCAAGTTATGCTATAATAACTCTAGAATATATTTTTGGAGTTGATAAAATGAAAATTCAAGAATCTGCTGAAAATTATCTTGAAAGTATTTTAAAGTTAAGTGAGCAAATGCCACGTGTTCGTTCTATCGATATTGTAAATGAACTAGGCTTCTCTAAGCCAAGTGTTAGTATCGCGATGAAAAACCTAAAAGAAAATGGCTATATTACAATTAATGCCAATGGTTCAATCGAATTAACTGATAAAGGATATGAAATTGCCAGTAAAACCTATGATAAAGAAAAGCTAATCACAAAGCTTCTTACATCATTTGGTGTTTCTCATGAGCAAGCTCAAATTGATGCCTGTAGAATTGAACATATTATTTCCGAAGAATCTGTTCATTGTATTAAAAGGTATTTAAAAGAGGAAAACTAAAATGATTAAGCTTGCTAAAAATAACCCTATTATTAAGGATATCAAAGAGCTTCAGAAAAAAACAGTTAATGATCTTGTTTATGTAGATGACTTATCAAGTATAAAAACAATCGAAGGTACCAACAACGTAATTGATACCTTCATTTATTGTGATGAGCTTCAATACCACGATGACACAAAAAAATTAATTGACGCTTTAATAAAAAAAGCTCATCATTCTTATACTATTTCCAAACAAACATATGAATACCTAAGGCAAAAAGAAAATACTGCAGGATTAATTTGCACAGTCTTATTTAAAAATCACATTCTAGACGATTTTAAAAATAAAGAATTTATTGTTGTTTGTGATCGTCTTGAAATACCAGGAAATATCGGTACAATTTATCGAACGATGGATGCGACAAAAGCTGAAGCTATGATTTTAGTTGACGCGGTTGTAAAACCCCAAAGTGCAAAGCTAGCCATTGCGTCAAGAGGTGCTAACTTCCTGCTCCCTACTGCTTCTTTAAGTTATGAAGAAACAGTTAAATGGCTTTTAGAAAATAATTATACGATTTTTTTAGGAGAACCTAATTTAGGTAAATCCTACCGTGAATATAATTACCAAGGAAAGATAGCTATTGTAGTTGGTTCTGAAAGATTTGGGATTAATCCTGATTGGTATAATCACAAACATGAAAAAGTATTTATACCTATGTATGGCTCTAATAATAGCTTAAATGTCGGTGTTGCAGCCTCAATTTTAATTTATGAAGCAACGATGCGTCGCCAAAAAAAATAAAGGGGCTGTAAAAAAATAAATTTCATTGATTGAAGTTTAGGAGCAACAGCTCCTTTTTTTATTTAATTCACCAAAAAATAAAAAAATAGCCTTTTTAGGGCAT